>Ga0182024_10016374_pt1 | contig 14068 bp, 12 predicted proteins | sample P32metaG_FD_120480 | JGI IMG/M metagenome (GOLD analysis project Ga0182024, IMG submission 120480) | Permafrost microbial communities from Stordalen Mire, Sweden - P3-2 metaG (Illumina Assembly) | ecosystem: Environmental > Terrestrial > Soil > Wetlands > Permafrost | place: Sweden: Stordalen... | reverse complement strand
TCAGCGTGCAGATCATGCCGGAGAAGGAAGCGGAGACCTATCATCTGAATCCGTTTGATCTGACCAAGGTATGGCCGCACGAAGATTATCCGCTCATCGAAATCGGCGAGTTGGAACTGAACCGCAATCCGGAGAATTACTTTGCGGAAGTGGAGCAGGCCGCGTTTGAGCCGAGGAATATCGTGGCGGGCATGGGATATTCACCGGACAAAATGCTGCAGGCCCGGCTGATCTCATATCCCGATGCCCAGCGCTATCGCCTGGGCGCGAATTACGATTCGCTTCCGGTGAATAAGCCGCAGTGCCCGTTCCATACCTACAATCGCGATGGTGCGATGCGTTTCGACGGGAACTACGGCAAAGAGCCGAACTACGAACCGAATAGTTTTGGCGGACCGACCGAAGACCCCGCGTACAAAGAGCGTCCCAAGACCATCACCGGTTCCGTGGAGCGTCACAATCACCGGCTGGACGCCGATTATTATTCGCAGCCCGGCGCGCTTTTCCGCTTGATGACACCGGATGCGAAGGAGCGATTGATTGGCAACGTTGTGGCCAGCATCAAGGGCGCGCCGCAACGCATCCAGGGACTGCAAATTCAGCACTTCTACAAAGCCGATCCGGCGTATGGGACGGGCGTGGCGAAGGGGCTGGGCTTGGACATCACGAAGATCGTGGCGGCCGGGGAGAAGATGGTCGCTGCGGATTAATTTGCGAACCAGGCTGGAGTGGTTAAAGTTCCCGGGGGCGAGTCATGAATGGCTCGCCCTCTTTTTTTCCTGCGAGACAAATCAAAACACCCACCTTTTCAGGGAAGGTGGGGCAGCCAAAAACCGTGGAATCGTGATTCAAGTGCACAGACTGCGCGCACTTCACAGCAACAGCTACTTCTTCTTTTTCTTTGCGAGGTGGGCCTTCCAGGGTTTCCAGTAGTAAGTTGTCCAGCCTTGGGCGACGCCTCGGTGGTCGTGCGGGGGGACGTTTACGTGGGTTAGATCGATTCTTCCACCGCCGGGGGCTTTGCTGAACTGCAGAATCAGAATCGAATCCGGATCAGCGGCTGGCCAGTGGTTCGCGCGCCAAGCTTGCACGATCATCTTGCCGGGGACGACGTGAAGATTGCGTCCTGAGAGTTGGCCGCCCCAGGCTTGGAAGGCGGCGCCCGGTGCTGGGCTGGTTTTCGCGGGTGCGCCGGTAAATTCGGAATGCTGCTTGGAATCAAGGAATGCGTCGAATAGCTCCTCGGGCGACGCTTTCAGAACAACCGACTGGATGATGGCTGGGGGCATGGTTTCGCTCCTTTGTGAATGCGCGAAGAACTAAAATTACGTGGCCGGCGTCCGCGGTGAGATTATGAACCAGTTTCGCGCCGCTAGTTCAGGGCGTTTTCGCGGGGCACGCGGAATTAAAATCGGAGTAACTTCCTTCCTTCAGGACGAAATGGACATCCTCGGTACCCGCGGTGTAGTTGCGATTGTTTCCAGTGTACCGGGTGCCGTCGGCTAGGAACGCATGGGAGAGCGCTTTATCGTCGTCCATGATTAATTCCGAATCGGCCCAGGTACCGTGCATCACCAGGTGCGGACGGCGGTTACTGCGAAACTGCGGGTACCACACTGGCCAATAAAACATGTAGATGCAAAGCGATTTCCCGATCACGTTAGTCCCCAGGTGCCGGGGCCTGTCGGCTCCCAGCGTGAGCCGGAAGTGCTCGCCGCGCGGAGTGCAGAGGTAGCCGATGCCAGTCATGTGGGAATGCTGATACGGAGGGCTGTCCGGTGCGGGCATGATGCGAACGAACAGAACGTAGCCTCCTGCGGTAGAAGACTTCATGCGGCCCCACCCCTGCCAGTAGGCTAGCGGGTGGAAATGACCGCCCATGAAAAACGCCCAAGGTGAAAACACAGCATTGATCAGAAGGCCCAGCAGGCAACCTACGACGAAATAAACGAGCAACTTGATCGAGCAACCGGACAGGCAGCCGCGCTTACGGCGGAGATGAAGATTTTCCGGAGAGGGCGCGGTTACGTTCGTGTTGGTGGCCATGAGGACTCGAGCGGAGGCTAAACCCTAGCAAAGACGGCGCTGGGGTTGAAACACTTCCATTGGATTTCATGCCAGTTCTGGCGGCTATGCTGGCGGTGCGTATCGGCGCACCAGAAGTGCGACGGTTAATCCGATGAATAGCAAGAGGGCCACGACTCCATTGATCCGTGATGCCATGGTCATTGCGCTATGCACGTGGGGAACGCGAGAAAGCGGCAACACGATCAGGTTCATAAACAGGTAGACGACGCCACCGTAAAGCAAACGAACATGGCCACGCTGGCGCACATGCCCAGCGCCAGCATGCAGACGGCGGTCGAGGTGAATCCCGGATTTCTGCGCAACTGGCGCAGGGCATAATGGAAATCCTGCAACACCGTTTCGAAGCGGAATTCCACAATTTCGCGGGTGCGCTCTTTCAGCCGCGTGGTGTTGCCAAATTGCCGGCCTGCGGCATGACGCGCTCGATCCGGGGTCATTCCATTGTTACGCAGCGCTTGCTCGGTTTGCTCGCGATGGAAGGCCATTTCTTCGTCCAGGTCGCTGCGGAACCTTTCGCGGCGAATGAGGACGGCCACTTTGTGAAAGAAGCGAACGATTGATTTCATGGCAGCTCAGTCCCCTAGGCGTCCTGCAGCACGCGGCTGATCGCGGTGATCATCTGTTCGAATTGCGAGAGTTCGGAACCGAGTTGTTTGCGGCCGGCGGAGGTCAACGTGTAGAAGCGCGCGCGGCGGTTCGTTTCTGTTTTTTTCCATTCCCCTTTCACCCAACCTTGCAGTAGCAGGCGCTGCAACGCCGGGTAGAGCGAGCCTTCTTCAACGGTCAGAACGTCGTTGGAGAGGCGCTTAATCGCCAGGGCGATTCCATATCCATGCTGCGGAGCACGGGTGAGCGTCTTCAGAATGAGCATGTCCAGCGTACCGGGCAAGAGGTCGGGTTTGGCCGCCATGCGCTATACGTAGCTTATCTATGGGTAGAGTGTCAATGGTATATTTAGGGCGCCGGTGGCGGACTTGTAGCGCGGCCCGTGCTATATTCTGCGGCTTCCGACTACTGCCGCGGGGAGTTGCGTCGTGAATCGCCGAGAATTTCACGCTTCCGTTCTTAAGTTCTCTGCCACTGCGCTCATTGCTCCTGGCCTGTTCACCGGTTCGCGGGCGAGTGCTGAGCCCGATATCCGTGCATTTTACAAAAACGCAGTGGTGATGGATTCGCTGTGCGGGCCGTTTCTTGATACGGACATAATTCCCACCCCCGAGATGGTGGCGGTGGTTCGGCAGTCGGGGATCACTGGGGTCAATCTCACCATATCGCAGCGGAGTCTTGAAGACACCATCAAGACCCTCGCCACCCTCGACGCGATCGTGGAGAAATATCCGGAGGCGTTCACGCTGATTCGCCAGTACCCGGATATCTCGCGCGCCAAGCATGAAAACAAGCTGGGCATCATTCCCGGTTTTCAGTACACCGAAATTATCGAGGACAATCCGGAGCGCATCGCGATGTTCCGCAATTTGGGCGTGCGCATCATGCAGATCACCTACAACAACCGTAATACGTTGGGCGACGGCTGCCTGGAACCGGGGAATGCCGGGCTGAGCAAGTCGGGGATCGCAGCGGTGAAGAAAATGAATGAGGTGGGAGTGGCCGTGGACCTGAGCCACAGCGGTTATCGCACCACCAGCGAAGGGATCGCCGCTTCTGCGAAACCTGTGCTGATCTCGCATTCGGGCTGTGCTGCGGTTTATGCGCATCCGCGCAACAAACCTGACCACATTCTGAAATCGTTGGCGGATCGCGGGGGCTATTTCGGTGTATATCTGATGCCCTACCTGGTTGCGTCGCCCACCGTGCCCACCCGGAAACATGTTCTGGATCATTTGCTGCACGCGATCAATGTATGCGGCGCGGATCACGTGGGAATCGGCTCGGATGGATCGATTGAGAGGATCAACCTTACCCCTGCGGTGAAAGCCGATTTCGACGCGGACATTGCGCGCCGCAAGAAGCTGGGGATCGGCGCGCCGGGCGAGGACCGTTATCCCTATGTGCCGGATCTGGATGGGCCGGATCACATGCTGATGATCGCGGAGCAGTTGGCGCGGCGCGGGCAGCTTTCATCGGTAATCGAAAAAGTGCTGGGTGCGAATTTCCGGCGGGTGCTGGGTGACATTTGGGGAATGGCTTAGAGCGACGCAGCGGGCGGAGGGTAGTCATGGTCATGGGGAGCGGCAACAAATCGTTGGCGCGAGAACTGACCCAGGTGCCGATGGTGATCCTGCTGGGGATTTTCACTTACTGCGGCTGCGGGGCCAGCGGCTGGGCGCAAGCACCCAAGGAAGCGCAGAGCGCCGCGACCACTTTGCCGGCGGACATCCCTGTCAGCGCCGCCCGCTATGACGTCCTGATCATGGGAAATCCCGCGGGGCAGCAAGCCATGTGGACCGCGCCGGACGGCAGCGTCCATATTTTCTATCAATTTAACGATCGCGGCCGCGGGCCGAAGACCACCAGCATTCTGAAACTGGATGCGCAGGGCGTTCCGGTAGCCGAAAGCGTTGACGGCAACGATTACCTGAAGTCGCCGGTGAAGGAAAGCTACGCGCTGGAGTCCGGAGCTGCTCGATGGAAGAGCGACCTCGAAGAAGGCCACAAGAAGTTGGCTGGGGCGGCGGTGTACGTCTCAATCAACGGCGCGCCCGCGGAGATGGGTCTGCTGGCGCAGGCAGCGATAAGCAACGGAGGCACAATCGCGCTGCTGCCGGAGGGTGAGGCCAAGGTAGATCAGCTCGCGCAACTGGACGTCGAGAGCGGCGAGAAGAAAAAGCACGTCACGATGTACGCGATCACCGGGCTGGATTTCTCGCCGACTTACGTCTGGCTGGATGAACGCCATACGTTCTTCGCCAATGTGGATTTCTGGTCAAGCGTGATTCCCGAGGGATGGGAAGCAGCGGCGCGATCGTTGCAAGCCGCACAGGATGAGGCGGTACACGCTCGCGCGGCTCAATTGGCTGCCAAGCTGGCGCACGCGGAGCCGAACGGCATCGTATTGGCGCACGCCAATCTCTTCGATGCGCAGTCCGCAACGATTCTTCGAGACCAGAGCGTCGTCGTTGCCGGCAATCGGATCCGCAGCGTTGGGCCCGCCGATCAAATCGCAACGCCCGCGGGCGCGGAGGTGATCGACGCGTCCGGCAAAACCCTGCTGCCCGGTCTGTGGGACATGCACGCCCACGTCGGCGATCCCGATGGCCTGCTGAATCTGGCCGCGGGCGTCACCACCGTTCGCGACTTGGCGAACGACATCGATACGCTGCTGGCCCGCCGCAAGCGCATCGAGGAAGGCAAAGAGATTGGCACTCGCATCGTCCTCGCCGGAATCATTGATGGGCCCGGGCCGTACCAAGGGCCTACCAAGGTGCTGGTGTCCACCGACGGCGAGGCCCGCGCGGCAGTAGACAATTACGCGCGACTCGGCTACGTGCAGATCAAAATCTACAGCTCGGTGAAACCCGAGCTGGTGCCGGTGATCGCCAAGGAAGCGCACCAGCTGGGCCTGCGCGTTAGCGGGCATATTCCGGCGGGGATGACCGCGGCGCAATGCGTGGAGCTCGGGTATGACGAGATTCAGCACGTTAACTTCCTGATGCTGAACTTCACGCCCGAAGTGAAGAACACCAATACCGGGGCTCGCCTCACGGAACCCGCGAAACGTGGCGCCGATCTGGACCTCCATTCGCCGCAGGTGCTGGCTTTCATCAAGCTGCTGCAAGATCATCACACCGTGCTCGATCCCACCCTCAGCATCTTCGAGGATATGTATGACTCCAGCGCGGGACGAATTCCCCGTGGCTTTCTGCCTATCGCCGGGCGCCTGCCGCCGCAGGTTCGGCGTGGGCTGATGTCGAGCGTATTGACGCCGCCTCCGGGGATGGAGCAACGCTACCAGGAGTCGTTCAAGAAAATGATGGCGCTGATCGGCATGATGTATCGCGCGGGAATTCCCATCGAGGCTGGCACCGACTCAATGCCCGGGTTCGCGCTGCACCACGAACTCGAGCTGCACGTTCAGGCCGGCATCCCCGCCAACAAAGTCCTGCAGAATGCCACCTTCAATGCCGCCCGCATTATGAAGATGGACGCCGATCTAGGTTCGATAACTGTTGGCAAACTCGCAGACCTCACGCTAGTGGATGGCGATCCGGCGGCGCACATCAGCGACATCCGCAAGACGGCGCTAGTCGTGAAGGATGGAATCCTCTATAAGCCGGCGGAGTTGTACGCTGCAATGGGCGTGGCGCCGTAGAGAAATTAGCGATTGGAGGGTTCGCCACCTGTGGGGTGTGTCGCATCCCACACTTGTTTTCCGCCCACGTAGGTCTTGAAAACGGTCACATCGCGGATCTTCGTGGGTTCGATCGTGAAAATATCGTCGCTCAGCAGCACCATGTCGGCTAGTTTGCCGGTGGTGATTGAGCCCTTTTCCTTTTCCTGAAATTCCGCGTACGCGGAACCCATGGTGTAGGCCCGAACTGCCTCGGGAACGGTCAGCTTCTGTTCCGGGAACCATCCGTTCGGATTCTTGCCATCGAGAGTGGCGCGGGTCACCGCCGCGTAAACTGTGAGCAAAGGATTCAGCGGCGCCACGTCCCAATCGGTGCCCAACGCCAGCGGCACGCCGTGATCGAGGAAGGTGCGAAATGCGTAGGTGCGGCTGGCGCGATCGTGTCCGATTCGCTTTTCGGCCCAGCGGCCATCGTCGATCGCATGGTAAGGCTGCACCGATGCAATCACGTGAAGCTGGGCAAAGCGATCGAAATCCTTCGCGGCCATGTGTTGGGCGTGCTCGATACGGAAGCGGCGGTCGGCCTCGCCGTGCGCTTTCACAATCTCCAAGTAGATGTCCAGGATCATGGAGATGCCTTGGTCGCCGATGGCATGTGTGCAGATCTGCATCCCCGCCGCATCGGCTTTCATCATGCGGTCGCGCATCAGGGAAACCGGATGCATCTCATCGGATAGCAGACCGTGATTCGCGGGCTGATCATCGAACGGCTCGAAGAAATATGCGGTGGCCGATCCCAGAGAGCCATCCGCGAACGCCTTCAGCGCGCCGATTCGCAACCACGGCCCGCCAAAGGCATGACGAACGCCGATCTTCGCCTGATCGTCCACTCCGGTAATCAGATGAGCGGCGTAAATCCGAGCGGTCAACTCGCCGCGTTCCAGCAGTTCCGCGTACACGGCGACATCCGCGTAATCCGGAGTCATATCCTGCACGCTGGTTACGCCAAGCGCGGCAGCATGGACCAGCGCCCGCTGTACGGCGTGCAAGCGCTGCTGGTGGGAAAGCTCTGGAATCACTTTGCTGAGGAGATCCATCGCGGCGTCCTTCAGCGCGCCGGTTGGATTTCCCTGCGCGTCGCGCACGATGGTGCCTCCGGGAAGCTCAGCGGTTCTGGCGGTGATACCCGCGAGCCGCAGCGCTGCGGAATTTGCCACGCCCATGTGGCCATCATAGCGGCCCACGAACACCGGCCTATCCGGCGCGACGGCATCGATCAATGCTTTGGTGGGAAGTTTGGCCGGGGTCCATTTGGTCTCGTCCCAGTCGCCGCCGAGAATCCATTCGCCCTCCGGGGTGACTTTGGCGCGTTCGCCGATCCGGCGCGCGAATTCTTCCGGACTGGATGCGTCATTCAGTTGAATACGATCGAGCTGTGAGCCGCCGTCGACCAGGTGAATGTGTGAGTCATCGAATCCCGGCAAGAGCAGCTTTCCGCCGGCATCGGTTACCTGGGTTTTCGGTCCGCGCCACGCTTCCGCGTCGGCGTTTGAGCCCACGGCAACGATTCGTTCTCCAAGAACTGCAACTGCCTGCGCCGCCGGAAGCAATGGATCGACGGTCCAGACCTTAGCATTTTCAATGATCAGGTCAGCGGCAGGCTTCGAGCTGTTTTGCGCGAAGGCAGTTGCCAGCAAGAATCCGCAAATCGCAATTGACACCGCCGTTCTCCGAGCAATGGTTGGCATGTTTCCCTCTGTGGCAAGCTCGCTGGAAGCAAATGTATTGCCTGGCTTTTTCAGCCGCCACATTGTTGCATAGGCAAGATTGCACTTTAGCGTGTAGAAATGGCGGAGCCTAGTGAGATGTGCTTCCGAGTGGCCGGGGCGGGCGGATTTCCCGGCAATCGGCGGTTCGATACTCTCGGCAGCTTATTTGCCCTGCCACGCGATAGAACAATAGTGGTCCTGAAGATCTTCGCCGTGTGCCAAGTTGTGCGTGCTCAGATCGAATTGGCTTTCCAGAATGATGAATCCGTTCTGGTTATTTTCAAATGTTGCGCCGATCACGACCAGGGTTCGCTCTCCCATGTTCTTGCTCGCACCGTCCAGTTTGTCTGCCAAAAGCTTGAACGGATTTGCTCCCAGCTGATCACCGTCTACCCGCATCGCCATGTAATCGTGGCCTAACAGTGGCACACCGAGTTTCGCCCACTGGTATCCAATGCGTTGTTTGCTGAGCGCTTCGTTGACGTCCGGTCGAACGCAATCTATATGTATGTGCAGCTGCCCCTGTGAGCGCTTACATTTTGAGTTGATCGCCAAGCTTATGGCATTCCTGGGAAGATCCTTGTGCGCCAGCGCATCGAGAATGGAGCGTGCGTGCCAGGCTTCCGCGAAGTAGTTAGTTGCTTCGCCGCCCAGGATCTCCGGAGATTCTATGCCCGAGATTTTTTGGGTCGGAATCAGCAGCACCTGCGCTGGCCCCACCAAATCTTTGAGCAGCACGTAGCCTTTGTATCGCCCTTGGGGCCCTTCGGGCACCGCCGCCGAAAGGCATGGATACCGGTCATGGTCCACGAGGTGCTGAAGACATTTGCTGTCGACGATCTGCCACAGCGTGTCGGAGTCCTTGCTCACGCATACTTTGCATTCCGGCGCTTCGTCGGTCGCCAGGGCCGCACCGCCACAAATGAATATCGCAACCAGTAGTGAAACGAAAAGATCTGCATATCTTCTCTTCGGGAAAACCGCTGCGCCGCCTGTTGTTTTCGCCTGCTGAACCATCGTTCACCTCTTCATAGTCGCAAAGACACGGTCTCTTGGGAGAAGATCACGATTGCTGATGATCGACGGCTCACTGCAGTGCCTGAAGAGCAGGTTCGAGCCACCCAAAGAGGATGTACGACCTGGGATTTGCTCCTCCGCTGGGTTTATTGGGCCAGCAGTATAGTCCTGCGTGGCTTTACCTAGCTACTGATTATTAACGCGACGACATTTATTATAGTTGTGACGTCAATTAGGCTTGAACCACCCTAGTCGGCCACCAAACCGCGTTTTCCCTTGTGGACCTAAGCCCGGAATAGTCCGGTCGCGAGGAATCTGGGGCGGCGACTCGGCCCCCACAATCCTTCGAACCAGCGCGGCGGGAATCCTACATGCTTTTAGTTCAATAAGCGGTGTATCCAACACATAATAAGTTACTTAATGGCATACCAGTTCTTTCCGTGAATTTACGATGATTTACCCGATATTCGATTCCCCCGGCAAGGTTGTAGCCTGAAAAGTGCAAGCTACGAAAGGGTTGCAGGCCAGTCCGGGAGGAACATTTATGGTGTCTATTGCGGGTGTCTTTAAGTCGCGGTCAGATGCGCAGCGCGGTTCGACTCAACTTTTACCCCTTGGAATTCCTCAAGATAGAATCAATCTTTTAACGCCGGAAGCGTCGCAAAAAGAACTTGCCGCGGTCCCTGTCGATGCTGCCGAGCAGCCGGGAATGGGAAAGGCGATTGGGGCTGCGGTAGGCGGGGCGGTGGGACTAGCGGGTGGAATCGGATTGGGTGGCGCGGTCGCCAGCCTTCTGATTCCAGGAATTGGTCCGGTGATAGCCGTGGGGGCTGCGGGGGCAGCGCTACTGGGTACGCTCGGAGCGAAAGCGGGGGCAGCCATTGAGAAATCTTCGACGAACGGCCTGCCGGAAGATGAGCTGTATATATATGAAGACGCCCTCAGGCAAGGCCGCACCGTGGTCGTAGCGACCGCTGACAATGATACGCAAGCCAAAGCGGCGCGCGGAGTGCTGGAAAACGCGGGCGCCGAGAGCATCGACCGGATACGTGAAATGTGGTGGGTAGGCGTTCGCGACGTGGAGAAAGAGAAGTACGACACAAAGGGTGGAACTTTTGAGGATGACGAACGCTTTTTCCGCTGTGGCTTCGAAGCGGCCCTGCATTTGCAAAATCGGGATAAGTCGTACGACCAGTGCCGCACGCAGCTAGGAGACCACTATCCCGGATTGCACGAGCGCGAGCCATTTCGCCGAGGCTTTGATGAGGGTCGCGCATATCTGGAATCCGTCAGGAATCGGCACAACTAGATTGGCCTAGCCACGAGTGGCTTCACCCCTGCGCCGATAAAACCGATGCCGATTAGGATGCCGAGCGGAATTCGCATCAGGTCCGTGACTACGCACGAGGAGGGATACTTGCCCGCGAGCGGTCGGAACAGGTTGACCTGCAGCATCGCAAAGCTGGCGGCGAGGCAGACCAGCCTCGTGGTACGGATACCGGCGGGATGGCCGTGCTCGTCGCGCTTCAGTTCGATCATAAAGCTGGCGATCGATGCCAGCAGCAGCCTGATGGCGATTTGTTCCCATGGGAGAGCGAGGGGCATGTGAGTTCCTGGTGCCGCGTGCGTCGAAGTCCGGGATACGAAAACTTCGACGCTCTTACGGGTTAGCCGACGCCGGCCACCCAAAGGGTGTAGGCCTCCGGTCGAGCGCTCGCCGCCTGAAGCGCTCTAGTGCCCAACCTTTTCGTCAAAAAACTTCGCCATCAGCTCCAGCGCTTCCTTCGTCTCCGGTAACTGAAAGTGATACCAGAAAGCATGCGGCATGGCTTCGAAGACCACGAGTTGTGTGTCATTCCCCGCGCGCAGCAAAGCCAGGTGAAGCATCGCCGTATCGCTCAGTAACAGATCGCGTGTTCCGCTGACTAGCAAGCTCGGCGGCCAGGCCTTCAGATCCGCGAACAGCGGCGATAACACCGGGTCCTTGCGATCGGTGTTGCCGGCGTAGGCATCTTCCTGCGGGTGATTCGGATCGCGCGGCTGCAACCGCCCGGGAAATCCGTCCAACGTGAATAGCTCCTGCGAATCCGTTGGACGCGAGTAGTCCGGATGTACCGAGAACATCCCGAGCGCTCCCGGCAGCGGCATTCCCGATTGCTTGAGCCGGGCCGCTACTTCCGCGGTCAGGGTTGCTCCCGCGGACGTGCCGAAGATTCCGATGTTGTGCGGCTTGTAGGATTTCAGCAGCTCCTTATACACCCTAACGACATCGTCCACCGCCGCCGGAAACGGATATTCCGGAGCCAGCCGGTAGTACACCGAAACTACTTTAATCTTCGCCAGATTGGAAATGGGCACGCCTTCGATCAGCGAACCGGAGTCGGAGTTGAAGCCGCCCCCGTGAAGGTTGATCAGCACGCGGTCACGGTTCGCTTCCGCCACGGTAAGCGGCGTAATGATGTCGGTGCGCACGCCTGCCGTCGTGGTCTCTTCCACGTTCACCGGATAAAGCTTGCGGGCTTCAGCGGAATCCTGTTTACGCCACTCATCGGTAGCGGTCCGCCGCTGCTCCAGGGTCTGCGGTGCGCTGCTCTTCTGGGTCAGCGACGCCAGCCAGCTTTGGGCTTCCCGACTAACCGTGACCGGCATCGGCACTACGCGGGTGATATGCGCCGATCCATCGGCATCGAACGTAGCACCGTCCTGGGTATTCGTGCTGATACCAGCGGAGCGATTGCAACCCAGCAACAGCGCGCTGGGCAAAACCGCAACACCCAACAGGAACGGCACGTCCCAAGCGTTCTTTCTGGTCACGGGAAGACCCTCCGATCACTTCAGCAACCTCGGGCGCGAACAAATATTACTACTGTTCCCACGATAGGTTGCCCGGCATAATCTAGCCGACATGAACATGCCATTCCTGTGGGCAAAAACGGTTAAGGCTGTGGTGGCCGTGGCCCCCGCAATCTGTGTCGCAGCCCTGCTTTCTCTTCAGGCGGCACCATCCGCCGCGCAGGTTTCGTCCGGAGCGATCGGAATTTTTGAAGGACGCACGGATGTTGGCGAGACAGTGCATCCAGGCGTAGCCGAGTACGATGCGGCCAAGAAGACCTATACCGTGACCGCCGCTGGCGAGAATATGTGGTCCACCAAGGACGCTTTCTACTTTCTGTGGAAGAAGGTTTCCGGTGATATCGAGCTATCAGCGGATATTGCCTTTCCTCAAGAAGGCGGACGCCCGCATCGCAAGGCTGCCCTTATCCTGAAACAAGACATGGAATCTTATGGAGTCTATGCGGATGTGGCGCTGCATGGCTCCGGCCTGAGCGCACTCCAATATCGGCGAGCCAAGGGCGCCACGACCCAGGACATCGAGCTGAACATCGATATGCCGCAAAGGGCTCGCATCGCTAAACGCGGCGATGAGATCACCATGTTCCTGAGTATGCACGGCGAGCCGTTGCACCAGGCAGGCGCGTCAATCAAGCTGCATTTCGACGGTCCCTTTTACGCAGGGATCGGACTTTGCTCCCATAACAAGGATGTGACGGAGATCGCGATCTTCTCAAACGTCGAATTGAAGAAGCCTGAAGCACCGGCTGACAAGCTGGCGCTCTTCGGTGCATTGCAGACGATTCAGACCGAGGACAACTTCCGGCGATCGATGATGATGCGAACCGCGATGGGACGGATCGGTTCGGCCAACTGGACGAAGGATGGCCAGACGCTCTATTTCGATCGGGAAGGTCAGATCGAGAAGATGTCCGTTTTGGGTGCAACTCCCGAGAGTGTGAAGATCGGGCCGCGCCTGTGGTGCGATGACAATCATGGACTCTCGCCCGACAACAAGCTGCTGGCGGTAAGCTGTGCGCCAACCAGGGGACCGGCTACGTCGATTTACCTTGTGTCGCTCGACGGGAGCGAGGGGACCGGCAGCCGGCGGCTGACTCGTGGCGGAGTGGTCGAATTCCATGGCTGGTCGCCCGACGGTACAACTATCGTATTTGCGGGAACGCGCAACGGCCGCAAGGATATCTACGCCGTGCCGGCCCAGGGTGGTCAGGAAACCCGGCTGACCACCACAGGCACCAACGACGCACCGGACTTCGGACCGGACGGCTCCATCTACTTCGATTCGGATCGATCGGGCGCAATGCAGATATGGCGTATGAATGCCGATGGCACGCATGCTGAACAATTGACCCACGACGATACCAACGATTGGTTTCCGCATGTCTCTCCCGATGGGAAACAGATGGTGTATCTCACTTGCGCCAGGGTGATCGTCGGGCATCCGGCAAACAAAGATGTATCGCTTCGCCTGATGGACCTCCACAATGGGCAAAGCCGTGTGCTGGTCGATTTGTTCGGTGGCGAAGGGACGATAAACGCGCCCTCTTGGTCGCCGGACAATCATCACCTTGCATTCACGGGATACGAAATGCTGCCTTCGTCCGCCGACGGGCCGGAGTTCGTCATGGTCGCACCGAGGCCCGACACACCTTCGAAATAGTTCGCAGCAGCAGAGAAGTATCGCAAACGGGACGCACCAAAAAGGCGGAGCTCATGAAAACGAAAGCAATGGCATGCGGGGTGATGATGATGTTCCTGGCGGGCGCTGTGTGCGGCCAGCAGAGGCCGAAGATTACCGGCGTCTCGCACCTCAGCATTTACACAACCGATGAAGCGAAGACCGAATCCTTTTTTGTGCATGATCTGGGCGCGCTGAAGGGTCCGGATCCGCAGAACCCCGCGGGGATTCGCTATTATTTCAACGCGATTCAGTTTGTGGAAGTGCTGCCTTTGCCGGCAGCGGGTGCAGCCTCGGTCAATCGTCTCGATCATGCCGCGTTCAACACCACCAATGCGGAGGACCTGCGGCGTTATCTGGGCGCGCACAGCGTTACCGTGCCGTCCGCGGTAACCTCAGGGAGCGATGGCAGCC
>Ga0182024_10016373_pt1 | contig 14070 bp, 10 predicted proteins | sample P32metaG_FD_120480 | JGI IMG/M metagenome (GOLD analysis project Ga0182024, IMG submission 120480) | Permafrost microbial communities from Stordalen Mire, Sweden - P3-2 metaG (Illumina Assembly) | ecosystem: Environmental > Terrestrial > Soil > Wetlands > Permafrost | place: Sweden: Stordalen... | reverse complement strand
TTGAGGCCGCGCTCCACCGCTTCTTGCGCGGCGCGGTAGAGCTTGCTCTTGGTGAGAAAGTAACCGGAGGCTTGCTCGAGGACTTTTTTCCTCGAGGCCCGGCGGTGAGTACCACGTTTAACTCTAGGCACGTTTCGTCTCCTTGTATCAGTGCTACTGATTGGCGAATCGGGCACGTGCCACGCGCACCGTTCGCACAAATCGCTCCGTCGGTTCTAGTAGGGGAGCATCCGTTTCAGAACTTTTTGGTCGGCCTTGTCGGCCACCACGCTCTTGTGCAGGCTCTTCTTCCGCTTGTGCGGCTTTGAGGTTAAGATGTGCCGTCCATAGGCTCTGCCACGGACGATTAAGCCCGTGCCGGTTTTCTTAAACCGTTTGGACGCACCCTTGTGAGTCTTTAGCTTCGGCATAGATTTTCCTGATCATTACAGATGGATCGTAACGGGAGGACAAAAGGATTATAACACGGGGGAAAGCGTACGCAATTCTATCACCGCCGCGGCTACCTGGGAGGCGGCGTAATCGATTTCCGCCTGCGTATTCGACCGGCCGATCCCGAACCGGACGGGACACTGGAGCAAAGCAGATGACAGTCCGAGGGCTTCCAGAACGTAACTGGAATCGTATCCCGACCCGCACGCCGATCCGGCGGAAACGGCGATCTCCGGAATGCTGGTCAGCAGCGCGTCGCCATCCACGCCTTCGAAGCTTACGTTCAGGTTTCCGGGCAGGCGGTGGGTCATCGTGCCGTTAATATGTATGCTCCCGTTTATATGTATGGCGCCGTTAATAGACATGGTCCCGTTTATATGCAGCGGTCCGCCGCCGTTTTCCAGGTTAGCCGCGAGCTGCCGCAGCAGGCTGTCTCTGAGCGCGGCGATTCGGACCGCTTCCCCGGCCATTTCCTCCGCCGCAATGGCGCACGCTTCGCCGAAACCCACGATACCGGGGACATTCAGCGTGCCCGAACGCATTCCGGATTCATGCCCGCCGCCGTGGATTTGCGCCATCAGTTCCACGCGCGGGTTCCTGCGGCGGACATACAGCGCGCCGACGCCCTTGGGGCCGTACATCTTGTGCGCGCTCACCGAGAGAAGGTCGATGTGCGCGGCCTCCACGTCCACGGGGATTTTGCCTAACGCCTGGGCGGCGTCGCAGTGGAACAGTACGCCGCTTTGGCGGCAGATTTCGCCAATTTCCCTGACCGGCTGGACGGCGCCGATCTCGTTATTGGCGTACATCACGCTGACCAGAATCGTCTCGGGGAGGATCGCCGCGCGCAGCCGGGCCACGTCGAGAAGGCCATCCGGCTCGGGCGGCAGAACCGTGACTCGAAAGCCGGCGTGCTCCAGGTGACGGACTGTATCGAGCACGGCTTTGTGCTCGGTCGCCATGGTCACCAGATGGTTGCCCTTGCGGCGGTATGCCTCCGCGGCGCCCTTGAGGGCAAGGTTATTGGATTCGGTGGCGCCGCTGGTGAAGACGATCTCACGCGCCGTTCCTCCGGCCAGCGCGGCGATGCGTTGGCGGGCGCGTTCCACGGCGCGGTCGGCTTCCCATCCGAAGCTGTGGCTGCGGCTGGCGGGGTTGCCGGGCTTGGAAGTGAAGTAGGGAAGCATGGCCTCCAGCACGCGTGGGTCGACGGGAGTAGTGGCGTGATGGTCCAGATAAATCGCGGGCATGAAGAACTATGGTGACACGGAATGAAGGACTGCACTTAGCCCGCGAGTTCCTTGCATATCTACTCTTGGCGATCGGATCAGCCGAACGCTGGCTCAACAAGTCTTGCTTGCGCGCATGAGGACCCTAAAACGCAAATCCGACGAGTGTCTCCACTTCGTTGAGGAAAGGTGCGGCCGCCCGTGCGCGGGCGCTGGTTGACCCACCTGGGTTGGCCCACCTGGTATAGCGTGCCGGAGTCACTGCCCACCGCAGCCACTCGCAAACAGGGCGCGGGTGCAGTCGAGGTACTCAACTTGCAGATAACTGCGGGCCTGGTTCCTGGTTGAGCTTCGATAAGTTTAGATGGCGTCGGATCGCGGTCGTCCTAGCGGACGCCTTCCTCATTGCCCAAGCCCCTTCGCGGCGGCGTCCTGAAAGGCAATGCGTGCGTCGGAATTGTCCGGATTGCCTTTTCCGTCGCGCTGAAACATCAGGACCCAGATGAGGTTCTTAACTGGGTCGGCCCAGCTCTGGGTGCTGAATGCTCCGCCGTGGCCGAAAGAACCGGGAGACAGGACGCTGTTGGCGGCCATCTTAGTTGGGTCTTCCACGACGCAAAAGCCCAGCCCCCAGGGCATTCCGGGCCGGGCGTTGAGCGCACCGGTCTGCTTGCGCGTCATTTCCACGACGGTCTCGGGCTTGAGGATGCGCTTGCCATTGAGGGAGCCTCTGTTGAGCATCATCTGATAAAACCGGGCGACGTCCTCGGCTGTCGAGAACAGCCCGGCCCCACCGAGCGGCGGACGGTCGCGGTCCGTCACCGCGGTCTTATAAAGATATGGGATTGTCGTCTCTTCCAGTTTGCCGCCCTGCTGATTCCAGCGATAGCTGTGCGCCCAGCGCGATTCTTTCTCGGGCGCAATCGAGAAGCTGGTATTCTTCATTCCTAACGCGTCGAGCACACGCTGCTGAAGGAACACATCAAAAGGCATCCGGCTGGTCACTTCAATCACACGCCCAAGCACGTCCATGCCGGCAGTCGAGTACGCCCAGCGGCTTCCCGGCTGGAAGCGCAGCGGCTGTCGCGACAGTTTAATGCTGGTTTCGGCCAGGGTGAGGTGGGGATCGCGATCGGTCATCTCGCCCATCCCACTGGTGTGCGTCATCACGTCCCGCAGGGTCACTGGGCGAGAAGGCTTGACAGTCTGACCGTTCTCGTTCACGGTCAGGCCGGCAAACTCGGGCAGATGCTTCGCCAGCGGATCGTCGAAGCTCAACTTACCCTCATCCGCCAGGATCGCGATGCACACAGCCGTGACCGGTTTCGTCATCGAGGCTATCCAGAAGAGGTCGTCGGTCTGCATCTTCCGATCCTTAGCCATATCCGTCTTGCCAACCGCGCTGAGGTGGATGACACGATCCTTGGTGGCGATGAGCATCACAGCGCCGGCGACCTCGCCCTTATCGACAAACTCCTGCATCCGCGGCGCAACCGCCGCAAAGCGGTCCGCCTGCTGTGCGGGCAGCGATCCCGGCGCGAGGAAGGCGAGCAATGGCGCCACCGCCGAAACGGCCATCATTCTCTTGGTGGATCTCATAGCGAATGCAGTTTACCATTCGAGACGGCATCCGCAGTATCTCTCGGGCAGTCGCACGCCATATGTCGCGGTGGGGCTGGGCGTCGAGGAGATGTCCGCACGTGCTGGATTGCTGGAGTTGGGCGCGTGTAAGGAAGTTTGAGCGAGGACCTGGGCTTGAATCTTATCGGGCATCCGCGAGGTCCGCGGATGCGCACCTCACCATCTGCCGAAGCGTCGATTTGCCTCAAGCCCGATTTGGCTGGGCCAAGAGCGGGTCCAGGGGGACCCGCGCGGACCGGGGGTCCACCCTACGGCCTCGGGATGAACGTTCCGAGAACTCTGCGTGATACGACGATTGAGGTTTCGAGATGGTGTTGCACGATCCGATATACGGCGGCAGTGCGGCGGCAAAATAAATTTGCGCTCCCCATGATAGCGGCCTATTGACCCTCATTTCGGGTTAAGCGCCGGCCCCTCCTGTCTCTACGCTAGAACCGGAACGACGTTTCGAGCGACGTCGACTGCGTTCCAATGCGGACTTTGCTACTCGAATACTCTCCGGAAAGCAACGCGGTCTTGACGACGCTTTCCTGAGCCGTGGGATCGATTCCATAGGCCAGGTCGAACCGCCAGCGGCCGTGGCGATACCCGATGCCGGCCGAAAGCTGGTTGGTCATGATCGCCGCCGTGAGCGGCGACAGCGTGGACGCGGGTACGGGATTGTTGGAGTGAGCATAGCCGGCACGCAGGGAAAGGGCCTCCGTCAGGAGCTTTTCCACGCCGCCGCGGAAGGAATATTGATTTTTCCAGTTAAGCGGGACCCGGTCGAAAATCGCGCTGGAGCCAAGCAGTCCGTTGATATCGGCGTTGTTGCCATTGGTAAGCGAGACCGGCAAGCTGGCGAAGGCGTCTTTCCAGTTGACCAAATCGGCTTGGACGGCGAAAATCCAGCCCCCGTTTGCGCGCCAGTTCATGCCGGCCAGAACGGATTGCGGCATCACAGTTTGGACGGCCGCGTTGTAGTGGAAATCCGGACGGGCTGCCCCCAAGCCTAACGCCGCGAGCTGCACTCCGATGTTTCCGTTAGCATCGCCGGTGCTGTTGATCGTCGTACTCGATTTCCACGCCACATTGAATTGCAGACGGTCCGTGGGGCTCGCGATCAAGCCTGCGCTGGTATTCCAGCCTACGCCCGTAGTGTGGAGGTCCAACAGCGTCTTGAGCCCCGCCAGCGCGGGGTTGCTCTGGAAGACGTAGGGCGTTTCGAGAGTATTGGAATTGTAGACCGCTCCGGCGCTCACGCCCACCGAGACCTTCCTGCTCAAGGCGAAGCCCACTCCCGCTACCGCGCGCGCCGCCAGAATGGCGGATTTCTGCTTCTGGATCCCGTAACTCGCGCCCGCGACTCCCGGAGCGTCCGCGTAATTCCAGTTGGAGACCGACACCAGCTCCGGCACCACGCCAAGGCCGATGCTAAAACGGGAATGCCCAATGGGCGTGCCGAAAGCGCCGTAAGGAATCACGCCCGGCGCATTGTTGAGAGGCGCGTTGGTATTCACCGAATTGCTGAAAGAACCATGCGAAAAAATACTGGTGAGGTTCAGGTCAAGGGTACGGCCGCCGACCAAAGCCAAGCCGGCGGGATTCGCGGCCAGCGAGTCGATCACCCCTGCCTGGGATGGAAGGTACACTCCTCCGAGGGCCATGGAACGGGCGCTGGCGGTGTTCCAATAAAATCCCTGAGCATGAATGGCGGTGGCCATGCCGACGGCTACAAGACACCTGACGACAAGACACTTAACGCACAGATACGACGGCTTCATTTTTTTCTTTTTCCTCCGATAAGATTTGGACGCTGTTTGTGCCCACGCCGGCGGATAGTCGTACCAGGTCCTGAGTGCTGGACCGCTCGTTGGCGTGGTATATCATCAGCGCGTCCAGGCATTGGGCGTCGATTGCCTGGGGCGCGTCCTTCTTCATGATTTCAAAAACTTTCTCGATCGGCAGCGCGTCGCGATACGGGCGCTTGGCCGCGAGTGCGTCAAAAATGTCGGCGACCGTGAGGATGCGCGTTTCCAGCGAGATTTGATCCGCTGTCCACTGGCGGAAATAGCCGGAGCCATTCAGCTTTTCGTGGTGCCCGCCGGCGGTGACGCTCATCTCTTCGAAACCCGGAATGCGGCGGAGGACTTCGAACGAGTAATAGGGATGCAGTTTGATCACATCCCACTCGTCATTGGTAAGCTTACTGGGCTTTTCCAAAATGCTATTGGAGACACCCAGCTTGCCGACGTCGTGCAACAGGGCCGCCCGCCGCATGAACGTGATGTCTTCCTCGGGCAATCCCAGTTGCCGTGAGATACCGATGGCGGCTTCGGCCACACCGTTCGAATGTCCGTAGGTAAACGGAGACTTGGCGTCGACGATCTCGGCAAAAGCCTGGCAAATATTCTCGATGGTTTCTTCGTTCGCCAACAAGCGGCACTCTTCAGGCTCCAGCGCGAGGGCGTGATCGATGGTCTGATAGTGGTCCAAACCGCTCCATAACAGATCCCGCTTGGACAGGCACGCCGCCGCGCGAACCAGTTCCGGATCGAACCAGCGCCCACTGCGCTTGCGTGCGACCTCATCCGCCGCTTCCTTGCCGCGATTGACCAGGAAAACCTCGAGAGTCTGCGACAGGTTCATGATGCGGGCAAACAGAGGAATCTCTTCGCGGCGAAGTCCACTGGGGTACCCGCCGCCGTTCCAATGTTCGTCCAGGCTGTGAATGGCCTGCGCCACCGGCTCCGGAAATCCGATTCTGCGCGCGATGGAAGCGCCTCTTTCACACCGGATCTTCACCAGCGCGCTCGATTCCGTTTGTTGCTTAGCGGCGACGCGCACCAAAGTCCGTACGCGTTCGAGGAAGGGCGCTCCTGTCGCCACGTGCGTTAGAGCGTAGTGCAAGCTGTCCCAGCCGACACGGGTCCAGTCTGTCAGTTTGACGTCTCGCTTGGCCCGGATCTCGTCGGCGCTCAGGATATGGAACAGTTTGGAAGAGTTGCTGCTGCAGCCGGCGTCCTTTAGCAGCAGGGCGTAGTAAAGGTCGCTCTGTTCGGCGACGCTCAGGCCGATCTCGGCGGCTATCCGCATGCCGATCATGCAGGACCGAACCGAATGCCCCATGGGCCTGCCCTCCGTGAGGTCGAGTGCGTAGGAAAGCGCCGTGACGATTTGGGATATTCGAATGGTAGGCCGGGGAGCGGCGTCGTTTCGCCGCAGTAGGGCCGCCGGATTGGTGGTTCGCGAGTGCATCTTCTTTTTTACATATCGGAAATCCGGGCCAACACTTGAATTAATTTTCTTTGGACGACTTACGAGGCCAGCCGCGCGCCGCACCGGCTGGCAGGCGTGTGTTCATCGCCGTGGCCGGGCGGCTCGCGCCTATAGCGGAATCTTCAGGCTCAGCGTGGCTCCTTGATTCGGCCCGCTGCGTATCTGGAACGTGCCGTTCACCAGCCGCGTGCGCTCCTTGATGCTGACCAGCCCCAGACCGGCGGGCATCCCGGCGCGGTCCAGCGCCATGCCGGCTCCGCGATCCGAAACCGTGAGGCGGAGCTCCCCGTCCGCACGCGTGAGGTCCACCTCGGCCTGGGCCACACGCGCGTGCTTCGCCACGTTTTGCAGGGCTTCCTGCGTGACGCGGTAGACGCAAAGCGCCACGTCCGGGGGCACGTTGCCGAAGCAGCCGTCAGTCCGGCACGTAACCTCGATGTGGGTCAATAGCCCGAACTCCGAACAGTAGTCGCGCAAGGCGGCGCCGAGTCCGGAATGCTCCAGTACCGCGGGGTGCAGCTCGTGGGAAAGGCGCCGGATACTTTCGGCAACCTCCGCCATGTTCCGCTGGATTCGTTTGCTTTGCTCGCGCGCCTCAGTCTGTTCGGCGGGAATCTGCTTCCTCAGATTACTCATGCCGATACTAAGGGCCGCGATCTGCTGGCTGATATCGTCGTGCAGCTCGCGTGCGAGGCGGCTGCGCTCCTCCTCCTGCGCGTTGAGCAGGCGCGCGCTGAGGGCTTTGATCTCATTCTCGGTGCGGACGCGTTCGCCAATGTCGCGGATGATGGCCTGGTGGAACCTCATGCCCTCCACCTCAATGAGACGCGCGCTGATCTCCACGGGAAACGAGGAGCCGTCTTTTCTACGGTGCACCGCCTCGTAACGGAGTCCGCCGCTCTCATCGGGCGGCCAGAGCAGCGGTTGCCCGGGCACGGATGCGCGCAACGCCTCCGCGTGCAAACACCGCAGTTCCTCTTCCGGGTAACCATAGGATTCCACGGCGCGCTGGTTGACCTCGACGATTCGTCCACTATCGTCGGCTAGCATGATGATGTCGTTGGCGTAACGAGTGAGGGAATCGAAGTGGCCGGTGAGAGCCCGGCGTTCGCGGTGAGCGCGCAACTGCTCGTTACGCCAGATGTATCCCACTCCCGCCGCGTTGGCGAGGGCAATCAAGGCTACGATCAGAGCCAGTTCCCAGGAGAGCCGGGTAAGCGGCGCGTACACCTCGTCCTGGTCGATTTTGGCGATAAGATACCACCCCGATCCCCGAATGCTGCGTATGATGCTCAGTATGGGCACGCCGCGATAGTCGGTTGCCTTGCGCAGAAAGCCGGCGGCAAATTCCCGGTCGTCCGGCCACCTCGGCATCGTGATGCGTATCCGAAGATTGAGGGTGCTACCCGGCGAGTAGCGGAGGTCGTTCAGCGATACGGCGTAATCGCCCTCGCGCCGGAAAATGAGCGTCTCCCCGGTGCGGCTGGCGGCCGTCGAGGATGCGATATATGGAAAGAGAAATCGCGATGGGTCGATATTCAAAACGATCACTCCCAAATCGGCTACCGGAATGCTCACCGCCATGCGCACAGGCCCGGACACCGGTGTATCCCGGTAGAGGTCCGAAAGGGTCGCCGCGCCGGCGCGTTGGGCCGCCTGCGCCAGCGCCTGGTATCGCCGGGAATTTCCGTCGTTTACGCTGGAGCCGATTCGGATCGCTCCCTGCATGTCCACCAGGGCCCCGCCGGAATACAGAAACTGATGCTCCAGGGCTTGAAAGACGGCCATGAAATCCGCGCGATCGGCTTGGGTCACCGCGGCGCCCGCCAGAATGCGCCGGGCTGGACGCATGATCGGGGAGGCGGCCAGGACAACGCCGTCGCCGATGCGCTCAGCGCGCCAGTTTTCAATCTGCGCCGACTTCATGGCGGCGATCGCCGCCAGGTCACTCACGGCATCTTCTTCCGCAGCCGCCCGCTGGCGTACGTAATACCACCAGACGGCGGCAATCATAGCCAACGCTCCCAGCGTGAGCGATGTTATCAGGATGCGGCTGTGATGCACGGACGAGCCCGCGGACGAGCGCGTTTGGCTCATAAACGGTTAGCCCCCTCAGCCTGACAGGGTTCCCGAAAGGCCCGGTTTACTCCCCCACCAACCTCATCTGGATAGCGTACTGGATCAATCCAGCCGTGGTGTCTACGCCCAGCACTCGCATAATTTCGTACTTGTGAGTCTCGGCGGTTCGCGGCGAAATGTCTAAGATGGACGCCACTTCTTTCATGGTGCGCCCTTCGGCCACCAGTTGCAATACCTCGCGCTGGCGCGGGGTGAGCGGCGTTCCGGCGGTGCTTTCCCGGCCGGAGTCCATGAGCAGCGTGATAAGGTCTTTGGCCAGCAAAGTCGTAACGTAAGCACGCCCCATCGCCACCTGTTCGATCGCCGTAATCAGTTCTTCTCCCGGCGAGACTTTCAGCAGGTAGCCCGAAGCGCCCGAGCGAAAAGCGTCCACTGCCAATTGCGTCTCTCTGTGCATGGTCAAGATAACTACCCTGACGTGCGGATGGCGCATGCGAATCTGCCGGACGGCGTCGAGTCCGTTTAGCAGCGGCATGGAGATATCGGTCACCACGACGTCGGGGCGCAGCGTTTCCACTGCCGCCAGCAGCGCGCGCCCGTCGTGTACCACGCCGGCAAGGTCGAAGGTGTCCTCAAGTAAAGCCGAGAGGCCTTGCGCAACTACCGCGTGATCGTCCGCCAGAAGAACTTTCGTTCTGGGCATGATCGCCAAACTGTACGTTATTGATGATAGCGTGTCTCAGGCATGGCGGATGCCGCTTGAAAGATAGGCGCCGCCGCCAGCCACCGTATTTACAGCCAGCGCCAGTTCTTCGCCCGCGTCCTCCTTAAGCACATAGCCGCGAATGCCGCATGCGAGCGCGCTGCCGACCAGGTGGGGCTCGTTGTACACCGAGAGGATGACGACGGCGGGGCACAGGCCCTCCTGCAACATCCTCCGGCCGGCTTCGATGCCGTCTACCAGAGGCATGCGGATGTCCGAGACCACGGCATCCGGTCTGAGTTGAGCCACCAGCGACAGCAGCGCCTCGCCTTCGCGGGCGGAACCCACTACTTCGAATTCGTCCGCCAAAAGGAGGCGTATCTCCTCCAGCATTCCCGGATGATCGTCGGCCAGCACCACACGCGGCCTTCGCGCCACATTGCTTTTCATAACCATGCCGGCCTTGTCCATGGCTCTATTAGACGCTGGATCGGCTAACCCGGCTATCGGGAGAATTACGGACGCTCCACTTGTAATTAGCAGGTAATCGCGCGGGTTTATAAGCCAAAGTGATTCCAGCCGGCGTCCCCGGTAGTCTCCGTTCCGGATACCGGAAGAATTACGGATAGCGCCAGGGACGGCGCCGTCGGATGATCGAGAAGATAGATGCCGGAACCCGTGACGAAACACCACCACCATAAGCGCTCCTTCGACGTCGAATCCGCCGAGGCGCGCCTCGATGAGGCACTCGCCTGCTTGAAGCAGCAAGTCGCGGGTCTAGAGGCCGCGGCCGAGGACCTTAAGCTGTGCTACCTGCCTCCGGCGCCTTCGCCGCGTCCGCGACGGGCAGGCAGGCATGGATGAAGAAGACATCGTAAACGCACTGGGCCGGATTCTTTCCGAGCTTCCGCGGGATGCTCCGGCTTCACACTCGAACGGACAGCGAAAAGTGGCTAACCGGGCGGTTCGCGGCGGGCGCAAGCTTCTCGGGAAGAAGCCGTACCAGCCTGCTGCCGAACCCCGTGCCATGGCAATGGGAAATCGCCGCCAGGATTCACACCCTCCCGGAGCACATGCAAGCGCCGCTCCGGCGCCATTATGTTTTTCGGGAGGCGGAGCAAAGCATTTTCCTCTCCATCAGGACGCCCCGCCGAAGAGTTTCGCCGGTTTCTGCGGGAAGCCACCGACTATATCTTTATGCGGAACTATGAACGCAGTAGTCCAAGCGGCGCGCCGGGATGGAATCCGGGGAATACCGCGCTCAGATCGTTTTGGCCGAGGTGTCCGCGCACCAACTCGCTGAGCACGGCGCGGAAGTCCGTAGTAACGGCCAGGTCACGGCCCTCATAAAGCTGCTCTTTCTCAAGGCCTGGCCACTCTCCATAGATCTTGCCGCCCTGCACCGGTCCACCCATAACCATCATCAGGCTGCCGTGGCCATGATCGGTGCCTGCATTGCCGTTTTCCTCCACCGTCCTGCCGAACTCGGACATCGTCACCAGGACGATATCTTCCATCCGATCGCCCATATCCTGGCAGAACGCGGCGATTGCGCTGGAAAACTGGCGTAGCAGATTTGCGAGCTGCTGATTCTCGTTGCCGTGATGATCCCAGCCGCCGATTTCGGCGAAGGCGGCTTCCACGCCGGCATCGGCCTTGATCAGCCGCGCAAGTTCCTGCAGGCTGCGGCCAAGCTCTCCGCCCTGCCCGTACCGCGCGCCGCCCGGCCCGCCGAATCCGCCCTCCGCTTCGAGGGCGGGGGGAGCGCCTTGGCCAATGGATGCGAGCATCTTCATGGCCTCGAAGGCATCCGTGCCGGTGCGGCGGAAGGGCGCGTCCGGGCTGAGTGAGTACATGTTCCGCAGAATCGCTGCCGTATCCTCATTCCCGATTTTGAATTGTTGGGCGTTGCCGATGGCGATCACTTCGCGCTCGCCGCGAAGCGTGCGCGGTACCTGATTCCCAAATGCGACCGCGCGTAGCGGCGAGGCGCCGGCCGCCGCCGCCGGCAACGCGCGATTCAGCCATCCACCCGCTACGCTCTTGCCGGGCGTGCCCGATTCCATGTAATCCTGCGCGTCGAAGTGCGAGCGCGTCGGGTCAGGCGATCCTGTGGCCTCCACGATCGCCAATTGCCGTTTGTCCCACAGAGCTTTCAGCGGTTGCAGTGCGCTATTCAAGGCGAAAGTCCCATCGAGGTCGATCGCGGGGCCGAAAGGTCCGCCGTTGCCGTTGTCCTGACGGCTGGGCGGCGTGATGGCGAGCGACGGCCGCAGTTCGCGGTAGCGCTTGTCGCCGAACGGCACAACGATGTTGAGTCCGTCGGCGGCGCCGCGGAGGAAAATCGCCACCAGGGTTTTGTTTTTCCGGCTCTCGGCCGCGGCAGCCCGGGTGAGCCACAGCGGCGCCGCGCCCATGCCTGCCATCACCACCGCGGAACCGCGTAGAAAAATGCGTCGCGTCAACATGGCCGTCTTATCTCCTTTCGAAATCGGGCGAGCTGAGGATCAACGAGGCAATCAGAGAAGGAGCCGGATCTTTGCCCTGAAGACCCGTCTCAATCGCATTCAGGGTTTGCGCGGACGGGTCATGCCCCAGCAGGTCCCGTGCAATGGCCGATGCATCCATGCCTTTCCACCGCGAGGCGTCCGGGCTCACTCCCGCTACCTGACCGGAGGCTAGCGCTGTCGGGAAGTTAATTCGTGCCATGATGCCGGCCGTGCTGAGCCACGTCTCGCCGGTATCGGGATAACCAGTCGGCTCCAGTTTGCTGTACAGCGGCTCGCCCATTTCGGCGATCTTCTGGACCAGCGTCCAGGCGTCGGTCACTTCACCGCCCATGGCGCGGACGGTGCTTACCACCATCTCAAGCGGCGATTTGATCCTGGCCTCCCAGGCGCCTTCGGAGAAAAACTCAGTCGACTTAAACATGGTTTCCAGCACGGCGCGCAGGTCGCCATCCGTGCTGCTGAAAGTCTGCGCCATCCGGTTCACCAGCGTCTGGGGCGGATCGTCGGCCACGAAATGCCGTGCCAGCTCGCGCGAAATGAACTTCGCCGTAGAAGGATGATGCGCCAGGATATCGATCACCTGGAGCCCGTCCTGCTCGCCTCCGCCGGCCGCGATCTTATGGCCGAGCACGGTTTTTTCTCCAAAATCGTGCATGAATGGCGCGAAGACAAATCCAGGATCTTCGGGACTACGCACGGTCCAGCCGGTGAAGCACCGCGCTACCGCGATCACATCACTCTGCGTGTAGCCGCCTTTCACCCCGAGCGTGTGCAGTTCCATCACCTCGCGGCCGTAGTTCTCGTTGAGCCCACGCGCCTGCTGCCGCCCGAACAGGGGGATGATCGAGTTCGGCACGCCGTTGACTGTGCCCCGCACGGGGGCGAACGGCCCGACTTCAAAACTACCAGGCGCCATCGATTCCCAGTTATCCAGGTAATAAAGCATCGCCGGGTGGCGCGCAGTGGCGAGTAGCAGATCCTTGAAATGCCCCAGAACGTGCGGGCGGATGGCGTCGCGTTCATAGCTTCCAATCAGCAGGTGACCGAGGTTCTGCGTATTTCCAAACGTAGCCACGTTCTTCGTCGAGTCGACGTTGAAGTGGTTGAACCAGAAATCCACCAGCACTTCTTCCAGCTGCCGGTTGGAATAAATCGCGCGGAAAACCCTGGCTTCTTTCAAGTCCTCGCTCGCCACCAGGCGGGGCGTCCGGCGGCGCTGGCCTTCGCGGCGCAACTCCGGAATCTCAGCCAGGCTATTTGGGGGAAGTAGGGAGGCCACCTGGATCTGCTTGTCCCGATCCAGGGACGCGAGCAGGGCCGTGACCTTTTCCCTGTTGCCGGATCGCGCCGCGGTCATCTGGTCGGCATTCAGCAAATCTTCGAGTTGCGGGTTGCGGAGGCGCGCTTCCTTGCGCCTCTCTTCCTGGCGCGCTTTTTGCGCTTCGTCCGCCTCCTTTTTGAAATCTGGCGTATAGCTCACTACGTTTTGAGGCATCGCAGCCAGAACCTGTCTGCGCTTGTCCGCGTCGAGCGACTTGAGCACTTCCGTGCGTTCTTCGGCAGTCCCGTTCAAGACTTTGCGCCGCTGCTCGTTGGAAAGCAGGGTGTTCAGCGACTCAAAAGGCCCCGGAGTCCCCATCATCATCATCCCCTGCTGCCCCGGCGTGTACTCCTTAACGACTTCGGCCAGATCCATTCGCAGGGTCTCGAGCGGCTTCAGTTTCGCTTCCAGCGCCGGATTTTCGGGGATTTGATTAGGATGCAGCTGCAATTCGATCCATTTAGCGAGGCCAATGCGGCGAACCTGTTCGACGTCGCCAGGCCGGGGTCCGAAGGTCAGCCGGTTTAGCGCATGGATGATCTGTTGTTCCGGGGAGAGCCGCTTGTCGAACGGCCCAGTTGCGTCCCCTGAGAGGGGCAGAATGACCGCCGCCAGCGAGGCTGCGGCAATCGTGAGTAACACGCGCTTCATCAACGTAGCACCTCCGCTGACGAGTAGTCTACCCCTATACTATAAACCCGAATCGCGCTATCGACGTCGCGGTGAAACCCCATCGCCGAGGTTTCATTTTCATGAATTGTCTGTTTCAGCTTCTCAAGGAATTACTAAGCAAGGAGACAGGAGCCAGCTCCGCCACCGGCGGGGCCGGATTGAACATGGCTGTGACTTTACCCCTCGTCGCGGAGGTATGCTGCAAGGGAACAGGACAGCAGCTAA
>Ga0182024_10016372_pt1 | contig 14070 bp, 12 predicted proteins | sample P32metaG_FD_120480 | JGI IMG/M metagenome (GOLD analysis project Ga0182024, IMG submission 120480) | Permafrost microbial communities from Stordalen Mire, Sweden - P3-2 metaG (Illumina Assembly) | ecosystem: Environmental > Terrestrial > Soil > Wetlands > Permafrost | place: Sweden: Stordalen... | reverse complement strand
GATTACGCCCTGGCGGACGTCATCGGCATTCGGCAGGCCCAGGTGCTCCTTGGGAGGGACGTAGCACAGCATGGACGCGCCGTGCCAGCCGATCATCGCGGCGCCGATGGCGCTCGAGATGTGATCGTAGCCGGGAGCGATGTCGGTGACGAGCGGCCCCAGCGTGTAGAAGGGAGCCTCGTAGCACAGCTCGTTTTCTTTTTTTACCTGCAGCTCGATCTGATCGAGCGGGATGTGTCCGGGACCTTCGATCATTACCTGAACGTCGTATTCCCAGGCTTTCTTGGTGAGTTCGCCCAGGACCTTTAGTTCTGAGAATTGCGCTTCGTCGCTGGCGTCAGCCAGGCATCCCGGACGCAGACCGTCTCCTAGCGAAAAGCTGACGTCGTGCTTCTGGAAGACTTTGCAGATGGCGGCGAAATTTTCGTAGAGGAAATTTTCGGCTTTGTGGAAACTCATCCATTGCGCTAGGAGCGCGCCGCCGCGGCTGACGATTCCGGTGATGCGGTTGCGGACTAGCGGCAAGAATCCGCGCAGCACGCCGGCGTGGATGGTCATGTAGTCGACGCCCTGCTCGGCCTGCTCTTCGATCACTTCGAGCATCAAGCCGATGGTTAGATCTTCGGGGCGGCGGACGCGGCTGAGGGCTTCGTATATAGGCACGGTGCCGATGGGTACTGGCGAGTGCTCGATGATTTCCTTGCGGATGCCGGGAATGTCACCGCCGGTGGAAAGGTCCATCACCGTGTCGGCGCCATAGTGCACCGAGCGGTGGAGCTTTTCGAGTTCTTCGGCCACGTTGGAGGTGGTGGCGGAGTTGCCGATGTTGGCGTTGATCTTGCATAGGAACGCTACGCCGATGCCCATCGGTTCGAGGTTGCGGTGGTGAATGTTGGCGGGAATGATGGCGCGGCCGCGCGCTACTTCGCTGCGAACCAGTTCCGCGTCGATTTTCTCGCGGCGGGCGACGTATTCCATTTCTTCGGTGACTGCGCCTTGGCGGGCGTAGTGCATCTGCGAGAAATTGCGGACGCCGCCGTTCATGCCCGCTGCTCGCTTTTCGATCCAGCTATCTCGAAGTGCCATAGAATTTTCCCCCCGAACGATGCGCCGAGACTCATGGAGGCTGGCGCCAAGCTGGAATTATCGCACCCCGCTCTCGTTGCTTCAACTCAACGCGGAAAACAATCTCGGACACTACCTTGGGCTGGAGCCGCCGGGTGAGAGTGGATAGGTCATTACCCTCACCCTTCCCAAGAACCGGGAAGAGCTGATCGGATAAGAACGAAGGCTCGGTGCTCCCGGTTATTCTTTGCTGGGAGGACGAAGACAACTGGAAAGAGTCGCTGGCGATGCTAAGAACCACGAGCTACAAGTTGCGGGCCAGATGGTCGGGATCGCTGGTTGGCGGTTGGCAGGTGGTTTCTATGCAGACGATTGCTTGGGCTACATTCAGGGCCAGGTGCGGGATTGTTTCCGCCAAGCCGGGAGGCAGGCCGCCTGTGGACTGGTTTTCGGGGGTTACGCGCAGGACCGATTTGCCGTAGCGGTAGACGCTGTGGGCCGCTTTCTCAAGCGCTTGGGCTTGGGGATCATCTGCGGCGCCGGTAATCACGACCTGGATGGTATGGCGCTGGTGCAGGAGAGCGCCTAGGGCGTAGCTTGCGCCGAATAGTCCAAATTTCGGGGCGATGCCGGCGAACGATTCCAGGGTTAGTTCCGCCCAGCGGCGGTACAACGCGTTGCCGGTTATTCCGTGCATGCGTTCCAGCAGAATTACGGCTATGCAGTTCGCGCCGGGGGTGGGCGAATCCTGCAGGGGCTTGCGGCGAATATCCAGGCCGCGCATGGGCGGGGCGTCTTTGGCGCGATCGAAGAAGCCACCCTCGTCGGCGTCGCCGAATCTTTCGATGGCCAGGTGCAGAGTGCGCTCGGCGCGCTGGAAGTAGCGCGGGTCGAGCCTGGCTTCGTAGGCGTCGAGCAGCGCCATGCCCGCGAATACCTGATCGTCGAGCGAGCCTTCCAGGCGCGGGGCGCTCGTGCCGTTTGCTGATTCCGTGCCCCCGATGCGATGCGCGAATCCTTTATTTTCGTCCCAACCTTCGGCTAGCAGGCGATCCATGGTACGGAGTGCGAACTCCCCGCAGTCGGCGCGACCCAGGACGCGGCCGGCATCTAGATAGGCGGAAATGAACATGGCATTCCAGCCGACGTAAATTGTGGTGTCAATCACCGGGGTGGGGCGCAGGCGGCGTGCGGCCAGCAATTTTTGTTTAGCGTGCTGAAGCAGCAGACAGGTATCCGCGACGCTGGCGCCTAATCGATGGGCGACCTGCTCTTCGGTGCGCTTGATCCACAAGACATTTTTCCCAGGATTGTGATGCATCTCGCCGTGGGGCTCCACGTCGTAGTAGAGCTCGACCACTCGCGACTCTTCGGGGGTAAGGGTCTGGCGAACTTCTTCGAGGGTCCAGGTGAAATAGTCGCCGTCGTCGTCCAGCGTTTGGTCGGCATCCTGGCTGGCGTAGAAGCCGCCGCGGGCGCGGTCTGAAAGCACCTCATCTACCCAGCCGATGATGCCGTTAGCTGTTTGGCGGAAGAGCGGCTTGGCGGTCACTTGAAATCCGTGAACGTAGTTGCGCAGCAGCTCGGAATTGTCGTAGGTCATTTTTTCGAAGTGCGGCACACACCAGCGCTCGTCGACGGAATAGCGGTGAAAGCCGCCGCCGATCTGATCGTAGACTCCGCCGAGAGCCATTTTCTCGAGAGTGGCTTCGGCCACTTCGAGCAGATGGTTGGCTTTGGTGGAGTGGAAGCGTTCGAGCAGCAGATCGATCGCGGCGGCGTGCGGAAATTTGGGGGAGCTGCCGAAGCCGCCGTTGCGATCGTCGAATTGTTTGACGATCGAATTCACCATCGAATCGACCACACCGGCTTCGAGAGTGCCCTTTGCGCCGCGAAATGCCTCGGCATTGGCGACCGCGTCGGCCAGCGCTTTCGCCGAGGTGTCTACGTCGGCGCGTCGAGTGCGAAACGCTTCGGCGATATTCAGCAAGATGCGGCGGAATCCGGGGCGGCCCATGGCATCTTCCGGCGGGAAATAGGTGCCTCCGAAAAATGGTTTGCCGTCCGGGGTGAGGAAGGCGGTCAGCGGCCAGCCGCCCTGGCCGGAAATGGCGCTGACCGCGGCTTGATAGCGCGCGTCAACGTCGGGGCGTTCGTCGCGATCCACTTTCACCGCGACGTAAAATTGGCGAATGATCGCAGCCAGCTCGGGATTTTCGTAGCTCTCGCGGTCGATGACGTGGCACCAGTGGCACCACACCGCGCCGATATCCAGCAGGATGGGTTTGCCCTCCGCGGCGGCCTTTTCGAAAACTTCATCGCCCCACTCGTGCCAATCGATGGGCTGATGGGCGGCGGAGCGCAGATAAGGGCTGGCGGAAAATTGTAGGCGGTTCGGCGTGTTTTTGTTTTCGCTCAATTGGGTTCCTGGCGTGGCCGGAGCTATCGCTATTGTGTGGGCGTTTGGTAATTCTGGTCCCGCGGGTCGATCGGCTTGCGGCTGGCAAAACCTTCGTCCTGGCGATGGTAGAAGCGGATGCGATCTTCACCTAGGCGCCAACAATAGTAGATGTCTTCGTCACGCAGGCGCGCCGGAAAATCGAGCAAGCCGGAGTCCAGATCCTTCACCACGCAGCCGGTGGATTGGATTCGTTCCACCGCAGTGTGAATCGCCGCCGAGAGATGATCGTGTTCGGCACGCCACCGCGCGGCCTCTTCGTATCGCACCATCATGCCGCCGGCGCGAAGGATGCGCTCGGCCAGGTCGCGTAGTTTCCGATCGAATCCTTTGAGCTTTCTTCGCGATTCGATGGCTTCCAGCAAAATGGGCTCGAGCTCCGTCCGCAGCTGCTCGGCTTCGGTTAAAGTGAAGAGCTTGTGTCCGTCCTCGCCCATGTCCCTCGAGAATTTCTCAGCCGCCGATGTACAGCATGGTTCGCGATGGCGGAACGAAATCCGGTTCGTTGATGCGGTGGCCCGGTTCCTTCTGATCGACGATGGCGCGGATGGCTTCTGCAATATCGTCGTCGGAGGCGCCGCCGCGCAGCAGCGGCTTCAGGTCGTGATCGTCCTTGCTGAAAAGGCAGGTGCGCAGTTTGCCGTCGGCGGTAAGCCGCAGGCGCGAACAGAACCCGCAAAAGGGCTCGGTGACCGGGGCGATCAGGCCGATCTCGCCGCGGCCGTCGGCGAATTTGTATTTGCGCGCGGTCTCGCTGCGCTCATGGGAGATCGGAATCAGGCGCCAGTGGTCGTTGATGCGGCGGTGCACTTCCGCGGCGGGGACCACTTTGTCGCGGGTCCAGGTGTGATCGGCGTCCAGCGGCATGAATTCGATGAAGCGCATGATGATGTGGTGGGTTCGGGCGAACATCGCGAAATCTTCCACTTCGTCGTCGTTGAACCCGCGTACCAGCACCGCGTTCACCTTCACCGAGTCGAACGGAGCCGCGCAGGCCGCTTCGATGCCGGCGATTACGTCGTCGAAGGCGCGGGTGCGGGTAATTTTCTCGAATTTCGTGCGATTGAGCGAATCGAGGCTGATGTTCACCCGGCGGATGCCCGCTAGGGTGAGCTTGTCGGCGCGCGTCGCCAATCCAAATCCGTTGGTGGTTAGCGAAAGGTCGCGCACACCCATGTCGCGGAGAGACCGGATGAAATTTTCGAGGCCTGGGCGCACCAGCGGTTCGCCACCGGTGACGCGGATCTTGGTAATGCCGTGGCTGGCGAGGATTCGGGCCAAGCGCTCGAGTTCCTCCCATTCGAGCAGCTTGCTCTCAGGCATGTGGTTGTCGGGGTCGGCCGAGCGGCAGTATACGCACCGGAAATTGCAGCGCTCGGTGACCGATATGCGCAGGTCGGTGATTTCACGTCCGAGTTTGTCGCGCAGGCTCATGGGTTATGTGCCGGAACGCCCCGTCATTCGATGCGTGGCGCGCATGCGGGACTCCCGTAAGTAAAGAATAGGGCCGGGCATCCGCAAAGGCAAGGAACCCATAGTACCTGCGGAAGGTGCCTTCGTTCCATACATTGACCCTCGTTCGTGGGGGCCGGTATAATGGGGTGCTCGGTTGAGCGCGTAATGCGCGCCGTGCGTCGGCGGCGCACTGGGTACGTTCAGCGCGGTCGACTGTCCCTCGAAAACCCAAAGAATCGGAGTTCATCATGGTAAAAGCAACACAACTGCGTCCAGGTATGGTTATTCGCCACGAAGGCGAGCTGTACACGATTTTCAGCGTCGACCACCGCACCCCGGGTAACAAGCGCGGTTCGATGCAAACCCGCATGCGCATGCTGCGCACCGGCGCGCTCATGGAATACCGCTTCCGCGCGGAAGAATTCGTGGAGCGCGCGGTGCTGGACCAAATCGAATACGAGTACCTCTACAGCGACGCTGAGGGTCATCACTTCATGAACCAGGAATCCTTCGAACAGATTGCGCTGCGAGAGGATATTCTAGGCAGCGCTGTCGACTACCTGATCCCCAACATGCAAGTGAAACTGGAATTTCACGATACCAAGCCGATCGGGATTCTGCTGCCGGATACGATGGATATGAAGGTCGTGGACACCGAGCCCAGCATTCAGAAGGCGACCGCCAGCGCGGTAATGAAGCCGGCAAAGTTGGAGACGGGGCTAGTGATCAACGTGCCGCCCTTTATCGGGAACGGCGATAAAGTGAAAGTAGATACTTCGGACGGCCGCTACATCCAGCGCGTGCAGTAGGGCGCTGCGGTCAGTGTTCCCCGCTTCGTTAAGTGCTGGGGCCCCGCCGCCAGGAATGGCGGCGCTACAACTGCCTGATGAACTCCATCTATTTATCGCTGGGATCCAACCTCGGGGAGCGCGACCTGCACATCTCGCGCGCTATCTCCGGGCTCGGCGAGCGCAACGTCCGCGTCGTTCGCAACAGTCCCCTCTATGAAACCGAACCGGTCGACCTGCTGGAGCAGCCATGGTTCTTGAATTGCGTTGTTGAAGTTGAGTGGGCTGGCGACCAGGCGCGGGAACTGCTAGGCGCGCTGCACGGGATTGAGCGCGAGCTTGGCCGAACGCGCCGCGTCCGCAATGGGCCCCGTCTAATCGACATGGATATTTTGTTTTTCGGTTCGCAAGAGGTTCATCTGCCGGAGTTGGAGATTCCTCATCCCCGCCTCGCCGACCGCCGTTTCGTTCTGGTTCCGCTAAACGATCTGGCTCCCGCCCTCTGGCATCCCGTCCTGCACGCCACGGTTGCCGAACTTCTCAGGCAAACTACAGATCGGTCGGAAGTACGTCTATGGAAACCTCCGGACACTGGCGTGAAAACCTGGACGTAGGATTTCGTACGGCTGGCCAGCGCGCTATTGCGGTGAATCCTTAAGCGGAAATACTGCCGGCAAATTCACCCGCTAGAGAAGCTCGCGCTTCTTCAGCCTGGACGCCTGGCGGGCTGCGGCTTCTTCCTTCTCGACCTTCTCGTATTCCGCGAGGTCTTCTTCCGACAAATAAGAATCGGAGCGCGAAGCGAACATGCTGGAGTTGCGCGCGCCGGGCTTGGGAGCGGCGTGGCGGTCCGCAAACGACGGCGTCAGCCCACGGGTCGGCTGCGAAATGGCGCCCGATTCCACCAATAGCTCGTCAATTTTCTCGAGAAAGTCGTGCATGTGATAGGGCAGCACGGTATATGCCAGATGGTCGCGCTCGAGCGCCGGTACCGCGGTGGGCGCATCGAGGGCCGGAACCAGGAATAGCACGCGAAGCTGGCGGCTGGGCACAGACGCAGCGCCACCTACACCCTCGGTAGCCGGCTTTAAAGGCACTTGGCTCAGTTCTTTAAGCGTCGAAAATAAGACGCCCTGCAATCCGACAAGCCCCACATTAGCCAGGACTAACGACCATGACGTGCTGGCCAGCTCGGCCATCGCCTGGCTGATGTCCGGGACCACGCGCACACGCCAATCCTCGGAATCGAGGACCAAGCGCAGGGTGCGCTGGCTTTCCGGATCATTGTCGAAAATCAGGATACCAACTTCGCTCACACGCGCTCCAGGCTCGGGAATTTCCAGTATATGGGCAGGCCGAGCGAGGCGAACCGAATTCCGAGGGGCCGTTTCCAGCACAGAACAAGGTACTTACAGCGCACAGCTATAGGCGAACATAAAGCGAAACATTTCCATTGACATGGCGAACACAAGGCGAATATAGTCGGCTCCTGTGCGGCGAGGTGATCGATGGCCACTTGTCCTCATATCCGTCCTGATAACTTCCCCTCGGGGGAGCGCCCCATCCGGCCGGAACCAAGCAATCTCACTCTATTTCCCACAGCCGCTCGCCACGGCAACTGTGAGTCCGACAGCGAAGCTTCTACGCCCACTCCTGGCCCTGACAGGAGAACGAAGCCCGCTTCGGAGCTGGTCGGCATCGCCCGCCTCGCCGCCTCCTCCCCCTTGTCCGACGCTAAACGGGGGACGGAATATTTTCTCCTGCCGGTTCGCTCGATCCTGAACCGGTGCGATTCCGAACGCGTCCCTTTTGAGTGGACCATCAACCCCTACCGAGGCTGCGAATTCGGATGTCACTACTGCTATGCGCGATACACCCACGAGTTCATGGAACTGCCGGTGGACGAGTTCGAAAAGAAAATCTATGCCAAGGAAAATGCCGGACCGCTGATCGAGCGGGACATGGCCAAGCGCTACCGGGAGCCCTCCGGGATGGAAGATCCTGATGCGGAGCCCGAGCACATCGCCATTGGCACGGCGACCGATCCGTATCAGCCGGCGGAGCGTGAATTTGGCGCTACCCGCGCGATTTTGGAAAAACTGGCGGAGCGGGAAGGCCTGAGCCTTTCGATCACCACCAAGTCCGATCAGGTACTACGCGATCTGGACCTGCTGAAGCGAATTTCGGAGCGCTCCTCGATCATGGTGAATCTGAGCATCACCACGGTGAGGACTCACATGGCAAGACTGCTCGAACCTCGGGCGCCGCGCCCGGATTTGCGTTTCGGTGCGGTGCGCACGCTGAGGGAAGCGGGAATTTCGGCAGGGGTGCTGGCGATGCCGGTGCTGCCGTGGCTCACCGATAGCGAGAGCGATCTGGATGCGCTGGCACACGCCGCGGCGGACGCGGGAGCGCAGTGGTTTGCGGCGCGGGTGCTGTACTTGATGCCCTCGGCCCGGAAACACTTTTTGCCGTTCATAGCGGAGAAGTTTCCGCGGCTGGCGCGGCAGTACGAAAACTGGTACGGCCGGGCGGCGAACGCCCCCGAAAAATACGGCCGCGCGATTAATGCTCGGGTGGAGCGCGCGCGGCGGAAATACAACTTAGGGACGCGGCCACCGCGCGGAGGCTACGTCCGAAAGCGTGTACAGATGCAATTTACTTTGGGAGGGGGGACTGAACTATGCCACGCGTAAAACGAAACTCAGGTGTGCGATCCGGCCGGGGCCGGAAAAGTCCATCGATGGTGGCGCCGGCGATGGCGCGAGCTGCCGAGCCCGCTGCGGCGGTGAGGAAGCGCGGTCTGCGGTTGAAGACCGTTTCGGTGGGGACGATGGTGCTGGCGCTGGGTTGTTTGCTGGCCTTTCCGTTTGCGCGCGATCAGGTGGCGGGCAAAGGGACTTCGGTGCGCAGGATTTACCGCGCGTCGCAACACGTGAAAACGGCCGGACGCGCTGCTTGGGTTGTTAACAGCAAAACTTAAAGCTGCTAATGGACGTGGATTTCCCCTGATTTGGAGCGCTTCATCACGAATACCAGCGGCATCATCACCAGAGAGCAAATGCCCAGCAACCAAAAAGTATCGACGTAGGCAAGCATCGCCGCCTGGCGCTGTAATCCGCCAACCAGCATCGCGTAGGCCTGTTTCGATGCGAACTGAGCCTGCACCCCATGCGCAATGAGCTGCTGGGTCAAGCTGTTGTGGGCCTGCTGAAGCTGGAGATTTCCGCCGGTCATGCTTTCGGCGAGGCGGGACTGATGAAATTGTGATCTACGGTCGAGCATCGTGGTGACCACCGAGATGCCGATGCTTCCGCCGATGTTTCGCGCCAGGTTGATCAATCCCGAGGCTGCGTTGTTCTTGTCCTTGGGAAGATAAGCATATGAGGCGGTGTTGATCGGGACGAATAGAAACGCCAGACCGGTGGCTTGAATGATGCGGGCGATCGTCGCGGTCTTGAAATCGACGTTGGTGTCGAACCGGGTCATCATGAATAATCCGGTGGCGACCACTCCAAATCCGAACACCAGCATGCGCCGCGCGTCATATTTCGAGAGCAGGAAGCCCACCAAGGGTAGACACAAAATGATGGCGACGCCGCCGGGCGTCAGCGCCATTCCGGCGCGTTCCGCGGTGTAGCCCATGATCGTTTGTAAATAGAGCGGCAACAGCACCGTACTGCCGATCAAGATAAATCCCACCATGAACATCATTCCGGTGCCGGCAAAAAACGACCGGTCCTTAAATAGATGCAATTCGACGATGGGATTCTTATGGAACCATTCCCAAAAGACCGCGACGACCAGGCTGACGCCAGCGAGAACGCTCAGCCCCAGGATGAACCGGGAATCAAACCAATCGTCGCGCTGCCCTTTATCGAGAACTACCTGCAACGCGCCCAGGCCCACCGCGATCAATCCGAGTCCGATGTAATCGACGCTCAGGCGGGCCTTCTTGGCGCTGGCCTGGCGCTCCTTCAGATAAGGTGGATCCTCAATGACGCGTGAAGTGAGCAGCAGTGAAAGGATACCGACCGGAACGTTAATGTAGAAAATCCAGCGCCAACTGTAGTTGTCGGTGATCCATCCGCCGAGCGTCGGTCCGATGGCTGGCCCCAGCACCACAGCCATGCCGTACACCGCAAAAGCCATGCCGCGCTTCTTCGGCGGGAAAGTATCGGCGAGGATGGCTTGCTCGCTGGGCTGCAATCCCCCGCCGCCCACGCCCTGCATCACTCGAAAGAAAATCAGCCAACCGAGAGAGCCCGCCAGTCCGCATAGAAACGAACTGATCGTAAAAAGCGCTACGCAAGTCATGTAGTAGCGTTTGCGTCCAATCATGGTGGAGGCCCAACCACTCATCGGCAGCACGATCGCGTTGGAAACCAGATAGGAGGTGAGCACCCAGGTGCTCTCGTCCTGGCCTGCCGAGAGTCCCCCCGCGATGTGCGGAAGCGCTACGTTGGCGATGCTGGTATCCAGCACCTCCATAAACGTAGCGAGGGTGACCGACAGCGCGATGATCCATGGATTGATCTTCGGCTGCCAGATCGCTTCTACTTCGCCCGGAACGGTGACGGCTGCCGCGCTCATTTCACCTTGACCTTGGGATCGACGGACATTCCCAATCGCAAGCTGTGGTCGCTATTTTCGCCCTGCTCGAGAACTAACTTGACGGGCACGCGCTGCACGACCTTCACGTAATTGCCGGTCGCGTTTTCGGGCGGGATCAAGCTCATGCGCGAACCGCTGGTGCCGGCGATGCTATCGACGTGCGCTTTGTAGGTGCGGTCGTTGGCGTCCACTTTCACTTCCACGGGCTGACCCGGACGCATATTGCGCAGCTGGGTTTCCTTGAAATTGGCGGTGATCCAGACGTCATCGAGTGGAACGACGGTGACCAATTGCTGTCCTGGCTGGACGTTCATTCCCACTTCCACGTTCTTGGTGACGATTCCGTTCACCGGAGCCGCAATTTTGGTGTACTGCAAATTCAATTCGGCCTGCTCGAGCGCCGCCTGCTTCTGCTGGACCTGCGCTTCGGCGGCAAGTGCGCGAGCACGCGTCGAAGCGTTTTGTTGCGGCGCGGTTTCCGCGGCGCGCCGATTGGCTTGGGCCTCCGCCAACCGAGTGTGCGCCTGATTCACCGCCTGATCGGCCGCGGCGGCGTTGGCGCGCGCCGCGGCTACTCCCGCCGTGCTGGCTTTGGACGCCGCAACGGATTGATCGTAGAGCTGCTGAGAAATTTCTTGCTTATCCACGAGCTGCTTGTAGCGCGCCAGGTCCGCTTGATCGCGCACATCGTTAGCTTCGGCTTCTTCCAGTTGCGCTTTGGCGGCCAGGGATTGCTTTTCCGCCACGGTGATTCCGGCGTTGGCATTTTCCACGCCCGATTGAGTGACGCGAAGTTGGCTGCTGGTATTCGCGGACGTGATCGGCACATTCTGGGTCACCGCCTGGGCCTGAGCGATGGCGTCAGCGAGATCGGCTTTGGCCTTGTCAATTGCCACTTGGTAGTCCTTGGGGTCGATCTCCACAAGCACCGTGCCCTGAGTGACGGCCTGGTTGTCGTCGACGCTTACTTTCTGAACGTATCCACCAACACGCGCACTCAGCGGCATCAGGTGGCCGTCGACCTGCGCATCGTCGGTGGTCTCATAGCCGGCGACCTCGCTAACGTAATAAATCGCGCCGGCAATGATCAGCAACACCAGGATCACCAACACCAAACGCGCCTTCGCGCTCGCAAAAATCGAGGCTTTCTCCGCGGAGGGCGGTGGGCCGCCGGGCTGCGGCGCTGTGAGGCGCTTCGATTCGTTCTCGTTCGGTGTGGCCAGAACCGGATCGACAGTCATTTTTTCGGGCATGTTCAGAATCCTTTGAAAAATTCTTTCACGGTACTCTCCACAAGGCCGATGGAGCGTGCCACGGAAATTTTTGCCAGGTTATATGCGTACAAACTCTCGATATAGGATTCATCGGCCGCGGCTACGGATTCTTGCGCCTGGACGACTTCGATATTGTCGGTCACCCCGGCCTTGAAGCGGTCCTGCGACTGGTCGAGGGTTTGGCCGGCGAGATCGACGTTGCTCTTGGCTACCGCTACTTGATCCGAAGCGGACTGCAAATCGAAAAGCGCGTTGCGAACGTCCTGATCGATCTGCCCGCGCAGGTTCTCAAGTTGCGAGCGGCTCTGCTGCAGCGACGCTTCCGCTTGCAACACGTCGCCGTGAGTGTGGCCGCCGGCGAAAATCGGTATGCGCAGTTCACCCGAAACGTCGTAGGTGTTGCGGGAGTTGCCGATGTTGACTCCGCTGGCGCCGTAGTCGGCATTGATGTTGATCGTCGGATAGTGCTCCGCGGTGGCGGCACGACGCGCCAATTCGGCGACGCGCACCTGGGCTTCGGCGGCCTGGAAGTCGGCGCGGTTGGCGTAAGCGCGCTGTAAAACCTCATCCACGGTCAGTCCGGCGACCGAATCGAACTGGGCCTTTTCGGCGATCTCAAATTCCTGCCCCAGCGGGAGGCCGATAATGCGCGCGAGCGTCAGCTTCTGCTTAGAGAGGTTGTTACGCGCGGCGATCACCTGTTGCTGGCGCGTTTGCAGCTCCACCCGCGCGCGCAAATCATCGATCGACGCGGCCACTCCCGCTTTCAAGCGGTCGGAGGCCTGATCGGAAAGCGCCTGAGCGGTGCGCACCTGCGCTTCCGCCGTTTCCAGGCGCGCGGCGGCCGCGATGGTTTGAAAATAATTAGCGCCCACCGCCGTCACCACCAAATCCCGCGCGTTCTGATAGGTATAGTCGGCGACGCGAACGTTCTGGGTGGACGACCGGGTGCGCTGGATCTGCTCCCAACTAAAAACGCTCTGCGAAAAATATCCCCGCGCGTCTACGTAACCGATGGGGCCAACTATCGCCGGAATACCGGGAAAGTTGAAGCCCAGGGTGGCCAGATCGATCTGCCGGACGTTTTCGCTGAGGTCGGCGGAAAAGTGCGGGAGCTGGTTGCTAAGTTGCTTCCACCGCTCGCCTCGTGCCGCTCCTTGCGCTTCACTGCTGAGCAGCGCGCCCATGTTCTGTTTCAGGCCGCGACGTACCGCTTCCGGGAAGGCGAGCTGCAAGGTCCCCGATGTAGCGGTCTTCTCCGGAACGCTTCCCGCGTAAGGGTTCTGCGAACTACTCGGCGATACAGGATTCACCGGCGGACCGGAGTAGGGTTGTGCTTCGCCGCCCTGTGGAATCGCCGCGGGGCCATTTTGTGCCAGAGCCGCAGCCGGAACAATCAGGATTGCAGCTGCCAGAACCAGAATTTTATTTGCCATGATGACGATTCCCTTGGATCCGGGCAGCCGGATGGGCCTCGATGCCGGACCAGAATAGATCGAAGGAAGACTTAAAATATTTGTCGCGATTGCCCACATCCTTCAACGCGTAAAAGAAGATCGCCCCGAAAGCCACCTGCTGAAAAACGAAGTACATTTCGCAGGGATCGATGTCCTTGCGAATCTCGTTGCGTTTTTGGCCGATCGCCATCAGTTCGGCGCCCAGCGTGCGGCTCTCTTCCATGCGCGTACAAGCAAGCTTGCGAACTGGCACGCTGCTGATCATGGTTGCGATCATGCTGGAGGCAAATTGCTGGGTTTGTGCCGCCTCCAAAACCAGTTCGCGATACAGGGCGCGCAGCACCGAGGAAATGGGTTCCTTGCCGCCGCGCGCCCCTTCGACTGCAGCGCGCACCTTCCCCACCCGGCCATCGGTATAGGCCATCAGCAGATGTTCCTTGCTGGGGAAATAATTAAAGAAGGTACCCTTGCCGACGTCCGCCAGCTCGGTGATGTCTTCGACGGTGGTGGCCGTGAAACCGCGCAGGCCGAAGAGCTCGATGGCGGCACGGAAGAGGCGGTCGCGAATTTCCAGGCGACGCCGTTCACGGCGGCCGATACCCACGGGGCGAGTGCGTGGAGGGACGGCCTTTGGGGGAGGGCGGGGAGTGGATGTACGACTCATAGACAACTATGACTATAGGTCATAATTGACGGTAGGTCAAGCGCGCCGGACTGCGCTCCGACGCCCTCCATGCGTGGCGGATTCTCGGTGGAAAACTACGAACCGAAGCTTCTAGCGATGCTTCGGGGTGTATCTGTTAAGCGTGGCGACCATTTGTTGCGCGGACGACGGCAACAGCGTTTTCGCCGATAGCACGATTTCCCGTGCGGAGACGTGCGGACCGTACACTCGCTCGTTGGCGTCGCTGTCGGGCCGAATGGTGGAACCTTCCAGGGACACCCCGGCAAACAGACCG
>Ga0182024_10016371_pt1 | contig 14070 bp, 9 predicted proteins | sample P32metaG_FD_120480 | JGI IMG/M metagenome (GOLD analysis project Ga0182024, IMG submission 120480) | Permafrost microbial communities from Stordalen Mire, Sweden - P3-2 metaG (Illumina Assembly) | ecosystem: Environmental > Terrestrial > Soil > Wetlands > Permafrost | place: Sweden: Stordalen... | reverse complement strand
GGCTGGCTTGTTATCCTTGGAATCCGATTTCACGATAGACGATCGCGGCACCCAAAAGACCTTCTCTTTCGACTTGCTTCCTTTGATTTCCACCTTGACCGCTTCCTTGCCTGTATCCTCGACGATTTTGATCACCGTGTCGCTGTTCAGCTGCAGAACGTCCCCTTGCAGCTCCAATTGGGCAACATGCAGATCATCGTTTAGCAAAACAATGTCTTTCAGTGTTGGCTCGGCTCGGAACGCGTACACATGTTCGTGGTTGTGGTCGTAGACCTTATACTGCGCTGCTCTTTTGATCCGAAACTGTGGCAGCTTCGGCTTGACCAGCGAGAAAACAGCAAATCCCACCAAAGCGAGCAGTCCAAGCCAAAACAACATCCAACCTACATAATAGAACGCCGCCAGCACGTGCCAGAAAAGCCAGATGGAAACCACACCCAGCAAAGCAAAAATCAGAAAGTAAGCAATCCATTTGGCCATCTGAACACCGGAATTGGCTTGATTTTTACCAATTATACCTTGGCTAAGGTTCGAAACGTTGAGACCAAACCAGGCTGCAAGCGGGACCTTGTCGAAACTGATTGCAAATCAGCAAGGTTCTAAGGTGACTGCGTAGGCGGTACAGTCGGTGATGCCTTGGGTTTGAGTGTGTATTTGAAGGTCAGTTGAATGAAGCGACCGACCAGTTTGTTGGGCGGTTTGGGAAATGGAACGCATTTGTTGAGCGCTTCCATGACCTCGGCGTCGAACAGGTCGTTGCCGGAAGATTGCGTTAGTTTGGGATTGACCAGCCCGCCGGAGGCGTCGAATCCAGTCACGACAAGGATTACGACTGAGGTGTTCAAATTTTGCTTGCGCGTCGAGTGCCACTTTTTTTGTGCCAGACCGGAGACTAGAACGACATAGTCCTCCATCTCTTTTGTGACAACGTCGTCGTCGGCTCCGGCGCTTTTGCCGGATTTTGCCGAATCGCTTTGATCTGCTTTTGGTGGGTCGTCTGCCATCGCATGTGGTGCCCATGCACACGACATGCAAATGGCGAATGCTGCCAGAGATCCAACTGCGGCTGTTGCTAAGCGGCTCATGTGCGAAACCTTCGAGTCAAGCGTTACAGGCGTTATATGTTACACAAAAAACTGCGTTGTGTACTAGCGCTTCCCGTTTCGGGGCGATGCCTGCATCGGCCGAGGCGGGCAAGATGCCCGCGCCCCCGGGGAATTACCATGCGGCTCAGAGAGAATGGATGTCTGCAGGCTGTGCAATTTAGAATTTGTGCGGCAGTTTCATGTTGAACACGTGCACCAGCATCCAGCCGACTATGGCCAGAACGATCATAAAAAACAAGAACATCATGATTCGGTGCGGCGAAAGTGCTGAACTATGACCTTTGCGGCTCTTGTTCAAAACCACAGTGGTGCGCAGTCCCTTGGTGTCTCTCGGTGCTGGAGTGGTCGCGGCTGCGGGCTCGCTCACCTTTTCCGCCACGGCATTTTGAAAGGCGACAATATGATCTTCGACAGCCTTGGCTTGATCGAGTTTATCCAGGTGACGCAAGAAACTTGCCTGACTCTTGCGGATGCTCAATTGCAGCGGATGCGACGAATTGAGCAAACGCTCAGCCTCCGTCACCAGCAGCTCGTATGTTTCTTCCGTCTCCGGCACTTTGCCTTGCCGCTCAAGAGACTTGACCAGCTTGAACATCGAGACTACGTACTTTTCAGCCGGGAACGGATCGATCGTGACAAGCAAGCCACACACCTCGCTCCAAACGGTCTCCGCCTGTTGATCGGCTTGCAACTGCCAATAAGATTCCGCCAGCTGTTTGAGGCATTGCAGCCGTTCCGGATTGTTCTGGCTGAAATGCTGGACATAGCCGTCGCTGGCGGCTTTATAGTGCTTGATCGCCAGGTCGAACTGGTTGGCGTTGAAGGCGGTGTCCGCCTGATTGACAATCCGCGCCAGATCTTGCAAATGCTTCAGGTCAGTGTCGTTCTGCAATTTCTTCGCCGCTCGATCTTAAGCCAACTGCTTGCACCATCTTCGGTGCCGTCTGCTGCCGGAGTTGATCAATCTTCCGTCAGCCGATCAGAATAGTTATACAACAAATGGTCTGACGGCACCGTAACTGCCTTCCAACTGCCGGTAACGGAACCCAGCGCCTTGGCGTCCACACGGTCGGCTTCGCGGAATTTGCGCATGCTTTGCAGCAAGCGCGAATAGTTCTGCGACATGCGCACGGTGGTGGGATGTTGATCACCCAGCGTATTCTTACAGATGCGCAGCGCATCGGCGTAGAACGGCTCAGCCTTGTGGTATTTCTCCTGCATGTGATAGAGCGTGGCCACGTTTTGCAGGGCGCAGGCGACATCTGGGTGGTCGTCCGGGAAGTTCGCCCTGTACATCTCGAGGAAACGCAGGGCAAAGCGCTCAGCGTTGTCATATTTGCCCTGGAAGTAGCTGATTTTAGCCATGTTGTTGACGCTGGCCGCGGTGTGCAGGCTGTGAGGCGGCAGCACGCGCGTCTTGGTGACGAGCGCCTCGCTGTAAAGAGACTCAGCCTGCGCCAAACGTCCCAGCTTGGTGTAGACGTCGCCCAGCCTTTCGATCGAGCAGACAAAGCGCGGGCCGTCCTTGCCGCCCATCTGCTCGGACTTCTTCACGACCTCCAGCCACTGCTGTTCGGCTTCTTCTAACCGGCTCTCTTGCAGGCATTGCTCTGCTTGTCTTCTCAGGGCTTCCCACTCCGTGTCCGCGCTGGCGGTGGCTAGGACGCTAGTGATGTCGCCTTGTCCCCAATTCAACTCCTTGAGAGCCTGGTCGACGTTGATTCGTTTCTTGCGGGCGTAATCGAACAGAACGAAGGCATGTTCGACGCTGAGCCGCCCCGTTTCCATCATCGAGTTGCAACTAGACGCCAGGTGCAGAAAGTTGGGATCGCAAACGTTGGCGAACAGCAGCACTTGCATCATGATTTGCGGATGATCGCGCCCCATGTTCCATGCTTTGGTAATGCCGTCGTCGTCGACCACGCCGAGCAGTTTCAAAAACTCAGTGAACGAGAGCTTTTTATTGCCTGCGCGCTTGACGGCGTCAGTTCCCGCCGCCCTGGCCACCCCGCCAGTCTCCGCTCCGCCTGCCGCATTGAGCTTGACGCGCTGCAGCGCCGCTTCGACCGAAAGTTTCTCGCGATCTGCCAGGAAAAGTACCTGGACAGCCTCAGGACTGGAAATCTGATTGGCCATCACCATGTCCTGCAGTTCCAGTGTCTGTTTGAGCACCTGCTCGGTGATCAGCTTCTGGTCCTGCAGCACCTGCCCGAGCCATTTGCCGTTGCCGACGCTCAGTTCAATGGCGTTGCTCAACTGCGCCTTGTTGATTGAGCCGGCGGCGACGAGCAGGTCGCCCAACAAGACGGATTTGCGGTCGGGCAGCTGATAAAAATCTCGCTCGGTCGGCGCCGGTGCATTTTCCGCTCTCATGACCGAGCGCCTGGCGTTCGATCTGAGCGAGGAGAGCGCCTGCTCCTTGGTTACCTTGCCTGCCAATAAGGCGCTCTGCGCGTTTAAAGCCGAGGTCATTGCCGCCTCAGTGATCAGTCCTGACAGAACCAGGAGCCTGCCGAATGGCAAGCCGGTCTCATCGGTCTGACCGACTGCAGATTGCAGCTGGGCCTTGGTCACCAGCCCAGCTTCGACGAGGAGATCGCCGAGCCGGCTGGTCAAGTCTTCCGTAGACTGATGCCCTGCCGATGCCAGCGCTTCTTCGAAAGTGCGATGCTTGCCGGCAGCCACCGCCTGAATCGCTAGTTTGGCTGATGGCATGTCGATACGATTGCTGCGCAACATCGACTGGCAATGAATCGCTGCATCGAGAATCTTTTCGTTGATGTGTTGAGACAGGACCAGCACTCGCCCCAGCCCAAGCCCGGTCTGGTCGACGATCTGCAGAGCCTCTTCCAACTCCTTGCGCTGCATCATGCCAAACTGAAGTAGCAGCTCACCCAGGCGAACTTCGTCCGCTAAAGCGTGTCCATCCCCAGTATGTGTGTTCTCTTGCATAGCCCCAGCAGACCGAAGCAATCGACCCGCGATTGCCTCTAGTAAACCCCGAACCAGACCCGACCTGCGGGCACAGGTTCACACACTACATTCCCAGGCGAGTAGAATTACGAACTTCTAACACATTCTCTTAAATCAAATATTGCTAACATTTCCCTCGCCCAAGACTATCTTGGCAGCATTAATTGCTCACAAACGCCGTTGCCGCTTAACTTCCCGGCGCTTTTGTACTGGTCTTTCATGACTTTGACTGTGCTCGGCGGCCAAAGCATCAATGCGGTTCCATCCAGGTCCGAGCAGTTGACAATCAGCGCTGCAAACTGACGACGAGCGATGGACTGCTCAAATGCCTTCACCCTCTCCGGCTCGCACGCGCTCCAGACAGCTTCAAACACCGCGCAATCGACCATCGCCGGTTGCGACCGACTGAGCAAATTGAGAGATGGGTCTTCCGCCAACACCAGTTTGTCCGTCAGATCGACCTGCTGCAGCACCTTCGGGTCCTGCGGCAATTGCGCGATTGTGCCGGGGAAATATTGGAAAAGAAACGGTACGCCTACCAGAGAAGTGAGAAGCACGATGCGGGCAGCGATAGTTGGCAGGGTGCTGCACTTCCACGCCAACCACCAGCTCAGTGCCAGCAGGCAGAAAATGGCATGATTGCCGTTGCTGTCCGGCAACCCCAGCATGTACATCATGTTCAGAAACGCCAGACCGAACAGGACATAGGGCAGACGTTCAGGCACACTCGTCGTTTGTTTGCGCCCCACGATGCAGTAGATCAGCACTGCCAGGAGGATCTCACAGCGAAGAACGTCGCCGTCCGACATAAAGTGCAGGTGAGCGGTCATCAGATCGTAATGCCAATGCACTTTGCCGAAGTAGACCATGTTCTGGATGAAACCGCCGGTAATCAGCTGCGCCAAGCCGCCCATAAGCACCAAGCTGCCTGCCATCACTGCCGCCACTATCGCCGCCAGGGGCAGTCGCTTGCACCACACCAGAAAAATCAGCCCGGAGACGGTGCAGACAATCGATGTCTGTTTGCTCATGCAAGACAGCGCCAACAGAACACCTGCCATCACCGCTGATGGCAGCCATTTCTTGCCCGCTTCGACTTGCAGGAACGCTGAATAGAGCCGCTCCAGCCCCGCAAGGCAGAACGCAGTCGCCACACTGTCGGGGCGGCCACAGTTGTTCCAAACGAACGTTGGTGAGAAACCGATGAAGTAGGCAGGGGCGATCGCGGCAACGATCGGTGCGCAGCCACTGAGGCGCAGCAGGCGATAGAGGAGAAAGACCGAGGCGATTGCCGCCGCGATCGTGACAGCGCGCAAGCACCAAAATGCCGGTCCGAAGATTTTGACTAGCAGCGCGGCCATGCCGATGAACAGCGGAGGATAGGTGATCACATGCCAGGGCGGCGACGTCAGTCTGGCCAGATCGTAAATGTTTTGTCCATGAGCCAGCGCATTGGCGGCCCAGAACATCGGCCCCTCATACTCGATGGCGCTGCTGAAGCGCATCACCGTGTACCAACTCCAGGCGTACAACAGACAAAAAACAACGACTGCGATTGCCAGAACCAACGCGTCGCCTGGGAAAACTTTGGTCACGGCAGCCAAAACCTTGTGTGCCTTCGCCGGAATCCACTCGTCGATCCTCTCGTTCAGGGGCTTGCTCTGCGGGGTCATGGCTGCGTTCCCTTTCGCACAAGGAGAATAGCTGTTTTGTTTTTGAAGGCGGTCGACCATTGCGGCGAGCGCGCAACCAGCTGAGAGATCTGCGCTTCATTGGGCGCCAGGACCCAGTTGAAGTTGCGCGCTTTGAACTCTTGTTCCCATCCGGGTTGCGCCAGAAGAATCTGCAGATATTGATCGATGAACTTCGGCGGTAAGAAATCCGCCCAGTCGTCGATGAATACGCGCCGACCTGTTTTCAAATAGATGTATCCGCCCCAGTTGTCGTAGTTAAACCCGTGACCGTCGATATTATGTTCCATCATGTAATTGACTGCATCAACCGGCAATCTTTCGCCGTCAAAATCCTTGACTGCCAATGACGGCGTCAGCATAGCCACTACGCCCATGACCAGCGCGATTACCAGGCAGGCGATCGCCAGTTTCAGCCCGCTTTTTTCTTGTGGCTCCGCGCGTTGCTCCAGTTGCACCAGTTTGCGCAACCACCGCTGGTGCTTGGTCGAATCAGCCGGCTCGGCTGCAACCTGCTGGCGCAGCGCTTGCCAGGCTGGTCCTGCAAACGGCATCGCCAACAGCGCGCAATATGGCACCAATCGCATGCTCTCAAAACCGCCCAGACACAGCCCGCAAAAGAGCACCAGCTCCGCCAGCGATGGCACTTTGCGGGTCCTGACAATCAGGGCGATCACTGCTGCCAGCAAGAGCAGAAATGCCCATGACCCCAGACCGGCCGTCATGTCGAAGCTCCGCCATTCATCGGTCTTGTGCACGACGTTCGGATTGATCAAGTATCCCGTCACCGCCGCGTAAAGTGCGATACCCCGTGGATTGATGCCGGTGGCGGCGAACGCGGCAATCAGCGCCAGAGCATCCCACTTCAACTCGGGGGCAGCCTCTGGGTTTCTCCTCACCAAACCGACGATGTCAAAGGCAATCTTGACGGCAATCATGCCCATGCCGATGGCGAAACTGCCGTGCGCGTTCGTCCAAAAGCACATGATGGCGGCGATTAACGGCACCCGCGGCCAGCCGGCGGGCGATATGAACAGCATGTAGTACAGCGCCAGAAACGGCAGATAGCTGTAAATGTGCGAGCGCGCGGACCAGTGCATGCCCACCGTGCCCATGACTACGGACAGCATCAAAAGTCCGGAGAGCAGCCCGAGACCGCGCGCTCTGCCCATCTGATAACTCCAGGTCAAGCCGGCGGCGATCGCCAGACCGCAAACGAAGACGACGCCGATCAAATGTGCATTTTGATAAAAGCAACCGCTGATCAAGTCCGCCAGCCAACTGCGGGTGACGCACTGCAAATCGGGATATACCCAAGACGTATAGTTGTCGCTGGGAATTTGATGGTTTTGCAGGATCAAGACGCCGTTGAGGATATGCCGACAAGAGCCGCCGTCCCACAGAAGCAGTTCCGGGCGCATGAAAAGCAGGCCAAAGAGCAGATAAACAAAAAACCAGCCGCCGCGATCCGGCAGGAAGATTTGCCACCATTTATAGGTCGCGCCTTGGCGTTCAGCCATCAGAGTGTTTCCAGTTCACCAGCGTTGTTCAACCTAATGTCTTGTTCCCTCAAATAATCTCTTGTTTACTCGAATGTCGATTCTTTATAATGCCTCCTTCTTGATGCGCGTTTGGCTCTTGATTTGTTACAACTATGGAATTGGGTTTCTGCCCCCAGGCAAGCGGCAGTTAAATGGCATCAATCAGTCTAATAGGTTGCCCTGAATGAACACGGACGCGGCAGACAGGGATTCGACCTTGAGAAAGGCATTGTGGTCGGTAATCGCGGCGCTGCTGCTGACCATAGGCTTCCTGGCATTGATGTGGCATCGCAATCCGCTGGCGTTCAACAACGCCCTGGCGCCCGTGCGCAACGCCGCGGCCAACTCGATGAACTGGACGATTTCAAAGGTTGCCGATGTTTCGGTGGGAACGATAACGGAGCCGACAACCGTCCTTTTCATGGGCACTGACATCGTTTACTCCGGGTCGCGCCGGCATCTTGTCGTGGACAAAGTGGCGCTCAATGGCAATTCGGACACGATGATGCTGGTGTTTTTTAACCCCAGGCACAACAAGATCTCCATTCTCAGCATTCCGCGGGACACCGAGGCGCAGGTGGGCACACACGGTGTGATGAAAATCAACGCCGCCAATGCCATCGGCGGACCGGATCTGGCGAAAGCGACCGTGACCGGATTGTTAAACGTGCCGATCGATCACTATGTGGTGATGAACATTCAGGCGCTGGTGCAATTCGTCAACGAGCTGGGCGGAGTCACCGTCGAGGTGCCGAAGAAAATGACTTACATGGATTGGACCGCCAAGTTGAAGATCGATTTGGAACCAGGCATGCACACGCTTACCGGCAACCAGGCCATGGGCTTTGTCAGATTTCGTCACGATGCGCTCGGCGATATCGGGCGCGTGCAACGGCAGCAGATCTTTTTGCAGGCGGCCAGTCGCAAGATGATGGATCCGACTGCGTGGACGCACGTTCCAGCCTTGATGGAGATTGCCCAGAACAATATCCAGACTGATATGAGTCAGTCCGACATGATGAAGATGCTCAACTTTGCCCATGATGTTCCGCGTGGCAGTATCGCCTGCGTCATGCTGCCAGGGCAATTTTCCGGCAACGGGGACTGGATTGGAAATACGGAAGGGCGCGCCATCGCCGCGCGTTTCGCCGATCCCGACGAGCAATCGGTAGACAGCCGCAAAAGCATTTCGGTCTGCGTCGTCAATGCCTCAGCCGATCGTTCACTGGGCGGCAGGCTCGCACAGGCTTTGCGCAAACTCGGCTACATGACCAGCGTAGATAAAGACGACAAAGATGTTCCTTTTAAGAAAACCAGAATCATTTGCCAAAACGGCAATACCGCCAACGCCACCATGCTTCAACACGATCTCGGCAACATCGGCGACATCGTCAATGCTTCGGTGGGCAACCTGATGACCTCGATCACGCTTGTCGCTCACGACGATGTCGATGTCGACAAGATCACGATGTCGTCGGAAGATGCACCTTACATCGGGCGATCTGCTTATCCACAACCATTGGTGACGCCGCTTGGCGGTTCGATGGCGTTAGGCGGCAAAAAACACCATAAGTTATCGGAAACGGAAGCGGCGATGCAGGATCCGCAAGACAACGTTGTCGATCAAAACAGCGTGCCGGAAGTCGATGTGCCCGCGCAGCCGGAATCCGACACTGGTCCGGCGTCCAACACTGAGAAGCCGGGTGAGGCTTCCGCACCAGGTGCGCCACCACAAGAAGCCCCGGCACCGACACAACCAGTCACCGAACCAGCTCCATCGGGTGCACCGGCTCCAGGATTATCGCCGGCGCCAACTCATGAAACCCCCGCACCCACATCACCACCATCGGCGCACGTCCCCAGCCCCGGCACGGAAAAGACCGAGCCGGAAGGGGCAATGTAGCGATCAGCGGTGATCGTTGCCCAGCGGGGAACTTAGGCAGCAGTTTGTGCCGATTCCGTATCATCCGATTGACTGCCGTCAGAGTACCAGTTGTGCACCTTGTAACTGCCGTCGGGCTGAGGCTTCATCACCTTGCCGCTGCCAATGGCGTAGTCGATGCGAATTGTGCCGTCTTTCCAGACTGTTTTCGTGTTGCCGTTCTCGTCTTTGGTTTGAGTGCCACCGTCTGCGGTGAGGTCGTAGTTCTGCTCGGCTTTGGGGCCCCAATGATGCTCGGTGCCATCGGCGTTCTTTACGTAGCCTGATCCATCAGAGTCTTCGCTTTTGACTGTGCCATCGGCCCAGGTTGTTGTCTTCGATCCGTTCTTTTCTTTGACCGTGCCACCATCTGCTGTCTTCGACACTTTGGTACCGTCGGCAGTGACGTCGTAATTGTCGGTCAGATTAGGTCCCCAGTGGTGTTCGGTGCCATCTGATTGCTTGACTGAGCCGGTTCCATCGCCGTTAATAGTCTTGACGGTTCCATCATCGTAAGTCTTGCTGGCACTGGCACCAGCACCGCTGACCTTGATACCGTCGGACGTCTGTTCATAGTTGTCTTCCGGCTTGGCACCCCAGTGGTGCTCGTAGCCGTCTGGCTGTTTGATATAGCCGGTCTTACCATCTGCGCTTTCATGTCTTTCGACGCCGTCTTTCCACGTGGTCACCTTACTGCCGTCTGGGGAGGTTCTGATTTTTTCCCCGTCCGGTCCGTAGGTGACATTGATTTTGGTGCCGTCTTTCGTCAGCTCGTAATTGTCTTCAGGTTTAGGCCCCCAGTGCTCTTCCGATTTGTCTGCATGCTTGACATAACCTTTGGTACCGTCTTGATTTTGATGGCGTTCAGTGCCGTCGTCCCAGGTAGTCACCTGGTTGCCGTCTTTATCGACGACAGTCTTGCCTTGATCGGCGGCGGGGGTGGCTTGATCATCGGTGCCGTCTTTCGCTTTTGCTGGCAGTTTCAATGTGTCGCCGGCTTTAATCAGCTCCGGATTGGTGATCTCCGGATTGAGCGCTTCGATTTCGCGCATGTGTTCGAGGATCTGCCTTGGTGTGGCTCCATCGGGAAGATCAAGTTTGGAGATTTTCCACAGGGAGTCACCTTTTTGAATCTGATAATCGCGATTATCGGCGTCGCTATCTGCGCCGACGGTTTTGCCGCTATCTTTAACGGTCGCAACTTTATCCTGGGTGACGTCGCCAGGCTGCTTTTGATTTTGCTCACCGCTGGTGGTGCTGGCGACAAACTCCAGGGCCTTCTCGGGTGTGCCATCAAATTTCAATTGGCCATTATTGTCGAATACCAACTGATGCTGCTTGTTGTTCTTGTCCTGTAAGACCAGTTCGTTACCGTTAGCACCGAAGATGGAGAAATTTTCGGGGAACCCTTTGTCTTTCAAGTTCAAGTCTTTATTTAGTCGCGCCATGTCCGTCGTCGCCACCGAGACGTTTCCTTTCGCTGATTGCAGGATAGTCTCGACATCCGTAATCAGATTTTGCGATGCTTCCGCCTTGTTGCTTGAAGAATTGAAATGCTGCTCGGCTAGTTGGACTTCTGTTGCGCTCATTGAGCACCCCCATATAATCAGGTAAAAGCCAAGGCCAGGGTGTTTGCCCGCCATACCAATTTGGATTTGTTAGTAAGATACCGATGTACGCGGTTGATCAGATGATCTGACCGCTGGTGAAAAGTGGAGGATTCACTTTTGTGCAGCAATTCTAAGGGCATTACCGCGCCATGTTGTTATCGAGTTGTTAAGACCACCGGCGTTGCCATCAAGGAAGGCGGTTTCGGCGTCAGGTTTGGTCAAAGAGGAGCCCAAAACTTGTCCGACCATATGCATATAAGGAACGTTGTTGAGCGAGAATGCCATCGTCCGCATGCAGTTCGCGTCAACCAGACAGATGTTTTGTTCGGTTCTCGGGCAACGCTACGAGACCAGCCGCCTGATTAACGCTGGCGAGGTTTGCTATTCTGAAGGAACAGCCCGGTTATGCGCTACAGCAGTCAGAATGGCACGGACAGTTAATGTATGGAATTGCCACCACCACCATCGGAAAAACCGTTAACTAAGTTGTCTGTCGTCATTCCCGCCCGCAATGAAGCGGGCGTTATAGGTTCCACGATTCAGCATTTGCACCTGGAGTTGCGCCTGAGCGGGGTACCTCATGAGATCGTCGTTGTCGATGACTCCAGCGATGATGGCACCTGGCAAGTGCTGCAAGATTTGACCGCTACTATGCCAGAGCTTCACGCAACGAGAAATCCCGGTCCCGGCGGTTTTGGGCGCGCGGTTATCTGGGGTTTGAGCCAAACGCGAGGCGATGCAGTAGTAACTATGATGGCGGACGAGTCAGACGACTGCCGCGATGTTGTTCGCTACTGGCACAAGCTGAATGAAGGCTATGATTGCGTCTTTGGCAGCCGGTTCATTCGAGGTGGTGGCGTAATTGATTATCCGCTGCACAAATTGGTGCTCAACCGGATGGCCAATCTCTTTATACGGCTTTTGTTCAACACGCCTCTGAATGACACCACTAACGCGTTCAAAGCATACCGCAGAACCGTGATCGAAGGTTGCATGCCGTTGATTTCACCGCATTTCAATCTCACGATCGAGATACCGCTTAAGGCGATGGTGCGTGGCTACAGCTGGGTGACCATTCCAATAACGTGGCGCAACCGCCGTACCGGATTGAGCAAATTGAAGGTGCACGAGATGGGCAGCCGCTACCTTTTCATCTGCCTATATGTTTGGCTGGAAAATGTGTTGACCAGCGATTATCGAAAGAGCGCAACCGGCATGCCTGGGAAACTGCAAGCGCGTCCAACGGAAACAATAGACTCGAACCTTGCTGGACCTGCCACCGTTTCAATCGACAGCGAGCCCTTGTGAAATCGTTAGCCACTCAGGATGCGCTTTAGCGTGGTCTGCTATCTCCTGCAAAATCGCCGGCAGAGGTGTTATAGGACGCCAGCTCCAGAATTGTTCAGCCAGGCTGCAATCGAAAGCCATCCAGCCAACATCGAAAGGTCTGTGTTGGTCATCTTTAGCGACAGGATGCTGGCCAAAGCGCGCCTCCAGCCAGTCAGTCAATGCGCGCAAAGACATGGCATTGGCGACGGTGCCGCCAACATTGATGATCCTTGGAATATCCTGATCACGCTGCCACTGTGACTTGTTCATCTGCTTGCGTAAGAGTGGCAGCAGATCTAGAGGATGCAAACAGTCGCGCACCTGGTGTCCAGTGCCACCAAAGCCGATGTACTTAAGCGGACGTTTTTGAATGTAGCTGTTGATCCAGTATGAAAAAATGCCCTGGTCTGGTCTGCCAAACTGTCCTGCGCCAGCCAACACCCCAAGGCGATTGACCCAGACCGGTATCTTGAAAGTTTCTCCATACTCGAGCGCCATTACTTCCGATGCCAGTTTGGTGGCACCGTAAAGTGAAATCGGCGGATCGGTCGAGAAAGCTTCAGACAGCCCTTTTGGAGAAGCGCCGGCAGGGAAATTCCCGGTCGGGTCGGGCTGGAATGCTGTTCCATTCGTGCGCATAGGAATTTTCACCAATTGCTTTATGGAATAAACGCGGCTGGTGCTCAAAAGGATCACACCGCAGCGATGGCTTTTTGCCTGTTCCAGAATGTTTATTGTTCCCACCAGATTGTGTTCGCTCAACTGCCGGCTGCTCGTCAAGCCATCGACGCCTGCGAGAACACTGGCGTTGGCAGCTGCATCTATAATCCAATCGGCCACCGGTAGGCTTTCTAGATCGCTTCGTTGGCGCTGGTCTGCATAAAAGACATCAATGCCCGACCGTTTCAGTCTGTCTTGGTTGAGCAGGCTGCCGGGGCGAATGAAGCTGTCGAAGCCAAAGATCTGATCCGTGGGCTTCTCTTCTTTAAGAGCCAGAGCGAGGGTGCTGCCGACGAATCCACAGATTCCTGAGATGAGAATGCGCATCTTGCCGAAGTTCCTAACTTTTCGTTTCGCCCTAAGCCTGCGCACTTCCCTACTAGGCGCAGTTGATCAAGGCCAAGCCTATTTTACATGAGCAATGATAAGCTGAATGTTGTCCGGTGGCAGCGGATCAAACGGCTTGAGAAGGAGGGAGCGTGAGCGTTGTCATCATCAGCGGTTCTGCTGGATTGATTGGCTCTCAAGCCGCGAGACATTTCGCTGGGCTTGGTTATCAGATCTGCGGCATTGACAATGATATGCGCAGCATTTTTTTTGGCAGCGAGGCCTCGACCGCATGGAATCGAGAGCGATTGAATGCTGAACTGGGCAAGCGCTATCGTCATCTCGACATGGATATTCGCGATCAAGTGGGCATCGCTGGCATCTTCAAAGAGTACGGCGCAAACATTGAGCTGGTCATCCATACTGCTGCCCAGCCCTCGCACGATTGGGCGGCCACAGACCCAGTGACGGATTTCACTGTGAACGCCAACGGCACTCTCAACCTGCTCGAGGCCACTCGAATTCACGCACCCGAGGCTGCATTTATCTTTACATCGACCAATAAGGTTTATGGCGACACTCCCAATCGGCTGCCCCTTTTTGAACTGGAGAAACGGTATGAAATCGAGAAAGGTCATACTTACGAGGCGGGAATCACAGAAGAGATGTCGGTAGATCAAACGCTGCACAGTCTCTTTGGCGTCTCTAAGCTGGCTGCCGATCAACTGGTTCAAGAATATGGCCGCTACTTCGGGCTTAAAACGGCCTGTTTCCGGGGCGGATGCCTGACGGGGCCGAATCACTCGGGCACACAACTGCATGGTTTTCTCGCCTATCTAATGAAGTGCGTTG
>Ga0182024_10016370_pt1 | contig 14072 bp, 16 predicted proteins | sample P32metaG_FD_120480 | JGI IMG/M metagenome (GOLD analysis project Ga0182024, IMG submission 120480) | Permafrost microbial communities from Stordalen Mire, Sweden - P3-2 metaG (Illumina Assembly) | ecosystem: Environmental > Terrestrial > Soil > Wetlands > Permafrost | place: Sweden: Stordalen... | reverse complement strand
TCGCCCCGAACCGCAATATCGCTAAAGTGGAAATCGGCGACGTCGGTCAGCAGCCGCAGCGCCGGCCCGGGCAGGTCGAGCAGCATCGCGCCGCCGAAGCCAAAATGCGCCGCGCCGGATTCCAAAAGAAATCAGTGTCATGCAGCGAAATTTGGCGATCGTTGTCGACGACCCCGTAGCAGTCAGTGCTTGTCCATTTGCATCATGCCGCCGTGACCTTCCATTTTCATGTTGCCTCCGCCCGCTGGAGCGTTGGGCGCGGCTGCACCTATTGCGGCGACAGGGTATTCAACGTCGATCGTCCCGGCGTTCTCGAATTTCAGAGTTGCCTTCACTGTCTTGCCCTGTTCCAGCGGGTGCTTGAGGTCGATGAGCATCACGTGCAAGCTGGACGGCTTAAGCGTGACGGTCTCTCCCGGCTTGATTTCGAGGCCGCCTTCCACAGGCCGCATTTTCATTACGCCGTTGTCCATGGTCATGGTGTGAATTTGACATCGGGCGCTGACATCGCTCGACAGGCAGCTGACCCGATCCAGTGCCTTGCCGTTGTTTGTGATCGTCATATAGGCGGCGCCCGCCGATGCGCCTTTTGGCGTCGCCCGAGCCCAGGGCTGAGTGATGTGGATGGAGCCGATATCGTAGTCGGCAGCCTGAACTGATGCAGACAAGAGCTGCATCGAAGCGACTGCGAGCCCTACCGCGAGACCGTAAGAAGTGTTTTTCCAACCGATGTTTGTCATGGGATTTCTCCTAGGCCGATGTGTGTTCAACAGGTGGCGGGTTTGGCTAAGCCAAGCGTGCAATCGCTAACGGCAAACCTTCACCCACGTGCATATTTTCTTGAAATCCTCCCAATGGCATTGCTGCTCCATGCGACAATTCTTGTCTGTCTGAGCAACAGCATCAGCAGGAAGGTAGATCGAAATCAGCGCCAGAATTCCGCAGCAAAGAAGCAAGGATCGTCGCATCGTTTTCTCCTGCAATAAGAAGAGGCTCTTACGGCCTCGGGATCACATCGCTCCTGCGCTCGCGTTTACCGGCAGGCCGACAAGGGAACGCCGATCGAGGCCTTCCGCGGACCCTGCAGGCATCCGTCCTTCCAGATACCGCTTATGGTCTCGCTCCCGGCCACAAGCGTCCCAAGCCCGGTTAGGCTTGCCATTTCGAAAATCGCCTTCGTACCGCAGCTTTTGCACAGTCAATACGCCCCGCCCGTTAGGTTCGCCGTCGGAAAGCTCCCCGTCGTACTGTCCGGTCGACCAAGACTGCGAACCCTTGTTGACCTGACGGCCTTCATGCCACTCGCCGTCGTCGGTCTCCATCGGAGCGTTGCCTTTCAGCCATCGTGCGGTCCCGTGCCCTTCGGCAAGACCGTTCGCGCAGGAACCCGACCAGGTCACCGACTCCTCCAGTTGCGGATTGGGGTTCCAGACTCGACAGCCGGATTTGTCCGCGATCCAGTCACCCGCGCAAGCCTCAAACGTCACGGCCGTCGCGCAAGCTGCGACTATTGTGCATGCGATGCAGCGAGTCACTAAACCGGACATTGCCCTCACTCAATGCGGCAGAAGTGGAACGACAATTCCATCGAGCAATTCGTCGCGTAATTCGATGAAGCGGTCGCGCACTTGGCCGTCAACGTCGATGATCCAGGTGATCGGGACGCCCTTTGGTATTCCGAAACCGTCGTCGCTGACGGCTTTTGCAAGAGCCACCGGATAGGTGACCGCGTGGGCAACCTTGCGGGCCTTTTCGAAATCGCGCTCAAAGTCGATGCTGATGCTGATTATTTCCAGGCCCCGGCTGTGGTAGCGCCGGTAGAACGCGTCAAGCTTGGGCATTTCCTTTTTGCAAGGCGCGCACCACGTTGCCCAGTAGTTCACCAGCACGACCTTGCCCCGCAGCTTGGCGAGATCGAAGGTCTTTCCATCGAGCGCGGTGATGACGAGCGCAGGCGCGGGTCCGCCGATCTCCGGCACAGCGCGTGCCGGTCCGGACGATGCCAGCGCCAGCCATACGGCGGCGCACGCCAAGCGGGCAAGTACGAACGTCGTAGATTTTTTGCGGACGACCGACGTTACCCCAACTTTCGAGGCTTGGCATATCGGTCCGTTGATCGGTTGGGAATCGTTGCTAGATATCAGGTTGGCCGCGGCGGGAACGATCAGCCGGCCCTGCGGCTTGGCGGTCAGGAGTGAAGCATGGTGAAGATATTCGCTGCCGCCCTGCTTGCGATATCGATGTCCGCCGGAGCCGCGATTGCGCACGGTGGCGGCGCTGAGCCGATGCCCGGTATGAGTTTTACTGACCTGCCGAGTTATCATCCCCAGCCGCTCGAGTCGCATAAGATCAAGCGCGCGCGTAATCACGCCCGATGGCATCAAGGAACCGCTCGCGATCGCTGACATTGTGATGCATTCCATTGACCGACGCGCCGGAAGCGGCGCGTCGGTCAATGCTCTCTCAAAAATTGTAGCTCCCCACGACCTTTATCAAGTAGGGCGCAACGAGCTGGCCTTCGGTCCCGGCATTGTTCGCCGCGTTGGCCCGGTAATAGACCGGGACCTCAACATCCGCGTAGAGTTTGACGACGCGGTTGTTGGCCTCGTCGACGACTTTGGTGAACTCGATGCCGGGCGACAGCATCACCCGGTCGAAACCGCTGTTGAACGGATCGGCGCCGGTGCCGGTATCGTTGTCCCGGTGAGACACGATGACCTGAGCGAGCGGTGTGATCTTATCCAAGCCGAGCACGTGGTACCAATTGTTGTAGAGGATGCCGGCCGCGCCATCGATCTGCCTGCCCGGAAAGTAGGTTTGTACGACGCCCGCATTGCCGTCGAAAAAGCCCTGCGGGTCAGCCGCGGCTTGAGAGAGGAACGGTTGCCGCAACATGATCTGCGAGAAATATTGCCACGCGTTGTCGCCGCTCAGCATGCCGCGATGGAATGCGCCAAGCAGAAGATCGGTGCTGCCCGACCCGATCTGGGTGTCGCGGTCGAGCCCCGGGGCGTTGAACGTGCCGGACGGAAGCTTGACGCCGAAAATGATGCCGGTCGACATGTCCTTGAAGAATCCGGTGTACGTGCCCATGATTTCGATATCGCCGATGTCCTTCGAGTTGAACGACGCTATGCCGAAGGCCGGATTCTGGGTGTCGGTCGTCAAAGTCCGGTTGACCGTCGGAATCCGCACCATCACGCCCCAATCGCGATTGAAATTGTAGCTGAAGCCCACATTAACCCACTGGGTCTTGATTTCCTTGTCCGTATTGAGGGCGCCGGCGGCCTTCGAACTGCCGACATAATTCTGCGTCTGGTCGCCGCTCCAATATTCGAGGAAAACCCGGCCGCCGTGGTCCTGCTCCTGCGGCAAGTCGAGGCCGCCGACATCGAACACGCTGCAGCCGCAGGCGCAGGCGCGCGCTGCTGTGGTGGTCAAGCCGACAAGCGGCACGAACGACACGATGATCGTGACAAGGAACGTGATCAACGCCGCTCTGTTCCGCCCGTTTGGGCTGCGTGCCGGCGCTTGTTTGGTTTCGGGAGTTGTCGACATGATATCTCCAATTCGATTTTTGCGCCGCGACACAGCCGGATGACGACGCGCGCGCAGGCGAGCGAAGAATGTTGAGGTGAGGGCGGGTCCGAACATGACGCTGCGCGCGGCGATCAGAACTTGAAGTTCACGCCGGCGCGGACCAGCTGAATAACCAGGTCCGTGGAACCGTGGAGCGTATTCGTTCCACCGCCGGCATCGGTGACCGCGCCGAGCGCGTTCGTTGTCGGGAAACTTGCCAAAAGATATTCGGCACGCACCGTCCAATGCTCGGAAAAGGCGTATTCCCAGCCGGCGCCCGCGGTCCAACCGACCAGCGATCGTGAAGCGGTTGCAATGCCTGTTCCGGGAGGAGCCGCACCGTCGGTGTAGTTCTCGGTGTAGTTCACGCGGGTAAAGGCGACGCCGCCGGTGATGTAAGCGAGGTTGCGATCCGCCGCGATTCCGATCCGTGGACGAACGGTTGCGAGGTAGTCGGTGGTGAGCGATTGCGATATCGTGAACGGGGTAACGCCGTCGCTCAGCGTATTGGTGTTGTTGGCGAAGTTGGGATTGCTGCGAAAATAGTCGAAATCACCTTCCAGCCCGAACACCCAAAGACCGGACTGCAAGTTGCAACCGACAGTCCGCCAGCAAGCAAACCATCGCCGTTTGCCCCGCCGCCGCCGCTCCCGCCAACCAACGCCGGATCGGCGCCCAGCAGATGGGTGCCGGGGCCGACGGTGCTGCCGAAATTGGTTCCACTGGCGCCGCCGCCGAGATTGGCACCGACATAGCAACCGGACCATTGATAGGGAGGTACCTCCGGCGCCTTTAGCGGCATGTCCGCCGCTATGGCGCCTCTCGAACCGCAAGCGAACGTAATTGTCGCTGTGACGATATAGGCGGCCAGGGCGAATCTACGGATCGATGGCCGCGCATCGGTGAATGGATTGGACACGTGATCCCCGCGAACAAGAGTGAATGTTTGCGCTTTAGCGCGTCGCCGGTTCCTCGCGCGCGCTGGCGCTCGGACGGCAGCTTCTCAGCGAGATGGAATGGCCTTAGCCAAGGCCCCACAAAGGGGCGGCCCCGGATAGGGCCGCGAGCCGTCACGCGCGAAGCGGAGGACCTCGGGGACTAGCGATCGAATAGGCGGGAAGGCGGGGCGGGTAGGTTGCATCGGCCGCCCACATAGCAACGATAATTTCAACGTCCACGCGGTGAAACAGGACGGGCGGTAACCCGACCATCGCGTGATGCGATCCGGCGAAGCAGAATGTGCAATGGGTGCAGCCGGAATGGCCAGGATTGCCCGCGGGCAGATCCGGTGCGCTTTGGCTACTATGGAGGCAAAGCTCGAAAGCAGGCAAGCTCTCGTCGGCATGCGCGGGGAGCGCAAATCCACCCAGTGCAATCAGAAGGCTTTGCGCAGCTACGGCGTAGGCTAAGACGACACCAATCAAAGGCCGCCAGAAGCGCCTCGACTCCCCGTTCCGTCTGAATACGCCGCCCATGAAAGTGATGCTGCCGCCCCAACCACCGATGGATCACCAGCCCACAACTCCGGACTGCTGCCTGAAGCTACATTAGTGCACAGCTGCTTCCTAGGGAATAGCCTCGACCTCAAAAAGGCCTTCGGTTGCCATCACCGCATTGTAACGACCGCGCGGATCAAGAGTCTTGTTCATCTCGCCAAGCTTAGGCAGTGCAGACATTGGGACCGTGTACTTGAAGCCGGCGCCTCCGCGACGTGGACGGACGATGATGGCAGCCATTCCCGGCGGCGCTTTCTCGGGCGCGATCGTCAACGTGCGTTGACCGACGGACACATAGGTTGCGATAGCGACTCCATCGGCAAAGCAGGCGCACGGCGATGCGTCGCTGTCGTAATAGAGAACCGCCAATTCGCGCGGCCTGGCATCGAGGCGTTTGCTCGCGTCGAGACCGATCTTGATGCCGAGCAGGATGAACGCGCCGAATCCACCGTGCACCCTGGCGCCGAGAGCGACCCATTCATCGGGAGTCTCCGCGCGGGCCGCGACCGGCAGCAAAAGCGCCGCAACAACGATCAATACGCCGCGACGTCTCAATTTACACTCGACGATTTGCCTCGTGTTGAAAGACCGAGATTCCTAAGCCCGGTGGGCAAACTCACTTCGGCCGCATGAGCATAAAAGCTTGGCGGCGGCATTCGGCGACCAGCTTGTTGTCTTGGTTGTAAGCGCGATGGTGAAACTCGACGATGCCGGCGCCGGGCCGCGACTTCGATTCGCGCTTGCCGATGATCTCGGTCGTCGCGTGCACGGTGTCGCCCTCGAATAGAGGGTGCGGGAATTTCACCTCGGTCATGCCAAGATTGGCGATCGTGGTGCCGACGGTGAGGTCGCTCACCGACATGCCGATCATCAGGCCGAGCGTGAACAGCGAGTTCATCAACGGCTGTCCCCATTCGGTCTCCTGCTCGCAGAAATGCCGGTCGATATGGAGCGGCTGCGGGTTGAGCGTCATGTTGGAGAACAGCATGTTGTCCATCTGAGTGACGGTGCGCGTGTAGCGGTGCTCGACGACCTCGCCGGCGACGAAATCCTCGAAATAGACCCCGCCGCGCTTATGCCGCGTCGCCGTCTGCTGTGTCATGACAACCTCCCTGAGCCGTTAAGTTCCCATTTACCATAATAGTTAATCATTCCTAACGCCTGAACGCCGGTGGGAGCCGGCAGGGGAGTTCTTCATGCTGGTCGATTCCGGCAATTCTACCGCCGGCTCGGCGGTGACCGGCGCCATTCATCAGGCGTCGCAGGCCACCGGCACGAGCTTCAACTATCTGTTGGCGACGGCGCAGGTCGAATCGGGCCTTAATCCACAGGCCGGGGCGTCGACGTCCTCGGCACGCGGCCTGTTCCAGTTTATCGACAAAACTTGGCTTGCCACCATGAAGCAAGCCGGCCCGTCCCTCGGCTACGGTCAATACGCCGCCGCCATCACCAAGAACGCCTCTGGCCATTACGAGGTGCGCGACCCGTCCTTGCGCAGCGAAATCCTCAAGCTGCGCAGCGATCCGACCGCGAACGCAGTCATGGCAGGCGCCTTCACCAAGGCTAATGCGTCGGCGTTGAGCGAGCGCCTCGGTCGCTCGCCAAGCGAAGGCGAACTCTACATCGCGCACTTTCTCGGCGCCGGGGGCGCGGCGCGACTCATCACGTTGGCCGCAGCCGATCCGAGCGCCAAAGCCGCCGACTTTTTCCCCAATGCGGCGCAGGCCAACTCCCCGATTTTCTACGACCGGGCGACCGGCGCCGCCCGCAGCGTCGCGCAAGTCCGCAATATCCTCACCGCCCGCTATGATGTTGCGCGTGGGAACCAAGACCGGGCAACCTTTACCGCGCAGGCCGACCCGACAGCGGCGCAAGCCGCCCCCGCGTCCGCGACCGCGGCGGCACCCGACACCGCAGGCATCGCTAACGCCTTTGCCGCGGCCGTTCCGACGCCGAAGGCGGACAACAATCAGGTCTTCCACAGCCTGTTCGCGGATGGCAACCGCGCTGCGCCGCTCGCGCCGGTCGTGAGCGCGCTCTGGAGCGTGCCGAACGCCGCGGCGAGTGCCAGTGGCACAGCACCGAAGCCGATCGCCAGCGGCATGCTCGATCTCTTCAAGGACCCGCCGGTCAAAGGGTCGTAAGGCGTCGCCGTGTTGGGCGGTAACCTCTGCGAAGATTTATGGTGAACGGTTTGTTAAGGCCGCGTCCCTACGATCAATCTCACCTTCGATTTCCCGTGGCGTGAGCGAAAAACGATGATCGTCCGCCATTTTCTCGACTGGGTCCGCTCGGCGCCGGCCGGCAAGCGAGCCGAAGCAACAGGCGCGCTCGCGCGCGCGTACCTTTATTCCGATCTCTCGGCCGACGATGCGGCGGCGGCCGAAGGCGCGATGTTGATGCTGCTTGACGATCCTTCGCCTTTGGTTCGCCGGGCGCTGGCCGACGCCGTGGCGGCTAGTCCGAGCGCGCCGCCGGCTATCGTGATGGCGCTCGCGGCCGACCAGCCGCAAATCGCCGCACCCGTGCTGGCCTTGTCGCCGCTTTTCGTGGACGCCGATCTGGTTGATGCGGTGGCTACCGGCGCAGCCCTCGTGCAAGCGGCGATCGCGAGCCGCGCCGGCTTGCCGCGTTCGGTCGCAGCCGCTATCGCCGAGGTCGGCACGGCCGAAACCTGTCTCGATCTTGTGGAGAATAGCACGGCGGAGATCGCGTCATTCTCGATCGATCGGATGGTCGATCGCTTTGGCCATCTTGCGGCGATTCGCGAAGCGCTCCTTGCGCGCGAGGATATCTCCGCGGCGACGCGGCTGACGCTCGTCGCCAAGGTGTCGGAAACACTGGTCGGCTTTGTCGCCGCGCGCCAGTGGCTCGGCGTGGACCATGTTCAGCGCATTGCGCGCGAGGCTTGCGAGAAGGCGACGGTGACGCTTGCGGCAGAGACGCCGCCGACGCAAATGCGCCCGCTCATCCAACATTTGCGCGCCAGCGGGCAACTCACCGCCGGCCTGGTTTTGCGCGCGCTTTTGTCCGGCAACGTCGTTCTTTTCGAGGAGGCTTTGGCTGAACTCACCGACATGCCGGTTGAGCGCGTCTCCAGCCTCGTCCACGACAGCGGCAACGCCGGTTTGCGGGCTTTGTTCGATCAAGCCGGGTTGCCGGCCTCGACCTATCCCGCCTTCAAGGAAGCGATCGAGGCGATGCGCGAAGGCGGTTTCATCAGCGAGCCGGGCGGCGCTGCCCGGCTCCGGCGACGCATGATCGAGCGGGTCCTGACCCGTTGCGAGAACGAGGCGCTGGGCGAACTGGCGCCACTGCTCACGCTGTTGCGCCGCTTTGCCACCGAGGCGGCACGCGAAGAGGCGCGGTTGTTCTGCGACGACCTCGTTGCCGAAAGCTTCGCGGACGAGCAATCTGAAGCGGCTTAATTCGTCATTCCGGGCCGAGCGATAGCGAGGAGCCCGGAATCCATAGCCTCCGTTTCTAAAAATCATGCACCGTCTGTGGTTATGGATTCCGGACTTGGCGCTTCGCGGCAATCGAGAATGACAGGCGGTTATCCGCCGGTGGCGCCGGGGGCGAGCGGCGGCGCGAAAATGCTTTCGAGATAGTCCGGCCGGTCGGTGTTCTCGGCGCGAAGGAATTCGTCGGTGACCTCGCGCAGCCGCCGGGTGAGCGCCGCAGCGGTCGCGGCAAGGTCGGCGTGCGCCCGTTCGCGGGCAATGGCGCGTGCGGCATCGACATGCTGTTCGACGAGGGTCAGCGGAATGCGAGTCATGTCCGGCGTGTGCTCGATCAGCCGGCACAGGCTGTTGGCGACGGCGCCGACGGCGGAGTAGCCGAACGTCGCCGCTTCGCCCTTGATATCGTGCGCGGCGCGAAACAGTTCGTCGTGCGTCTTTTTGGTGAAGCCAAGATGCTTGACCTCTTGCCGTGCCGCTTCGAGACGCTCGCATTCGGAATGCATCCAGTCATCGAACTCGGTCGAAAGCTGGGCCAGCGCCGCTTCGGCGCGCGCGACCGGATCGTCATCGGCCGCAGTTGCTTGCATCACGGCCTTGCGCAGCTCGTGCGGCGGCGTGATCACTTCGTGGTCGGCAAATGTTGCGACCGATGGCACGCCATTTTTGCGGGGAGCCATTTTGTTGAACGCTCCTGGTCTCAGGTTAAGACTTTCTCGAGCAGCGGCTGCTGGCGGATCACGTCCGCCTTGCCGCCTTTGCGCCGTTCCGGTCCGACATAGTTCGGGTTGACGTTGCGGCGCCGGTCAGGCCCGAAATAGGTCTTGGTCTTGATGAAGGGACGCGGGTTGGCGACGACGTTGAGAATGCGCTCGTAGAGCCCTTTGGCGGAAATGGGCTTAGCAAGGAATTCCGTGATTCCGGCGTCGCGCGCGCCGACGACCCGTTTCTTCTCCGAATGGCCGCTGAGCATGATGATCGGCACATACGGATTGGCGTTGGCGCCCGGCTGGCGGATCATCTGCGCCAGTTCCAGCCCGTCGAAGATCGGCATCACCCAATCGGTGATGATGATATCCGGCATGTAATGGGTGAAGGCTTCAAGGCCGGCGGCGCCGTCTTCGGCTTCATACACTTCGCGCGTGCCGAAGCCATGCAGCAGCGTGCGCAGGATGCGCCGCATATGGGCGTTGTCGTCGATGACGAGAAACCGCAGACGGTTGAAGTTGATGCGAACCATGCAGTCCCCACGGCGGGCGCCGCGGCACCCGTCGCCCCCAAGGCGGAAGGTAAGGTTGTGCCTGTTAACGCCCGGTTAAGCATACGGACGAGCGAAGGGCGATCACCGCCGACCTCAGTAGCCGAATTGTTCGCGCAGGATGCGTTCGTCGAGGCTGTGGCCTGGATCGAACAGCATGTGCATGGCGATCTTGTGGTCCAGGCTGATCTCGACGGAGCGGACCGAGCGCACCTCGTTGTGATCGGCGACGGCGGCGACCGGCCGTTTTGCCGCCTCGCGCACTTCGACCGTGACGCGGGCGCGATCGGGCAGGAGCGCGCCGCGCCAGCGCCGCGGCCGGAACGGACTGATCGGTGTCAGCGCCAGAAGCGGAGCGCCGATCGGAATGATCGGGCCCTGCACGGACAGATTATAGGCGGTCGAGCCGGCGGGCGTCGCCAACAGCACGCCGTCGGCGACAAGCTCGGCGAGCCGTTCCTCGCCGTCGACGAGGATGCGCAGCCGCGCCGCCTGATAGCTCTGACGGAACAGCGACACCTCGTTGATGGCGTGGTGACGATGCACGCGTCCGGCGGCATCGCGAGCGCGCATGAGGAGGGGGTGAATGACCGTGACTTGCGCAGCGGCGAGCCGCGCCGCGAGGTCCAGCTCGGAAAACTCATTCATGAGAAAACCGACGGTGCCGCGATGCATGCCGTAGATCGGCTTGCCGGAATTCATGAACCGTTGCAGGGTCGCGAGCATGAGGCCGTCGCCGCCGAGCGCGACGATGACGTCGGCGGTCTCCGGCAGCGCGTCGCCATAGCGGCGGATAAGAATGCGCCGCGCCTTCTGCGCCGCCTGGGTATCGCTGGCGACGAAGGCGACGTGCTTAAAATGGGTTCCGGTACGGCGCGGCGGCATCGGTGGTCGTCGGCTTGCGGCCCTAATAGGGCCTGGGCGAAATCGGCGGCGGCGCGGCGCCGCGGGAGGCCAGGATGGAGCGCGCGGTTTTCGTCTATACGACCTATCCATCCATTGTCGAGGCGGAGCGGGCAGGGCGGGCCTTGGTCGAGCGACGGCTATGCGCCTGCGTCAATATCCTGCCGGGCATGGTCTCGTACTATCGGTGGCAGGGCGCGATCGAGCGCGGCGAGGAAGTGGTGATGATCATCAAGACGCGCGCCAGCCTCGCCGAAGCGGTGCGTGCGGCGGTCAAGGAGATGCACTCCTACACTACGCCCGCCATTCTCGTTATTCCCCTCGAAAGCGTCGATCCGGACTACCACGCCTGGATCGTGGCAGAGACGCAAAGCGAGATCGAGGCGCCAAAATAGCGATCAGTCCGTTATCTAGTACTATCTAGTACGTCGCGGTGCCGTCGATGACGTCCTTGAGCATCTTGTAGGCGCGGCAATCGGTATTGCCGCAGATCAGGCGCACTTTCTCGAGTTCGTCCTTGGCCTTGAGCACGTTGCCCTGCTCGGCGTGCCACATGCCGTAATAGGACCAGGTCACGGCGTGATTGGGGTCGGCGGCGAGCGCGCGCTCGTACCAGACCTTGGCGTCGTCATAGCGGCCGAGCTTACGGCTGGCGTAGCCGATCAGCGTCGCCACGTCAGCGTTGTCGTCATAGCCCAAGGTGCGCAATGCCGCGATCCCGCCGACATAGTCGCCCTTGCCGTAGATGAGAGCGTAGGCGGCGTGGTAGCCGGCCAAAAAATCCTCCGCCGAGCTGCTCTTATCCTTCTTCGGTTTTTTGGTCTGGGTGTCCTTGTTCGACTTGTTCTGACTTGTCGGTGGCGGCGGCGTCGGATTCTCTTCGCCGGCGGCGGCGGCGATTTCGGGAGCGATAAGAACTGCAGAAAAGAACAACGCGGCCGCAAGCGAAAGGGACGACTTCATGGTGCCTCTCCAAGGATCAATGCAGCGATCTTACAACGTCGCGTCCGATTTGGCGCGACGCTTCGGCGTCATCGAGAAAATGTGATCTCACAAGTTAGGCTGCCATTCGACCGCCACATGCTCGTAGCCGCCTGCGGTTTTGACGAGATGGCCGCAGGCGGGGAAGGGGAAGTGATACCCGGTCACCAGCATGCGATCCGCGGCGGCGCGATCGAACAGCTTCTTCCGCGTCGCCACCGCCGCGTCGCCGTCGATATCGAAGGCCGCCTGCCAATCGGGATGGCGCGCGAACACGGCGGGATGTTGGGCGGTGTCGCCGAGCACCATAAGCGATTGATCGCCCGAGTGGATGGCGAACACCGTGTGCCCCGGGGTGTGGCCCGGCGCCGCCAGCGTGGCAATGCCGGGCGCGACCTCCGCTCCCGGCTCGAAGCGCGTTACGTTTCTCGCGATATCGGAAAATATGCGGCGCTGGTTGCGAAAGGTGAGTTTCAAGTCCGTTGGCGCGGCGTTCAGGTTGGCGTCGTCCATCCAGAACTTCCATTCCGCCCCCGGCACCATGATCTCGGCATTGGGAAAGACGAGGTCATTATCCTTGTCCTTGATGCCGTTGATATGATCGGGATGGAAATGCGAGATGACGATGAGGTCGATCGCTCTCGGATCGATTCCGGCGGCAACGAGATTGGCGCGCAACACGCCGGCACTGGGCGCGATCTGGCCGCCGGTGCCGGTGTCGATGAGAACTAGTTTCTTGCCGGTATTGACGATCAGGGTCGTGAACGGCGTCGCCAGCTTGTCGGCGGGCATGAACGCATCAGCGAGCGCGGTTTCGACTTCGGCGAACGGGGCGTTGTGGATGAATTTTTCGGTGATTGGCCGATACCAGATGCCGTCGTAAAGCGCGGTCAGCTCGAATGTCCCGATCCGGTAGCGATAAATCCCGGGCGCTTCCTTGCCGGCCGGTGGCGCGGCGGCAACAGACGGACCGGCCGGCGCGGAAATTACCGCCAGCGCGGAGCCGGCAAGCAAAGCGCGGCGCGTCAATGTCGGCATGGCCAATACTCTTTCCGTGAGACGCACGCGCGAAGATGCGTGACGCGTCATGACGGCGAAATGGTAGCGTTGTGGCGATGGCGCGGACCAGTCACGAATTCGTGGCTGGTCTCGGCCAGGTGACCGAGGCAAAGACCTGCTGAAGCGAGCGGGGTTTTTTGCCATGAACAAGCGTGTCCTCGTCCGAGACCTTCCGGCGTCGTTCGGGCGAGCGATGTTTCGGCTCGCCGCGGTTTGTATGCTGGCGTTTTGGTGTTTTGCCGGCGCGCGTGCTGCGACGCCGGCTCAGGGCTGGCGTATCGACGAGGAGCATACGTGGATCGGTTTCAAGATCGACGCGGTGGGCTTTTCGCCGACGCGCGGCCACTTCACCCGCTATTCGGGCCGAATTCTGATCGACTTCGACCGCCCGGCGAAGAGCTTCACCACCTTCACCGTCGAGACAGCTTCGGTCGACGTCGGCTCGCGACCGTTCGATGACTTTGTGAAAAGTGCCGCGCTTTTGAATGCCGAGAAATTTCCTATCGTCAGTTTCACCTCGACGCAGGTCGAAAAGCTTGATGCTCGCACGGCGCGGGTCACGGGCCCCCTCACCATGCTCGGCGTCAGCAAGCCGATTACGCTCACAGTCAGTGTCGAAACCGATACCGCGGCTAAAGGCCGCGCGGTCGCTTTCGTGGCGACCGGCAAAATCACGCGCTCGGAATTCGGCATGATGTTTGGCGGCACCATCGCCAATATCGGGGTGCACGGACAAACAGTGGCCCTTCACCTGGAACGCCTGTGGGACCGCAACATTTCCATCACCACACGGCTGGTCGACACCGCCACCATACCGATGCTGTTCAAGACCGTCGGATCTCACAAGATCGACCCAAAACGCCTGATAACCCATCGCTTCAAGCTCGATCGTATCCTCGATGCATACGACACCTTCGCAAACGCGGCCAAAACAAAAGCGCTCAAGGTGATCATCGAAGCTTAGCAGAAATTCGAGGAGCTGACGGACAAAGATCTCGCGCCTCTTCAGAGACATTCATTGTGTCATGCGCCGCTCGCGAGTGGTCAAAACTGCTCAGATTCCTTGTCGGCAAAAGCATACCAAGTGTCCGCTGCCGAGCTAGACGTCTTCGTTCGCCGCAATGGGTCTGCGCTCGTAAGGGCGCACAGACGTGGTTACCTCGGCTACGTGCCGCAAATGAGCAATGACCACATCAGCACTCTACCCGCTACGCTTCGAACCGATCTATCAGTACCGGCTATGGGGCGGCCGGCGTTTGGCTGAATGGCTGAAGGCACCGCTGCCGAGCGACGGGCCGATCGGCGAAGCCTGGTTGCTGAGCGATCGCGACGAGC
>Ga0182024_10016369_pt1 | contig 14073 bp, 9 predicted proteins | sample P32metaG_FD_120480 | JGI IMG/M metagenome (GOLD analysis project Ga0182024, IMG submission 120480) | Permafrost microbial communities from Stordalen Mire, Sweden - P3-2 metaG (Illumina Assembly) | ecosystem: Environmental > Terrestrial > Soil > Wetlands > Permafrost | place: Sweden: Stordalen... | reverse complement strand
TGTAACCTGTTCGTCATTTTACCGTGACATGCTTGTCACGTACCGTTAGGTACGATTTCCCTGGATATCGAGGGCTACTGTTCGGGATTTTCTAGAACGCGATATCCGAAACCGTACGCAGTTTCTATATAGGATTGGTGGTCACCCAGCTTCGATCGAATCTTTCGTATATGCGTATCGAGAGTGCGGCTATTGATCTCCCCGTCGTAGCCCCAGACGTCCTTCAACAGCCTTTCGCGCGTCTGGACGCGACCCATGCGCTCCGCCATCAGGTAGAGGAGCTTGAACTCGATGGCCGTGAAGGAGAGGCGCTCGCCCCGAAGACAAATTTCGCACCGATCCCGGTCCAAGATCAAATCGCCCAGTTGAATACGTCCGTCGGCGCCGGGGGCCATGCGAAAGCGCGCGATAATCTTGCGCACCTTGAGGATCAGTTCCCGCGGGTGACACGGCTTTCTCAGGTAATCCTCTGCTCCCATCTCCAGGCCGAGAATGCGATCAATATCATCCGCCTGTTCCGACAGCATGACAACCGGAAGATGCGCAGTCGCATAATCCGCCTGGAGCTTCTTGCAGATTTCAAATCCAGTCGGCTCATTGAAAATGGCTTCCAAAATGACAAGGACGGGAAGCTCCTCCCGTGCGACCTCGAACACGCGGTCACCAGCGTTCACGACGATGGGAAGAAATCCCGCCCGCTTGAAATGCTCGCCAAGCGACGCGCCCCCGCTTTTATCCGGATCGGCGATGAGAATTTTTTTTGCCATGACGATCGGCGGCCCGCTGTGAAACGGGTCGCCTAAAACAAATGAGGACTAAGCTTTCCAGCCCACGACCTGGCCGCTCGGAGTCTTGACCGCCCTGCTCGCATCGAAGACGTCCTGGTCGCTGGCGCGGCCCTCCTCGAGATGAACCGACGTCGTCCGCGCCAATTTGATGATGACGGGAACGGTCACGAGCCCGTCGTTATCCGACCACGCTTTCACAAAATAGGTGCCGGGACGAAGCTCCACTCGGCTGGGTCGCTCATCGATTTCCGAATCACGATTATCGACCTCGCGGACTTTGTGCCCACTGGCATCGAGAATTGTGTAAGCGGTATGCGGGTAATAGTAGGTATTTTCCCCCCACTCGGTTTGCTCGGTACGAGAGAAGACTTTCAGGTAGCCGCAGGACACTTCCTGATATTCGCCGGCGGGACGGGGCCCGACAGCAGGAAGAACAGGACCCGCGTGTGCGGCGGTGGAGAAGGACGCAAGGAGTGCCAACCCTTCGGCCAGCGCGATGGAGAACATAAACCTTCGGAGCAGATTTGTTTTCATGCTCCAAACCTAAACAAGGCTCCTGAAGCCCCTATGAGCCCAAGATTAAAATTGGACGAAGAACAGATTAAAGTCGGGAGCCGGTGACAAAATCGAGAAGCGCCCGGTCCGTTTGAAATTCATAGCGGGCGCGGGCGTCATCCAGTTCCGCCTCGGTGTAGTTCAATTCCGCCTCGTTGAACTCGACGATTGAGCTCGTGCCGAGGCGATACCGCGCATCCGCGAGTTTCTGGGCCTGGGCGGCGCTCGCCACCAACTCGTCCGTGACATCGATGCGCTCCTTCGCCGTGGTCAACTCGAGCCAGGCCACGTTGACGTCGCGCGAGATGGTATTTTGCGCATCGATCACATTTGCGCTGGCCGCTCGCTGCAGCAATTGCGCCTCCTTCGTTCGCGCATCCAGATTTCCGCCAGTGAATAGCGGGATCTCCACGTTCACACCCGCCGCATAATAATCGTGGTTGAGCAGCTTGTCGTCCGCCACTGGACTGACTCCAGCCGCCGCCATGGCAGTGATCGTCGGGTACTTTGCGGACTGCTGGGCGGCGGCAAACTGACGGGCAGCCTCAGCATCATTCCGCAAGGCGATCAGCTCGGGACGTTGGTTCAGCGCGGATTGAATCAGGGCCTCCGCTGCTCCGGGTAAGTCCAATCGAAGCGGTTCGTCCGTCAGGATAAAATGCTGGGCCTCAGGAAATCCGAGTGCCGTGGAAAGACCTGCCTCGGCCTCGCGCACGCCACTTTCTCCCTGAATCAACAGCAACCTGGCCTGACTCAAGGCGACCTGATCGAAGCTCTGGTCGAGCGTCGATTTGAGCTGATTCTTGACCAGGACAACCACCTGATCGAAGGCGGTCTGCCGGGTCTTAACGGTTTCCTGCGCCACCCGCAAAACCGCCTGCGCCTGCAAGAGACCGAAGTAGGCCCGGTCTACGGTCAGGATGACCAACGCCTGGGCGGCGTTTAACCGGGCGCTTGCTGCGCTGGCTCGAAACTTCGCTCTCTCGGTCAGATCGTAGGTGTGACCGAAATCGGTGAGGAGTTGATTCACCGTCACGCCGTCCGATTGTCGGGAATAGATGGTCGGATTATTCAGTCCTCCGGTGGCCGCAAGCCGCGTGGCGGAATTGGAGCTGTCATCGTAAGGCGCGTAGACGGCCGTGGCTTCGCCGTAGACTTGCGGAAAGAAAGCCGACCGCGCCTCGCGAATTTGTTGATGCACAGCCTCGGCGGTCAACTGAGCCGAAGCGATCTGGGGATGATTTTGCAGCGCGAACGCCTCGGCCTGGGCCAGCGTGAATTTGAGACCGGCGGATGGGGCCGGATTCGTCTCGCCGAGATCAGCGGCAGGACATGAAAGGATGAGAGCCGCCATCAAGGCAGCCGAAACCAGCAGCGCTTTCATGCCAGAGGTGCAACGTAACTTTCGGCAGGTTTCGGAAGTGGGGAAGCAATCGGACCGCGATCCGGCTTTTCAGTGCGCCCGTACACGAGCAAGAACGCGGCCGGCACGAGAAAAACCGTCAAGGCAATCGAGACCGAGAGACCACCGATGATGGCCCGCGCCAGCGGCGCATAGGACTCCGAGCCGGTGCCCAGCTTGAGCGCCAGCGGTAACATGCCGAAGATGGTCGCCAGCGACGTCATCAGGATCGGACGTAAACGGACGCGGCATGCCTCGGCCAGAGCTTCGCGCACGCTCAAGCCGCGATTCTCCATCAGCCGGTGAGTGAACTCCACGATGAGGATGCTGTTGGAAACGACGATGCCCACCATCATGACGATGCCCATCAGCGACATGATGTTGAGGGTCGTACCCGTGGTCGCGAACATGATCAGCACACCCATGATCCCGGGCGGAACGGCCAGCAGGATGAGGAATGGATCGATAAACGAGCGGAACTGCGTGACGAGGACGAGGTAAACGAGCAGGACCGAAAGCAGCAGGCCCAGGCCGAAGCTGGAGAATGACGCGTTCATGGCCTGTACCGATCCCTTCAGGCTGACACGGACGCCTTCTGGTTTCGGCACGCGGTCGACAATCCCGCGCACCGACTCCGCCACGCCGCCGATGGCCTCGGACTTGGTCGCGATGTAGACGTCGATCGAGCGCCGCAACTGGTAGTGATCGACTTCCGTGGGCGCCAGCGTCCGCGTCACGTCGGCCACCATGTCGAGCCGGGTGGGATTCGTTTCGCCAGCGCCCTTGAGCGGAATACTCTTCAGGTCGGACAGCGTCTTCACCGTTCCTTCCGGATATTGCACGGTGAGCATGTAGTCGTTGCCGGTCTTGGGATCGACCCAGTAGCTCGGCGCGATCATCGCGTTGGACGTGAGCGCGCTGATAACGTTGTCGACCACTTCCTTCTGCGAGAGGTCCAGCTCGCTGGCGCGAACGCGGTTGATATCGAGCTTGAGGGCCGGCGCATCGATATCCTGCGGAACGAGGACGTCGCTGACGTCGTGGAGCTTCCGGGCCTGGGCCGCGATCTGCTGCGCGACTGCGTAATCGTCGCGCAGGCTGGAGCCGTCGACTTTCACATCGATGGGTGCAGGCAATCCCAGATTCAGCACCGCGTCGACGAGGCCGCCGGACTGGAAATAAGTGGTAATCTCCGGCATCTCCTTCCGCACGGCTTGCCGGATACGGTCCATGTACGCGTAGCTGCCGATTTTATGATCGTCGTTCAGGCTGACCTGGACGAAGGCCGTGTGCGTCGCTGAGTTCGGCGTGTAGAGGGAGGAAAATCCAGGCGTGGAGCCAATGTTGGACAGCACGAGACGCAGGTCATGCGGACTCACCTCGCGCCGCACCAACGCTTCCAGCTTGGCGATCTCCGCTTCCGTGTCCGTCAGCCGCATTCCCGTGACCGTCTTGACGTTGATCATGAACTGACCCGGATCGGTACGCGGGAAGTAGGCTTTGCCGACCCAAGGCCAGAGACCGAGACTGAGCGCGAAAAGTCCCATCAGGAGAACCACCGTCAGCACTGGAAACGCGAGGGCCACGTTTAAAATCCGATGATGGAGATTGAGAAATTTTCCAAACAGGTGGTTGAACCAAATGTTGAATCGCGTCGGCCACGCCCATTGCTGCAAGGCGGACGGATGGTCGAGCAAATCCGCGCTCACATCCTCATGTCGAACCGAGTGCGCCGGAATGAGCCGCGCGCAGAAAAGCGGCACAACGGTCATCGCCACGAAATAGGAGGCGGCAAGAGAAAGTACGACCGCCATGGCCAGCGCGGTGAAAAGAAACTGGCTGACGCCGTAGAGAAACGTGACCGGGAAGAAGACGATCGCGGTCGTGATCGTCGCGGCAAGGACCGGCAACGCGACCTCGTTGCATCCCCTCTCCGCAGCGACTTCCGGCGGCTCGCCCATCTCGATGTGCCTAAAAATATTTTCCAGCACGACGACCGAGTCGTCGATCAACCGGGAAAAAGCCAGCGCCAGTCCGCCAAGAATCATCGAGTTGATCGAACTGCCGCCGTAGCCCATGGCGATGAAGGCCGCCATCGCGGAAAGCGGAATGGAAAGGAAAACCGCGCCGGTCGCGCGCACATTGCCGAGAAAGACGAGGATCGCCACGCCGATGAGACAGAGGCCGATGGCGCCCTCATGCAGGAGATTCTCGATCGCGGTTTTCACGAACACCGATTGATCGAAGACCACCTTGGCCACCAGCGTCTTCGGGACATCGAGGAGGTCCTTGAGCGCGCTCTTCACACCGTCGACGATGGAGATCGTGTTGGAATCTCCGCCCTGCTTGAAGACCGGCAGGTAGACAGAAGGCTGTCCATCGATGCGGACAATGTTGTACTGAATCTGCGCGCCGTCCTTGGCGTAGCCCACGTCCTTCACCAAGACAGAGGACTGGTTGACCGTCTTGAGCGGAACGTCGTCGATGTCCTTCACCGAATCGAGCTGGCTGTTGGTGTAGAGGTCGTAATCGAAGGGACCAAAGGAGACATCACCCGCCGGCAAAATCAGGTTCGAATCGTTGACCGACCGGACGACGTCCATGACGCTCAACTGATTCGCCTCCAGCTTGCTGGGGTCCACGTAAACCATGATCTGCCGGTAGCGTCCACCGAACGGCTGCGGGACCGAGGCGCCGGGAATATTGGCCAGCTGATTGCGAACGGCATATTGCCCCAAGTCGCGCAGCTGCGTCTCATCGAGGCCCTTGCCCGACAACGTAACGAGGCAGACCGGAAGATCGGAAGCATCCATCCTCAACACGACCGGCGGCAATGTTCCGGGTGGCAGCTTGCGCAGATCGGCCATCGCCAGATTGGAGATCGTCGTGACGGCCGCGTTGGGATCGCTGCCGGGCTGGAAATAGATTTTGATGATGCTGACGCCGGGCAACGATCGCGACTCCATGTGCTCAATGCCGCTTCCGAGTGTGAAGAAGCGTTCAAACCGGCCCGTGATGTCGGTTTCGATCTGCTCGGGCGGCATGCCGTTGAAAAACGTTGCGACGACTACGACCGGAATCTTGATGACCGGAAAGAGATCGACCGGCATGCGCACCAGGCTCGTGACTCCCAAAACCATCGTCATGAGACAGAGCACGACGATGAAGTAGGGATTGCGAAGGGCGAAGCGGGGCATAACCGTTCAATCTCAGCTGAAACACCTAACGGCTCGCGACGAGATCGGCCGCGACGGTTTCCCCGGGCTGAAGCGAACTGCGATTGCCCACCACGACGGCGTCGCCCTCGCTTAAGCCGGAAAGAATTTCCGCGCGGTCCGGCGTCTGGAGACCGAGCGTGACGGGACGCTTCTCAATCTTGTCGTCCTTCACCACGAAGACGAACGGAGCGTCCCCAGCTTCCACGCACTGGAGCGGCACGGTGAGTACGTCCTTCTTTTGCGCCAGCGTCAGGCTCACCGTGGCGTACATCCCGGGCGTGTAGACGAAGTCGGAATTATCGACATCGACCTCCGTCAGCATCGTGCGGGTGTCGGTATCCACCTTTTGCGCAAAGCGCGCGACCTTCGCTGCAAACGTTTTGCCAAGCGCCGAAACGCTGACGGTGACTGGAACGCCCATGCGAACCGCCGCTACATCCTCCTCGGGTACAGGAAACTCGAGCCGCAGTCGTTCCAACTCCGCAAAGCTAACGAGCGGCATTGAATTGGAGTTGCCGGTAGTTCCCGCCTGCACCGTGCCGGCTTGGACGAGCGCCCCCGTGTCGGCGTAACGCCGCGTGACCACGCCATCGAAGGGAGCATAGATCGTGGAATAGGCCACGAGATCGCGCAGGTGATTCGCGTTGGCCTGCGCTTCGACGACCTTCTGCTGGGCCGCGGCGAGATTCGCCTCGTCCGCCTGGCTTTTTGCGTTCGCATTATCGATGTCCTGCTGTGCGACGAGCCCCTGCGTCTCTTTCGCCGCGGCACTGAGCCTCTGCGCCAAAAGCGCGGATTCCTCGTGATTGGCCTGCATGCTCTTGACCTCCTCCTGCGCGGTGAGGACGGCGGCATCGGCCTGTTTTTCCTCATCCTGAATTTCAGGAATTTCCAGCGTCGCCAGGATCGCGCCAGCCTTGGCGTGATCACCCACATCGACGTTGATCTGCTTCACATAACCCGCAACCTTGGCGTGGATCTCCACCTCCTGCCACGGACGAAATTCGGCGGTCAGGTCCACGCTGCGAGACAAATCCCCACGCCCGACCTTCGTTACCGCAACATCGACTGTATCGCCTTGGCCCTTGGTTGCGGCTGGAGGCGCGCACGAGCTCAGCGCACCGGCGATGGCCAGTACCGCGCAGACCAGCCGTCCCTTTTGCGTTGCCGTGATCTTCGCCATATCAGCTCTCGGCCTCTGTGGATCGGCAGAGAGGTAGTCGCACGACAAATACCGCACCCCGCTCCGGCCGGTTCGTCGCTTGAACTGATCCCCCGTGGGCCTCCGCGATTGATTGGACAATCGAGAGACCGAGGCCCGTTCCCTTAATGCGGCCGGAGCGCACCTCCTCAGCACGAAAGAACCGATCGAAAACGTGGTCCGCCGCCGCCGCACTGATGCCGATTCCGGTATCTGCTACCTCAAGAATGGCATTTTCGCTTTCCCGGCAAACCCTCAGGATCACCTCACCACCCGCAGGCGTGTACTTGATGGCGTTATCGAGCAGGTTCACTACCACTTGCTTGAGCCGCACTTCATCGCCTTCAATCCACACGGACGGTTCGATCTCGCAACGAAGGTCGAGTCGCTTGTCCTCGGCGAGAAGCTGCATCTGGTCCGCCACGCCTTCGGCCAGCGGGCCGAGATCCAGCCGTTGGCGCTTCATCTGACCTTCGCCGGTCTCCAGCCGTGAAACCAAAAGCAGTCCCTCGACAATGCGGCCCAGCCGTTCCACCTCCTCCAATATTTCATCGAGCCGATTGCGGAACTCGACGGACAAGGTCTCATTATTCGCCATCGCCTCCAATTCGCCCCGGATGATGGTGAGAGGCGTTCGCAGTTCATGCGAGGCGTCGGCGGAAAAGCGGTTGGCGTTCTGAAAGGAGATTTCCAATCGCTGGATCATCCGGTTCAACGCTTCGGAAATCCGTTCAAACTCGTCCCGCGTTTGCGGCACCGGCAATCGCTCACTCAGACTCTTGAACGTGATTCGCTCAGCGGCCCGGACGATCTCGTCCACTGGATGAAGCGCCCGGCCAAGCAGTGAATAGCCGCCCAGGATGGACAATCCGATCAAGACAGGGAATCCCAGCACCAACATCAGCATCAAGCCGTCCAACTCGGCCTCGATGTCATGCTCGGGCGCACCCACGTCGACTGTGTAAGTCTTGCCATCCGCGAGCGTGGCCTGGATCGCTGCGAATCGAATTCGTCCTCCACTCCCTTTTTCTTCGTGGTAAATCGTCTTCGTTCCCGCGGCCCCTGCCGTCCACGGAAAGTCAGCCGCATTTTTGGAGGCGTAAATGATCTCGCCATTGGGACCGATGATCCGCATCACCCGTTCGTTCAGGTCCGTCGCGTAGCGGGTCTGCATTTCGCCCGCGACGTATTCCCTCCCCCGAGTTGGAAGATCAACCAGGAGGGTTGTCGCGATCTGGTGCGCGCGCCGGTCCAGCGCGTGGTCCAGCGAATGAACCAGAAAGGCGTGAAAACCCAGGTAGATGTACGCGCCGAAACAAATGAAAACCAGGCTCAGCAGCGCGACATAAAGCGAGATGAGTTGCGTGCGAATCGTGCGGGGAGCGGTCACGCGCCTTCCTCGTTGATACTGTAACCCACCCCGCGCACGGTGCGCAGCAGCTTCACCTTCGCATCGTCATCGATTTTTTTACGCAACTGCCGGATGTAGACATCAACGATATTGGTCAGTCCCTCGAAGCTCTGGTCCCAGACATTCTCGACGATCATGGTGCGCGACAACACCCGCCCCGCGTTGGCCATCAGGTATTCGAGCAAGGCAAATTCACGGGAGGTCAAATCAATCGATTGCTTTCCCCGGCGCACCTGATGCGCTGCTCGATCAAGCACGAGATCTCCCACAGTCAGCACGTCGCTGCGGGTCGGATTCTGGCCCCGCCGCAGAAGAGCCTTTACGCGCAGGAGCAACTCCGTGAAAGAGAATGGCTTGGTCAGGTAATCGTCCGCGCCGCGATCAAAGCTTTCCACCTTTGCCGCAATGCCGTCCCGCGCAGTGAGCACAAGAACCGGAATCGACGACTTCGCCTTGCGCAGCGCAGCCAGCACGTCGTTGCCCGACATGTCTGGAAGATTCAGGTCGAGAATGACCAGATCGAACGAGAAATTGCGCAACTGGTGAAGCGCCGTGGCGCCATCCTCGGCCACCTCGACGATATGAAGCTCGGCCTTCAATCCCCGTTCGATGAACCGGCTGACCTTACTTTCATCTTCGACGAGGAGAATGCGCACAAACCACATCTACCGCACAAAAATGAAGATTCGACTTGGTCCACATTAAAAAAACTTCATCTGGCCTCCCCGAGTTTCTTAAGAAAGATCAGCTGCACATTCTGAGCAGTTTACACGTCGACGTTCGAACCCGTTGCAAAGAAGAAATTCTTCAGAAGTGGAGGCGGCGGGAGTTGAACCCCCTCCGCTTATGCGTGATTCTGCGCGATATTGCATAATACCGCGTGAATCAGCGCGTTCGACGGACACCCCTTTTCACGCACCTACGCAGAATAACGCAATCTCGCGCAAAAAATGCGTGTAAGTGTATGCACTTGTTAACCAGGAGGTTCTAAAGCTCAGCTTTGTACAGGAAGACGATGACATTGCCTTGACCATCGAGTCTGGATTGGGATTGCCTTAAACTCGTCCGAGTTCAGAGAGGTCGCCCCCTCCTGAACGCGAGCGGGCATCCCTCGCTTCGAGACTGCCGCAAGTCAGATCGCGGCAGCCTCGCTCACGGTTTTTTGCCGGCCGGGGAATCCACTTTACCGCTTGTCTGCGAAAACGCTTTGGCGATCGCTTCCGAACGGTTTTTCACATGCAGTTTGGTACAGATGCGCTTGAGATAGGTGCGGATCGTGGGGATGGAAATCTGCAGCTGCTCGGCCATGGTTTTGTAGATGTGGCCCGCGGCCAGCAGGTCGAGCACTTCGCGCTCGCGGGCGGAAAGCAGATCGTCCTCCTGTTGCTTGCGATCGACCTGAAAGTATTCGACCACCTTGCGCGCGATGTGGCTCGAGAATGGTGCGCCACCATTGAGCACCTCCCTGATCGCGCCAAAGAGAACGTCGGTCTGGCTCGACTTCACCAGGTAACCGCTCGCTCCAGCCTTGAGCGCATTGAAAATATCATCGTCCTTTTCGTAAGCTGTCAGCATCAGGACCTCGGTATCCGGAAATCTCCTCAGGACGGCAGGCAAATACTCGATACCGGATTTCCCGGGCAGATTGATGTCGAGGAGAACCACTGCGGGTGACTCACTCGGGCCGCTCCTCTCCACCTCCTCGGCGGAGGCAAAGGCCCAGCGACATTCGATATCGGGCGCCGAGTTCAGGATGTTGACCAGACGCGACCGCAGGCGTGCGTCATCCTCGATGAGCAGGACAGATTTTTTTATCATGAGATCGGTATTTCACTGCGAAGCAGGATGGGAAATTCAAATACCACCCGGGTTCCGCCGTCCGTGCTGGAGTCGATGTAGCAATGGCCATGGATGCTGCCGAGCCGTTGCTGCATGTTGACCAGGCCGTTTCCCTGGCTGACCTCGGAGGTTTTCGCCGTGGAAAAACCACGGCCATTATCGTGAATCGTGATTTTCAACACGTTCGGCTCGTACTTGATCTGGAATTGAATTTCGCTGGCGCCGGCATGTTTCAAGGCGTTGGTGAGCGCCTCGCGCACAGCCAGCGTGACTTGGTGGCGCTGGTCGCTGGAGACAAAAATCGTGTCGCCCACGCGTGACGCGTCCACATAGCACAGCATTCCCACCCGCGCGCAAAGCGTGGAGACCATGCGGCTCAAGTAATCAATCAGCGACGCCAAGTGGTCGTTCTTGGGATTGAGCATCCAGACTGTTTCCGAAAGCGACGTGGAAAGAGTCTGCGCCATGTCGACAACTTCCTCCAAGCCGTGCTGGAGTGTGCCAGGGGAGCTCGAAGTCTTCGCGTGCGAGCCGGTCAGGACGATCTCCGACAGCCGGGCGCCAAGGTCGTCGTGGAGATCACGCGCAATGCGCAAACGCTCCTCTTCAATCAGGCGACGGCGGGCCAGCTGGTGTCGCAAATTCGTCCGGAAAATGAGCCAGTTGACTAGAATAATGACGGCCGCCGTCGAGACGCCAAATGAAATCCAGAAAATGGGATTTCGCCAGTAGGGCAACGGAACATGCACGACCATGGATATTGCCTCTTCGGTGGGCGTACCGGAAAGCCCCACGGTCTCAACCTTAAAGGTATAATGACCCGCTGGCATTCGCGTGTAAGTCGCCCAAAGCTGGTCACCCATCCCGTTGCTATAGGCTTCGTCCCACTGGAGGTTCAGCTTTTCACCCGGAACGACCCGCGGTCCTGCATCGGCCAGCGTGTACCAATCGGCATGGCCGTTCACGTCTTGGTCATTGATTTCAAATGCGCGAAACGGACCGGACGCACCCCGAAGACCGATGATGCTGGCCATGGAGGGATGCGTCCCGCCGGTCAGCCACAGAGGCGAAGATGGGGCCGCGGACGATAATGCCCCCCCTAAGCGCGAGACACTGGAGAGAATGACCTCGGTTCCCGATCCCGCCGGTCGAGTAATCTGGATGTTTGTCGTGGCGAAGATCCCTTCAGAGGCTGGAGGGCCAGCCGACGACATGAAGACGGCCAGATGGTCAGCGCCGGGAGGGACCGTTACGGTTTCATCGCGATGCGTGAACGAAGAATTTTGCAGAGTGTCCTTCCAGCCGGGACTGCGGCCGCTGACTAAAAACGTGGATTCGTCAATCTCGTCGCCGTTCGCCTTGAAAAAACGGAGACCGAAATACATGAGACCGCGTCTTTCCGCCCATCCTTGATCAAGTCCTTGCAGCATGTACCGCACAAAGCCAGGCTTGGGCGTCACTAGGAAACGCACTGTCCCCTCGTAGGGAACCGTGATTTGCATGCCCTCCTGCGGAGTGGGCGAATCGTTGACGTAGGCGGAAATGATCGAGTTCGAAGCAGGATACCGCGGACCATTTGGGTTCTCCCACGGTGCCAGCAGTCCCAGACAGGCAACGCCAGTGATCCAGCAGAGCACGCTCCATTTTAATCCAATGGCGAACGCATTCAAAGCTGTTTTCAATTCGGAGCACATCATGACTTAAGGTTGGAGAGTGGAGGTGCTGTTCGAACGGCGGCAATGTATTTTCAAATTTCAAAAATCCAATAAAAGAATCCTAAAGCAGTTAACGTAGTGATATTCGCGAATCACGATCGACCACGATCCATTAAACGGCCTTCGTGCGGGCAAGAGCGGTTCTAACAGAACTGGAGCAACGTGGACCGCCAATGCGGCTGGCTTGCCAAGCAAGACCTCGTAGTTCAAGATGCCGTTGAGAGCTTCTCCCTCTGATAATAGCCTCTGCTACGCCGTCGACGTACGCCGCTTCGTGCCTCAAAAGCCGCTAGGGCACCCTTACTCAGGTGTCGTCACATATGACGACTATCGGAACTATCGCGGTCTTTGATACCTTAGGGTCATGAAACATACCCCCATCGTGGCCAACGCGATCCCCAACGGCTTATATTTTTGCTCGCTTGCTGCTTTGCGAAAATTGCCGGTCATTCTCCCTATTCTCGTCTTGGCGCTGACTGGAAGCGCGCGGGCGCAGCAAACGTGGGATCCGGGCCTTACCACCACGAGTAGCTTTGGATCGGGAACTTGGGATACGACCACCCCAGAATGGGCTTCGGGTGGAAGCGATGCGGTTTGGGCGAGTGGTATTGCTACTTTCGCCGGCACGCAATCAGGTACGGCCACGGTAACGCTGGGCGCGCCCATCACGGCCACCGGCCTGACCTTCAATACTAGCGGCTATGACCTCGTTACCTCCGCGACCGATACGCTGACCGTGTCGGGAAGTACAACGCTGGCAGCAAATGTAACGGCGGAAATCGATGGGCCTGGGTTCAGTCTTCATGGCGGGACTTTAAACACGGGTTCGACGCTGACTCTGACCGGCGGAGGGGCTTTGACTAGCGCTCTTGTTAGTAGCGGCACGCTCGATATAACCTCGGGTATTCTTACTGACAACGCCAACAATATTGCTGGTACTGTCAATCTGACTGGAACGGGTGAAATATCGGGTGGCCTCAATACTTACAATGCCACGACGACTAACATCAATCTGGCGAGCAATAGCTCGACGGCCATTAGCCTTTCTAGTGGCAGCTTGAACCTTGGTCGCGGTGGTAGTACGTCCACGATCAATCTCATATCGGGGATTATTTCGACGTCAGGCAGCAACTTAATAAAGGTTGGCAACGGAGATAATTCGTCGGTAAATGGTACTATTAATGTGGAGGGGGGGTCGATCAACGCCACCTCATCAGGCTCAGGGATCATCATCGATGGAGTTAGCGCCAACAGCGGCAGCGCGAACACAGGAACTGGACTGCTTTCTTTGAGTTCAGGGACGGTCAACACCAATGCCATCTGGTTCGGTAACAACACTAGCCTCCCCGTTACGCTAAATAACGCGGGCAATGCTGCACTCACGGTCGCGGGTGGAAGCCTCTTCATTGGCTCCGGCGGAATTGTCTCCAATGTGACAGGTCAGACCCAGGCCATCAATCTCTCGGGTGGCACCATCGGAGCCTCGGCCAACTGGACGTCCAGCATGGCGATGAAGCTCGCGACCGGGACCAACGGCAATGTGACCTTCCAACTGGCCAACAATGGAACCGCTTTTAATATCGGACTCAACGGCGTCCTTTCTGGTGCGGGCGGCTTGAAGATTTCCGCTCCCACACAGGGTGGCACGCTCACCTTGGGTGCGACCAATACCTACACCGGCACCACGGAAGTGGAGGGCAATGCCCAGGTGACCTTGACGGTGAATACCGCCCTGGCCGCCCTTTCGAGCCTGACCTTGGATGCGGCCGGAGTGGGCCAAGTCTTCGATGGAACGGCGAATCTGGATTATACCGGCGTCGACTTCATCGCCGGGTTGACGATAGATGGGGTAAACCTTGCGCCCGGCATCTATGGTGCGAGCTCTAGTGGGGTTGACGGCGACTTGACGGGTACTGGTTTTCTCGACGTGGGCAACGTGGCCGT
>Ga0182024_10016367_pt1 | contig 14073 bp, 16 predicted proteins | sample P32metaG_FD_120480 | JGI IMG/M metagenome (GOLD analysis project Ga0182024, IMG submission 120480) | Permafrost microbial communities from Stordalen Mire, Sweden - P3-2 metaG (Illumina Assembly) | ecosystem: Environmental > Terrestrial > Soil > Wetlands > Permafrost | place: Sweden: Stordalen... | reverse complement strand
GCGTCTGAGCCACTCGCCGAAGAGGGGGTCGAGCACGAATGGCCGATCCCGGTCGTCGCGTCGTGCGTTGCGCTCGTCGGCGAGTAGGCGTTCGAGCGCGTCTTGCAGTGTGCTGCGAGCGATGCGGTGTTCGTCCGCGACGCGGCTGCCGGTGGGTGCTTGGCCGTCGGCGAGCGCGAGCAGCACGATCCGCTCGACTCGGCCGAGCCCATCCCAGACGGCCTGATGGGCATCGCGGGTCTCGGCGAGCGCGAGGTCGATGGCGGCCGTCGCGAGGTCCTCGGGTCGGTCGGGCTGGTCGAGCAGGTTGTAGAGGTGGTGCGCGAGCAGGACCGTACGTTGCGGGTGTCCGCCGGTGAACGCGAGCAGTTCGTCGACCGCACCGCCGGCATCCAGACCGTCAGCTCTCAGCAGGACTTCGATGTCGCGAGCTGCCTCGTCAACGGGGAGGGGTGGTAGTTCCAGCGGTCTCGCTTGGCCGTAGAACGGTCGTTCGCGCTCGGAGAACAGGGCTCGCATCAGCGAGGGTTGGCTGCCGGCGAAGACGTAGGCAGCCGCTGCCGTGTGATGCTGGATCACCGAGCGAAAGAGACCGTCAAGCGCGTCGTCGGCGACCAGCAAGTCCTGAAACTCATCCAGACACACGATCGTGACACCGCCGTCGGTCTCGTGGAGGCCCAACGGGACGTCGAGAAGTTCGAGCAGCGCCGCGCGTGCCTCGTCGGCCCCCGGCCGCGCAGCACTCGGAGCGATCGAGAGTTGCACGCCGGCGAGCTTGGCCGTTACGCCGAGCCGGGCTGCCCAGCGCCGAACGCTCCTCCGTGGATCGGTCGGGAGCACGCTGAAGCTCTCCGCCACGCGTGCGGCCACGTCTCCGACGTTTGCGACCTTTGACAGATCGATCCGCACCGCTCGGTGCCCGACGGCTCGCATCGAGGCGATGTGGGCGTCGAGAAGACTGGTCTTGCCAAAGCGGCGCGGGGCCGCGAGTCGGATCGCCACGCGATCAGCGGCCGCGCGCTGGAGCGCGTCGAGCTCGAGCCGCCGATCAATGAGCGCCTGAGGTGCAACGGGCCCTTGGTAGTTGAACGGATTCACCGTACATCATTGTACGGCTTTACCGGACATCTGTGTTGGCCGGGCGGCGATCGCGTGCGGGAGCCGTTCGCGGCTCGCCCCGACATGCTCGCCGGCCATCACGACCTCGCCATCATCGCCCGGCCTTTGTGAACCGGCAGTGGGGGTGGCCGATCGGCCGGCCTGCGCGGGCAATGGTGTGAGTGGTGGGTATGAGGCGGGGTAGCCTCGCTGCTGTCAGGAGTTCGGTGAAAGGGGAATTCTTCGTGTCGATCATCATCAACGGCCGCGAGGTGCCGGTGCCGGCCGATGCCCGTGTTTCGCTGCTGGACTTCGTGCGTGAACACCTTGAGCTGTACGGCACGAAGAAGGGGTGCAACCAGGGTGCGTGCGGTGCCTGCACGATGCTCGTCGACAGGGAGCGGATCCTGTCCTGCCTGGCCCTCGCCGTCCAGTACGACGGTCGCGAGGTGACGACGATCGAGGGGCTTGCGAACGATGGCGTGCTGCACCGGTTGCAGCAGGCGTTCATCGACCACGACGGACTTCAGTGTGGCTACTGCACCCCGGGCCAGATCTGCTCGGCGGTGGGGATGGCCGACGAGGTGGCCCGTGGGGTGCCCAGCCACGTCACCGACGATCTCGAAGCCACCGAGATCGCGCTCGATCACGACGAGCTGCGCGAGCGGATGAGCGGCAACCTGTGCCGCTGCGGCGCTCACAACGGGATCGTCGACGCGATCGCCGAGGTGTATGCGGGGTCGGGCGCGTGATCGAGCTCGCCTATTCACGCGCCACCGATGCCTCCGACGCGATCCGCCAGGCCGAGGGTGAGGGAGCGAGATACCTCGGCGGCGGCACGAATCTCGTCGACCTCATGCGCGAGACAGTCGAGGTCCCCTCGGCGCTCGTCGACGTGACCGGCCTGTCCGCCGGGATCGAGGAGACCGCCGACGGGGGTCTGATGATCGGCGCGGCCGCGCGCAACACTGCGGTGGCTGAGCACCCTGCGGTGCGCGCGCGCTACCCGATGCTCACGCGCGCGATCGTCGCCGGCGCCTCGGCGCAGATCCGCAACATGGCGACGGTCGGCGGCAATCTGCTGCAGCGCACCCGCTGCACCTACTTCTACGACGCCGACGGCTCGCGCTGCAACAAGCGGTCCCCAGGCGAGGGTTGCGACGCGATCGAGGGTTTCAACCGTATTCATGCGATTCTCGGCGCTTCGCCCGCGTGCGTGGCCACCCACCCGTCGGACATGTGCGTCGCGCTCGTCGCTCTGGACGCCGACGTCCACCTCAGGAGCGCATCGGGACAGCGCACCGTCGCTCTCTGCGACCTTCACACGCTGCCCGAGGATCGTCCCGATGTCGAGTCGGTGCTCGAGCCCGGCGAGTTGATCACCGCCGTCGAGCTGCCCGCGTCGGCGATCGCCGCGCATTCGACCTATCGCAAGGTGCGCGATCGCGCCAGCTACGCCTTCGCGCTCGTCTCGGTTGCCGCCGCTCTCGAGCTCGACGGCGGCGCGGTCGCCGGCGTGCGCCTCGCTCTCGGCGGGGTCGCCCCCAAGCCATGGCGGGCGTGGCGCGCCGAGGAGGCGCTGCGGGGCCGGCCGGCGACGGAGGCAAGCTTCCTTGAGGCAGCTGATGCCGAGCTTGCCGACGCCCGTCCACTGGCCGGCAACGCATTCAAGGTCAGCCTCGCCCGCCGCACGATCGTCGCTGTCCTACAACAGCTGACTGAGGGAGCCCGCCAATGAACGCCACCGATCCTCAGACCGCAGTGGCGATCGCCGCTGAGGGCTGGACGCCGACGGCCGGCCCCGATCCGGTGCTACGCGCCAAGCGCGGCCTCATCGGCGCGCAGGTATCGCGCCTGGACGGGCCGTCGAAGGTCCGGGGCGAGGCTCGCTTCGTCGCCGAATACGTGATGAAGGGCATGGTCTACGCCACGCTGCGCTACAGCACGATCGCGCGCGGTCGCATCACGACGCTCGACACGAACGCCGCTGAGGTCGCGGCCGGCGTCGTGCTCGTCATGACCCATCGCAACGCCCCGCGGATGCAGCCGCCGCCGTTGTTCCTGACCGCGCCCAAGGCGGCCGGGGGCAGCGATCTGCCCGTCATGCAGGACGACAGCATCCACTGGAACGGCGAGCCGGTCGCGGTTGTCCTGGCCGAGACCCAGGAGCAGGCCGACCACGCCGCTTCGCTGATCGAGGTTGCCTACGAGTCCTCGACGCCGCGGACCTTCGAGGAGGCCAGGGCGCAACCGCGCACGCCCGACAGCCTCGTCGGCCAGCCGGTCGAGGTTCTCGTGGGTGATGCCGAGGCCGCGCTCGCTGACGCGGCCCACTCCATCGACCTCACCTACCGCACGCCGCGCCACAATCACAACGCGATCGAGCCCCACGCCGTGACGCTCGCCTGGGACGGTGACGACCTCATCGTTCACGACGCCAGCCAGGGCGTGAAGCTGCACGCGTGGACGCTCGCGCAGGTCTTCGAGATCGACGAGAGCCAGGTTCATCTCACCTCGCCCTACGTCGGCGGCGGGTTCGGCGGCAAGACGCTGTGGTCCCACCACCTGCTCGGGGCCGCCGCGTCGAAGCTCGCCGGGCGTCCCGTGCGGGTCACCCTCTCGCGCGAGGGCGTCTACCGGCTCGTCGGCGGGCGCACGAACACCGAGCAGCGAGTCGCGATCGGCGCCGATGACGACGGCCGCTTCGCGGCGCTCATCCACACCGGCATCTCCGCGATGACCCCGTACAACGCGCTCGCCGAGCAGTTCACGTTTCCCGCGCGTCACATGTACGCGACCGAGACGCTGAAGACCGACCAGCAGGTCGTCGACATGGACATGCTCTCCAACTCGTTCATGCGCGCACCCGGGGAGTCGGTCGGCACCTTCGCACTGGAGTCGGCGATCGACGAGCTCGCCATCGAGCTAGATCTGGACCCGATCGAGCTGCGGATCCGCAACGAGCCCGAGCAGGACCCGAGCTCGGGGCTGCCGTTCTCCGCTCGTCACCTCGTCGAGGCGTGGCGCGCGGGCGCCGAGCGCTTCGGCTGGGAGCGGCGGGCGGCGCCGGGCACGCGCCGCGAGGGCGAATGGCTGATCGGCATCGGCTGTGCGACCGCAACCTATCCCTACCACCGCTTCCCCGGCGGCGGCGCTCGGATCAGGCTCGACAAGACCGGCCACGCGACGATCGAGGTGCCGGCCAATGACATGGGAATGGGCACCACCACGACCCAGACGATCGTCACCGCCGAGCGGCTCGGCCTGCCGCTGGAGCGGGTGACCGTCGCCCACGGCGACTCCTCGTTCCCCGGCAGCATGCTCGCCGGGGGCTCCGGGCAGACGGCCTCCATCATCGGCGCCGTGATCGCCGCCCAGCGCGCGCTCGTCGAGCAGCTGCTCGCCCTCTCCGGCGACGACTCGCCGCTGGCCGGGCTGACCGCCGACGAGGTCGGGGGCCGCGACGAGGGGCTGTGCGAGCTCGCCGACCCGAGCCGCTGGGACGGTTACTCGAGGATCTTGGAACGCGCGGGCCGTGACGAGCTGACCGTCGTCGCCTCCGCCGCCGATCCGGAGGAGACGACGGCCCGGTCGATGCACTCCACCGGGGCGGTCTTCGCCGAGGTTCGCGTCAACACGGTGACCGGCGAGACCCGCGTCGACCGTGTGCTCGGCTCCTATGACTGTGGCCGCATCATCAATCCCAAGACCGCAGCGAGCCAGTTCCGCGGCGGGATCATCATGGGGCTCGGCCTGGCGCTCATGGAAGACACCGAGTTCGACGAGCGAACCGGGCGGATCATGAACCCGAGTCTCGCCGAGTACCACGTGCCTGTCCACATGGACGTGCCGAGAATCGAGGTGATGTGGACCGATATCCCCGACCCGTACGCGCCGGCGGGCGCGCGCGGAATCGGTGAGATCGGGATCACCGGCGTGGCCGCAGCGATCGCCAACGCGATCTACAACGCGACGGGCCGCCGAGTGCGCGACCTGCCGATCACCCTCGACAAGCTGCTCTGATGGTTGGTATGACAGCGACCTGACTGGACGTCACCGAGAACGAGAAAAGCCCCGCGTGTGGGGTGGCTTCCCCAGTGCGCCCGAGAGGACTCGAACCTCCACGGACCATTCAGTCCACAAGGCCCTCAACCACGTACGCGTCGTGTGGATGCTCTGAGCAGCGTCCAGATCGGGCAAATCGTGGGGTTCGCTGGAAGCCGCGCACTTCATCGCAACGTGCGTTAGGATGATGGTGTGGCTGATGATCGTTGCGATCTGCTCTGCTTTGACCTCCCTCGCGCCGAGACGATCCGCACATCGCTGAGCCTGGACGCCGCGACCGTTGCGGCGACGCGCTCGCGCGCGCTTGGGGACACGACCCGGATGACCGTGGCGCTGGCGCTGCGGGAGGGCGGCGAGCTGTGCGTGTGTGATCTGGCGTGGATCACCGAGCGGGCCGAGAATCTCGTCGGGCACCACCTCCGCGCCTTGCGTGATGCCGGGCTGGCGTCCTCGCGGCGCGACGGGAAGATCGTGTTCTACGCTCTCACCGAGACCGGCCGCCGGCTCTTGGACACGTTGCTCGAGATCGAGGCGCCGGCGCGATGAGCCCGGTCGAGCTGCCGGTCATCACCGCCGACGCATCGGCGACCGGTCGCTTCGAGCCGCGATCCGCTGTTTCTGATGCCGAGCGTGATCGACTGGTGCGAGGCGCGAAGGCGCTGTCGTGGGTGAGCCTGGCGTGGATGACGGTGGAGGGCGCGGTCGCGATCACGGCGGCGCTGACGGCCGGGTCGGTCGCGTTGCTGGGTTTCGGTCTTGACTCCGTGATCGAGGCGCTTGCGTCGGTGATCGTCATCTGGCGATTCACCGGCGACCGCCGCCTGTCCGACCAAGCGGAGCAGCGCGCCCAGCGGCTGGTTGCGGTCAGCTTCTTCCTGCTCGCCCCCTATGTCGCGCAGGACGCGATCCGGGCACTGATCGCCGGTGATCACCCGTCGATCAGCTGGGTCGGGATCGGCCTGTCGATCTCGAGCCTGATCCTGATGCCGCTACTCGGCCGCGCCAAGCAGCGCATCGGTTCCGGGCTCGGGTCCGGTGCGACCGCGGGCGAGGGGACCCAGAACCTGCTCTGTGCCTACCTCGCCGCTGGTGTTCTTGCAGGGCTGATCGTGAACGCGGCGTTCGGGTGGTGGTGGGCCGATCCCGTGATCGCGCTTGGGATCGCTGGGCTCGCGGTCAAGGAAGGACGCGAGACCTGGCATGGCGAGGGATGCTGCGCCCCCTCCGCAGCCCCCGGATCGAGCTCGTGCGCCGAGGATTGCTGCGCGCCTTGAGCGACCAGAGAGACCTGCCGATGGCGCCGGCGTCCTAGGCATCGGCTGACGGTCGCGGTTCACCGCCGGGCGGTCGGCCGCTGGACGACGCAACCCGGGTGCGGATCCATGTCTGAGCGCCGGTCTGCAGCGCGTCCCAGGGCGAGCCCAGCGGGGGTGTGTAGGAGAGGTCCAGGTCCGAGATGGCGTCCACCGTCAGCTGCTCGAAGATCGCGGTCGCGGCGATGTCGACGCGTTTGGCGACCTCGGAGCCGAGGTGACCGACGAGCTGCAGGCCGAGCAGCTGGCCGGTTGGACGGTCGCCCGTGTAACGCATCGTGATCGGATGGCTGCCCGGGTAGTAGGCCTTGTGATCGTCGGCCTGCGATACGACCGTCAGTGGCTCAAACCCGGCGGCGTGCGCCTCGTGATCGCGCAGCCCGGTGCGGGCGGCGACGAGGTCGAACACCTTGACGACCTGGGTGCCAAGGCTGCCGGCGAATGGGCGGGAGCCGCCGAGAGCGTTCTCGGCCGCGACGCGACCTTGCTTGTGGGCGGTGGTGCCCAGCGGCAGATAGCTCTGTCCGAGCAGCCGGTGATAGGTCACGGCGCAGTCGCCGGCCGCGAACACGTCCGGAAGGTTGGTGCGCATGTGGCGATCGACCTCGATGGCCCGCTTGACGCCGAGCTGAGCGCCGGCTGAGGCGGCCAGATCGCTATCCGGTCGCACCCCGACCACGATCAGCACCACGTCCGCCGCCAGCCGCAGGGGATCGCCCGCGGGTCCGGTGCCCAGCACGTCAAGGCCGCCGCCGGACCCGGTTGGCGCGACCTCGATGGCCTCGACTCGCGTCCCGCACGCGACCGTGACGCCATGACGCTCCAGCTCGCCGTGGACGAGGGCCCCCAGGTCGGGGTCCACCGTCGGGAGCACCTCCGGCAGCTGCTCGAACTGTGTGACAGACATATCACGGGCGGTCAGGGCCTCGGCCATCTCCAGGCCGATGTAGCCGCCGCCGACGATCACTGCCCGCTTGACCTCATCTCGGCCGAGCGTGTCCATCAGCGCAAACGTGTCGCCAATGGAATGCAGCAGATGGACACCGTCGCGGGGTCCGAGGTGGTCAAGCCCGCGGATCGCAGGGATGATCGGCGTCGCGCCGGTCCCGACGACCAGCGCGTCGTAGTCGAGCGCCTCGTCGCCATTGGGCGTCGTGACATGGACGCGATGGTGCTCGGCGTCGATGCCGTGGGCGCGCGTGTCGAGTCGCAGTGTCATGCCGGTCGCCTGGAGATCGGTGAGCGTGCGGTGGGCAAGATTACGCCAGTCGGTGACCTCGCCCGACACGTAGTACGGGATGCCGCAGATCGAGAAGTTGGGGTAGGAGTCGGCGACGATGACGGTCGCCTCGCCGTCCGGGTCAAGCTCCCGGGCGCGCAGTGCGGCGGTGATCCCGGCATCGCTGCCGCCGATTGCGATTAGCCGCATGGACGGCGACGATGGGCGTCGTTCGGCGGTGGCAGGCCGGCTGCCTGGGCGCTATGCGGGCTCAACGGCGGGATCGGCATCGGCGGCGGCGGTGCGGCGGTGATCGGCGCGCTGGGAATCGACTGGATGTGGTAGGACCACCTCGGAGGCCTCCTGTGGTGTGACATCGGGGTACAGGGCGCGGATGACACCTATCGCGACCACGCCGCCGGCGAGCTGGGCGATGACGTAGGCGGGGACCGACGCGGGGGCGATCCCGGCGAACGTGTCAGAGAACATGCGTCCGATGCTGATCGCCGGGTTGGCGAAGCTGGTGGAGCTGGTGAAGAAGTACGCCGCCCCGATGTACGCGCCGACCGCTGCGGGCGCGGAGGCGCCGCGACGGGTCCGGGCTAGCGAGAAGATGACCAGCAGCAGGCCGAGGGTGGCGATCACTTCGGCCAGCAGGTGGGCGGGGCTGGCGCGGTGCTTGGTCGAGATGCTGATCGCGGCCTGGGCGAACATGCCGTTGGCAGCGACGGCACCGACCATGCAGCCGCCGACCTGGGCAGCCGTGTAGCAGCGGGCGTCGCGCCAGCTGATGCCGCCGAAGCTCGCGTCGACCAGCGAGACGACCGGGTTGAAGTGCGCTCCCGAGACGGGCCCGAACATGAGGATGATCGCGAACAGGCCCGCGGCGGTGGCAGCGGCATTCTCCAACAGCTCGAGGCCGACGTTGCCGGGAGAGAGCTGCTGGGCCGCGATGCCCGAGCCGATGACGATCGCCGCCAGGAACGCCGAGCCAAGAAACTCGGCCAGCAGACGCCGTGCGAGCGTCGCAATCACGCCAGATCCTCATGTGCGTGTTCGCTGGCGGGCGCAAGAGAAGCATCCGAGATGGTCATCGTGGAGAGGTCTCCAGCAGTTCGCAGCGCTCTTTGCGCAGGCAGTCGCGAGCCTGCTTGGTGGCGAGGGTGAGGATGTGGGTGCGGATGCGGGCGTCGTCGTATTGATCGAGGATGCGGTCCGCGCAGCCGCGGATGACCTCGGGGGAGCGGATCGCGCCGAACTCCTCGATCAGGCCGGGGAGAAGTCTCGCCAGCCGCCATTGGTGGGAGGTCGTGTCGGATTCGATCTCCTGGATCCGGTTGTGAACGAGGTCCTGGACGCGTTCTTCGATCACGTCGCGGATGGCGCGGACCTCGTCGATGGGCCTGCCGGCGGGGTCGGGAATGTCCCAGTCATCGACCCGTGTCGGCACGTAGGGGCAGACGTCCCCGCAGCCCATCGTCACCGCCCAGTCGGCATGCAGCTGCATCTCCACGCTCAGGCGCTTGGGTTTGCGGTCAGCAATGTTGATCCCGACCTCTCGCATCACCCCCACGACGTTGGGCCACAGCTGGCGAGCGGGATCAGAGCCGGCTGACTCGCTGCGGCAGTCATGCGTGCAATCGCGCTCGAAGAACGCCTGGGCCATCTGGGAGCGTCCGGCGTTGTGGGTGCAAACGAACAGCACGTACTTCATGGCGAGTCGCCTTTCCTTTACGCGGCCGCGACGAGTTTGTCGGCGTATTCGCTGGGCAGTCCGGCGGCGGCGACCTCGCGCTGGATCGCGACCTGCAGCTCGCCGGCGGGGTCGAGCTCCAGGACGGCGAAGGCGCAGCGGGCGTCGCCGTCCTTGGGCTTGCCGACGGACCCGCAGCTGACGAACAGCACCCCGCCGTACACGTGGATCCAGGGCTTGTGGGTGTGGCCGAAGACGAGCACGTCACAGTCGGCCGATGCCGCCAGCCGCTCGTAGAGGCGCGCTGGCTTGTCCTCGAACAGGTACTCGTTGACCTTGCGCGGCGAACCGTGCACCAGCCGGATCCGGCGATCGCCGAGCTCGAATCGCAGCTCGAACGGCAGTCCGCGCATGAAGTCCTTGGCGGCCCGGTCGGTGTGCGCGAGCGTCCAGGCGACTGACTGCTGACCGAGCTCGCGGTCGTGCGCGGTGACGTAGGCACACCCGCAGTCATCGAGCTCGCGGCTGATGGCGTAGTCGTAGTTGCCGTAGATCGTCGGGATCTCGCGGTGCTGGATGAGCCGGCAGGCCTCGTTGGGGTGCGGGCCGTAGCCGACCAGGTCCCCACCGCAGTAGATGGCGTCGACGCCGATCGCGTCGATCGCGGCCAGGCTGGCCTCCAGCGCGGGCAGGTTGCCGTGGATGTCGGTGATAACGGCGACGCGGTTCACGGCTGACCCCCGATTGCTCGGTGCAGGGCGAGAAGGTCTCCGGTGGGGACGAGCGTTTCCAGCAGGTCCCAGACGCGGTGATAGATCGCGTAGCGGATCTGCCGCACGACCGCGAGCTGCTGGCCGGCAGGGTCGGGGACCGGCCAGTCCTCGTAGCGCGTGCCGGGATAGACCGGGCAGGCGTCGCCGCAGCCAAGGGTGACGACGACATCGGCGGCGCGGACGACCTCGTCGGTCAATGGCTTGGGGAACTCCAGCGCGACGTCGACACCGATCTCGGTCATCGCCTGCGCGACGACCGGGTCGATCTGCTCGTCGGGGTGTGAGCCCGCGGAGCGGACTCCGACCCACCCGTTGGAGAGGTGGTGGGTCAACGCTGCGGCAATCTGACTGCGACCGGCGTTGTGCTCGCAGACGAACAACACCTCTGGGAGCGCCTTCTCGACCGATCCCCGAGCCTGGGCGACCGCCCACAGCCGCTCGCGGGCGAACCGTTCGATGATGACCGGCAGGAAGTTGGGCCCCACGGTGGGGCGGTCGTCGATCTGTTCGACGGAATCCTCCACAAAGCGAGCGACGGTCTCGCGGGAGAACACGCCGCGGAAGTCGGTCGCGAGCTCCTCGATCGAGACGTCGAGACAGCGGCGGAGCAGGGGACTGATCTCGAAGTCCATGGGTGACCTCCTGGGCAACTGGGCGGCAGTCTATACATTGACAAGCGTGAGTTCAATTGATAGTCGTAGATTGATGTTCGTCAATCTGCCGACGACAGCGACCAGCGCTCACATCGATTGGCCGCGCCGGCTGGATGCCCCCGTTGTCGTCGTCGGAGGCGGACAGTCAGGGCTCGCGGCCGCCAAGGCGCTGCGCGACATGAGCGTGCCCGCAGTGATTCTCGAGGCCGGCGACCGGCCGGCCGGATCCTGGCCGCGCTACTACGACAGCCTGCGCGCCTTCTCGCCGGCCGAGTTCAACTCGATGTCAGGCGTGCCATTCCCGGGCGCGCCCGAGCGCTATCCCACCCGCGACGACGTGGCCGACTACCTGCAGGGCTATGCGGCCTGGCTGGATGCCGATGTCCAGACACATACCCGTGTGCAGACGATCCGCCAGGACGGAGCCGGATTCGTGGTGCACACCGCCAACGGACGATCGCTGGAGGCCTCCGGGATCGTCGCGGCGAGCGGATCATTCGCCAACCCCGTCCGGCCACACATCCTCGGTGAGGAGACCTTCAGCGGCGAGCTGCTGCACGTGGCCGGCTACCGCAACCCGACCGCATTCCGCGGCCGCCGGGTGATCGTTGTCGGCGCCGGGGACTCCGCGGCCCAGGTGGCAAACGAGCTCGCTCCGGTGGCCACCGTGAGCCTGGCCGCCCGCCATCCGGTGCGATTCATCCCCCAGCACCTCGCCGGCCGGGACATCCACTACTGGTTGCGCGAGACCGGGTTTGACGCACTGCCAGCCGGTTGGCTGACCAAGATCACCGGCGGCGCCGTCGTGACCGACAGCGTCGGATTCACCCAGACGCTCGCCGAGGGCCCCGTCGACCAACGGCCGATGTTCGTCGCCCTCGATGGCAACCACGTGATCTGGCCCGGAGGTCAACGCGAACCGGTCGACGCGATCATCTTCGCCACCGGATACCGGCCCAGCCTCGGTTATCTGCGCGGACTCGACGCACTTGACGGCGACGGCGCACCCATCCACGACGGCGGCATCTCGGCCACGCATCTCGGCCTGGTCTACGTCGGCCTCGAACATCAGCGCTCATACGCCTCAAACACGTTGCGGGGCGTCAGCGAGGACGCCCGCGCCGTGACCGCGCCGCTGGCGGCGTGGATCCGCGGTGCTCCCGCAGCGGTCGGCCTTGCCGCCGCCCCCGGGTCCCTAACCACACGAGGAGTACGCATAGCCACCCATGTCAGCTGATCTGCAGCTCACTCCCAAGACCAAGCGCGCCGCCGGCGAGCCGTGTTGCGAACCGGTCGTGTACCCCGACGTCGAGCGTGACCACGCGCTGCGGATGGCTGAGGTCGCCAAGGCCCTCGGTGACCCGGTCCGCCTCCAGCTCGTCGACGTGCTGCGCAAGCATGCCGGCAAGGTGTGCGTGTGCGAGCTCGTGCCGCTGTTCGATCTCTCCCAGCCGACGGTGTCGCATCACCTCAAGGTGCTGCGCGCCGCCCGGATCGTCGGCTCTGAGCGCCAGGGCCTGTGGGCGTACTACTACGTCATCCCCGACGCGCTGGCCGAGCTGTCGGCGTGGCTGAGCTGAACGCCAGCCCAGCGCTCAGGCGTAGCGTCCGCCGCTAACGACCGATGGCGGTTGCCGCGAGCAACCCGGCCGGCAGCTGGCGGCTGTCGGTGATCGGGTTGGTGACGATCGCCGCCTACGGGCTGGCCTACTACTCCTACCGGGTCCTGATCGATCCGATCCACGCTCAGACTGGCTGGTCGGCGCCGGCGCTGGGCGCGATCTTCAGAGGCGTGCTGATCATTGGCGGCGCCGGTGGCCTGGTCGGCGGCCTGCTCGTCGACCGCGTCGGCACTCGCCCGGCGTTCCTGCTGGCCGGATCCCTCGGCGCCGGCGCGGCCGCCACGCATTCTACCAGCACACCCTGCTGGGATTCGCCCCGCTGTATGCGACGGGGTGTGGGGTGATCGCCGCGCTGGGCTTCTACCACGTGACACAGCCAGCGGCGATCCGTGCCGCCGCTGATGCGCCCGAGCGAGCTGTCGCGTGGCTGACAATCCTCGGGGCGTTCGCCAGTCCCATCTTCCTGCCGCTGACCGCGGCTTTGGTCAACGCGGTCGGCTGGCGCGACACGATCCGCGTGCTCGCCGCGATCGCCGCCGCCGTCTTCCTACCGACAGCCGCCCTGAAGGGGCACGGAGAACCGGACGCCCACGCACACCGTGCCCGCGGGACCATGGCCTCCGCGTTGCGCGGCGCCTGGCACGCGTCGGGCTTTCGGCGCTGGGTGTTCGCCTCGTTGATCAGCGGCGCGGCGGTCGACGTCATTCTCGTCCACCAGGTGCCGGTGATGATCGCCGCTGGTCTGCCGATCGGCGCGGCCGCCTCGATTGGTGGGCTGCGTGGGTTCGCGCAGCTCGGCGGTCGCATCCCCCTGTCGCCGGTGTTGCGGCGCCTCGGCACGCGCCGGACGATCGTGCTTTCGCTGGTGGCCGGGGCTGTCGGCACGCTGCTGCTGCTCGCCACTCCAACGAGCTCGTCGGCCAGACCAACCTGAGCTTGCTGATGGGCGCCCAGGCGGCGGTTTTCGCGATCGGCGGCGCGGCCGGCCCGGTGCTCGCCGGGACCCTGTTCGCCGCGACCGGCTCCTACGTTGGGGTCGTGCTGCTCACCACCGCCGGGCTCGCCGTATCCGCGGGGCTGATGATCACGCCAGGACAGCCACGACACGCGCGCTCCCCCGCTCGATCCGGACCGTCGCCAGACGCGGCGACGAAGGCAGGGCCGCCGGGCTAGGCGACGGCGGCGTGGTCGAGCTCGTCGACCAGTGTCTGCACCCGTGCGGCGATGTCGTCGCGGGTGGCGCGGACCTCGTCCAGCGGTCGGCCCTTCGGGTCGGGCAGCTCCCAGTCGATGTAGCGCTTACCGGGAATGAACGGGCATGCGTCCCCACACCCCATCGTGACCACCACGTCGGCCGCTTCGGCCAGCTCGGGCGAGAGGCGTTGTGGGCGGCGATCGGAGAGGTCGATCCCGAGCTCGCGCATCACTTCGACCACGGGCGGGTGCACCCGACCGGTCGGGTCGGCCTCGCTACCCGCCGACAGAGCGTGATGACGGCCCTCGGCGGCACGCTCGAACAGCGCGGCGCTCATCTGTGAGCGCCCGGCGTTGTGCAGGCAGACGAACAGAACGGTCGCCATCAAGCGCCTCCCACGGAGGCGGGACGGTTCATACCTCCGGCGAGCTGGCGGAGCGCG
>Ga0182024_10016366_pt1 | contig 14074 bp, 16 predicted proteins | sample P32metaG_FD_120480 | JGI IMG/M metagenome (GOLD analysis project Ga0182024, IMG submission 120480) | Permafrost microbial communities from Stordalen Mire, Sweden - P3-2 metaG (Illumina Assembly) | ecosystem: Environmental > Terrestrial > Soil > Wetlands > Permafrost | place: Sweden: Stordalen... | reverse complement strand
CTTGTTGGCCCCTGTCAGGCGCTGCTCCAGCGCGGTGAGGTCGGCCTTGTTGGCCCCTGTCAGGCGCTGCTCCAGCGCGGTGAGGTCGGCCTTGTTGGCCCCTGTCAGGCGCTGCTCCAGCGCCGCCAAGTCGGCTTTGGTGGCCGGCTCATGTCCGTTGTCCACAGCCATCTCTTATGATGATACGTTAGCCAGATTGTATACTCAACCATATGCCAGACGCCCTATCTGCGATCATGCTGTGGCTGCACATCGCCTCGATTGCAATCTTGATCGGTGGCTTGTTATACGGCTCGCTGGTCTTGCGCTCGATGGCTGAGGTGGCGCCGCCGGACGTGGCGCAGGCTATTTCGGAGCGCACGGCCAAGCGATTTCGACCGCGGGTTTACATCACCATCTTGGCCCTCGTCTTTTCGGGTCTCTACAACCTTCTGAGTACTCCCGGCCACAGTACCAGGTACAAGATTCTGTTCGCCGTAAAGATACTGTTGGTACTGCATGTGTTTGCGGTGGCGATTCTGGCGGTTCGGCCCAAGGTCGAACGCCGCGCGCGCCGGATGTATGGGGCGGCCATTTCCGGGCTGGTCGTCATTCTGCTGTCGGCGTACCTGCGCCGCATTTTCTAAACTGGGATTGATGAGCGAAGGGTACCAAGCACTACGCCACGGCGCTGCCTGGCTGGACCTGTCCAGCCGCGGGCGCATTCTGGTGCGCGGCCGCGACCGCGCGCGCCTGCTGCACAACGTCACCAGCAACGAAATCAAAAAAATGACCCCGGGTTCCGGCTGCTACGCTTTCCTTCTATCGACGCAGGGGCGCATCCAGGCCGATTGCTCGCTTTTCTGCTTCGAAGATCACTTCCTGGTGGACACCGAGCCCGAGTTGCGCGAGAAGGTGCCGCAACTGATCCTGAAATACAAAGTCGCCGACCAGGTGGAAGTCGAGGACATCGGAGAGAGCACCGCCGCGATCGGACTGGAGGGCCCCGCCGCTACCGCAGCTCTGGCCGCGCTGAACGCTCCGGTGCCCGGCGAGCCCTACGCGCATCTGCCCTGGGGCGAGTTGACCGTGGCCAATCTCAGCGTGACCGGCCAGCCCGGTTTCCGCATTTTCGGTCCCTCCGATCGGATGCCGTCATGGGAAGCCGCCGGCGCCAAACCGGCCACGGAGGCCGATGTCCGCTTGGTGCGCATCGAAAACGGCCGGCCGCGCTACGGCGAGGACATCCGCGAGATGACTTTGCCCCAGGAGACCCAGCAGATGCACGCCGTGAGCTTCACCAAGGGCTGCTACCTGGGCCAGGAAATTGTGGAGCGCATCCGCGCGCAGGGTCATGTCAATAAGAAGCTGGTGCGGCTCGCCATCGAAGCGCCCACAGCGCTGCCGGCGGGGGCCAAGCTGACCGCGGATGGCAAGGAAGCCGGGGAAATCACGGCATCGATCTTCTCGCCCGAGACCCACACCGTGGCCGCGCTGGCATACGTGCGGACAGCTTATGCCGACCCGGGTAGCCGCCTCCAGGCGGGCGATTTCACTGCGCGTATTGCCTAAGCCGGTCGACTAGATCGGCTGGGATCTTAAGGTTATCGTGATACCCCGTGCCCAGGCGCACGCCGGGTTTCACAGTCCCGTGGAAGTCGGAACCGCCCGTCACCAGCAGGCCGTAGCGGACTGCCAGTGCCAAGTACAGTTGGGTGTCTTCCGGCTCATGATCGCTGTGGTAGGCTTCAATGGCGTTCATGCCGGAATCACAAAGTTCGGGTAACAGTGAAGGTATGTCGCCGCGCACGCGCACCGGATGCGCCAGCGAGGCGATACCCCCGGCTTTCCGAATCCCCGCGACACCGTCGGCGAATGACGGCTCCCGGCGGTAGACATAGCCCTTGGCCGATTCATCGAGATACTCGTCAAAGGCCTCACGGATGCTGGAGACGTAACCTTTTTCCACCAGCAACTGCGCGAAATGCGGACGGCCCGTCATGCCGCGGCCGCGCGCTTCGGCCTCTTCCAGCGTGATGTGGAAGCCCAGTTCCTGGAGCCGGGCCACCAGCCGTATGTTCCGGTCCCGCCGCGAGGCCTGCATTTCCAAAATCCAAGTGCGGAATTCGGTGAGATCGTCTTCACCGAAGAAATACCCGAGCAGGTGCACGGACTGGCTGTGCAGTTTGGTGGAGAGCTCGATCCCGCAGACCGGCTCGATGCCGGCCTGATGTGCCAGCGGAGCCGCCTGGTCGAAGCCGCGGAAGGTGTCGTGATCGGTAATCCCAAGCACGCGCACGCCCGCCCGGACAGCTTCTTCCACCAGTTGGGCAGGTGAGCAACTGCCGTCGGATTCGTTGGTGTGCGAATGCAGATCGATCAAAGGAAACGAGACCCGAGTGTTTTAGTTTAGCCCAAAGACACGCCGGCGCAACGCTACCCTTGGGAGACGTTGGGGGCAGGAGACCGCTCCCTTCGGTCACGGCTCGGTAACGGCGTGGATGGAGCCGCGGAAGTCGCGTTACTGAGCCGTGGCCGAAGGGAGCGGTAAGCTACGCTACGATTTCTTTTCCGTAAGCACGTCGCGGCGCACGGAACCATCCTCGCCGAAGTGGATGCCGCACTCTTTGGCGCTCTGCTCCCACCACCAGCGCCCGGCGCGCTCGTCTTCGCCTGTCTGGATCGCTCGCGTGCAGGGCGCGCAGCCGATCGACGCGAAGCCGTGCGCGTAGAGCGGATGCACCGGCAGGTCCCGTTCCCGGGTGTAGTCGGCCACCTGCGCCGCGGTCCAATCGGCCAGCGGATTCAGCTTCACCAGGCCTTCGGCTTCTTCCACTCGGGGCACGTGGGAACGCGTTGGCGACTGCTCCCGCCGCAGACCGGTGGCCCATGCACGCAACTCGCGGAGCTTGCGGCCCAGTGGCCGGGTCTTGCGCGCGTCGCAGCACATGTGGCGCGCTTCCGGACTGGTGTAGAAAAGGTTCGGACCGCGTGCCGCCACCATGGTTTCAATCTCGTCGCGGTCGGGGAATACCGATTCCACCGCAACGGAGTACCGCTCGCGCACCCGCTCCATCATCCGGTAGGTCTCCTCATGCAGGCGGCCGGTATCCAAAGTGAAGACGCGGAACTGCGGTGTGATGCGCGACGCCAGATCGATCACCACCATGTCTTCCTTTTGGAAGCTGCTGGCAATCGCGAAGGAACGGCCGTAGGTCGTGAGGGCCCAGGAGAGAAGATCCGAGGCGGAGAGCTGTTCCAGTTTGTGGAAATCGGTCAACTTTCAGTCTATCGCAGGCACACAACGCCCTCGGGTCGCGGGTCGACCGAGCCCCGCGGCCCACAAGCTAGGTGCTGACCCAGGCGGTCAGCGAAGGTGGTAGGTGAACTCCGCCCGTTCCTCGCGCAGTCTCTCGAGATCGAGATCCTCCGCGACGGAAAGGTCGATGACACGTACACGCTGCCCTTCGCGTAATTCCTGCAGCCGCACCTCCCGCCCGTTGGCGAACCGCACGGCGTCGCGGTAGCTATTGGCGGCTGCGGTGATCTGCGTGAAGGTAACTTCTTCCGCCGGTCCCACCGCCAATTCGTGCTGCAACCGAATCGGGATGTCCTGCAAACGCAGGCGCGCGCCGGGCGGGATGCAAACGGCCGCTACCGGTGTAAGCTTGGGCGGATTGAAAAACTCCTTCACGGCGCGCCAAAAGCTTTGGCGTGCCGGCGCGGGAGACGCCGCCCGTTTCAGATCGGCCGGACATGCCAGTCCTAGCGATCCCGTCGGGAACCGGTGTGCCACCAGTTCCTCGCCCTCTTGTGCCAGACGATTGGGCACGGTCATAAGCGAGTAGTCACACATGATCTCCTCCTTCTTACTTTCCTCTTCGTGCCAGACTGCTCTTCCTCGTTGATACCCAATTTCTACAGCCGCCGTCAACTGCCGGGAGCATCTAACTTAACAATTGGCCCTCGTGCCGCCGGAAGCTCACGGTGGGCGCCGGTCTGGTGTTCCGAGACGGCTGTTAAGATGTGAGGAGTGAATTCCGAAGAGAAGGCACCGGCGCCGGCAGCCCTGGAGGCCGTCGCCGAGCAGCACCCGGCGTGGCGGCGCGTCCTGCTGGCCCGCCATCCCAAGCGCCCGCATTCTCTCGATTACATCGAACGCCTCTTCACCGATTTCCAGGAGCTTCACGGGGATCGCAACTTCGGTGACGATGCCGCGATCGTCGCCGGCCTGGCCCGCTTTGACGACCATTCCGTCGCGGTGGTGGCCGAGCAGAAGGGGCGCGACACCAAGCAGAAGCTGTTCCGCAATTTCGGTATGCCGAAGCCGGAAGGGTATCGCAAGGGATTGCGCGTGATGCAACTGGCAGCCAAATTCAACCGGCCCATCATCACCTTTCTCGATACTCCCGGCGCTTACCCTGGCATTGACGCCGAGGAGCGCGGACAGGCCGAAGCGATCGCCCGCAATCTTCGCGAAATGAGCCGCCTGGCGGTTCCGGTGATCGCGGTGTGCATCGGGGAAGGCGGCAGCGGCGGGGCGCTCGCTCTCGGCATCGGCAACGTGGTCCTGATGCTGGCCAACGCGGTCTACAGCGTGATCTCGCCGGAAAGCTGCGCTTCCATCATCTATCGCGACTCCAAGAAGGCTGAGCTGGCCGCCGCCGCCCTCCGTTTGACCGCGGAAGATCTTCAAAGCTTCGGCCTCATCGATGGCATTGTGCCCGAACCCCCCGGAGGCGCTCATGAAAATCCGGACCTGGCAGCGGAAAATCTGCGGCAGGCTCTCCACCTTTCGCTCGCCGATCTGAGCACGGTTGATCCTCACCAGTTGGTGACCCGCCGTTACGCCAAGTTCCGGCAGATGGGGAACTTCTTCGCATGAAGACCACCACCTGGCTGGCAGTTGCATTCGTGGCGGTAGTGGTGGGCTTCCTGGTTTTTTCGACTTTCCATCAGGAGCGCGTAAGCTGCGAAGTTTGCATGAGTTTCGAGGGTCACCGCGATTGCCGCAAGGCCTCAGCCACCAACCGCGCCGAAGCGCAGCGGACGGCCGTCAGCAATGCATGCGCCCAACTCGCCTCGGGTGTTACCGAGACCAGCCGATGCGAGAACACCACGCCCGAATCCATCAACTGGCTGCGCTAATAATCGCCGGCTTCCATCGTCCGAAGGATGTATCCAGTCAGTAGGCCAGGTGTGGCCTGGGTGTAAAATAACATTTGAACTCCCGCCAGACCTTCGGCGTCTAAACTACTTGAAGCCATCGCAAGGGAGAGTTGCGGTTTGTGAAGCCTAGAACAAAGGTACTGATATTTCTTGGAGCTTTAGTACTGGCTGGCGCTGGGATTTACGCCAGCACCGTATACGGCAAGCGAGGTGTAGTCACCGTCCAGACCGCGCGTGTGGGGCGGCAGGATCTGACCAGCCTGGTTACGGCTTCCGGCGAGATCAAGCCGAAGAATTACATCAACCTCGGGGCCAATGCCATGGGCCAGTTGTCGGAGATTCTGGTCAAGGAAGGCGACCGGGTGCGGCAGGGCCAATTGCTGGCGCGCATTGAAGACGTGCAGCCGACGGCAGACGTGGCGGCCCAGCAGGCGGCGCTGAATTCCGCCGAAGCCGACTCCGCTGCCAACGAGGCGGGGCTGAAAGCTGCCGATGAGAATATGGGAGTCCTACAAGCCGACGTCGACCGGACCAAGGCGGACCTGGCGCGGATGAAACTGGAATATGACCGCGCCGAAAAGCTGTTCCAGGACAAACTGCTCGCCCGCCAGGACTACGATTTGAAGAAAGCCACTTATGAAGCGCAGGTGGCTTCGGTGCGGGAAGCCGAAGCCCGCGTGGTGCAGGCCCGGGCGCAAAAGGAGCAGAACGCCGCCCAGCTTGCGTCCCAGCAGAAGCACGTGGCTCAGGCCAAGGCCAACCTAACTCGATACACCGACGTGCTGCATAAGTTCACAGTGTACTCGCCGCTCGAAGGGGTGGTGACCGACCTGCCCGTGCGCACGGGAGAGACGGTGGTGATGGGGGTTCAGAATTCGGCGGCCAGTACCATTATGACGATTGCCGACATGTCGCTGATCACCGCGGAAGTCAAAGTGGACGAGAGCGATATCATCAATGTGAAGATCAATCAGCTCGCCGATGTTACGATCGACGCGATTCCCAATCGCACATTCAAGGGGCACGTGACCGAGATCGGCGACACGGCCATCGTTCGTTCTACCGGCGTAGCAGCTTCGCAGAGCGCTACTTCCAGCCAGGAAGCCAAAGATTTTAAGGTGGTGGTCGCGCTGGATGACCCGCCCGAACAGATACGTCCGGGGCTTTCTTGCACCGCCAAGATAACCACAGCCACCCGCCAGAACATCGTCACCATACCGATCCAGGCGCTTACCGTCCGGGAGAAGGGCGATCTGGAAAAGAAGCCAGATCAGAATACCGCGCAAGCCGCTACCGTGGACCCTGCCACCGAAAAGGCGAATAAGGAAGAGATCCAGGGCGTGTTTGTGGTGTCGGCCGGCCGGGCGGAATTCCACAAGGTGGAAACCGGCATCACCGGCATTACCGATATCGAGGTTGTCAGCGGGCTTAAACCGGGAGACGAGATCATCACCGGCACCTATCAGGTAATCCGTACCCTCCGCAATCAGGGTCAGGTGAAAGTAGACAACCGGACCACGCAGCAGAAGACGTAGTTACACCGCTCCCTATGGTCACGGCTCCGTAACGGGACAGTGCCTTACCGAGCCGTGACCGTAGGGAGCGGTCCGAAGCAGGAGACCAGCATGGCGGTCGCAGCAGAGAAAGAACTCATTCAGCGCGGCGAGGAGTTGAAGCGGGCCGGCATCGTCATCCGCACCTACAACCTGTGGAAGACCTATGTCATGGGCGATCAGGAGATCCACGCGGTTTCGGGCGTAGACATCGAGATCAAGCGCGGCGAATATGTAGCCATCATGGGGCCGTCGGGTTCCGGCAAATCCACGCTGATGAACTTGATCGGGTGCCTGGACACGGCCACCACCGGCCAGTATTACATCAACGGCTACCTGGTCAGCGAATTGAGCGACGATGAACTGGCGCGGATTCGCAACAAGGAAGTCGGCTTCGTGTTCCAGACCTTCAACCTGCTGGCGCGGGCCACGTCACTGCACAATGTCGAGTTGCCCCTGATCTATGCCGGTCTGCCATCGGCGGAGCGTCTGGAGAGAGCCAAGGCGGCGCTCAAAGCCGTGGACTTGGAACCGCGCATGTACCACCGGCCCAACGAGCTTTCCGGCGGCCAGCGGCAGCGCGTAGCCATCGCCCGGGCGCTGGTGAACCATCCCTCCATCTTGCTCGCCGACGAGCCCACCGGCGCGTTGGATACGGCTACTGGTAACGAAATCATGGCGCTGTTTGAGCGGCTTTACGAACAGGGCAACACCATCGTGCTGGTAACCCATGAGCACGATATCGCCATGCACGCCCACCGCATCATCCACATCCGCGACGGCAAGGTGGAGCGCGACGAGCAGGTCAAGTAATCAGTTCACTACACGCACCGTTAGCACCAGGAAGAGCGCCTGGTTCTGGCCCATACTGAGGTGCCCCACCACCACCTTCTGTCCCGGTTTGATATCTATGTCGGCGTTGACGCCGAGGTCCACGTAGGTGTAGCCCCCCTCGGTCGTGGCTTTGGCCACGGGAAGCTTAACGCCTGCCTTCATATTGTCAATGCGCACCGAAGAGCCGTCTTGCGAAACGCTTGCCGAATTCATGTGGAACTGTGTGACGGTGGCCCCAAGCCCGCCCGCATTAGGACCGGGTGAGCCCGAACCGTCTCCGCCCTGCCCGTTCCGAGTCCGCAGTTCCAGCGCATCCAACAGCCGATAAGCCTTAAAGGGAAATGCGTTCTTCAATTGGGTCGCCACGCTATCGAGGTCTTTCGGCAGTGCATTGCCCGTCCCCTCATTGTCCCCGCCGATCAGATAGTAGACCGTTAGCTCGATATTCTGCGGTGGAGGCGGGGGGACGTCCAACCGCTTGATCGCGTCTTCGATCGCCGCCATGGCCTCCGGACTCCTCGAAAAAACCGCCAACGCGTGCAGCTCGTGGTTCTGCGTGATGCTGGCGTCGAAGACTTTCAAGAGATTCGAAAGTTGGCCCGGATCGGCATATTTCAGTATGAAGAGCCGCTGAACTGTCTCCGGTTTCTTGGGTTCCTGAGCGGCCAGCGGCAGCACGGCAAATAACACGAGTGCGATCAATACGCGTTTCATTTCAATCTCCCTTCGGATCGACAACCAAGTAAATCACCACGTCCGGGTCATCTGTAATCAGTTTGACCATCAGCGGCTCGGGCGTGTGCTTCGAGCGGAAAGTGTATACCCTGTGACGCCGCCGCGCCGGCCGGGGTGGCGGGGTCTCCACCGTCTGCACTGGTGGTTTTGCCACCGCCACCTGTGGCGCCGGTTTTGCCGGCTCGCTCCGCGGGCTCTTCATGAGCACAAGTACCAGGGCGGCCATCGCCGCCAAACCGCCGGCCCACACCAGCCAGCGTGCGGACGGCCTCTGTTTCCGTTCCAACTGCTCCAGTACGCCGGCGCGCATGGCAGCGAAATCGGCGGCCGCCGGCAATGCCTGGTGGGCGGCGCGCATCCAGGCGCCATGCTCCCGCAGCGCGGCTGCCAATTCGCGGCAGTTTGCACAATCTTGCAGGTGTCCCCGGGTCTCCGCCGCTTCCTTGGGCGGCAAATCGCCTCCGGCGTAGAGGGCGATCCGTTCTTCCCAGTCCCGGCAATTCATGATCGTCTCCGGAAGTAACGTTCCACAAAACCCTTCATTTTCAGCCGTGCTTTGCTGATCTGCGATCGGACGGTGGCCTCGCTCGATCCCAGGATGCGCGCCACCTCGCTGGTCGAGAGGCCTTCCAGATCGCGCAGCACCAGCGCAGCCCGCTCCTTCTTTGAGAGCCTCCGCAGGCTCAGGTCGAGCACCCGTCGGCGTTCGGCTCCGGTCAGTTGCTCCTGCGGGCCGGCCCCCGTCGCGGCTATGCCCTCCCACTGATCCACCGGCTCCGTGACCGGCCTCCGCCGCCGGTGGTCGTGGCAGAGGTTCACGGTCACACGATATAGCCAACTCGTTAGCGACCCCGAGGCTTCCACCTTGGCGAGATTCCGATACAGCTTTAAGAAAACCTCTTGAGCCGCGTCCTGCGCGTCTTCGAGGTTTCCGAGCAGCCGCCAGGCGGTGGCTAAAACCAGGCGTTCGTGCTGCCGCATAAGCCGTTCGAAAGCTGCCAGGTCGCCCGCTTTGGCGGCTTCCAAGGTGCGCGCGCGGTCGTCGGAACCGTCGTCCGTCCCGGCCATCGCCAAATCCAGGGCTTCCATCCTCTCGAAAGGAATACTCTGAAGACCCGGGAAACGTGGATGGGAAATTTTTTCGATGAGCGGCTCCTCTGGTCAGGCCAGAGCTTCCTGCAACGATTGCAAGGCAGCGCATGGGCCACGGCCTGTGATGCCGGCGACAAAGATCGCCAGCGCTACGTAACGCCGGCGGTCTTCGCCGCCGGTGCGGCTGCTGAATCTAAAGTGTCCAAACGCCAGCCGCCGATCGATTTGGTGAGCCGGGACAAGCCGCGGTCGGACACCAGGTCTCGCTTAGATGAGGAATTCGCATAGGCCGTAATGGCCTCATCCCAAACAGTTCGATCCGGTTTCAGAAGATTTAGTATTTCCCGACCCTCGATCAAGGCCCCTACCACAGAGACGCGCCGGCTGCCCGACTCGTTGTTCCGGGCCCGCCCCAAAAGTGATGCGGGTTCAGCCAGAAACTCTGGCGAAACTTGAATAGCAGCTCAGGAGCCGTGGACTGCCCGAACGCCACGTGGACGGCTACGAACGCAGTCGTAACTAGCACGGTTCGCCGCGAGACCAAATCCATCAGCTTGACTTACCCCATAGATGAAGACTAGCGAGAAGATAAAAGTGTGTACCGATATTTCCAGTTGAAATATCGGAGCGGGGATGTTTTACTACTGAATCGAGGTATTGCCACATGCCTCTGGAATTGCGTCAGGCTGCTACGTCTGCCCTTACATCCGGCTGGGCGGCGGTCTTCGCCGACGGTACCGGAAGACATACCGACGACGGCCCGCCGGCATTTACGTTGCGGGTGGCCAATCAGGCTGCGCTCGACCGGATTCTGGCCACGGACCCATATTCAGCGGCTACGGCCTACATACGTGGGGAATTTGAGGTCGATGGCGACTTGTGCGCCGCTGTCCGATGGAAAGGCTGGAGGCCAGAGAGCCGGTTGCGCGCGCGTCTCTACGCGGCTGTCGCGCGTTGCGCCGCAGCTTTCGAGTCGGTCTTCCAAAACAAAGCCCAGGCCGCGCGCCACATCCGTTTTCATTACGACCGCTCCAACGAGTTCTACCGGCTTTTCCTCGACCCCCGCATGGTGTACTCCTGTGCCTATTTCCGCACGCCCAAGTTGGATCTGGGCGAGGCGCAAATCGCCAAGCTCGACCACATTTGCCGCAAACTGGATTTACAGCCGGGCGAGCGCTTTTTGGATATCGGGTGCGGCTGGGGCGCGCTGGTCGAGCACGCGGCGGAATGCTACGGCGTGGAGGCCACCGGCTGCACCTTGAGCCGGGCGCAGTTCGAGCACGCCTCCGGACACCCCGGCGGCCATGTGCACGTTCTGGAACGGGACTACCGCGACCTTGCGGGCCGCTTCGACAAAATCGCCTCCGTGGGGATGTTTGAGCATGTGGGCCGCCGGCGTGCGCCCGTGTATTTCCGCAAAATGGCCGAACTGCTGAGGCCTGGCGGCCTGTTCCTAAACCACGCGATCGCGCGCCCACAGACTGTCGACGATGATGCCGCCAGCCTGTTCGTCCGGCGCCGGATCTTCCCGGGCGGCCAGCTGATCCACCTGGGAGAGACGATTCGCATGGCCGAGGAGGCCGGCTTCGAGGTGCTCGACGTGGAGAACCTCCGCCCGCACTACGCACGCACTTGCCGGCTTTGGGAACAGGGCCTGGCGGCTCAACGGGACGCCGCCCTGCAGTTGGTGGATGAACCGACTTTTCGAGCCTGGCGTATCTGGCTGGCGGCTTCATCGCTCAGCTTCGAGGAGGGATCGAGCAGCATCTACCAGGTTCTCATGGCCAGGCGTGGCGCCAAACGCCGTAGATGGACCCGCGAGTACATCTACGCTTAGTGGGGCGGGGCCATGCCCTGCCCAGACAGTGCGCTCATGGACGCAACAGCAGCAGGCGGGCCGGGTCCAAACGCACCTGCCAGGGCTGCGGGCGCCGGGCGAGTTCCGCCCATTGGTCGCGCGACACGTCGGCTTCCAGGTGGGGGTGCTCGCCCTCGGCCGGCGGCGCGTGCAGCCGTAAGTAGAGCGTCACTTCGAATGGGGATTCCACCGAACCCACCAGCCAGCAAGGAAACACATTTCCCGGCGCGCCGTTGCCCCCAACGTCCAGGTTGTGCGCGCGGATGCCGACGAACGCCGCTTCTTGGGGGACGGGGCCGGCCACTTGCAACGTGCAGTTCCAATCCTCGGCACGAATCTCGTTCGGACCGGCCCGGCTCATCCTGGCGAAATTCTTGCAACCGGTGAGGCGCGCCACTGCCAGCGATTGCGGCTGCTCGAAGATCTCGCGCTTGGGCCCGGCCACAGCCACCTCACCATCGGCCAGCACCACCAGGTCCTGGCAGAAACGGTAGGCCTCGTCGCGGTCGTGCGTCACAAAGACAGTCACGCCGCGGTAGTGCCGCAGGATCTCCTTGAGCTGCTCTTCCAGGTGGCGCCGCAGGTGGGGATCGAGGGCCGAAAATGGTTCGTCGAGCAGCAGCGCTTCCGGCTCGAGAACCAGCGCGCGGGCCAATGCGACTCGCTGGCGCTGGCCGCCCGACAGCTGGTTCGGATAGCGCTCAAGCAGCGGCTCGATCTGAAGCACGCGCGCCCACTGCGTGATAAGCCGCTGCCGCTCCTCTGCCGACCGCCGGTGGAGACCGAAGGCAATGTTTTCCCTGGCCGTGAGGTGCGGGAACAAGGCATAGTCCTGGAAGACCATGCCGATGCGCCGTTCGGCGGGCGGGAGGCGAACTCCACTGCGCGAGTCGAACAGCACGCGGCCGTTGAGCACCACGCTGCCCTCTGCCGGCGCGTCCAGGCCGGCGATTAACCGCAGGGTCATGGTCTTGCCCGAGCCGGACGCGCCCAGCAACCCCATCGCTTGGCCCCGCGTGACGAACGAAACGCGAAGCTGGAAGGCGGGATGCGCTGTGCCGAGGTTAACCTTGAGCTCCGATCCGTTCCCGGACTCGGGCGAAGGCGCCGGCGGCGTGATCACGATAGGATCCAGTGCCGCCGCCTCCGGCCCGATCCGCAACGGGTGCCGGGGCCGGCTCCAGTGGTTCATGGCGGCGATTGCGGCTAGCGACAATGCCACGATCAGAATTACCCACGCGACGGCCCGCCCGGTGTCTCCGCCTTCGGCCGCGAAAAAGATCGCTACCGGCATGGTTTGAGTCCGCCCCGGGATGTTGCCCGCCAGCATCAAAGTAGCGCCGAACTCTCCCAGGGCCCGCGCAAAGGCCAGCACGGTTCCCGCGATCACGCCGGGCCAGGCCAGCGGCAGCAGCACTCGAAAGAAGGTTCTCCACTCACCAGCGCCGAGTGTGCGCGCGGCTCCTAAAAGGTTTGGGTTGACCTGTTCAAACCCGCCCAGAGTGGTCCGGTACATCAAGGGAAACGCAATGACCGTGGCGGTGATCACGGTGGCCGGCCACGAGAATGCGATTGTGAGCCCGAGCGTTTCCAATGCATGGCCGATGACGCTGCGGCGACCGAAGAGGAGCAGGAGAAAGAAGCCCACCACGGTGGGCGGCAGCACCAGCGGGAGCAGGAAGAGGCCGTCGATCAACCCGCGCCCGCGGCCGCGATAGCGGCTCATGGCGTAAGCTGCGGCAATCCCCAACACGAAGGCCGCAGCGGTGGCGGCGGCGGATGTGCGCAGCGAGATCCACAGCGGCGATAGGTCGGAAGGGATCACGGGATGGCCGGCGTAAATCCGTGACGCACGAAGATCTCCTGCGCCTGCGGGCCCGCCAGGAACGTGGTGAAACTGGTGGCCACCGCGGCGTTCCGGCTGTCGCGCAGCACGGCCACGGGATAAATTACGCGCGCATGGCTGGCCGGGGGAGCGATGGCCGCCACCCGCACTTTTTGCGATTCGCGAGCGTCGGTGGCGTACACGATCCCGGCGTCGGCTTCACCCGTTTCGACGTAGGTCAGCACCTGGCGGACATCTTTCGCGAGCACCAGCTTTCCTTGTACCGCATCCCAGAGGTGGAGCGCGCGGAGCACCTGCCGGCCGTAGTCACCAGCCGGGACGCTCCCGGGATCGCCCAACGCGATCAACTTTACCGCCGCCGTCTGCAGGCCGTCAAAGGAAGCGAGGCCGGTGCTGTCTTTGGGCGCGATGAGAACGATCTCATTGCGCAGCAGATCGCGCCGCGTGCCGGCAAGCAGCAGGCCCTTGGCCGCGAGCTCGTCCATAGGCTTGGGGGCAGCCGCGAGAAAGACATCCGCGGGCGCCCCCTGTTCGATCTGTTGGGCGAGCGTGCCCGAAGCCCCGAAGTTAAAGCTGAGTTTGGTATGGGGGTGGGACTGTTCGAAAGCCGGCGCCAGCTCGCGCGTGGCGTTTTGCAGGCTGGCCGCCACCGAGACCGTGAGTTCCATAGTTTCGGTGCGGGTTGGCCCGCCGCAGCCCGCTAGGATCGCCAGCAGGGTGAAGCCCGGCACAGCCCTGCGGCATCGCATCGGTTGTTATTGTCGCACGACGGTGTCGTGTGTAAATGGCTACTGCGCACAGGCATCCGTGCCCAATGCCGCTTAGTTTTGCGGACTCAGTAACCTAGCAGGCTGCTGAAAAAGCCACCCCAGCCCCCGCTCCCTGACGGTCACGGCTTCCATGAGAAGGCCTGCTCCTGTCAAGTACCCCCGCGGAAAATCTTGCGGGGGATTCACAAGGGGGCGGAGCCCTCTTGTGGGGGGAGCCGCGCTTTTTGCGGCGTGGGGG
>Ga0182024_10016365_pt1 | contig 14075 bp, 9 predicted proteins | sample P32metaG_FD_120480 | JGI IMG/M metagenome (GOLD analysis project Ga0182024, IMG submission 120480) | Permafrost microbial communities from Stordalen Mire, Sweden - P3-2 metaG (Illumina Assembly) | ecosystem: Environmental > Terrestrial > Soil > Wetlands > Permafrost | place: Sweden: Stordalen... | reverse complement strand
CGGTTTGGGCGGCGATGAGGGGGATGTCGATGTTGGCCGAGTCGTGGAGGCGCGGGGCGTCGGTCATTTTCATGCCGGGCGGGGGGCGGACGACGTCACCAATGGAGAGGTTCATCCATTCGTCCTCGGTGCTGACGGTGCCGAGGAAGAGGCAGAGCATCACTTCGGGGAACGCTTTTTTCGCTGGGAATGCCGTCCACTCATCGTTGGCGTCGGCCGTCGTGGAGCAGAAGACGACGCGCCCGCGGCCCAGCGATTGGATCGTGAACGCCGCGTCCTTTCGCGTCGCGCCCTGCGCCGCCTGATAGTCCAGCACGCGCTCGACGCCGCTGCCGGGAGCGATGTCCACCTGCCAATAGCTGAAGACCCGCGCGTTCTCCAGTCCGCTGGCCTGCGACTGATAGAAAGGCGACAAAATCGGGTCCACCTGCCGGCTCGGATCAAAATCGAATTTCACGCCATCCCCCGCCGCTTCCGCCCCGGCCGGCACGATGATCCGCTGCACCAGCGGCCCCGGAAGCAAATGATGCTTCAGCAGCGTCGCATTGTAATTGTCAGCGGTCGTCTGCGGCCCGACAAACACCCACACCGCTCCGCCGCCGCGCACAAAATCCTCCAGGCGCTGCGCCACGGCATCCGACAATTCGCCCACGCCGCACAGCGCGATGCAGCGATATTCATCCAGCGGCCGCGTCGCCAGTTCCAGATCGCTGATCGTGTCGATGTCCACCAGCCGCCGCTTGCCCGCCATGGCGTCCGACGGATCGACATCCGGCTCCAGGGCCGCATGAAGATACATCCCCGACCCGCCGCCGCTCACGCCGCCCTGCCGCTGGCCTTCGACGATCAGCATCTTCAATTCCGAAGCGACATTCACCACCCGCCATCGCGTGTCGTCGCATTGCAGTTTGTCATCGCACAGCAGCGAAGCGCTCACAACGTGCGGCCCCCCGCCGGGAAACGCCGCGCGGGCGAGCGTAGCCGGATGATCGCTCAGGTCCAGATGAATCGGCGCGCTCTCGCCGGTATCCACGCGCGCATCGTCGATTTTCCAGACCAACTGCGGATCGGTCCCCGTTCCGTATGCCCGCAGCGTCGCGACAAAACTGGGCGCAAAGTCCTGCACCAGCGTCGCCAGGCGCTGAGCGCTGGTCAGATTCATCACCACCGGGTTGTATTCGTTGGGTTTGCCGAAATTGAAATGCACGATCCCGCCGGTGAAGTCCGCCGCCAGCGTCTTACCGATCTGCGCCAGCGCGTCGCTGCGGCTGCCGAGCCAGACGTGGCGAGTTGAATCGTCCAGAATATACAGCGTTCGCGTCGGCAACCCCCCGGCCGACTCCGCGATCTTCGCCGCGCGGCTGAGCGCCCCGGGCATATCCGTCGCCGTGTAGGTCTGCTCGATGCGATCCACGATCGACTTGGCCGCCTCCAGATCGTATGTCGGCGACGGCGACGCGCTGGCCGCATCCGTCTGCCCCGCCGCGGCGCTGAGCACCACGACCGCCTCCGACCCCGCCTCCAGCCGGTCGATCAGCCCCCTGGCGACAATCTTCGCCTGATCCAGATTCGTCTTGGCGTCCGGCCGCTCGACCTGATAGCCCATCGCATAACCGTTGTCGATCACGATCACGATCAGCCCCGACCGCCGCCCCGCCAGCGCGGCAAGGCTGTTGTTCTGGCATCCAAACGGCCGCGCCAGCGCGGCGCCGATCAGCAGCAGCACGGCGCATCGCGTCAGCAGCAGAAGCAGGCTCTCAAACTTCAGCCGCCGGCGGTTTTTCTTCATCGCCGCCAGCAGATAATTCATCGCCGCCCAGCTCACCACTTTGAACCTGCGCCGATTCAGCAGATGAATAATGATCGGCACCGACACCAGCACGGCCCCCGCGGCGAAAAAGCCGGGAGACAGAAACCCAATCGCCAGAACGACAGGAAGATTCATTTGATGCTCGCCGACCGCCGACCCAGGAGCGCGCCCAGCGACACATCCAGCCCCTCGCCGCTGCTGAGGCGGGCAAAATCATTGTTCATTCCGCGGCACATCTTCTTCAGCGCCTCCTCGTGAATCTTCAATTGCTCCAGGTACGCATCCCGCAGCGCCCGCGGCTCGGTCAGCAATTCGCCCGATTCCTCCAGACCCTTGAACAGCGTCACGTCCTCAAACGGGAACGACAGCTCCATCGGATCGAGAATCTGAAACACCAGCAGTTCATGCTTGCGAAACCGCAGCCGCCTCATGCCGCTTTGAATCTCTTCGAGATCATCAAAAAAATCGCTGATGATGACAACCAGACTGCGATGCGTCAGCTTCTCGGCCAACTGCTCCAGCACTTTCCCCGTCCCCGTCTTCTTCAATCGCGGCACCAGTTGCAGCTCATGCGTGATCAGTTTCCATCTTCCCGGCGAATTGCTCGGCTTGAAGAACCGCTTGAGTTCATTGTCAAAAATCGCCAATCCCACCGAGTCCTGCTGCTGCACCGCCATGTACGACAGGGCCGCCGCGACGGCCGTGGCGTGATCGTATTTACTCCACGGATGCTTCTCGTCGCCCACGGAGCCGTACGCCATCGACTCCGACGCATCCACCACGCAGATCAGATGCAGATTCGTCTCTTCGAGGTACTGCTTGAGATAGATTTTGTCCGTCTTGGCAAACACCTTCCAATCGACGTGCCGGATGTCATCCCCCGGCACATACTGCCGATGCTGCGCGAACTCCACGGAAATCCCCTGATACGGCGAGCGGTGCATGCCCGTCATCAGGCCTTCGACGATCAGCCGAGCGCGCAAATCCAGCGATTGCACCCGCGCCAGCGTGCGCGGGTCGAGATATTTGCGATAATCTTCGACGGTTTCGGACATCCTGACGCCTAACGACTGTAGCCGCTTTCCCAACACAGGTAAAACCTCGCTCCCCCCGCAAAGCCGACGGGTAGCCACCCGTCGGCTTTTTTCGCGCATTGACCCCCCCTCTCCACAATGTCACAATCTCCCCCCGCCCAAAAGGAACCGAGCCTCGCAAAAATTCCGAGCATCGCAAGGAGGCGATCTCATGGACACGTCCGACAACACCCCGTCGCTGCCCCGTCGCGTCATCGTTTCCCTTCAACTCGGCGGCGCGTTCTTCGCCCTGGCCAACGTGATATGCGTCGCTATCCTCGGCTACGTCTATCTTTCGGTGAAGCAATCGCCCAAAACGCTGGAGGTGAAAGGCTCGGCCAGGAAGGAGATCACCAGCGACCGCATCACCTGGGACGGAACCATCACCGCCCGCGACCCGGACCTGATCAAGGCTTACCAGAAACTCAGTGCCGACGCCGACCGCGTCGCGGCGTTCATCCGCAAATCCGGCATCCCCGACAAACAAGTCACCTTCTCCGCCATCACCACCACCAAGGTTTTCCAGCGCGAAGTCCTCCCCGCCGCTCCCAAGGCTGGCGATCCCGGCAATCCGCCCGCTCCCGTTGTCGTGCCGACCAACAAGGTCGAGCAATATGTGCTGACTCAATCCGTCGACATCAACAGCGACGACATGGACCGCGTCCCCGCCCTGTCGCGTTCGATCACCAGTCTGATTAAAGACGGCGTCGAGATCGATTCCAACTCTCCAAGCTATCTCTATTCGAAGCTCTCGGAACTAAAAATCGACATGCTGGGCGAAGCCACCCGCGACGCGACCTTGCGAGCCACGCAAATCGTCACCAACGCCAACGGCTCCCTCGGCCGCCTCGTCGAAGCCAAGATGGGCGTCATGCAAATCAACCCCAAAGGCGTGACGGATGTCTCGGACACCGGCAACAATGATACGACCAGTCTGGAAAAGGAAATTCTCGCCGTGGTGACGGTGGAATTTGAATTACGCTAATTGCCGATATGCCCGGAGCGTCCCGGCAGCCATTGGCGCAAGGGCACCTTACTTCAATCGCCTGCAGTCCGGCACCTTCTCGCGCAATAGCGATTTCAGCGCATCGACCTTCGTCTCATCGCCCAGGGCGGACAAAGGAATATAACCAATCGCGCTTCGAGCACGATACAGAATGATCAGCGGCCCCCATGTTTCAGCCCGCGTCCAGTTCGCCCAGGAACCTGACCAACGGAAGCTCGACCCGTCCGTCGAGATGCCCGATTCTGAAAAAACACATTTCTGTGTCTCAGCCAATCTCGGAAATGCATGCCACCGCTTACGCGCGCTCCACCGTATTAGCGTCGGATAAGCAAAGACCAGAAGGACACACACAATAAAGCCGGAGGCATCATTACCCTGAAACATGGCCCAAACGCCGGCGTGATCTTGTAGGCGTTCGCAAAGGTCTATTAGAAATAAAACTAGTACCACTACTCCCCCCAACCTCAGCCACCGCCACGTACGAGATGAAGCGCGCTTTGCGAATGTCAAATAATCTTCAAACCTTGGAGTGTATTCAATTTCGATTGGCGCGCCCATGTGTTGTTCCCCAGCCAAGGGGCCGAAACCATCGAGCACTGTCCCTTCAATACTTTCTGACCACTCTCAACTCCCCGACGCCGCCGGCGCATCCTTCAGCATCTTCGCCGCCGTCCGATCCAGTTCCTCATACTGCTGCCGCGGAATGAACTCCGCCAGCTTCTTCACAATCGTGTCGCCGCGAATCCCCTCTGCCTCGGCGTTGAAATTCGTCACAATCCGATGCCGCAGCACCGGCAGCGCGACCTGCCGGATGTCCTCGGTGCTCACGTGATACCGCCCCTTGAGCAGCGCCCGCGCCTTGCCCGCCAGGATCAGATGCTGGCTCGCCCGCGGCCCGGCGCCCCAGCTCACATACTCGTTGATGAACGGCGGCGTGTTCCCCTCCGTCCGCCGCGTCAGCCGTGTGAACTGCAGGGCATACCGAATCACATGATCCGCCACGGGAACCTTCCGCACGATCTCCTGCAACGTCAAAATCTCCTCGCCGCTGAGCACATGCTGCAACTGCGGCGAATGTCCCGTCGTCGTCAGCCGCACGATCTGCAATTCCTCCGCCTCGCTCGGATAATCCACATTGATGTTGAACATGAACCGATCCAGCTGCGCTTCGGGCAGCGGATACGTTCCTTCCTGCTCAATCGGATTCTGCGTGGCCAAAACAAAAAACGGCTCCGGCAGCCGATGCTGCTTGCCGCCGGCCGTCACCTGATGTTCCTGCATCGCCTCCAGCAGCGCCGCCTGCGTCTTGGGCGGCGTGCGATTGATCTCATCCGCGAGAATGACATTGGCGAAAATCGGCCCGCGCACAAACCGCATCGCGCGCCCGCCGGTCGTCTTGTCTTCTTCAAAAACTTCCGTCCCGGTGATGTCCGACGGCATCAAATCCGGCGTGAACTGAATACGGCTGAAGCTCAGCCCCAGCGTGCGGCTGAGAGTGGAAATCAGCAGCGTCTTAGCCAACCCCGGCACGCCCACCAATAACGCATGACCCCGGCAGAACAGGGCGATCAGAAGCTCCTCCATCACCGCTTCTTGCCCCACGATCACTTTGCCAAGCTCGGCTTTCAGATTGGCATACCCCGCCTGCAGTTTCTCAACCGCGGCCAGTTCATGCGCTCCCAAATCCGCTGCTGGTGTGGATGACGATTCTTCAGGCATGACAATCTCCCTGGGTGTAACGTATCTTGCGGCTCAATTCCTTAGCGTTCCTTGGCGTTTTCTCCGCGTCTTTGCGTCTTGGCGTTCGTTTTGATTTCGCAGCGGTTATGCTACACGAATGCCGGAATTACCGGAAGTGCAAACCATCGTCACCGGCCTGCGTCCGCGTCTGCTCGGCCGGCCCATCAGCGACGTCCGCCTGCTCCGCCGCGACATCTTCCATCCGCCGGACCTGGAACTCCCCACCCTGCTCGCCGGCCGCCGCATCGCCGATGTCTCGCGTCGCGGCAAAAAAATCATCATTACGCTCGACAACGCTCAGCGCTTTTACATCCACCTCGGCATGACCGGCCGCCTCACATTGGAGGCGAGCGAAACGCCCCTTCTTCCTCACACGCACCTGATCCTTTCGTTGCAGCCAAACCAGGAACTCCGCTTCCGCGACCCCCGCCGCTTCGGCGGAATCTGGTGGATCAGCGGCGACTGCCAGGCCGACACCAACCTCGGCCCCGAAGCCCTGGACCTGAAGCCCGCCGACCTCTCCGCCCGCCTGTCGAAGACTCGCCGAGCAATCAAGAGCGCCCTGCTCGACCAATCCCTCATCGCGGGCCTCGGCAACATCTACGCCGACGAAGCTCTGTTCGCCGCCGGGATTCACCCGACCAAACGCGCCGACCGCATCACGCGGGACCAGGCCGCCGTTTTGACGCGCGCCATCAAACAGGTATTGAAGCGCGCCATCCGCCACAACGGCTCCACCTTGCGCGACTATCGCGACGCCGACGGCAACTCCGGCGACTTCCAAAGACTCCACCGCGTCTATGATCGCAAGGGCCGGCCGTGCCACAACTGCCGCACACCCATCCAGCGCATCGTCCTCACCGGCCGCTCCACGCATTTCTGCCCGGCATGTCAGCCCCGCTCGGCCGCTCGCCGATGACTCATGCAACTCGCCACAAATCCCCGATAAATCGTGAATGACCGTCCTCTTCTTCCTGCACCCCGGCACCAACAGCCGATCGCAATTCACCGACCTCATCAAAGGATTCGGTCAGGCCGGTCACACGGTCATCATTTGGGATACGACGCAGGCGGCACAACTGATCACAGCACAGCCGCAGAACCAAGCCGCCATCCGCGAGCAGGTCTCCACTCAGCTTGGCAAGCTCATCCGCGATCGCAAAATCGACATGTCCGTCGCCATGTGGGGCAACGGGCTTGGCCTCACGTCCAACCATCAGATCGACGGGCGGGTGGTCACGTTCTTTGAGCGGCTCGCCTGCCCGCACCTGCTCATGTGGCTCGACGCGCCGGAGCGCGCCCATCAGGAGTCCGTCCGCCCGGTCTTCAAATCCGGATTCTTCGGCCTGCCCTACCTCTTCCATTTCATCAACAATCCCGTCACGGCGATTGAGATGCGCGAAGTCTACCGCTTCAAAAACGTCCTTCCTCGCCATTACGGCGTCAACCCCGACGCCTTCAAACCCTATCCTGATGAGCCAAAACAATTTGATCTGGTCTTCAACGCCAACTTTGGATGCTGGGACGACGCCCCGGACTGGGTGAGCGGCGAACTGGGAAAAGATGAGCCGGATATACTCGCCCTGCGCACGGCCGTGGCTCAGTCACAGCGAAATGAGCGCCTCAAGCTCGTCGAGCGCTTCGCGCCAGCCCTCGGAGATGCCGCCGACCTCATGCTCGAGCGCCTGGCGGAAATGCAGCTTCAAAACCGCGAGCGTCCGATGCTCGGCCGCGTTCGCGAATTGACCGCCGCAGGCAGCGCCGCGGCGAAAGCGACTCTTGAAGACCCGGAGCTGTATGCCGCCGTGGCGACGCAGATCAGGCGCATCGAATCCTATGAGCGCGCCTTCGTCTTCGTGCATCTCAGCAAGCACTTCAACTGCGGCCTCTTTGGCAACATCGATTACAGCCGCATGGGATGCAGCGTGAAAAGCTTGGGTTTGGTGAAGTACGAAGATCAGGCTCGCATATACAACCAGGCCAAAATCGGCCTGAGCGTGATGCGCTGGGAGGACGAGGCGGGTTATCACGTCAAGCCCTACGAGATCACCGCCAGCGGCGTCGCCTGCATGGCCCAGCATCGCCAGGAGACGGATCATCTCTTCACGGACAGCGAGTTGATCCGCTTCCACACGCCCGCCGATGCGCGGCGAAAAGTCCGCGAATTGCTCGACGATCCAGCAAAACTCACCGCCCTCGCCGCCGGCGGCCGCGCCCGCACTTTGCGCGATCACACCTGGGCCACCTGGGCCAATGACATGATCGGGCAAATCGCCCAATGGAAGTCCCAGCATTCCCCTTCACACGCGGCGGCCTGATTGTTTTACAACTCAGCGAAGAGCGTTCGCAAACCAATCAGCCTATTTGTTTACTGCTGACCCGCTGCTGTCACGTTCCAGCCATCCACCACCAGCAACGGCTCATCCCCGCTGAGGTTTGCTGTTGCGGCTTGAATGTCGATCATTCGCGATTCCCCGGGAAGCAGCGAGACGTAATTGTCGCTGTAATAGACCGGCAGCACGCGGTCGTTCGTTGAGGCCTTTCGCAATTGCAGGTGCGTCAGCAGCGCGATCCCCGATCCGACGTTCCTGACTGTCGCTTTCAAATCGCATAGGCCCGCTGTGTCTTGCCGGGTAAAAGAGACGCTCACCTGGGTATGGGGCATGGAGTGCAAATCGGTAAATATCTCCCGCGGGCCAGGGCGATTGCGGACCTGGCGCGCCTGTGTCGTGCCCGAGGGCATTGCCGGACCGACGGTCTTGAGCGTGCGCCAATAGAAGTTGTCTGAGATGAGCTGATCAGCCTTATCGCGAAGTTCGAGTTTGATGAAATGAACGGTCGAAAGCCGATGAGGCCAGTCAATCACCCCGATATCGGTTGCGCTTTGCGCCGGCGCCGCGAAGGATCGCTCCCTGTCGTACATGGGGAAACCGTCTTCATTGAACACGCGAACACGGACCTGCAAGTTGTTTCGCGCCGCTCCAGTGGCGTTGATCACCATCACATGAAAATTGTCCTGGTTCATCTGCACGTGGACCGGCTCGCACGCCTTGCGCACCGCGAAGAGCGAGGCGTTCGGTTCGAGGTCGTGGCTGTAAAGCTGCCACACCATGCTCGGCTGCGCGGGATTGCTCATCCACGTCAGCACGCCGGTAACGGGCTTAAACAGCTTCGCAAATCGTCCTTCGTACATGGCCCGGTAGGATTCATAGTTGGCCAACTGACTTTCGCGGACGAAGTCTTCAAGATTTGATATGGCGCCATATCGCTCGGCGATTATGTGCGGATATGAGGTCGCGCCAGCGCCTTCCTGCGCCCCCCTGCACAGGTCGTGTTCAGCCCAGTCATCGTTGAAGCTGTTCCAATCCTTTTCGGGCATCATCGCCTGAATTGCCTGCAGAGTTGGGATTGAGACGCTGCCGAGTTCGGTTTTGAACGCTTCCGTCACCGGAAAAGTGTAGAACTGAGCCGGCGCCCGCCACGAATACGGGCCGCCGGAGCGCACGCCGCGGCCGTCGGCGGAATTTCGCTGGTAGAGCCGCTGCGGCTCAAGCTCAGCCATGATTTTCTGGATTCCCCTGTCGATTTCGGGCGGAGGATTCCCTTCGTTCCGTGCGCACCAGAGCGCGATGCTCGGATGATTTCTGAATCGCAGCACCTTCTCGCGCACATTGGCAATGTATAGAGCGGCATCCTTCGGATTCGGCCCGTCGCTGGGATTGGGTTGAAAGAACTCATCCCACACCAAAATGCCGTAGCGGTCGCACAGGTCGTAGAAATCCTCGCTCGTGCTCTGGCCGACCCAGTTGCGAATCATGGTGTAGTTGGCGAGTTGATGAAGGCGAATCTGCGCTTCGAGGCGCTGGCGCGGGATTCGCTTCATGGCCTCGTCCATCCCCCAGTCGCCGCCCTTGCAGATGATGGGTACGCCGTTGACGGAGATCGTCAGATTGTTCGAGTCGGCAACGTGATAGGTGATTTTGCGGATGCCGAACGTCACATCGCGGGCGTCGGATATCGCTGTGAAAACAGCCTGGATTGGAGCCTCTAAATCAAATTGCAGCTTCAGAGTGTAGAGGTTCTGCGCGCCGTAGGTATTGGGCCACCAAAGTTTCGGATTGAGAAGATGCAGTTGCGGCGTGTCCGCCGGCGCGAATGTGAGAAGGCGCGATTCCTTCGGTTCCAGGCTGACGCGCTTCTCGAATTCCACGTCGCCGATTGTGCCGTGCAGCACACCCGCGCGCGGCTGGTCGGTTACATTGCGAACCGTCACGGCAATGGAGAGATCAGCCGAATCCGTGCGCGGCAGCGGCAGATCGGAGGTGACGAGCGGGTTCTCTATCACGATCGGCCCGCTTTGCGAGATCCATGCCTTTTGCCAAATCCCGATATCACGGTCGCGGATGACGGGGATCCAGTCCCAGCCGATGGTGCAGAGAAAGGTCGGTCCATCCTCCGCCAGAATGCCGCCGTTGCGGCCGGTCCCGCCGGTTTGGGTTTTCTCTTTTGTATTGCCTGGGTCTGGCGGCGGAATGATCTTCACCGCCACGGCGATGGGTTGGCCGGGCGTTACCAAATCCGTGATGTCGAACATGCCGCGCGCGAAAGCGCCCTTGATCGTGCCCACCTCGTGGCCGTTGACGAAGACCTCCGCGATATAATTGATGCCGTCAAAATGCAGCCAAATCCGCTGATTTTCGTCGCCGGGGGGCGATGCCCAAACCGTGCGATACCAATAGCTGCTACGGCAAAGACTGTCGGGGATGGTGTCGGGCCGGTTGTTCTCGCCGTAAAGCGGATCGGGATAAACGCCGTCATCGACAAGGGTGGTCAGCACCGTTCCGGGAACGGTTGCTTTATACCAACCTGCTGCCGGATAGCGCGGCTGCGAAATGACCTCGCCGCTGTCGCTCACCTTATTCGCTTCCCGCAACATCCAGCCGGAGGACGAAGAGAGAATTGACGGGGGATTCGGCGTTTCACGATTCTGTGCGCACCCTGTCAGACATAGCGCCGCGAAGCAGATCATGGCCGTTGCAATGTTGCGATTCATGCGGCGCCCGGCCTGCTGATGGCATAAACGCGATTGGGACAGCCCTTGAAGATCACGTCCTTCTCGAACCTCATGCCGATCTTCTCGGCCACGTGGATCGACGCGGGGTTCCGTGCGTCAATGATCGAAATCAATCGTGAGAGGCCCAGGGTTCCGAAGGCGTAATCGCGCACGGCGCTGGCGGCTTCGGTTGCATACCCTTTCCCCCAGTGAGCACGAGCCAGGCGATAGCCGATCTCCGTCTCCGGGCTTCCGCCGACGTCGGGAAAGCGGCTGAGGCCGCAGAAGCCGATGGTTTCGCGGTGATCCTTTTCGACGACGGCCCAAAGGCCGAAGCCCCACTTTTGGAAATAGTCTTCAAGGCAGCCGCACAGCCACTTGCGCACCCATTCCGGCGATTGTGCGCCTTTGCCGAACTTCATCACCTCGGCGTCGCCGAAGACGCGGTCCATCGCCTCCGCATCGACGATGTGAAAGTGGCGCAGGATCAGCCGCTCGGTTTCCGCGATGAGCATATTAGAGAGCCGGGGCGTGCCGCCCCGGAACCGGGCCGACACGGCCCGGCTCTGTTATCGTCGCGACGAGTCACATCGCCACGGTGACGGTCTTGATCTCCGTGTAATTTCGCAGCGCATACTCGCCGAGTTCGCGGCCGATGCCGCTCATCTTGAAACCGCCGAACGGGGCGGCGGCGTCGAACACATCGTAGCAGTTGATCCACACCGTCCCGGCCCGCAACTCGGCGGCCAGACGATGAGCCTTCGATACGTCGCGCGTCCAGACGGCGGCGGCGAGGCCATAGGTGGTTCGGTTGCCACGCTCGATCACCTCGTCGATGTCGCGGAATGGAATGATCGACATCACAGGGCCGAAAATCTCTTCCCTGGCGATCTTCATCTCATCCTTCACGCCGGTGAAGACCGTCGGCTCAATAAAGAATCCCTGCTTGCCGACGCGCCCGCCGCCGCAGCGGAGTTTGGCCCCGCCGGTTTTGCCGGATGCGATGTATCCCATCACCTTGTCGAACTGTTCCTGGCTCACCTGCGGACCCTGCGTCGTGGTCGGATCGAACGGGTCGCCGACTTTGGTCTTTTTGGCTCGCTTGAGCATCTTCTCGACGAATTCGTCGTGAACGTGCGATTCCACAAACAACCGGCTGCCCGCGCAGCAGCACTGGCCCTGATTGAGAAACAAGCCAAGGTGGCTGCCTTCAACAGCGGCGTCGAGGTCCGCGTCGGCGAACACAATGTTGGGACTTTTCCCGCCCAGTTCCAGAGTCACGCGCTTCAGATTCGACCGCCCCGCCGCCTGCATGATGAGCTTGCCGACTTCGGTGCTGCCGGTGAACGCGACTTTGTCCAGGTCCATGTGCTCGGCGATCGCCCCGCCGGCGGTTTCGCCGAATCCGGGAACGATGTTCAGCACGCCCGGCGGGAATCCGGCCTCCATGGCCAATTCACCAACCCGCAGCGCGCTCAGCGGCGTCTGCTCCGCGGGCTTGAGAACGATCGTGCATCCCGCCGCCAGCGCCGGCCCCCACTTCCACGCCTGCATGAGCAGCGGAAAATTCCACGGAATGATCTGCCCGACGACGCCGACCGGCTCATGCCGCGTGTAACAGAAATACGGGCCGTTGATGGGAATCGTTTTGCCTTCGATCTTGTCCGCCCAGCCGGCGTAGTAGCGATAGCATTCAATGACCAGCGGCAGATCGGCCGTGCGGGCCTCGTTGATCGGCTTGCCGTTGTCGAGCGTTTCCAGAGCCGCCAGTTCCTCTTTGTGCTGCTCAATGAGATCAGCCAGTTTGTAAAGCAGCCGCCCGCGCTCGCGCGCGTTCATTTTTCGCCACGGCCCCTTTTCAAACGCCTTGCGCGCCGCCGCGACGGCGCGGTCGACATCGGGCTTTTCGCCCTCGGCGACATGCGCGATAGTTTCGCCGGTGGCGGGATTGATGGTCTCGAATGTGCGGCCGCTCAGGGCGTCGGTCCATTTGCCGTCGATGAGCATTTTGGTCTGACGCACTTTGACTTTAGCCGCCTTGGGGGCGTGTTCGATAACGGTAGGCATGACGAAGCTCCTTGTGAGAAAGGCCTACTACTGCGCAACAGCCGGAAATCTCCGCTTTGGCATCATACACAGGCGTTTCGTCTTGATCGAGTTTTTCGTCCGCGTATACTTTGGGGGTCGACGCCCAGGTGGCGAAATTGGCAGACGCACTACTTTGAGGTGGTAGCGCCGCAAGGCGTGCAGGTTCAAATCCTGTCCTGGGCAAATGAAGATCCCTGAGGAACCGCGTTAACCGCATTTTCTGCGGGAAAACGCGGTTCTTTGGTTTCATCCTGCGCCAACTGCGCGTACTCGCTGGATGAAATTGCAGCGCTTTTTGCAGCGCGCTGCAATCCGCTCTGCAACCCGATGGCCTGGTCGAAGTCGGCTTCGGTGATCTGGAGATAATGCCGGCGGGCAATCCGCTCGGTGTTCCCGATCCAGCCGCAGACCACATGGATCGGAAAGTCCTTGAGCAGTTCGGTCTCTCGGGTCGAACGAAGGTTCTGCCACACCTTCGGCCAGGGGTTGAGTCCAGCCCTTTCGATGAGCCGAACGAACTGTGTGTGCGGGTTGTATCCAGGCAGGATGAACGGCAGAACGCGGACCTGATCGGGCGGAGCTTTTTTGAGAACGGTTTCGATGAGTGGCCGCAGCTCCGGCCAGAGTGGGATGACCCGCTTGGACTTGCCCTGCTTTTCAGTTTTGGGCGACGCGATGGTGATGCGGCCGCGCTGCAAGTCGATGTCGCTGATCTTCAGCCCGACCACTTCCGAGGGAATCCGCAGACCGCCGTACCGACCCAGCGCAATCAGCAACTTCCATTCGTCGCTGGGCGCCTTATCCATCACCCGCTCGATTGCCTCGCGGGAGACATAAAACCGACGTTCTTCGTTGACCTGTGAACCACCGCCCACCTTGCGGAAGGGGTTGGTGCTCAACAGTCCGTGGTCGATCGCGTCATTGAGCAGTTGGCGGGTCTTGTTGACAAAACCGGCCACCGTCGCGGGTGAATATTTCTTTTCAACGAGCCAGCGGCGGAAGTCCTTTGCATCCCCCTGCGTGATGGCGGCAACGGGTTTGAGCTTGAAAAACTCGATGCAGCGAAGCTTGGTCTGTTCAAGATTGGACAGAGTCCATTTTTTCAAATCGGGCCGGCGAGCAAAGAAGTCATCCCACAACCTGCCGATGGTCGTGGGAATGCCGCCGTTGTCAGGCCGGCTTCGCGAAGCGACCAGCCCCAGCGCCGCGAGCTTTGCGTGCAAGTCGTCGGTGATGTCGCCAAGCCAGGTCGCCGTGGCCGGGGGAAGTGACACGGCAGCCTTACGACTGCGCTCAATCTGCTCG
>Ga0182024_10016364_pt1 | contig 14075 bp, 10 predicted proteins | sample P32metaG_FD_120480 | JGI IMG/M metagenome (GOLD analysis project Ga0182024, IMG submission 120480) | Permafrost microbial communities from Stordalen Mire, Sweden - P3-2 metaG (Illumina Assembly) | ecosystem: Environmental > Terrestrial > Soil > Wetlands > Permafrost | place: Sweden: Stordalen... | reverse complement strand
GCCGACGCCATGGACAAGGTCGGCAAGGACGGCGTCATCACCGTCGAAGAGGGCAAGAGCCTCGACACCACCGTCGAACTCCTCGAAGGCATGCAGTTCGACAAGGGCTACCTGTCGCCGCACTTCATCACCGATCCGACCACCATGGAAGTGGTGATGGAAGATGCGTATCTCCTGATCCACGAGAAGAAGGTCAGCAGCGCCCGCGACCTGGTGCCGATCCTGAGCAAGGTGGCCGAGCAGGGCAAGCCGCTGGTCATCATTGCCGAGGACATTGAGGGCGAGGCCCTGGCCACACTGGTGGTGAACAAGCTTCGCGGCATCCTGAAAGTCGCGGCGGTCAAGGCTCCTGGCTTCGGCGATCGCCGCAAGGCCATGCTGGAAGACATCGCCATCGTCACCGGCGGCACCGCGATCTTCGAAGAACTCGGCATCAAGCTCGAAGGCGTCGAGCTCTCGCAGCTCGGCCGGGCCAAGAAGATCCGCATTGATAAGGACAACACCACCATTATCGAGGGCGGTGGCGAAGAGGTCGCCATCAAGGGCCGCATCGACCAGCTCAAGAACGAGATCGAGAACACCACCAGCGACTATGACCGCGAGAAGCTCCAGGAGCGCCTCGCCAAGCTCGCCGGCGGCGTCGCCCAGATCAACGTGGGCGCGGCGACCGAAGTGGCCATGAAGGAGAAAAAGGCCCGCGTCGAGGACGCCCTTCACGCCTGCCGTGCCGCAGTTGAAGAAGGCATCCTTCCCGGCGGCGGTGTCGCCGTCATCCGCGCCGCGGCCAAGGTCTTCGGCAACGTCCTCAAGAAGACCGTCAACGAAGACCAGAAGGTCGGCGTCGAAATCGTCCGCCGGGCGATCGAAGCCCCCATCAAGCAGATCGCCGAGAACGCCGGCGTCGATGGCTCGGTCATCGCCCAGAAGGTCAAGGAAAGCTCCGAAGTCAACTTCGGCTACAACGCCCTGACCCACGAATACGGCGACATGCTCAAGATGGGCGTCATCGTCCCGACCAAGGTCGAACGCACCGCCCTCCAAAACGCATCGTCCATTGCGAGCCTATTGCTCACAACCGATGCAGTGGTGAGCGAGATCAAGGAAGACAGGGAACCCGTCGGCGCAGGCGCCGGTGGGGGCGGTGGGATGTACTAATCGCAACAAGAAAACTTCAACCGCCCGTAAAAGCTCAGGGAGCTTGCTCCCTGGGTCTTTTTATTGCGCATCGCGATGCAAAGAAATCAACCCACGGAGCAAGCTCCGTGGGCTTTCCTCTTCAATCCTTTGTCTTTCGTAATCCGCTGCACTTCATCCAGCATTCGCACATTTGTTTCTTGACAAAATCGCATACCTTACATAATCCTTACACAAATGAGCGACAGCGCCCGCGCCGTTTCGCGAAGGAGATACAAAGGCCCGTGGAACGACTGGTATCACTGCATGGGCCACACCTACGGAACCTGGCTCCCTGGCGACCCGCGCGGCTTCCGCACCCGACACCACCGCGAACACGTCGAGGGCGATTACAAACATCCGCCCCCGAAAGGGAAATACGATGCCCGCTACGAACACGCGAAAAGATCGATGAAGCGTGATCCCGTCTATCTCACGATCGACCAGCGTCTTCTCATCGTCCATCTCCTGGTCGAATCCCTACAACGACGAAACTTCGACATCGCCACCGCCTGCGTGACCGACGTCCACTTCCACATTCTCGCCCGCTTCCCCGACCACAACCCGCGCCACTGGATCGGCATCGCCAAGAAAGAATCCTCCCACTTCGCCAAGCAGCAATCCCTCGCCCCACCCGGCGGCCTCTGGGCGGTCCGCACCAAGTCCCTCCCGGTCAATGGCCGCCCCCATCAACTCAACACAGCCAAGTACATCTTCGATCACCGCTTCCAAGGCGGAGCCGTCTGGTACAACGACGCGCTGATTGCTCCCAAAACCTCATAGACCATCCCGGCCCTTTTTTCTGATATATTGGCCCACATGTTCGGCGACGGTTCCCTCACATTCCGAGAATTCGCGATGAAAGAGCCGCTCCCGCTGGCCACCATCCACGACGCCGTCATCGACTTCCTCCGCAACCGCGACGACGCCGTCCTGTCCGGAGCGCAAGCGGTGAACGCCTACGTCGATGAGCCGCGAATGATGCAGGCCGTGGACATTCTCTCGACCCGCGCCGCCGATCTTGCGGAGGAGATCCGTTCGCACCTCGCGAAGAAGTTCACCATCGCGGCTCGCATCCGCGAGGTCGCGGCAGGCCGCGGATTCCGCATTTTCCAACTGTGGCAACCCAAGAACCGTCACCTCGTGGACATACGTCAGGTGACGGCGTTCCCACCGACGCAAACGGTTTCTGAAGTACGAGTACCGATCCCCGAAGAGTTGATCGCCCAGAAAGTGATCAGCTTGAGCTCTCGCTCGGCGCAACCCAAGGGGGATACCGATCGCCGGGATCTGAAGGTCCTGCTACTCGCGTACCCGAATCTGAAGACAACATCCGGGCCGGTTAGGGAGCGACTGACCGCATCAGGGCCCACGCCAGCCGCGATTGCCGAGTGGGAAGCACTCGTAGCCACCGATATCCAGCCGCAATCCGATGCGGAGGGATTCTGAGCCTCTGCGCGTAGTTTGCGATGGAGAGCACGTACGAAGCGGCCCGCACCGCGCACCGGCGCGCGGTGGTGTCCACTAGACAGCATTGTTTTCGCGAAGCTAAAATCGTCCGCGAGACCGAAAAATCAAGATGCCGGTCCGCCCCTTCCACTTTTGAAAGGCTCCGATGACCCAGAGCTTGACCGATTTCTTCAGGGAAAAGCAGCAGCGGTCGGTCGAGGAGAGCAGGGGCGTCGACTGGGATGCGCGCAAAAGGGAATGGTTGGACAACATTGCACGCCTGTACGAATTAATCGAGGCGTCTCTCGCCGAACCACTCCGGCAAGGGACCGCGCTCGTATCCCGCCAGGCGAGGCAGATCACCGAAGACCATTTGGGGACCTACGACATTGAGGACCTGATCCTCATCGTCGGCGACGAGCGCGTCACTTTTGCGCCGCGCGCCAGGAACGTAGTCGGCGCCGGCGGGCGGGTCGACGTGCGCGGCGAGCGCGGCGAAGCGATGCTGGTCGTCCAACCCAGCCCGCGCTGGTCGGTCGTCGAGTCGAAATATCCTCAACTCCGCACCGTCCCGCTGGACGATGCCACCCTCACCGAGTTGCTCCAGAGCGTGATGCGCACGTGAGCGCCGTCCGCGCCCCCAGCCCGCAATCGATCGACGACATTCGGGATTGGTACGAAGGGATCGTTGAATCTCTCGTCCTTCACCGGGCCTTCATGCATGCCGCGCTGCGCAGTGGCGGGACCGCCGAGCCGCGCTTTGTGGGAATGTCTGCCGGCGACGTCGATGCAATTTTCATTGCCCAACGACGGCATCCTCGAGCATCTCAAACAGTCCGGCACGGTCGCCGCGCACCTCGTCACGAACTTCCGCGACGTGCTGCGCGTGCGCCACTGGATCGCCCACGGCCGCTACTGGAGCCAACCCCTCGCCAGGTGCGCCATGAACGACGGCATTGAATCATCTTCGGGGTCATCGCGTACGGATCGATGACGTTTGGAAGGTCAACGAGTGCCGCGATTTCACCTCGGCTTCTGATGATCGGCATCCGCTCGTGAACTTTCGAACGCGACTTGCCGGTCAACGCGGCTGTTGATTCGCATGGAATCCCATCGGCTTGCGAGGACGACCGCCGCCGCCAGCGCGACGGCTCCCCAGAAACGGGCGCTGAGCGCTTGCAGGGATTCGGGCGCAAAATGCAGGAGGTACGAAGCGGCCAGCAGCGCAATGATCGGGCGATAGGGCCTCATTCCACGGGCGAGCGCACGCAGGACGTAGAGGCAGGCGATCCCCAACGCGATGTAGGTATACCGCCAGGCGAGCGGGTTGCAGAGAGTCATGAAAAGCAGCAGCAGCGAGAGGGCCGCGGCTGAATAGGGACGTTCCCTGTGGCGCTGGAGAAGAATCCAGGCATAGATCAACCCGCCGATCAGGCACGAGCAGGCGAACCAGATCGCATGGGCCACCCGGGGCGAGAGCGAGGCGATGTTGACGTGGTACAGGCCCGGCAGGTCCGGGGCGGGCGTGAACGTGCGGGTGAGCATCGCGCTGAGCGACTGATTCGTGGGGCGATAATCCTGCACCTTGATTTCGGTGTGTGCCAGGTGCTGCGGCCACTGCCGAAGAAGCGCCCAGTTGCGGCTTGGGCCGACCCAAGCGGCCGGCAGGAGCAGGAGCACCGCGAGCGTTGCCGCGAACGACGAGACGCTCCGCCCCGGCCGCCGGCACAGCACGAGCCACGGCAAGAACGCCAAAGGCACCACCTTCAAGCAAACCGCCAACCCGAGCGCGGCGCCGGCGCGGATCGGCTTGTCCTCCTTCGCCCATACGAACGCGGCCACCGTTGAGAGCAGATAAAGCAGCGACGTCGTGCCGGAAAACAACTCGTCGAGGACGTAGTGCGACGATAGAAAAATCGCCCCCGCCATCAGCGCCGCGCGCAGCGGCCCGGAATCGTCGGGGCTAAAGATCACCCGAGCGGCAACGCGGTAGATCAGCACCAGACAGATCAAGTCTCCGACGAGCCAGATCCATCGCGCCCATCCGACCGGCAGCGTCGATAGCGGCGCGATGAGAAGCGCTACCGCGGGCGGGTTTTTGAACGTGAGCAGCGGGCCGTGCTCGAGTGTGTAGATCGGCAGCCGCAGACGCATCGCAAGGCCCGCGCGGTAATACACGCCCCAGTCGCCGTCGCCGTATTGGTTCAGGTCGTGGAAGGTCGACGAGCCGTGGCCGGCTCGCTGCTGGTGGTGAACGACACGAACCGAAGCGTAGACGAAAAAGGCCAGGCCCAGAAGGATCAGCGCTATCCGCACCGCCGGGTGCGCCGCGATGCGACTCGCGCTTTGGGCGAACGGAGGGGTCTGAGGGTGTTCGGGCGATTCGGACAAGACGCGTCTCCTGATGCCGGACACACCCCATTCGACATTGCCTTAATTCCGCTTGTTCCGCTTGATGGAGCGTTAGCCGTTTTCCTGTCCTCCTGGGACGGCGACGGCGACCATCGGGAGCGCCTTGGCGCGCGGCGAGGCGAGCCGACGCAGGATTCGCCGGGCTGGGAGCTCCACCGCATAGTAAAGCGCGATCGCGAAGAGGAGGATCACCGCCAGATAGATCGCGATGACTCCGCATCGGACTGCGAGCGAGGAATGAACGAACCGGCCGGTCGGCAGCGCGACCTTCAGAATCTTCTGCGGCAGCGCGTGGACCATGTAGATCGCATACGAAATCTCCCCGAGCCAGCGGAGCAGCCCGTGGGCGAGCACCTTGCCCGTCAGCGATGACTCGGCGGTGAGGCCGGCCAGCACGCATGGGAACGCCAGCAGAATCGCCCCGTCGGCCCAGGGATTCCAGATCGATGAGAACAGCAGAATCGCCGCCAGCGCGACGACCAGCACATCCAGGCCGCGCTGGCAGAGCCAGATGAGCCGGTGAGATTTGTCATGAAGCAGATAGAGCGCCGCGCCGGAGCAGAACTCGAGCGTGACGCGGACGATCGGCTTCCAATTCCGCAGCGGCACGCCGCCATACCACAAGACGGCATAGGCCGCGATCGGAACGAAAATCAAAAGCAGGATTGAGCCGCTCGAGCGGCACCGGCTGGCCAGCGCCCAGCAGGCGGGGAACACCAGCAAATAGGCAAACCACTCGGCGCTGATCGACCACGATGGGTAATTCCATTCCTTGCCTTCCCATCCCTGCGCGAACGGCCACGCGTGCGTCATCGTTAGTTGGAACGGGAGCGAACCAAGGGGATAGGTTCCGGTCAGCGTCATCTTCGCGGCATGGGCCGCCAGCAACGCGATGCCAAGCACCGCGAGCGTCGCGAAATGATTCGGATACACCCTGGCGAAGCGAAAGCCCAGGAATTCGCGGTAGTCGGCCCACGTCAGGCGGCTCTGCCCGGCCCGGTAGACGTAGCAAAGAATGAAGCCACTTAGAATGAAGAAGAGATCAACCCCCATGTCGCCGCGCTGCCATGCGGGGGCGAGCCGTCCGAAGGCCGGAACCAGCTCGGTGAAGTTGGCCCCGAAGTGATAAGCGACGACCGCCAGAGCCGCGACCCCCCGAACGCCGGTCAACCCGCGCAACTCCTTTTGCTGTACACGATGACCCATGCCCGTCCTTCGTCCCGTCGGCCCGCCTCACTCTATCGGCCGTCGCGGGCGAGTGTCAAAGTCGCTCGGCACCAGGCGAGCGCATCGGGTGTAGCTCCAGATTGTGGCGATCCCCCCGGTGGGGCGGACATTCTTGTCTGCCTCGGGGCCGCGAGTGCGGGAGTGTACTCACTCCCGCCGAGCGGACCTGAAGGAATGAGGAAGGGACAGGAATGTCCCGACGGATAATGGGCAGACAGGAATGTCTACCCCACCAAGTCGCCACAAAGAGGAGTTACACCCAGCGCATCTGCTGAATCTTGGGGGGCAAAGTCCCCTCTCGCTCTCGTGGACTATGAATTCCCCCCACGCCGCCCCGGATCGGGTGCGCCGCGAGCATTGGGGCGGAAGAGCGCCGACAGATCCGGGGCGGCGCGGCGGGATCACATTTTATGATTGTCGAGCCCACTGACGCCGCTCTGCCCGCGGCGTGGGGGATGCCGACCATCATCCACATAGCAATTTGCGCCTTACGCTGCCACCGACACACCCGCAGCACCGGCGGTGACGCCGTTGACGGTCATTTGATAGGAGCCGGCCGGAAGCGACACGCTGGCGAATTGATCGTTGTGGACGTTGCTCTCCTGGTCCCATTCGGCGGGCGTGAGGTAGTTCGTCGGGCTGGTGTAGCCCGCCAGATAGTTCACCCCGCCGTAGGAGTTGGCGGCGGGCCAGATGTTTCCGCTGATCAGGGCGAAGCCGCTGAGATCGGGCGCGTCCAGCGTGAGCGCGGCGTCCCCGTCATTTTCGAGGCGAAGATTCGGGGCGATGTACAGGTTGTTGGTCAGCGTAATGGTGCCTGGAAGCGCGGCGTTGGCCATCAAGAGAAACTGCCCGTCAATACCGCTGTTCACCGCCGTGTTGTCTGTGATCGTGATGTCGCGCATCAGCCGGGTGGTCGGATACGTGGCGTCCGTCGGCGTGATCTGAATGGCGGCCATGTTCGGATCATCGAAATAGTTATCGCGGACCATCACGTGATCGGATGAGCTGGTCAGCCCCAGCGGAGCGTCGTTGAAATAGTTGTCCTGCACGACGATCCAACTCGCGCTCGAGTCGGCGGCCATCAACGAGTCCGGGCCGAAGCCAACGTCGCCGTAGTTCAGCGTGTTGTTGGTGATGTAGACGTATGTGCCGCCGCGGAAATTGATCGTGGTCTTCATCACCTCGGCGGGGTCGTCGGGGCGGAGGACCTTGCTGAGATCATTGTCGGCAATCAGCACGGCGGTGGTGTTGGGATCGTTCGAGCGGATCACGTGCTGGCGCGTGGTGTTGGCGACGTTATTGCCGACGATCGTCCAGTTGTTCCCGTCCACCCAGCAGAAGTACCCGCGCAGGCCGGTGAGCAATGGGGCCGAGCTATCCTGGACGATCACGCCGCTGGGCTGCATGCTTCCATCGACGGCATTTTCCACGTTCAGGAACGTATCGTCGCGAACCACCACGTCGGTGCCCCAAGCCCACACCGCGGTGACGCCGATCTCGGGCGCTGGGCCGCTGGCGACCGCGTTCGGGGAGTCGAAGGTCAGGTTCTGGATGGTGATATTTGACGAGTTCTGCTCGCAGAACAGGATCACGTCGTCCCATCCAGTCACTCGATTGAGCACGGGATTGGCGCCGGCGCCATAGGCGCCCACATAGATGTCGTGGCCGGCCAGGAACAGGTCGGTGTCCACGTCGAACGTCTCGCCGCGCTTGAAGAGAATCTGCACGTCGCTGCCGGCCAATTGGACGGCCTTCATTGGAGTTTGCACGGCCTGGTCGGGGGTAGCGCCGCTGTTGGAATCCGAGCCGTTGGTGTCCACATAGATGACCGGCCGGGTGTCGGCGTTCACGGTCACCTGGCTGGTGGCCACGGAGGTGAGGCCGGCGTCATCGGTAATCGTCAGCGTGATGGCGTAGGTGCCCGGCGCGTCGTAAACGTGGCCGGCATTCCAGCCGGTCAGGTTGTTGTACTCGCTTCCGGCATCGCCGAAGTTCCACTGATACGTCGTCGTCAGCGCCGTGCCATTCTTAATCGTCGAGCTGAGCGCATTCACGTTGACGCCTTCACCGGTGATGACGCTGGTCTCGAGTTGCGTGATGACCGGCGTGGGAGCCGAGGCGCTGCTCGAAACCGGACTTGAAACCGGAGGTGTTGGCAACGGTGTTGGAATCGGCGACGGCTTAGCGACCGGCGTCGTTCCCTGTCCGGTAACTGAACTGCTGCCCGGCTGCCTTGGGGGCCGCTTGGCCACGGTGTGGGCCGCCTGGGCATGCACGACCGTGCTGGCGGAACCGACGACGACATTGTTCTGCCCCCCGCCGCCGTAGATCGTGTCGCTGCCGGTGCCGTCGATGAGGGTGTCGGTGCCCGCCGATCCGTAGATAACCGTATCACCACTGCCGGCGACGATTTTATCGGTCCCACCACCCGCGATCAGCGTGTCGTTTCCCGATCCGCCGTAGATCACGTCGTGGCCCGGCCCGCCGACGATCAGATCGTCGCCCGAGCCGGCGTAAATCGTATCGCGCGCCCCGCTGCCCCAGACGGTGTCATTGCCCGCGCCCAGCGTGATGGTGCCGCCGGCATGAATCAGGTCGCTGCCGTCACCGGCGTCGATCGAATCCAAGCCGCTGCCGCCCCAGATCGTGTCGTTGCCGCCATTGGCGGTAATCGCGGCCGCAAGGCCCAAGTGCGGGTCCACGTACACATAATCGTTTTGCGTCGAGCCGACGAGAACCAGCGACTTGACTTGGTTAAAGCGGAACGTCTGCTGTTGCCCGGAAACCGATGCGGTCAACAACTGCCGGCCGGCCGATAATTCGACGGTCATGTTGGCGGCGGTGCTCGGGTCGGCCTGCAGGGTCAGCACGCCGTCGTGCAGGCCAATCGTCGCCGACATGCACTGGCGGCCTTCGAGCGCTTCGAATACGGCTTTCGCGATCGACTGCTGGGCATTGGGCTTCATGCCCAACGAATCGGGCACTTTTTGCGCGTGCTGAGGCGATAACTGGCCTGATACCCCGCCTTTTTTCGGTCAGCGCCCTCGAACGTCCCTCCCAGGCTTCAATTCCTGCACATTTTGGACCCGATAATCTCCGCTCTGCCAATTCTGCCGGGCGCGGTGGTTGACAAAACGAGGATCGAAATCAGGGTCCGGTTTAACGCGAATACGGGGAGCAAGCTCCCCGGCTACACGGGATTCTGAGACCGCGCCTAAGCTCCTCGCTGGATGATCCCCCAGCCGATTACGGCGCCTTGTCCGACTGCTCCCGCATTTTTCTCCGCGCCTTCTCCCGAAGCTCGAGATAGATTTGCCGCTGCGGGAACGCGGTCGTGTCCGGGAAATCGCCGAGCTTTTGGCATTGCTCATCAACCACATCCCAGTGCCCGCATCGGGCCGCCATTGGGCGTAAAGGGATGCCCAACGATCGGTACAGCAACATGCTTTCCCCACGTCGCACCTCGCGGTTCTAGATTGATTTCGGCCACTTGCGTCGTTACTGATCGCGCCAACATCATTTGCGTTATACCACGCCAAATCGCACCATCAATTATTCCGAAGGCCAAGAGGCTGCTTCACGGCCAGAGGGAGCCGAGCGGCTCCGCCGCCGGACGCGCCGCACGATGGGTTGTGAACGACCTCAAATCACCGAAATCAGTCATGTCCCCGTATTCAGCGAAAGGCAGTTGTATGGAGCAATCCACCGCGCCAGCGTCGGCAACTGAGGCCCAAGGCGTTGAACACTCTGAACCCAACCAAGCCACCTGCTGCATTGTCGGCGGCGGCCCCGCCGGGGTCATGCTCGGGTTTCTCCTGGCGCGCGCCGGCGTCGATGTGCTGGTGCTGGAAAAGCACAAGGATTTCTTCCGCGATTTTCGCGGCGACACCATTCATCCTTCCACTCTCGAATTGATGCATGAACTGGGCTTGCTGGAAGAGTTCCTCCGCCAGCCGCACCAGGAATTGCGACAGATCGAGGCGCATTTCGGCGATCAGGTGGTCCACATCGCGGACTTCTCGCAACTTCCCACGCACTGCAAGTTCATCGCGTTTATGCCGCAGTGGGACTTCCTCAATTTCATTGCGGCCCACGCCCGGCGATTGCCCGGTTTCCATCTTCGCATGGGCGCCGAGGTCACCGACTTGTTGTTCGAGGGCGATCGCGTCGTCGGAGTAAAGGCGCGCACGGCCAATGGGCCACTCGAAGTGCGAGCGAAATTGGTGGTCGGCGCCGACGGCCGCAGTTCCACCATGCGGGCGCGGGCCGGGCTCGATGTGATTGATTCGGGCGCGCCGATCGACGTTCTCTGGTTTCGCCTGACCAAGCGCCCAAGCGATCCGCCGCAAGCCTTCGGCTTCGTGGGCGCCGGCCAGTTCATGGTGCTGATCGATCGCGCCGACTACTGGCAAATCGCCTACGTCATCCCCAAAGGCTCCTTCGACGAAAAGCGGCAGCGCGGGCTGGAAGCGTTCCGCGAGGAAGTCGCGCGCTGCGCCCCTTTCCTGGCCGATCGCGTCGGAGAAATCACGCAATGGGACGACGTGAAGCTCTTAAGCGTGAAGGTGGATCACCTGCGCAAATGGTTCCGCGATGGCCTTCTCTGCATCGGCGATGCCGCCCACGCAATGTCGCCGGTCGGCGGCGTTGGAATCAACCTCGCCATTCAGGACGCCGTCGCAACCGCAAATCTCCTGGCGACGAAGTTGCGTGACGGCACGCTGACGACCAAAGACCTTCATGCCGTGCAAAGCCGTCGCGAGCGCCCGGCCCGTTGGACTCAGCGCGTGCAGGTCTTTCTGCACAAGCATCTGCTCGAACGCATTTTCAGTTCCGGCCAGACGATTGCCGCGCCCCTTGTGCTTAGCCTGGTCGAGAAATATCCAAAACTGAGGCGCATCCCCGCCCGAATGGTCGGCATCGGCGTCCGGCCCGAGCATGTACGATAAAATGAAATCGGGTCGAGGGCCCGGGAAAGTCGTTGGTGACTGTGCCCACCGGGCTGCCCAGCCGCTCGGCGATGTCCGCCACCGGGGGTCTTCGGGACAACTAAACGTGACGGGGACAACTCAGTCTTAGCCAAGCGCTAATACCCCTCCACCGTGGCGCCCTGCGTGAGAGCGGATGGATCGAAGATTCCCGGCGGATAGTCCGCGGCTGAAACCACGTCCAACTGAATCCTCGTCGTTTGGGTGTACTCGTAAATTCCTTCGGCGGGATCGTCGTAATGAATGGCGGTTTGGACGCCGGCCACCACGCGGCCGTCGATGCGGTGCAGGTCGGAGAGTGTCGTTTGGCTGGTTTTGGTCCAGGCTCCCTGTCGCTTGGCCCAATCGATCTGCTTCAGGCAGACGTAATCATTTGCGGGATCGAAGTAGTAGTCGGTGCGCTGATTGCCGTCGCCGCCCGTTCGCAGGCCGACGCAGCCTGACGGGGTATCGGCGTTGCGATCGCTCAATTTGAAATCGGGGCCGCTCTCCCAGATCGGCCATTGGATCTCGTCCGGCCAGGAGTTCCTGGCCAGAAGCGAACGAGGGTTGCGGCGCGTGACATGGACCTGGGGCTTGGAACCTTTCGTGAACGAAGTTGATCTCCAGAAGTAGTCGGCGTCGGTGGCCATGAGCTGCATCTCCACCGGAGGGTGATGTGCGGCCCAATCCAGCAGGATCGGCACCGTGGCGTCGCGAGCGGGCGTCCGGAGCTGGTCATTCCGCCCATATGCCCAGGCGAATTGATCGTCACGAAGCTGTTGACCGTCGCGCCAGATGACTTCGAATCCGCCAACCGGCATCTTTTCACTGGCCGGCAGCACCCACACGACCGCCCGGTAATTCTTGAGAAACTGATCGTGCGCGCGGATGACGCCAGCAAGGAGGGGTGCGACGTCCGGTGGCGCAACGGTTACATCGCGGTGAATTGACGTCCCGCGCGGAACGCCGATCGCGTAAAGATCGGGCGGCCCGGTGGCGGGGAAGTCGTAGTCGCCGGTGCTCCACTCCTTTCCGTATTGCTCGCGATCGGCCAGTTGCAATCGTTCCCGCCTGCGGAGCGGCAGATGGGATTGCGGATCGGCCCAGAGCTGGGAGTATATAAACCGTGCGCCGGTTCCATCAGTCATGTAGACATCAAACCGGATGGCGGGCTTGCCATTGAGCACATCCTTCACCGCAACGACCGGCGGTGGAGAGCCATGCGCCGGCTGCGTTGCCGCGAATCGCGCAAGCGGTGCGACCAGGTCGCCCCAGGCGGACTTGGGCGTCCATGCCGGCGGCTTGGTGCCGGGCCGGTAGATCGTCGGCTGATCCTGCTCGATCATGCCGCTTCGCTTCCAATACCATAGTCGCGTGTTGGTCCGATCGTTCAGATAGACCGCATCCCCGTCATCCCGTGTGAGATAAGTCTCTCCCGTCTGCAAATCCGTCCAGTCGTCCTTGATCCCACCCGTATCGTAATGGATGTGGACCCACCGTTGTCCTTCGAATGCCTTCTGCACGTCGGCGAGGCTCAAGCTGACCGAGCCGCTCAGGAAGAAAACGATTGCCACGATCGCGGCTGCTCCGCCCAGTGCGGCAATTCCCGCCACCAGGAGCGGATGGCGTAAGATCCGTCGCGGCGGCGCATCGGGCCGGCTCGACCCGAGTTGCTGCATGACATCGTCCACCATCGATCGCGGCGGAGCCGCGACCGCGGCAGCGCGTTTCAGGCGAGATTCCAAATCTGCGGTGCTTATGTTCATGGGAACTCCTTAAGCTGCTTTCGCAGCCGGTCGAGGCCCCGGGAAAGTCGTTTGGTGATGGTGCCCACCGGGCTTGCCAGCCGCTCGGCGATATCCGCCACGGGCAGGTCTTCGAAATAGCGGAGCAGGAGGACTTGCCGTTCGTGCGCTGGAAGACGGGCCAGCGCTGCCAATAGCATTGCGGCTTCTTCCTCGTCGCCGGGATCCGCGGACGGCATCTGCCCGATGTCGGGGATCGAGACCGTGCTGCGTCGTGTGCGGACCCAGTCCGTTGCCGTCCGGCGGGCGATCGTCAGCAGCCACGCTCCAAAGGCGTTGTGTGATCGAACGTCTGCCAGCCTTCGATACGCTTTGATGAACGTTTCCTGCGTCACATCCTGGGCGGCATGATGGTCGCGAACGATCGACCACGCGACGGAATGGACCAGCCGCTCATGCCGCCGGACCAATTCGGCATACGCAGGCGTGTTCCCGCCCAGGATCTGACGGATCAGGAATTCATCGCCCTGCGCGGGGCGCAATTTCAACGACATCACGTGTGCCTTGACAATGGCCGAGGGGGTTTTGCGGCAAAGATTTTGTAGCAGACGGTTTCGGAAAGGGCGAAAAGGCGATCGGAAAGTTCTTCGTCGAATGCCTCGACACGCCATTGGATAAGGGCCGCTTGGGGGTGCGTGACAGTTCCGGCGAGAGCAGCTTTACTTTGCGCATCCAGCAGCGCGGCGTCTTTTCTCCCTCTCCCGGTAATCCGGGAGAGGGTTGGGGTGAGGGTTTACCGCTCTCCGATTCTCATTCGAGGCGGATGCTGTCGCGGCGAACCCTCACCCTGCCCTCTCCCGGATTACCGGGAGAGGGAAAAGCAACGCCGCCGAAACTGTCACGCACCCGCCGCTTGGAGGCGGCGCGGCGGCGACTTGACTTTTATAGCCCGCATCCAGAAGCTTCCGGCACGTCCGGCGGTGTGGGTCGGGGCGGTTTATTCAGGCATTTCGTAGCGAGGAGCAAAGCTCATGGCCGTCAAGTATGGCGTGATCGGTTGCGGTGCAATTGCGCAGCGCCGGCACATTCCCGAGTG
>Ga0182024_10016363_pt1 | contig 14075 bp, 9 predicted proteins | sample P32metaG_FD_120480 | JGI IMG/M metagenome (GOLD analysis project Ga0182024, IMG submission 120480) | Permafrost microbial communities from Stordalen Mire, Sweden - P3-2 metaG (Illumina Assembly) | ecosystem: Environmental > Terrestrial > Soil > Wetlands > Permafrost | place: Sweden: Stordalen... | reverse complement strand
TCGCATTGCCCAGGGACTGGAAACGTTGACTCCCTATCTGCAAAAGCGATTGGCATTCGCGTCGCCCGACGGCTAGGAAAGCGTCCGCAGCGCGGCGTTCGCGCTCGGTGCGCGGCGGCCGATGTCCGCCGCGATATCCGTCGCTCGCCGCGTGAGACCCAGGCCGCAGCATCCCGATCGAACATCATGCCCCATCGCATTTTGATCGCCGAACCACTCGATTTCAGCCCGCAGGCCGTGAACTTGCTCGGCAAAGTGGCCGACGTCGAGCTGCGCGCCTGCGACCGAGCCGGGCTCGAACGAGCTCTGGCCGAATTCGACGTCGTCTGGTTTCGGCTGGCCCATCGCATCGACCGAGAGATGCTCGCCCACGCCACGCGCTGCCGGATCCTCGCGACGCCGGTCACCGGATTGGACCACATTGATCTGGCGGCATGTCGGGAGCATCGCGTCCGTGTCGTCAGTCTGCGCGGCGAGGTCGAGTTTCTGCGCACGGTGCGGGCCACCGCCGAATTGACCGTCGCCTTGACGTTGGCTTTGCTCCGGCACCTTCCGCAAGCGGTCGCCGCGGTTCAAGCCGGCGCGTGGGACCGCGATCAGTTTCGCGGGCAAGAGTTGTATGGCAAAACGATCGGCCTGGTGGGCGTCGGTCGGTTGGGTAGCCTGGTGGCAGGATACTTTCGTGCGTTCGGAGCCGAGGTTTTGGGCTACGATCCGCGGCCAGACTTTCCGACGCAGCTTTGCACGCGAGTCGGCGAACTCGACGAACTGATGCGACGGTCCGACATCGTCAGCATCCACGCCTCCTACGGCGACGACACGCGGCACTTGATCGGCCGCCGCGAACTGGCGGCGCTGCGGCAGGGAGCGGTTCTCATCAACACGGCCCGCGGCGGCATCGTCGACGAACAAGCACTGATCGAATGCCTCGATCGTGGACGATTGGCCGGCGCGGCGCTGGACGTTCTTGATGGCGAACCGGACATCACGCCCCAGCATCCGCTGATCGCCTACGCCCGAGAGCACGCCAATGTCTTGATCGTGCCACACATTGGCGGCAATACGCGTGAATCGTTTGAGAAGACGGAATGTTTCTTGGCCGCTCGCGTGCTCGAGGCGCTGGCCGCGCCGGATCGGCCGGGGAGCGAGCAATGTTAGTTGCCGTTAATTTTCACTACGTTCGACCGGCGTTCGATTTTCCCTATCCAGGGATTCACGGCATCTCGCCCGAACAATTCGCCTCGCAACTCAAACTATTGGGACGTGTCGGCCAGTTTGTATCGGGGGCCGAACTGCGAGCGGCAGTCGAACGGCGGCAGCCTTTGGCATCGCCGGCCCTGGTGGTTACTTTTGACGACGGGCTGCGGGAACAATTCGATCACGCCTGGCCGATCCTCCGCGAGCTGGGGATTCCGGCGATCTTCTTCATCAACACGCTTCCGATCGCCACCGGGACGATCTGTGCGGTTCATAAAATTCATCTGGTCCGCGCGCACCTCAACCCGGCGGAATTCGAGCGGCGGTTGCGACACAAAGCTGCCCAGCGCGGGCTTTCGCTCTCCGCTAGCGCCGATCCCACGGCTGCCACGAAGCACTATGTCTACGACACGCCCGCCGCTGCCCAACTGAAATTCCTGCTCAACTTTTCCCTCCCTCCGATCGAGCGGGATGCGATCGTGGCCGAGATCTTCGAGGAGCAGTTTCCCGGGCGGGAAACGGCGATGAGCCGCCAGCTTTATCTGGCGCCAGAGCAAATCGCTGAACTGGGCCGGCACGGAGCGATCGGCAGCCACGCGCACGATCATCTGCCGCTGGGGCTGCTCTCGCCGTCGGCGATCGAGACCCAAATCACTTTGGCCAATCATTATCTTTCCGATTGGGCTGGCTACGCGCCTTACGCTTTGAGCTATCCCTACGGCTCGCGCGAGGCCTGTTCTCCGGCTGCCGCCGGCGTGGCCAGCCGGTGCGGTATTCGGTTTGCTTTCACCATGGAACGCGCGGCCAACACCGACCTGGCTCGTCCGCTACATCTGGCCCGCTTCGACAACAACGACTTGCCCGGCGGCAAGGCGGCGCGCTTTGGAATCGACCAGTTGTTCGAAGGCGTGGGCGACGCAAAGTGGTTCGAGGCCGCTGTCGCGTGACCGCTGCCGGCCCGTTAGTGAGGACTCGATCAGAATGAGCGAATTCAACGTGCTTGGCATCATTCCGGCACGCGGGCAGTCGAAACGACTCCCTCGCAAGAATTTGTGCATGCTGTCTGGAAAGCCGCTACTGGGCTGGGCGATCGATGCCGCGCGTCAGGCTCGGCAATTGAGCCGGTTGATCGTCTCGTCCGACGATGACGAGATTCTGGCCCTCGCCCGCAGCTATGACGTGCGTTTGCCGCTGAAGCGTCCACCGGAGTTGGCCGCGGACGATTCGCCAGCGATCGATTACGTCAGGCACGCGTTGGCGACGCTGGAGTTGGACCAAGAGCGGCATTTCGACGTCGTCGTCATCCTCCAGGCCACCAGCCCGTTCACGCTGCCCGCGGATATTGACGGCACGATCGATCTGCTGTTGGCAAGCGGCGCCGATACGGCGGTCTCGGTAATGCGACTCGATCACGCGGTTCATCCGGTTAAACTGAAGACCATGTCGGGCGATCGTCTGCTCCCCTACCTGGAAGAAGAGCGGGGCCGCATGGCCGCGGCCGATTTGCCGGAAGTGTTTGTGCGGAATTGTTCGGTCTATGCCACCCGACGTGCGGTGATTGAAAGCGGCCGGATCATTGGTGACGATTGTCGGGGTTATGTGATGCCCCGTGAGCGATCGGTCGACATCAACGAACCGGTCGACCTGGAACTGGCCGAATTCCTGCTCTCTCGGCAACGCGGGGGGGCGAATTGAGCTCCCGGGGGCAAAATCGTGTCGACCGGAATTTGCCGTCCCGGAAGTCTCCGCCACCGCGCCAACTCGACCGGCCGATGGTAGATTGGATGTTAGGTTTTTGGGCTGGATTCTAATCCGATTGTGCACCATGTCCCCTTCACCTTGAGATGATTCGCCCGGACCCCTTCGGCACGAGCGGCGGCAGTGTCTTCCTGCCCGCTCGCGCCTCCCTCTCTTGAAGTCTCTACGCAATCGCCATGACCAATTCGCACGCTTCCTCGACCACCGAATCCAAAATACCGCGCTTCGCGATGCTCGACGCCATGCGCGGAATCGCGGCTCTCGCGGTTGCCTGTTATCACTTCCAGGGCCTGTTGACGTTCGAACGCACCCGCTCGCTGTTCGGGCCCATCCTGGACTGGGTATGCGAACATGGCGTTCTGGGCGTCGAAGTCTTCTTCGTGCTGAGCGGCTTCGTCCTTGCGCATGGCTTGCGTCCGCTGCAGCTGAGCTCATCGGGACTGGGGCGGTTCATGCTACGCCGTTCGATCCGTTTGACTCCAGCGTACTGGGCCGTCTTGTTCGTCACCATCCTCGTGAACGGCTTGCTGATTGCCTATGGTGTGGCTCACCGGACCCCCGTTACGGCTGGGATCGTACTGGCGAACATGTTCTATTTGCAGGAGCTCCTCCAGGTCCATTCGCCGGTCAATGCCGCTTGGACGCTCTGCATCGAGATGCAGTTCTATTTGTTCTTCTACCTGTCGAAGTGGGCCTTTCAATGGCTCCGGCAGCGGGTGCCGCTGCGGCTGGCGCGACTCGTCGTGTTCGGGCCTCCGGCGATTATTTCGCTCTTCATGGCCGCCGGTTATTTGCCGGCGATTCCCGGTCTTTTTCTCGACCGCTGGCATTTCTTCTTTTTTGGGGTGTTGGCCTACTGGTCACTGATGAGCATCCTGTCGTCGATTTGGATTTGGATTTACATCGTCTTCATGGTCGTGCTTTGCAAAAGCAGCATCTTGGGGGGTGTCGGTGGCGGCCTCGCCATTCTGGGGGTCGCGCGGCTGGGGTTGTTGGACTCCCGGACGCGAGGACGGTTTCTGCCCTACGTGGGCAGCCGCTCGTACAGCATCTATTTGGTCCATGCGCTCGTCGGCAGCAACCTGATTCGGCTGCTGCTGCGATTGAATTGGGCGCCCAACACACTTTTGGTGTTGCTGGGATATTTTGCTTTGGCCCTGCTCGCGACCTTCCTGGCCGCGGAAATATTGTACCGATTGGTCGAGTGGCCCTCGCACCGCCTCGCGCGGCGCATCGCCTGGGAGAGCCCGTCGGCGGTGCCGGTCGCTGCCCCCGAAGAAACCGCGCGGCTGTTGCCAGGCATGCCTCGGTTCGCTCCTCCAACGGCAGAGGATCGGATTGCCGCCCATTGGACGCGACGGTGGCCGGCGATCGCGGCGGCGATCCGTGCCGAGAGCGGCTGGTTGATTCCCACGGCCGTGTTTGCAGCGATCTGGCTTTTGGAAATGTACGTCGTCCAGAGCGTGACGTTGGCACCCGGCCACACCGTGGGGAGACGTTTCGATTTCTACGCGCCGAAGATCCGCTTCCTGATGGATATCTGCTTCATTGGCGCGGTGATGTCGCTTTTCAGTCGCGGTGGGCTCGCGATCGTGGCGATTGGCGGCTCGTTGCTGAATCTCGTCTTGCTGACCTACTTCAACTACTTCTACCGCCCCCTTTCGCTGTTGCACGTAACGCAGAATTTCAAGGAGGGCATGGAAATCAGTCTCTTCGCCTGGGACCTCTTGGACGGCGCCATGATCTTGTCCCTGTCGGCCGTCTTGTTGCTCAAGTTGCTGGCGGTGAGGTCGATTTCAGCCGCTCCACGCCGGCGATCTCCAGCGTGGTTGGGTATCTTCGGTGCCTTTGCCGTTGGTTATGTCGTCCTGTTCGCATTTGCCAATCACGTTGATCCTATCGACAGAATCGCGTCCGAAAGCACGCTGGGACGGCTGGGAATCATCCGCGGATATCTCGGTCCCTGGATCGGCGAGTTCTATTATCTGAACGACGACCGACTGATGCAACGAGCCCGCGAGCGGCGCGACTACAAAAGCGATCAATTGACGCCCGTCGAGATTCCGCTGCAGATCGAGCCTCGGTTAGTGATCATCCAGGCCGAGAGTCTCGACCAAAAAGTGATCGGATATTCCGTCGCTGGCAAGGAAGTGACGCCGTTTCTCAACCGGCTGCGCGGTCAGGCGATGTATTTCCGTACGAAGGTGTTCCATTACCAAGGATCGTGTGACTCCGACTTCACGATGCTCGAGGGGGTGGCCGCCACTCCACGGGTTAACGCCTACTATATGCCCGCCTATCCCTTCGAAGACTCGCTGCCGATCATTCTCAAACAGCATGGCTATCACACTTTCGCGTTCCACGGCAATCACGCGGGCTTCTATAACCGCGGCTGGGCGTTCTTCAAAATGGGCTTCCAACGCTCGCTGTTTCAAGAACAACTCGAAAGCGATTTTGGATTGCCGGTTACCAACTTCGGCATCACCGACCAGGAAGTCCTACGCCTTTCCTCGCATCTGTTGCGCGAGAGCCATGAGCCGACCTGCCACTTCATCATCACCTTGACCTCGCATACGCCGTTCATCTACGTAACGCCGCGCCCAGACTATCCCTGCCCGCGGCCAGTCAGCAAGGCCGAGTCCTATTTCAACAGCATGCGCTACCTGGATGACTGCCTGAAAGAATACGTCATGTCGCTTCCGAAGCACACCACGGTGGTGATTTACGGCGATCATTGCACCGAAGTCGAAACGGCCGACTTTGCCTCCGATCGTGGTGATAACACCGAATTCGTCCCCTGCTTCATCTACGATTCCGATCGCGATCTCGCCGAGGAACAGCGTACCCGCCACGAACCGATCTCGGTCGACGGCACGCTCAACTTGCTGGACATCAGCACCTATCTGCGCAATCGCATCACGGCCGTCCACGCAGTGACACGTAGCGAAGGGCAGCCGGCGGAAGTCGATCCCCAGCCGGCTCCCCCGCCGTCGGCTGAATCCGAGCCGGCCAAAACTCAATCCAAACTGTCTGTCCCCTCGGGTTCCTTTCGCGACGGAGATCCCATTGCCCGGCGGCAAGAGAGCACTTTTCCCATCCGCGCGCCTGACAATCCTTGATTGCCTCGTCTTGAAACGCCCGGCCTGCGGTTGGCGGGCGTTTCCGGCTCCCCGCGGGGTTGCTGAGTGATCCGTGGGCATAAACTGGCCGTAAAAAAACATTTTCCGACTTATCTGGAAATCATCGCAACATGAGCCCGTCGAAGGAAGATTCCGTGCAAAGTGACTCCTCCAGTGGCGCTCGGCCGGCACTCTCCCCGTTCGGCCTCGATCACCGAGAACGTTTGGCGGAGACCGTCGTACTGATTCCGGCCGCCGGCCGCGTGCCGGAAAACGTGATGGCGCTGTCGAACATCACCTGCCCGGCGATGGTCCCCGTGGCAGGCCGACCCGTGATCTATTGGACGGTGCGGTACTTGCAGTCGCTCGGCCTGCGGCGATTTGTCATGGCGGTCGCCAGTCGCGGCCTGTTCGTTGAGGATTTCGTCGAGTGTGCGTTGGGTCAGGACTGCGAGATTCGTTTTTTGGTTCCGTCGCGCGATGGGGGCGTCGGTCGAACCGTGCTGGAGTTGGCTGAAGAAGCCGTCGGTCGCTCGGCTTTGGTCGTGTTGGGGGATACCCACTTTCAGTTCGCCGATCCCACTCTCTTGGTGCAGGACGAGCCGGTGGTAATGGTTCACCCCGTCGACGATTCTTACCGCTGGTGCGTGGCCGAGACGAATTCCCAGGGAATGGTGACCAGCCTCCACGACAAACAGCCCGGTCTGCCGGCACCGGTCGAGGCCCTGATCGGCGTCTACTATTTTCCCGATTTGGATGCGCTGCGCACCGGGGCCCGGCAGGCGGTGGCCACGGCCGAAGTCGCCGGACGGCGCACGGAAATGGCTGGAATCTTGAACAATGTCGCCCATCAAACGCCTCTACGGGCAGTGCGTGCCGGCGATTGGCTCGATTGCGGCAACCCCGACCGGCAAGCCAGTTCGCACCGCACGTTGTTGCAAAAGCGCGCTTTCAACGAGTTGTCGATCGACAGCACGTTCGGCACAGTCACCAAGCGCAGCCGCTATGTCGACAAGTTCCTCGATGAAATCAACTACTTGCGGCTGCTGCCTCCCGAGCTGTCGGTCCTCTTCCCGCGCGTGGTCGCTTGTTCGACCGATTGGGAGGATCCTTGGTTGACCATGGAGTATTACGGTTATCCCACTTTGGCCGAGGTATTCGTTTTCGAGAATGTCGATCCCGCCATTTGGGAGCAAGTCTTCGTCCATCTGCGCGATATCGTCGTCGGGGGGTTCATGAAGCGCCGTCGGCCGCTGGCCTCGGGCGTATTGGAAGAAATGTACCTGGGAAAAACCCGCCGCCGCCTGGCCGGCATCACCGAACCACCCGCGCTCCGCGAACTGATAGCCCACGAGGGGCCGCTCGTGCTGAATGGGCGCGAGGTGGCCAATTTGCCGACCCTCTGGAAGTCGCTCGAGGGCGAGGTCGAACGTCTGGCCGACAACGTGCAAGGATGCGTCGTGCACGGCGATCTGTGCTTGTCGAACATCCTCTACGATATGCGCTCCAGGATTTGTAAACTGATTGATCCCCGCGGCAGTTTTGGGCCGGCGGGCATTTATGGCGATCCACGCTACGACGTGGCCAAGCTCTACCACTCCGTTTACGGACTCTACGATTTCATCGTCAACGATCTATTTCACGTCTCGGTCGAGGGCAATCGCATCGATCTGGACATCCGCCATCGACCGCAGCACCGCGAGATTCAAAAGCGGTTCGAAAAAGTCTTTTTCAGTGAATTCGACCGGCGCGAAATCTTGCTGTTGACCGGACTCCTGTTCGCCAGCATGCCCGCCCTGCACTACGACGCACCCAATCGTCAATTGGCAATGTACGCCCGGTCGCTCGAGTTGTTCGCCGAATTGTTTTCTCCCACTACTACCGCCGTGGAAAGGGTCTGAATAGAAACACCAGAATCCTTGCGGTGCCCTGGCCGGCACGTGCCTAGGCTGTTTTGGCCCCGGCGCCGCGGGTTCGAAGGTGAATCTAGGAAACCGTAAAAAGCATGCGAATCTGTATCGATTTGGATGGAGTGATCTGCCAGCTCCGCAGGCCGGAGCAGGAGTACGCCGACTTGGAACCCGTCCCCGGCGCGATCGACAAACTGCGCGATCTGCGGTCGGCCGGCCATTACATCATCATTGCGACGGCCCGGCACATGAAAACCTGCGATGGCAATGTCGGCAAGGTCTTGGCACGCCTGGGAGCAACGACGCTCGACTGGCTCGCCCGCCAAGGGGTCGAATTCGATGAAATCCACTTCGGCAAGCCTCATGCCGACATCTACATCGATGACAACGGACTGCGGTTCGAGGACTGGGATCGGATTGCCGGCGACGGTTCGACGCTCCCGCGCAGCCGCGAAAAGTCGCACGCCGCGGGCGTTTCCAAAGCGGACGGCGGACGACAATGAACATTGTCATGCCCATGGCCGGGCGCGGTCACCGCTTCGTCGAAGCGGGAATTGACGTTCCCAAGCCGCTGATCGATGTGCGCGGCCGGCCGATGTATGCCTGGGCCACCGACGGCCTGCCGCTCGACGACGCCAACCGCCTGATTTTTATTTGCCTCGCCGAACATTTGGCCGACCGAGCGCTGGAGGCCGACATTCTTTCTCGCTACGGCACGCGGCGCCCCGTGATCGTCGCGCTCGACCAGGTAACCCAAGGGCAGGCCTGCACCGTGCTCATGGCCCGGCAGTGGATCGACAACGATGAACCGCTGCTCATTTTCAACGCCGACACCTACTGTCCCACGACCATCGCCGCCGCGGCCCGCCGCTATGGACCGCAAACCGCGGGAATTCTCGACCTGTTCGCGGCCGCCGGCGACAAGTGGAGCTTCGCTCGCTTGGGACCCGAAGATCGCGTTCTGGAAACTGCCGAAAAACGTCGCATCTCCGATTGGGCCAGCACGGGTTTGTATTATTTTCGCCGGGGGAGCGATTTCGTGCGCCACGCTCAGGGCATGATCGACGCCAACGATCGCTCCGGAAACGAATTCTATGTGGCGCCGATCTACAACCGATTGATCGCGGCTGGCGAGGACGTGAGCGGAAACCGCGTCGATCAGGTCTTGGTACTCGGAACTCCACAGGATCTGGCTCGATTCGAGCGGGAGTATCCACGGTGACCACCCTTCTGCCACGCCATGTCCTCCACGTGCTCAACAGCGCCGGCGGCGGAGCCGCGCTGAGCACGATCGGGCTGATGGAATCGCTCCGCCAGCGCGGCATCGAAAGCTCGGCGGTCTGTCATGATTCCGGCAGCGCAAGCGAACGCGAGCAATTGAACGTCGCCGCGGGCGGAAAATTGCTCTTCACGCCCTTGTACTGGTGGAACTACAAAATCCGCCAAAAGGCCTGGAAGCGCCCCTTGAGCGAACTGCGGCAACTGTGGCGCACCGGTTGGAAGCGACGTTCAACCGCCCAGGTCGTTCAGTTTGCCCAACGGCACGCAATCGATCTGATCCATAGCAATACGATCCTGACCCTCGAGGGAGGTTTTGCCGGCCGCCAGCTCGGACTCCCACACGTCTGGCATGTGCGCGAACTGGTCGGGCCGGGACATCCCTTTCGCTTGCCTCGCGAGGGGCCGGCGCTCGGCCGGTTTCTCCAATCGCAGGCCGCAAAGGTAATCGCCAATTCGCAGGCGACCGCCGCGGCGATTCAGTCTTGGTTGCCGCCAGGATTACTCGACGTGGTGCCCAATGGCATCGACCTGTCGCGATTTGTGCCGCGCCGCCACGACGCGGAAAAGCGGCCACTGGTCGTGGCCATGGTCGGCAGTCTGACGAGCCGCTGGAAAAACCATCGGCTCTTCATTCAGGCGGCCGGACTGGTCGATCCGGCGCTGCCGATCGAGTGGCGCATTTATGGGCATGACCCGTCGCTCGGCGGCCAGCTTGACCAGGATGATTATGTCAATCAGTTGCTTGCCGAAGTCCAGCGGGCCGGCCTTGCCGACCGCTTTCATCTGGCGGGCTTTCATTCCGATCCGGCCGAAATCATGGCCCAAGTCGATTTGCTGGTCCATCCGGCCGAAAGCGAGTCGTTCGGCCGCGTGATCGTGGAAGGGATGGCGGCCGGGCTACCCGTCGTCGGTGTCAATGCCGGCGGAGTGGGCGAAATCGTGCGGCACGAGGAGACCGGCTTGCTGGCCCCGCCGGGCGCCGCCGACGTGATGGCACGCTATATTACACAACTGGTGTGCGACGCCGAGCTGCGCGGTCGTTACGGTGCCGCCGGCTGTCGGCGGGCTCACGAATGTTATTCGCTGCAGGCTTGCGTCGAAGGCGTCATTCGAACCTACCGGGCGGCGATGGCGGCTTCGGCGTCCGGCAGCGCGGCTCAGAGTCCCGCCGCCTCCGGCCGCACCGACGCGGCGGCTTTGGCCGACAATCCGGTTTCGGTGAGCGGTTGATCACACGCAGCGCGCCGGTGCTTGGGGCCGCGCCGTCATCTGCACACATCGTTTCTTTGGGAAGTGGTTTCAAGAGTATGAAGTTCTCGATTTGCATTCCGAACTATAACTACGAGCGCTATTTGGGACGCACGATCTCCAGCGTGCGCGAGCAGCACGACGTCGACCTCGAAATCCTGATGTCGGACAACGCCAGCACCGACGGCTCGGTTGCCCTCGCCCAGTCGTTTGCCGATCCACGCATCCACATCCATATCAACGCGGTGAACGTCGGCTTCGCCGGCAATCTGGATCGTGCCGCCCAGATGGCGACCGGCGAGTGGTTGATCATGCTCTCCTCGGACGACTTGATGCGGCCCAGCGCGCTCGTGACATACCGCGGCATGATCGATGCGTTGGGGCCGGCGGCCGAGACCTCCGTGTTCACTTCGGCGATGGATATGATCAGCAGCGACGACCGCGTGATCGATTACATCGGCAAGGAGGAATCGCTGTGGCATGGCGCGCAACGATCGGCCGAGCTCGAACAGGTGGCCGGGGCGCCGGTGTATGTGATGCCGGCCGACGAATTGTTGCGGCGCTGTCTGTCACAAATGAAGAATCCCTTCAATTTCGCGGCGACGTGCTATCCGCGCCCGCTCTACCAGGCGATCGAAGGATACGGCGCGGGACGGCTGATTAATCCCGACAAGTATTTCCACTGGAAGTTGCTGTCGGTGGCCGATCGCGCCTATTTTGTCGATCGGCCTTTGTTCGCGTATCGTTGGCACGAGCAAAATCAGAATTCGTTGGAAGCCGGCCGGGGGGCGCTGAAGTTCTTGGTGGATGAATATGCCTCGACGCTGGAGATCGACGGGGGCTTGCTAGCGCGACTCGGCGTGACGCGGGAGGCGCTGGGTGACGCCCTTGTGGAATATGACGTCGCCCGGCATGGACTGGCGACGCTCGCGCGCGGAAACCGGGTGCGCGCCAGACGCATCCTGCAGTTCGGTTGGGCGGTTTATCCCGATAGTGTGCGGCACAACCGCAACGCGCGGATTCTGTCGACTTTGCTGCGATTAGGGCCGGTTGGTACGCGGATCGCCAAGTGGGCCTACGCCCGCCACCTTGACAGGGCGAACCGATGAAACGATAAAGGAAAATGGGTTGCGCACTGGCGCTTTTTAGCGGCCACACCATTTTTAGCCGCCACGCCATGCGGGCCACGGCCCGGATCCCTTTCTGACCCTCAGGCGACGTCAGGATTTGACGGCAGGTTCTGGCCACTCGGCCTCGCGGGGGCATTTGCGGCGTTTTCCTATTCACCCCGTCGGGCTCCCTGGTCGGCCGCGAAAGTCCCGTTGATTCGATTGCACCCTTGGCTGGAGACCAACGGCACACTCGTCCGCCGCATCGCGGCGAACCGTGGCCGCGCTTGAACATGCACAACAGTGCCCTCAACCTGCCTGGCGTTACCCACCGCATTGCCGCGGCCTTAGCGCCGGCTCAGCCGTCGCCAACGCAGCCGCTCGCGCGCTCCGCCGCGGTTCCCTCGCGACTGACCCTCAGTGGCTGCGTGCTGTTCGTGACCTGTGCGTTGATGTTTGGGTCGGGCTTCCGGGCCTTTCGTCCAGAAATAATGGGCCTGTTGGTCCACCCGTTCCTGATACCGATCGCCATCGTGTCTCCATTTTTGCTCGTAGGCCGGATCAAGGCTTTCCCGGCCGGTGCGCTCTCCGCTTTGGTGATTTTCTTCGTGCTGTATTCGATGTCGAGTTTTACCGGTGGCCGGGCGGCACTAAACGAGGTTGTCAAAATCTCCACGTCGGGCGTCGCGATCGTCGCCACGGCGCTGCTGATCCGCTCGCGCGCGGATTTTGTCGCCGGTGTGATCGGGCTCGGCATCGCGTCGGGGACAATGGGCCTTTGGGGCATGCAGGGCACTCTCGGTTCGGCAACGGGAGTCGAAGCGCTCGACGTCGGTAACAAGAACGCCTTTTCGTTGTTTGTGTTACCCTCCGTTTTGCTCTGCGGATTTCTGTTTTTCGAAATGCCGGTCCAGAGTAAACCCATCCGGCTGGCCCTGAAAATCATCTGCGTCGGCGCGATCGGCGCCTGCGCGTTGGCCATTTTTTTAAGCGGCAATCGCTCCGGTTACGTCGGCTGCGTGGTCATCGGCGCCATGCTGTTGAAAGAAAAGAAACTGTACGGGTTTTTGCTGGTCGGATTGCTGGCGGCTGGCGTGGTCTATCTGATGATGAGCCTCCAAAAGACGGATGTCTTTCAGGAACGTTGGAACCAGACGTTCGTTAAAAAGAACGAATCGGATGAGCTGCGCGGCCATATTATCTTCGCCTGCTTTCAGATCGGCCTGGAAAATCCGATTTGCGGCGTTTCGGCCAGCAAGCTGCCCAATTACATCGGTGCTATCGTGGGTGCCCAACATGCCGGCATGAATTTCATTGAATCGCACAACGTCTTCGCCCACATCTGGGCCGGATCCGGGGTCCTTTGTTTCACGGCGCTCGGCTATGTCGCCTGGACGTTTTGGTTTATGCCAACTCCCCCGAACAAAGCGGACACGCCGCTGGCCGGCGAGTTCTTCCGAGCCCAACGGTTGCTGAGAATGATGGTGTTGCTGTGGGTGATCCGCGGAATGTTCACCAGCAACATCCTCTACAATCCCGGGTTTTCCATGGGACTGGGACTGGCCGTCGGCTTTTGCGCCCTGCTGGGGGCCAAGCCGAAACAGCTACCGCTGGGCGCCAGGATGGCCGCCATGCCGAGTCGAAACGGGGTGCAACATTGAACGCCCGCCACGTTCGTTCAGGCCGGCGATCTCCAGGGAGCGGGCTGCCGCACGGGATATTTCAGCCGCTGGCTGAGCAATCGTCGGGCCTCGCACCCGGCGGCAAGGAGCTATCGGGCGGCGCTGCCGGCCGGATGAACGGCGGCTTGCGGACGACAAAAGAAGCAAAAGCCGGTCGCCGAATAAAAGAACGCGAAGTAATCGTACATCGCCTCCTCCGACATCTGACGCAGCAGCGCCAGTTCGGCGGGGCGCCGGGTGTGCTCCTCGGGCGTCGTCGGCAGTCCGGCGTGTTTGGCCAGTGCCACGAAGTCCCAGCCGGTTTCGTTCAGCAACGACTTGAGTTCGCCAAAGCGGTACAGGTGCTCGCAAGGATTGGAATACGTGTCGGATTCGTGAGCCAGGCGGTTGCGGTGCATGACCGTGCGCATCAATTCCAGCGGACGAAACGGCGGACCGATCTTCAGCCGGCTGCGGATGCGCAGAATACTGTTCCACATCGTATGCAGGTTGTAGAGCCGAAGCTGCGACAGTGCCCCGGCGCGGGTCTTCCACGAGACCGTTCCCGGGAAAATCTCGTCCAGCAGCGATTTGATGGCCATTTCCTCGCGCCGGCCGAAGTGCGTGTACATGTAGCAATAGAACAGCCCTCCGGGGGCGATCACTTGCCGCACCGCCGAAAAACCAACCTGCGGATCGGCCAGATGGTGAAGCACTCCCGAACTGCACACGATGTCGAACGGGCCCGGCGACGCTTCGTTCAGCCGCTGGGCCAAATTGCGCGTGATATCG
>Ga0182024_10016362_pt1 | contig 14076 bp, 16 predicted proteins | sample P32metaG_FD_120480 | JGI IMG/M metagenome (GOLD analysis project Ga0182024, IMG submission 120480) | Permafrost microbial communities from Stordalen Mire, Sweden - P3-2 metaG (Illumina Assembly) | ecosystem: Environmental > Terrestrial > Soil > Wetlands > Permafrost | place: Sweden: Stordalen... | reverse complement strand
CAACGTCAGCCGCCTCGTGGACCGGGCCGCCAACCGCGGGCTGATCCAACGCCGCGATCAGGAGTCCGACGGGAGAGTGACCGTGATCGAGCTGACACCCGACGGGCAGCGGGTCGCGCACCACCTTCTGACGACGTTCGCGTCGAAGCTGGAACCGTTGCTCAGCACCTGGTCAGCCGAACGTCAAGAGGCGGCGGTGCAGACCCTCACCGAGCTCGCCGAAGCGCTCGAAGACGTAACCCGCCCGACTGCCGCGCCCGTGCCGCCAGGTCGATAGCGCCGCCCGCCTCGAACGCGCGCTCAGGCAACGACCAGTTGGGCGAGGTGGGTTAACGAGTTGTCCAGATGATCGGGTGAGAAGGGTGGGAACTGGGGGCCCTGTTGACGTACGACCTCGGGTACCGCGGACCAATCGTAAGAGAGCCTGACCTCGGTCTCGGACGGGCCGAGCGGAGCCAGGTCGTAGCGCCAGATCCAGCCACCGAAGCGCAGGTTTCCGTCACCTGGGTCGTAGCCCGGCTCCCAGGAGATGGCATGCGGCGGATCGAACACCTGGACCCGATTGGCCATCTCGTATTTCCCATTCGGATGGTTCGGGTGGTACATGGCCATGCGGAAGATTTGCCCTGATGCCGTCTGCCACCTCCTCGGCCCGCCCTTCTCGGCCAAGCGGCGTGTGGTCGACGAGCGCAGCCATCAGGGGTTGCGCAGCTGCCTCCTGGCGACCCTGCGGCGTGTCGATGATGCCTGGCGACACCGAGCAGATGCGCCCACCGGCGCGGCCCCAGCGAACCGCTTCCCGGCGTACCAGCCGTTGCACGCCGCGCTTGGCTCATGCGTAAGCCATCGCCGTGTCCTCGATCGCCGGGCCCGCGACCCGACGGAGGTCGGCCAGGAAGTTGGGCTGGAGCGGATCGTCGATCGCCGCGTCGATCGCCGGGTCGCCGTCCGGCACGGTGAGCAGCGGTGCCATCGAGGCGAAGCACACCGCAGCGGTACCAGGTGTGACAAGGGCCACGAGCGCATCGATCAGTGCCGCGGTCCCGACGAGGTCGACGCCGAAGATGGTCTGCCACTCGGCCATCGTCGGCGAGATCCCCGCGGCGTGCGCGACCGCGCGCAACGAGCCGAGTCGCTCGACCTGTTCGACGAGCCCTCGCACCGCGTCCGCATCGGCGATGTCGAGACCGATCGGCACGACCTCCGCGGTGCTCGCCAGCTTGTCGGCGGCCGCAGCGAGACCGCCAGCGTCGCGATCGACGAGCGCGAGGACGTCGACGTCATGCGCGAGTCGCTCAGCGCAAGCCCGACCCATCCCGCGGCCCGCTCCGGTAACGATGCCGACCGATCGCGTACCCACTGTCGTGCTCCCGCTCATTCCCCGCGAGAGCGCGGGAGCGTCGACCCTAACTGATCCCGCCGCGCGACACGCCCGCGGTTGCCGCGGCTCGCGCGACCCGCGGGCGGGCCGGAGCGAACGGGGCTCGGATGCTGATCCTCGACCCCGCGTCGGGACGCAGGGCCGAGCGCGGCTCGATCCACGGCCGTCACCGGGTCACTCCCACGGTTCGAAGAGTCCTTCGAACTCGAGTTTGCCGTTGCGGATTCGTCCGTAGAGGAGCCAGTCGCCCTTGAAGAGCTGGTGGTCGTAGGGGCTGCCCGCAATGTGGGTTTGTGGGCCGCCGGTCGCGCTCGGCATGAAGCGGATCTGCTCGAAGCCCTCCTTCATCCCCCATCCCGTGAGGACCGGCGCTCGGAACGCTGCCTCGACGATCACACGGGCAGTGTCGAAGGCGAGCACCGGGATCGCGTTCGGCCACATCGGGGGCTCATGGCCATATCGCGCGACATAGCGCTCGTGGAATGCGGCCGCGAGACGATTGTCTGGACAGAGCTGATCGATGCCGACCCAGCCCTCGAACTTGTCGAACCCCATCAGATAGAACATGAATGCCGTGGTCATGATGCGCGGGGGATCCCAAGCCAGCTTGTCGAGTGCGTCGCGGAGCAGACCCGAGGCGGCGAGGACGCCGTAGCCCATATACACAAGCGCATCGGCGCCGACGGCGCGAAGGTTGTCGAGGTTCTGTGCGAGGTCGGCCGGCGTCTGACTCACGGTCTCGACGGCGGCAACCGTGATGCCGCGTCGACGACACTCCATGCGGAAGTAGCGGAAATACTCCTCGCCGTTGGGTGAGACCTCGCTCAGCACCGCGACACGCGTGTAGCCGTGCTTCTTGAGCCACCCGACGATGAGAGCCGGATCGCCTCCACAGTCACCGTTGCCGAGCCGAAAGCAGTAAGGCCCCCAGTACCGCTCTGTCCCGCACCACGACACCAGGGGCACCTGCAACTCGTTGGCGTAAGGGCCCACCACCATGGCGTTGTCCGAGCTGTAGGCGCCGGCAACGGCGATGCACCCTTCGTCGACCAGGTTCTTGAACCCGTCGATCGCGTTCTTCGCTGAGCCTTGCGGCAAGCCGTTCTCGGGGTGCAGGACGAACTCGTACGGGCGGTTCAGGACCCCTTGTTCGGCCGCTTCGTCGAAGGCCAGCCGGTGAATGTTGTCGTACCCGCCACCCGGGCCGTCGAGGGCTGCACCGAGCCACCCAATCTTGATTGCGTCCATCCCGACTCCTCTCGTTTTGGGGCTGTAGTTCAGCGGTGCTGCGAGCATCTCTTCCGAGCGGACGATCGCGCAGTCTGATCGCATGACGCGTGGTGCAACAACCTCGGGCCACGGCCAGCCAAGTTTGTCGGCCGGGCTGGCTCGCCATGTCGTCGGTCCCTGGTGTGCGCCGTCGGCGCCTCGCTCGGATCATCGGGAGAGGCCGACTAGTCGAGGAACGCGGTCAAGACGTTGACGAGGGCCTCCCGCTCGGACGCGAAGTCGTAGTCATCGGGCGTGAGCATGAGCGTCAGGGCGAACCCGCGCAGCGTCGCCCACAGCAACGCCTCAACCGAGTGTTTCCTGGGGTTCGCGTGGCTGCCGTCGGCGAGGAGTCGGGCGCCGATGCGATGCACCCCCCGCGCCATCTCGATGAGCTGGGCTGCGTGCTCAGGGTCGTCGTTTCTCGACGCTCGCGTGTTGACGAGGATCTCGAAGCTAGCCCGGCCGAGCGGGCTGCCGTAGGCCTGCCAGCCGGCGTTGACGACCGCCGCGACTCTTGCCCGCATAGGCCGTTCAGGGATGGTGGCCTGTTCAAGGCAGCCGCGGGTGTGCTCGCACCCGGCGAGCACGACCGCCGAGAACAGCCCGGCCCGGTCACCAAAGTGGTACTGGATGACACCCCATGTGACGCCGGCGCGCTGCGCGATCCGGTTGGCGCTCGCGCTCGCGAAGCCCTCCTCGATGACGCAGGTCGCGGCCTCGGCGATCACCCGCGCCCGCGTGTCGTCGCCGCGCTGGCGGGCGCCGCCCTCGTTGCGGTCGCGCACCGGCTCCACGTGCCGGGCCAGGGTCTCTCGCCCCCTGAGCGGGCGCGGAGCCGCACCGTGGGTCCCGGGGCGGCGGGCCCGGTCGGCGCTCACCGCGGCCCCACCAGCCGCTGAGCCCGAACCGTCATCTCGCAAATATAGAATGCCCTTGCCAACATAGAGGTCTTTATGGTGGGATGGGCAGATCCAGGCGGGCTGCCGAGTTGCGGGGGCTCCAGCAGAGGGGAAACGACGTGCATCGATTCCGCGGGTTGGCCATCGCCGTGACCGTCACGATCGCCCTCGGGGCGTCGGCGGTGGGGGCCTCAGCCCAGGCCGCAGGACCAGGGGGCGCCACCCAAGCGACCGAGGTCGGGATCACCAGCTCGACGATCCGGATCGGTGTCATCGCCGATGACAACGACGCGCTGGCGCCGGGCCTTTTCGCCGGGTCGCCCCGAGCCGTGACGGCCTATGCCAAGCTCATCAATGCCACTGGCGGTCTCGCCGGCCGAAAGCTCCAAGTTGACTTCTTGGATTCCCAGCTTTCCGACACCGCGACGGCCAACGCCGTCATCAAGGCCTGCAGCCAGGACTTCGCGATCGTCGGTACCGAGGCGGAATTCATGCAAGACGTTTCGAACCTCGTCGCCTGCCCCGACAAGACGGGCGCGGCAACTGGGCTGCCCGATATCGCGGGATTCTCCGCAAACTTCGCCGAGGGTTGCTCGCCGGTCACGTTCAGCCCGAACCCAGTGCAGATCGATTGCGCCACCTTGAACCAGCATCCCCAAACCTTCCGGGGTAACCAGGGAACGGTGAAGTATCACCTCCGGACCCAAAATCAGCTCCACGGCATCTTCGTCTACGGCAACGACCTCCAGAGCGGGGCGATCGCCGGCCTCGCCATCGCGCGGGTCAACCAGGCAGGCGGTGTCAAGTCGGACGGCGAGATCGGGATCTCCGCGGAAGCACCACAGTCCGCCTACACCCCGATCGTGCAACAAATGAAGACCAAGAACGCGAACTACGTCCTCAACATCAACACGTCCGCCTCTCTGGTCGATCAACGCAAGGAAGCAGTCCTGCAGGGGGTCAACGCCAAGAAGGTGATCTGGGACTGCTTCTCGAACTGCTACGACCCGAGCCTGATCCAGCAAGGCGGTGCCGACGTCGAGGGTACGTACGTAACACTGTCGGGGCTGCCCTTCAATGAGACCAAGTCCAACCCGGCGCTGGCGGCCTACGTGAAGGCCGTCGGTGCTAGCAAGGTCGACGGGTTTGGTGAATACGCATGGACCGACGCGATGCTGTTCCGCGACTCCGTCGACGCCATCGTCAAGAAGAGCGGGAACAACGCCCTCACCCGCAAGGCGCTACTCGCCCAGTTGGCGTCGACGACCAACTTCAACGCGGACGGCATGTGGGGCACGACCAACGTCGCCCAGCGCATCCCCACACCCTGCTTTCTCGTCATGCAGGTCAAGAGCGCGCGGTTCACCCGGGTTTACCCGACAGCGCCCGGCACCTTCGACTGCAACAAGTCGAACGGGATAAGCGTCAAGGCCAACCTGATCACCGGGCAGTCCGGCTGACCGGCCAGCGGTGCGCCCCGCCCCTCCCCCCCAAATGGGTTCGGGGCGCACCGCTCGGTCGCCGTCGAGGGCGCCCAAGATCATCGGTCGGCCATCGCGACCAGCTGTTCCTGCTCCGGATCCAATGCGACGGCGGTCACTCCCGAGCCCCTCTCCTGCTTGCATCACCTCGCGGGCTGTGAGAATGTCATTCTGGTAGAACAGAATCTATTTCTTGAAAAAGGCTCAGCACCAGCGCACGCAAGAGCACGTATATAGGAGGAGCAGTTGAGCGATCTGTTGACCTTGCAGATCGACGGGCCGATCGCCGTGATGACCAACAACAACCCCGAGAAACGCAACGCGTTCACGGACGCCATGGATCAGCGCCTCTGGGAAATCCTGGCCCAGCTGCGCGAGACGCCCGGGTTGCGAGCGGTGATCTGGCGGGGCGAGGGGCATTCCTTCTCCTCGGGCCGCGACGTTTCGGCCCTCGGCGGCAGCCAGGTCGAGCTCACGCACCATGAGCTGATGGTCCGCGGTCATCGGGGCCTCCAGCAGCTGTTCGAGTTGGACGCCCCGGTCCTCGTGGCCCTGCAGGGCTGGGCCATCGGCGCGTCCTTCCAGCGTGCCCTGCTGGGCGACATCCGGGTGGCGGCCGATGACGCCCGGTTCATGCTGCCCGAGACCTCTCACGGCGTGATTCCTGACACGGGTGGGGTGGCTCGGCTCTACCAGATCTGTGGCCCCGGGGTCGCCAGCGACATGGTGCTCACTGGCCGCACCATGGATGCCGCCGAGGCGCTAGCTCACGGTGTCGTGTCGCGCGTCGTGCCACGGGACGAGCTCGACAACACCGTCCAGCAGATGGCCGAGAAGATCGCCGCGGCCCCCGCAGCGACCATCAAGATGGCTCGTCGGATCATCAGCCACCTCGCAGAACCCCAGATCCGCGCCTCCATGTCCGAGGAACTCATCGCCCAGACGTTCATCAACAAGTCGGACGACTACGCCGAGTTCCGGGCGGCCCGAGCGCAGGACCGTCAACCGCGTTACACAGGGAGCTGAGCACATGACCACCGCCGAACCTGTCGGTATGCCGGAACCACCGGCAGTCGGCGCCACCGCTCTGGCGCCGGGCACATACCGAGACACGGTGGTGCTGATCACCGGTGGAGGCACCGGTCTTGGCTTGGCCGTCGCCAGTGAATTCGCTCGCCTCGGCGCCAGCGTGGTCATCGCCAGCCGCAAACCCGAGCACCTCGACGCAGGCCGAGAGGCCCTCGAGCACCTCGGGGCTCGGGTCGCCACCGCGCGCTGCGACATCCGCGACCCAGACCAGGTGGAGGCCGCCTTCGACGAGGCTGAGAGCTCCTTTGGGCTGCCGGGCGTTCTGATCAACAACGCAGCCGCCAACTTCCCGGTGCCGGCCGAAGACATGTCTCCCAACGCGTGGCGCACCGTCGTGGACATCACCCTCAACGGCACCTTCTACTGCTCCCGAGAGTTCGCTCGCCGCCACCTCGCGGTCGACGCGCCGGGGTCCATCATCAACATCGGGGCCTCCTACGCTTGGACCGGCGGCCCCGGATTCGCCCACTCGGCGGCGGCCAAAGCCGGCGTCAAGAACATGGTCGAAACCTTGGCCGTGGAATGGGGCCCGTACGGGATCCAGGTCAATGGTCTGGTGCCTGGCCTCTTCCCCCACGAGGACATGACTGCGGACATCAAGGCCAACCTGGCCCGCACCGACGACAAGGACCTGTGCCAGCCTGCGATGCGGATCGGCCGCGTCCGGGAGCTGGGTTGGGCGGCGACCTTTCTCGCCTCTCCCTTCGCCCGATTCATCTCGGGCCACACCCTGGTCGTCGACGGCGCCAACTGGCAGCGTCGCCTGCTCACGAACCCACCGGTGGTCACTGTCCGCGACCAAATGGGCAAGGGCCCCTTCGAGGCGATGTAAGGATGGCAGTGGATCTCGACCATCGGCGTCCACACCCCGCTGGCCGCGGCGTCGAGCGGGCTCTCGAGCCGACACGACGCAAATACCAAGCCGAGTTCAACCGTCTGGTCGCAGCTACTCGGGATGTCATGAGCGAGCACGGCACGGTCGATCCGACCATCGGCCAAGTGTTGGAGGTCGCGGGCCTCTCGACGAACGCCTTCTATCGGCATTTTCCCACCAAGGACGATCTACTGCTCGAGTTGGTCATGCAGGCCGGCGCAAACACCCGGTCTTTCCTGAGCCATCGCATGGCCAGCGAAGACACACCGCGCGATCGGGTGATCGCCTGGATCGAAGGCATGTTCGACCTGCTACGGACCGGATCGTCGCTCCGGACGAACCGCCCGTTCCTGTTCGCTCACCCACGATTGATCGCCCGCTTTCCGACCGAGATCTCGGCCAACATCGACCAACTCGTGGAACCACTGGCTGCCGCGATCGACGATCTTCGCCCCGCTGGCAGGCAGCAATCACTCGACGACGCCCATCTGCTCTACCATCAAGTGTTCGGCATCTTGTTGGACCGAGCAGCGATGGATCGGCTGAGCCACCCAGCAGAGGTAAAACGCGTGGTGGAGTACTCACTGCGGGCGCTCCTCACTCCACCGAGCTCTGTCGACGCTGAGCCTGGCTCGCGAGCGCCGCAAGAGATCATCGCCCAGAACCGCTGAACCGTCGACTCAGTGTGACGACCGTCGCATCACTTCTCGAGAACGAGCTCGGGAGTTCGATACGACCCCGAAGCCGGGTCCGTGGGGTTCGGGGTGCAGGAAGACCGGATGGCGCTCACGCAGGAACTTGAACCATGCGTGGGGGACGCCTCGGGCGAAGACGTTCCGGTCGAGCAGGTCGATCTCGTCGAGGCGCACGGGTTTCCCTTCAGCGGCGGGTGAGGCGGTTTCGAAGCACCTGGCCGGGACGTGCGTCGCGCTCGACTCTTGTGCCGTTCTGCTGGACGGTGACGCCGTTGACGAGGACGTGGCGGATGCCGACGGGCTGGTCGGCTGTGAGCCGCTCCGCACCGGCTGGGAAGTCGCGCACCCGGCGGGTGGGGCCGGGTGAGACGGTCTCGGGATCGAATACCACGATGTCGGCCCAGTCGCCGGGGCGGAGGTATCCGCGGTCTTCGAAGCCGAGGATGTCGGCCTGCTCCCCGGTAAGTTTGCGCACTGCCGTCTCGAGCGGCATCAGGTTGCGGTCTCGAACCCAGTTGCCGAGGAAGTCGGTCGCCTGTGGGGCGTCGCAGAGCTGACCGAGGTGGGCGCCAGCATCGGAAAGACCGAGCGAGCGCTACGGCGTCACGCCTGGAAGCGGGCTGCTTCCTCGGATCCCCCGGTCGCGTTGCCCGACTGGTAGGAGTGCGCGCCGGCTCCGGCGAGCTGGCCGCCCTGGACGATCAGGTACTCCTCGCGGATCGGCCGCTGCTCGAACCAGCACTCGAGGATCTCGCGGGTGCCCGCGGCGTAGCGGGCCTGCGCCGACAGCGACGACCCCGAGATGTGGGGTGTCATCCCGTGGTGGGGCATGGTCCGCCACGGGTGATCGCCGGGCGCGGGCTGCGGGAACCAGACATCACCCGCGTATCCCGCGAGCTGTCCGCGCTCGAGGGCCCGGACGATCGCGTCGCGGTCGCAGATCTTCCCGCGGGCAGTGTTGACGAGGTAGGAGCCGCGGCGCATGGTCGAGATCAGCTCGTCGTTGAACAGACCCTCGGTCCCCGGATATAGCGGGGCGTTGATCGTGACGACGTCGCACTGGGGGACCATGTCGGCCACGCTGTCGTGGAACGTGACCCCGAGCTCCCGCTCGACGTCCGCGGGCAGCCGGTGCAGATCGGTGTAGTGCAGCTCCACGTCGAAAGGCTTGAGCCGGCGGAGCACCGCGGAGCCGATCCGTCCCGCCGCGACCGTCCCGACCGCCATGCCCTCGAGGTCATACGACCGCTCGACGCAGTCGGCGATGTTCCAGCCGCCCCGGACCACCCACCCGTAGGACGGGATGTAGTTGCGCACCAGCGCGAGGATCATCATCACGACGTGCTCGGAAACGCTGATGCTGTTGGAGTAGGTGACCTCGGCGATCGTGAGCCCAGCTTCGCTCGCGGCCTCCAGGTCGTAGTGGTCCGAGCCGATCCCGGCGGTGATCGCGAGCTTCAGATTCTTCGCCTTGGCGATGCGGTTGCGGGTCAGGTAGGCGGGCCAGAACGGCTGCGAGATCACAATGTCGGCGTCGACGAGCTCCCGCTCGAAGACCGAGTCGGGGCCGTCCTTGTCGGAGGTGACCACGAGGGTGTGGCCGGCGGCCTCCAGGAAGGCGCGCAGCCCCAGCTCCCCCGACACGCTGCCCAGCAGCGCGCCGGGGGCGAAGTCGACCGCCTCGGGAGTGGGCGTCGACTGGCCCCCCGGATACGCGGTGATCTGGGGGATCGAATCTCGGGCATACGTCGTCGGGTATCCGTCGACCGGATCGTCATAGAGCACGCACAGCACCTTGGCCACCGACCGCTCCTCACCATCAAGTGTCGGAAAGAGATTGGTTGGCCACCGTACCTGGAGGTTTGGAACCACCTCATGCGCGACCACCCGGTGGATCCGATGGACTCCCATCCCAGTGGAACGCGATGAAGTTCGGTGGATTGACAGGGTCACCCTTCCGCCAGCCGAAGGGATGGAAGTAGACGCCCTCGTCCACGACATAACCAACTGGCTCGAGTTGCTCCATGATGCGGCCGACTCGGGCTAACAAGCCCGATGGCTACCTTCTAGGCTCATACCGCATCGCCACCGCCCCCGAGCCGAACTCCAGCCGGCTCACGAGCTTCAAGTCGACACACTTCGACAGCCCCGCGAACAACGTCGGCCCGTGGCCCGCCAGCCTGGGCTGCACCACGAACTCGTACTCATCGATCAATCCCAGCTCCGTCAACGCCAGCGCGAGCTTCACACCTCCCACGAACAGTCCCTTACCCGGCTCCCGCTTCAGCTGCTGAACGGCCTCGCCCAGATCCCCGCGCACGAGCTCCGCGTTCCAATCGACCCGGTCCAGGGTGCTCGACACGACGTACTTCTTTGCCGCGTCGATCGTCCGGGCGAACGGTTCCATCCAATCAGGCCTGACTCCCGTCCGCGCCGACGGCCGCCACGCTGCCTCCATCATTTCGTAAGTCACCCGGCCAAAGAGGAGGGCATCGGCCTGGACGAGGTTTTCGACCGCGTGACGATGTAAGTCTTCGTCCGCGAGCATTGCACGATGATCGCAGCACCCGTCCAATGTGACGTTGATGGAATACCGAAGCGGTCGCATTGCGTAAAAGTACTGTCACAGCCTGAACATATGGGCCATCAGGAGGCCGTCACCAAGTTCCACGACGAGCGGGTCATCCTCTACTGGCGCCCCGAGCGCGGTGTTCGGCTCAACCCGGGAGGTATTTGGTGGAGGATGTGCGAGGCATTCGCAGCGGGAGCGGTGACCGGTTGCGCTCAGACGGGACGGATGTCCCTGGGCGACCCGCGCGCTTGACCTACAGCGTCGAAGAGGTGGCCGCCCTTCTCGGCCTGTCCCGATCGAAGACCTACGAGCTGGTCGCCGGCGGTGAGATTCCCGTTGTTCCGTTGGCGGGGCGCCGGAAGCTGATCGCCCGCTCGACGGTGGAGCGCCTCCTCAGCAGCGAGGCCTCGTCTCGGGCCGCGTCTGGGCGGGTGGACTGACTGGTGCTCGGCTAGGACGACGACACTTGCGTCCTATTCCTAACGGTCCGGTCGGTTGACCAGCCCGCCGAGCAGCGACGCTGCTCCGTCGTCTCGTTCGGTGAGTAGGTGCGAGTACACATCGAGAGTGAAGCTGGCCCGGCTATGGCCCAGCCGTCCGGCCACCGTGCGGACGTCGATCCCGTCGGCGATTAGTTGGGTGGCAGCGAAGTGTCGGGTCGCCTGGTGGAGCGTCAGCCCTTCGATTCCGAGTCGGTTGCAGGGGCGGGTAAACCGCCGGGTCACGCTGTGGGGCTGATAGGGCTCTGCGTTGCCGGGTAGAGGCGAGAACACGAACCGGCCCAGAGACCTGGCGGAACACGCGCGTGCCACCGTCTCGCATCGTTCGCGGTGGTCTCGAAGCGTCGTGACGGTGGCGCCATCGAGTGAGATCCGTCGTGATCGACCCGTCTTGGTGGATGGTCGAACCAGAGGCCGACCGTCGTGGCCGTGCACAACGACTTGGCAGACGAGCGCGGTCCCGGGGCCGTCGGACGAAAGCTGGAGCGCTGACCATTCGAGGCCGCAGAGCTCGCCTCGCCGCATGCCGGTGGTCGCGGCGAGGATCAGCATGGTCGCGAAGTCGTCGTCGGCTGCCTCGTCGAGGCAGCGGAGCTGGTCGAGCGTGGCACTCCTCGGCTCGACGTGGCGGATTGGCGGGGCGCTGGCCCGGAGGCCGGGTTCTGGGCGATGAGTCGCCACCGGACCGCCTGTCCCAGGGCGCCACGAGCCACGACGTGGATCTTGGCCACGGTGGCCGGTGCCCGCACCCGGGCCAGTGAGCCATAGAGGCTGTCGAGCTGGAGGGTCGTGATGCTCGAGACCGGCACCTCACCAAGGGCCGGCTGCAAGTGCGCGGTCGCCGACACCAACGGCGCGACCCTACGGGCCTTGTGCACGCACATCACCTACCCGACATCACCCAGCACTGGTATCGGGGTGGCTCGTTGTCCCTTTTGGTCGTCGAAGCAGGTCATTCGTGTGCCTTACCCGGCTTGCTTAGGCCGCGTTGCTTGAGGGCAATCGCGGTGGCAGCCCAGCCTTCGCGAGCGCTGGGGTAGCGGGGCGCCCATCCGGTCGCGGTCTTGAACCGGCGGTTGCTGACGCGTAGCGAGCGTGTGAGGGAGGTCGACCGGTTGCCGAGGAGCAGTGCTGCTCGTCCGGGAATGCGGAGCCATGCCGTTCTGCCGGCGGCGGTGGCGAGCGCGTCGGCGTAGTCTCGTTTGGTGAGCGGCTCGTCGTCGACGATGTTGAACGTCCCCGTTGGGGCGAGGAGTGCCGCGGCGACCGCCGCGCCAGCGTCGGCCATCTGAATCGACGAGACGAATGTGTCGGGTCGACCCAGGGCGATGCAGATGTGGCGACGGGCGAGCTTGAAGAACTCTTCGCTGTGGGTTGCGCCTGGTCCGTAGAACCAGCCGAAGCGCAGCACGATCCCGGTCCCACCCGCTCTGCAAAAGCGGTTCGCGTTGGCTTCTGCGGCCAGGTTCGCGCGTGCCATGGGGTACTGGTCGGGTAGGACATCCTCGTCTATCCACTGCGCGCCGCGATCGGGGTAGAGCATGCTGACGGACTCCTGCACGACGCGGCCCACGCCCGCACCGATCGCGGCGTCGACGACGGCGGATGACCCGTCCGTGCGAACGCGGTCGTTTTCTCGCCAGGCCCGTGTACTCATGAACTTGTTCGTTGGCGGGAGCGCTGATGCCAGGTTCACAATCGCGTCGTGACCGGCGAAGGCCGCGGTCAGGGCTTCGGAATCGAAGATTGAGACGGTCACCGGCTCGGCGCCGTTCTCGGTCAGCGCCGATGCCTTCGCCGGCGTTCGGGCCAGGGCGGTAACCGTGTGCCCCGCGGCGACGAGCGCCGGGACGGCATGCCTGCCAATCGCGCCGGTCCCACCGGTGACAAAGACCCTCATCGAAGCGTCACGAGGGCGCCTAGCGCTGTCCTCCCCCACCCGTCTCCCTGTGCACCCTCCCTAGTCATCGACTGCTGACTATAGTCATCGTTCGATGACCGTTCGATGACGTCCTCCACTCGTGACCGTCTGTTGGACGTCGGCATTCAGCTGATCGCCGAACGCGGATATCGATCCGTCACCGTGGGCGATATCGAGGCCGAAGCAGGATTCGCCGCACGTGGCGGCACCCTCTATCGACACTTCTCGTCAAAGGCCGAGCTCCTCGACACGGCGATGCGACGCCACATCGAGTCGGTCGGCCAATTCGACGATCTGCTCGTGCTGCTTCCACTTCCCGACCTGCGCAGCGAACTCAGCTTGTTGGGCCGATGGCTGCTCGTCCGGCTGAGCGGTGAGGAATCCATCACGCGAATCGTCGAGAAGGAATCCGCACGCTTCCCACACCTGATCGACGCAATGCGCGAGGACCTGAGCGACGCCGGTTATCGGCTGGCCTCCGCCTACCTCGAACAACGCGGACTCGACCAGCGCTGGGATAGCGATGCGGTCGCGGTGATTCTGCTCGGCAGTCTCATCAACCTTCGCCGTAGCACCTGGACGTTCGGCAAACCTCCAAACGGACTCGACGACGACCGCGTGCTCGTGACATGGGTCGAACTCGGCGTCGCACTGCTCGATCCGGCCGAAACGCGGGCAAACACCGACCACCCCACCTGATTGTGCCCTAAGACCAAGACAGACCCATCCCGCTGCAAGGACGACTCGATCCCGTGCGCGCTTGTGCGCAGGAGTCGCATTCCCGCGTCTGTCGCGCACTTTCAATCGCTGACGCGGCCCGACCGCGAAGGGTCGAGGGTCCCTTAGAGCGGCGTTCTCGACCACAACCCGACGGATTTCGTTCGGGGGAGGTGATCGACCGTGTGAGAGACTGTCGTCTGCGCATAGGGGGTTGGAGTGGCCAGTGCACGCCGGGGCGAGGTGCGAGTCCACGTTGACGCGCTGCCCGAAACGGTGTGGGTGTTGTTGGCAAATCTTGACCGGATGGGCGAATGGAGCCCCGAGTGCTATCAGGTTCGCTGGCTCGACGGAGCAAGCTCTCCGGCCGCGCCGGGCACCCGGTTCCAGGGCTGGAACCGGTTCGGCCGAATGCGGTGGTCGGTGATCTGCGAAGTCAAGACCGCACAAGCAAGCCGAGAACTCGTGTTTTCGACAGTCCAAAAGGATCGAGAGATGGTCCGCTGGCGCTACCTCCTCGAGCCGACCGATGGAGGCACGGACATCACCGACTCGTTCGAGGTCGTCTGGTTACCGTTCACGGCGAGGATCGCAGAAGACCTCTTGATGCGCGACCGCGATCGGCGGCGCGAGAACGCAATGCGAACGACTCTGCAACGGATCCGCACCACAGCT
>Ga0182024_10016361_pt1 | contig 14077 bp, 12 predicted proteins | sample P32metaG_FD_120480 | JGI IMG/M metagenome (GOLD analysis project Ga0182024, IMG submission 120480) | Permafrost microbial communities from Stordalen Mire, Sweden - P3-2 metaG (Illumina Assembly) | ecosystem: Environmental > Terrestrial > Soil > Wetlands > Permafrost | place: Sweden: Stordalen... | reverse complement strand
GTCGCTCTTGTCGATCTTGTTGACGGCCACGACGATCGGCACGCCCGCGGCGCGCGCGTGCTGAATGGCCTCGATGGTCTGCGGCATGACGCCGTCATCCGCCGCCACCACCAGCACCACGACATCGGTCGCCTTCGCGCCGCGGGCACGCATGGCGGTGAATGCCGCATGGCCCGGCGTGTCGAGAAAGGTGATGACGCCCTTGGGGGTCTCCACATGATAGGCGCCGATGTGCTGGGTAATGCCACCTGCCTCGCCGGCGGCGACTTTGGTCGTGCGGATAAAATCAAGGAGCGAGGTCTTGCCGTGATCCACGTGGCCCATCACCGTGACGACCGGCGGGCGCGGCTCTTCCTCACCGGCCTCGCTCGGCACGCCCTGCAGCTCGTGCTCGATCTGGTTCTCGCGCAGGACTTTGGCGGTGTGGCCCATCTCCTCGACGACGAGCACGGCCGTCTCCGATTCGATCGCCTGATTGATGGTCGCCATGACCCCGAGATTCATGAGGACTTTGATGACTTCGGTCGCCTTGACCGCCATCTTCTGCGCAAGCTCGGCGACGGTGATCATCTGCCCGATCGCCACTTCCCGGCGCACCGGCGCGGTCGGCATCTCAAATCCATGCGGGGCATCGGTGCCCACGCCCACCGTGCGTGCTTTCAGGCGGCGCTTCTTCTTGTAACGGGAGCTAACGTCGCCGGCGACGTGCAGCTCCTGGCGCCCGTAGCGGGTCTGCTTGTCGTCGACCTCTTCGGCGGCGACCACTGCCTCCACGACGCGCGGCTTGGCGGGCTCCGGCGGCGCGCGGCGCTGCTCGCGCTCGCGCCGTTCGGCCTCTTCACGCGTGCGCACCTCGGCAAGCCTGCGCGCCTCGTCCTGCGACTTTTTGCGGTTCTGCTCTTCCTCGGCGCGGCGGCGGTTTTCCAGGTCGACCCGTTCGCGCTCGCGGCGCTCGTTCTCGAGGCGATCCTGCTCGCGCCGCTCGGCCTCAAGCGCCTCGCGGCGCTTGACGTCGATCTCTTCCTGCTGGTGGCGCGCCTGCTCTTCGAGCACGTCGCGTTTGATGTAGGTGCGCTTGCGGCGTACCTCGACGTTGACGGTGCGCGCACGCCCTTGGACGCTCGCAAGCTTCATCTCGCTCTGCGTCTTTCTCTTCAACGTGATCTTGCGCGGTGAACCGCCGTCCTCTTCGCTGCCATGGCTGCGCCGCAAATGCGTGAGTAGCTCGAGCTTCGCATCGTCGCTGATACGATCGTCCGGGCCGCCGACCTTGATGCCCGCCTGATCGAGCTGCACGAGCAGCCGATCCACCGGCACCTTCAGAACTTCGGCAAATTGCGAAACTGTTACTTCGGCCATGAACTCAAATCCTCGGCCCCCATCAATGGCTCGCTTCGAACCAGGGCGCGCGTGCTGTCATGATTAGCTTGCCGGCCTCTTCGGCCGCCAGACCTTCGATATCCGAAAGATCGTCCACCGACTGGTCCGCGAGATCCTCGCGCGTGCGCACGCCGCGGCGTGCCAGCGCGAGCGCAAGGTCCGGACTCATTCCCTCGAGCAGCAATAGATCGTCCGCCGGCATCGACTGGTCGAGGCTCTCCTCGCTTGCGATCGCCTGCGTCAGCAGCACGTCGCGTGCGCGATTGCGCAATTCCTTCACAATGTTGGCGTCGAACTCCTGAATGGCGATGAGTTCGGCCTGCGGAACATAGGCCACCTCTTCGATGGTCGAGAAGCCCTCCTGCGCGAGGATCGTCGCCACGTCCTCATCGACATCGAGCTGCTTCATGAAGAGCTCCACGAGACCGCGCGCCTCGCTCTCGCTCTTAGCCTCCGCGTCCGACTCGGTCATGATGTTGAGGTCCCAGCCCGAGAGCTGGCTTGCGAGGCGGATGTTCTGGCCGCCGCGGCCGATCGCCTGTGAGAGCTTCTCCTCGGCGACCGCGATGTCCATGCTGTGCGACTCTTCATCGACGACGATGGAGAGCACTTCGGCCGGCGACATCGCATTGATGACGAACTGCGCTGCGTTCGCATCATGCGGAATGATATCCACGCGCTCGCCGGCGATTTCATTCGACACGGCCTGGACGCGCGAACCGCGCATGCCCACGCACGCTCCCACCGGATCAATGCGCGGGTCGTTGCTGCGCACGGCGATCTTCGCGCGCACTCCCGGGTCGCGCGCCGCGCCCAGGATCTGAATCAGGCCCTGGCCCACCTCGGGCACTTCAAGCTTGAAGAGCTCCACCAGAAATTCGGGCGCCGTGCGGGTCAGAAACAACTGCGGGCCGCGCGGCTCGGAGCGCACGTCCTTCAGATAGGCCTTGACGCGGTCCTGGGGCTTTGCCTGTTCGCGCGGGATCATCTCCGTGCGCGGCACGAAGCCCTCGGCGTTGCTCCCCAAATCGACATAGATGCCATTGCGATCGACTCGCTTGACGACGCCGCTGACGAGCTGTCCCACGCGGTCGCGGTACTGTTCGACGACTTGCGCGCGCTCCGCCTCGCGCACCTTCTGCACGATGACTTGCTTCGCCTGCTGCGCGGCGATGCGGCCAAATGCAACCGAGTCCATGGGCTGCTCGACGAACCCACCCGGCTCGGCCGTGGGGTCAATATCCCGGCCGTCCTCGAGCCGCAGCTCGCGCTCCGGAACCTCGAGTTCCTTGGAATCGTCAGCGAATACCTTCCAGCGACGGAAGGTGTCGTAGTCCCCCGTCTTGCGGTCAATGGCCACGCGCGCGTCGAACTCCTCGCCGTACTTCTTGCGTGTCGCCGAGGCGAGCGCTGCCTCGAGCGCTTCGAAAATGATCTCTTTATCGACGCCCTTCTCGTTCGAGACGGCATCGACGACCATCAGAATTTCCTTGTTCACAACCGTTTACCTCCACCGCCGGCTCATTAGGCCTGCGGGGCAAGCTTTGCCTTGCCGATTTCGCGAAACTGCACGCTGACCGTCTGGTCATCGACTTCCAGCGTGATACCTTCATCCTCAACCGCCGCCAGCCGCCCCGTATAACGGCGGCGGCCGCCCTCGCGCGGCACCTTCAATTCAACCCACACACGCGCTCCGACGAAGCGCTCAAAATGCGCGCTCGTGCGCAGCACCCGATCGAAGCCCGGTGAGGACACCTCGAGCCGATAGGCCGTCGGGATCGGGTCCTCGACATCCAGGAGCGCCGACACTTCTCGACTCACCCGCTCGCAGTCTTCGATCCGCACACCGCCCGCGCGGTCGACGAAAATACGGACTAAACCCGGGTTCAAGTCGACGTCCACGAGCTCGCAACCAAGATCGGCCACGACAGGTTCAATGAGGGCAATGAGCCGCTCGCGCAAGGTCCCCGTCATCCCGCCGCCCTAGGCCCAAAAGCCCCGCACAAAAAATAAAAGCCCCACGGGGGGCTTTCCGCTCGATCACTTGGAGGCGCCCAGCCCGCACCGCCCCGCGCACATCGCGTGGCTGCCCGAGCATCCCCGCCCGTCCCCCCATGCAGGGGACCTCTCCAATACCCCCTCTAGGGGGCCGCCTATTCTAACCAAACCCCGCTGCCAGCGAAACCCGGAAAGCAACCTAACTGCACCCCACTGCGACGGGACCGCACGAACCCCCGAGTGCTGGTAGAGTCCTCAAACCAGACCCCGAATAAAAGAGGCGAGCTGTGTCCCAAAGCGCCCATAGCCACCGCGGCGAACTGCTGCTCTTCGCGCGCAACTTCCTGAAGCACCCGCGCATGCTCGGCTCGCTCATCCCCAGCTCGCGCTTTCTGATCGACGAGGTTCTGCAGGCCGTCGACTGGGCGCATGCCCGCGTCATCGTCGAATACGGCCCGGGCGTAGGTACTTTCACCGCTGAAGTGCTGCGGCGGATGCGCCCCGATGCGAGCTTGATCGCGATCGAGACCAATACCGACTTCGTGCGCTTTCTTAAGAGCTCCATCTCCGATCCGCGTCTGCAGGTCGTACTCGAATCGGCCGAGAATACGGACAAGGTGCTGCGCGATCTGGGGCACGTCAAAGCGGACTATGTGATCTCGGGCGTGCCGCTGGGGTCCATGCACCCGGAGCTGCGCCGCGGCATCCTCAATACGACCCATTCGGTGCTCGATCCGCGCGGCAGCTTTCTTGTGTACCAATTCACCACGCGAGTGCTGCCCGACCTGCAACGGATTTTCCGTCTGGTGGAGCGTCGCTTCGAACCGCTCAACATTCTTCCCGCGCAGGTCTTCTTCTGCCAGCCGCGCTCCGCCTGATCCGGCGCTAAAGCCTCCGCGGGCTACCGAACTTCCGGATGGTCGTGCTCATGGCCATGTCCATGGCCGTGCTCGTCTTCCGCGCCTGCGTGCTCCTCGCTGGCCTCGACCGCCGTGATGGCGCGATAGTCATCCGGCGTCATGTGCGGCAATTGCCGCACGAACGAGACGATGTTCCAGATCTCCTCGTCGTCATGGGTCTGTCCCCAGGCGGGCATCCCTGAGGCCTTGATGCCGTGCTTGATGGCCCAGAACGCCACCCGCGGATCGATGGGCTGTTGCGCGAGATTAGGCGGATTCGGCATCAAACCTGCGCGGATCTCGCTCACCGTGATGCCTGGGGCAAGATGACAATCCACGCACATGGCGCTGTAGTGCTCGGCCCCCTCACGCACTCGTGCCGGATCATCGAGCGCGGGCACCACAATATCCGCTACGCGATGCTCGATCGATCGATCGCGCAACATCGCAAGCAACGTGCGAACTGCCGCCGTGTGCGGCCGGTCCGCGCCGACGTCGTATAGGCCGGACATGACGCCGAGCAGGACGAGGAAGACCAATCCGGCGAGCGTCGCACATACCACGGTCCATCTGTTCAAGTGCTGCGCCTCTACAACCACACTCGTAGGCCCACCGCGAGGCTGAGTTCATTCTGATCGCTTCCCGCAGCGCCCGGAATATTTCCAGCGCCATAACGCCGCAGCCACACCACTCCCGCATAGGGAGCAAACTCGCGGCGCACTTCGTAGCGCAGGCGCAATCCAATCTCAAGATTGGCCACCCCGGAGCCTAGGTCCCGCGCGGGATCGGCCCGGCTGTAAAGATTCACTTCCATTTCCGGCTGCAGTATCAGTCGCTGCGTGAAGAGTAATTCGTATTCGACCTTGAGCCGCGCCGCGGTGCGCGCGGCGTCGCCCACATAGAGGGTAGCTTCCACATCGAAACCCTGCGGGGCAACGCCCCGCACACCGAGCGCCGCCCAGCTGCGCGCCGGGCCCGTGCCGAAATCCTGCCGCCCTCCCACTTGAAGATTCCACCAGCGCGCAATGGCGTGGTCCCAAAGGAGCTCCGCCCGCGCATCCTCCGTGCCACCCGAATACGACTCGCCCTGCGTGCGGATCCAGGCCTTGTCGTAGTCTCCCCCATACCAGCCCTCCCCCTGCCAAGCCGCGCCGTTCGGCTCATTGAGACCCCGCCACTCGAGCTGATCGAGCCAAAGGCTGCCAAAGCGCGCCGCGTCGTTCATGTCCATGCTCTGCGCCATTGCGCTCTGGGCTGGCGCTCGGCGGGCCAGCGCGAGCGCCACAAGCACGATCAGGCAGAATCGGGCGACCCGCTTCACGAGGCGGCGGCGGGTGCGACCGTCACTTCGCGAAACATGCCCGCCTCCATGTGATACAGCAGATGGCAGTGAAAGGCCCAGCGGCCGGCGCTCAGGGCGCTCACCAAGTAGCTCAGTTTCTGCGCGGGACGCACGAGCACCGTGTGCTTGCGCACCTGGAAGGCGCCGGCCGGCGACTCGATTTCACTCCACATGCCATGCAAATGGATGGGATGGGTCATCATGCTGTCATTCACCAATACGATCCGCAGCCGCTCACCCTGCAGGAACTCAAGCGGTGGCGCTTCGGAGAATTTGCGACCGTCGAACGACCACATGAAGCGCTGCATATGCCCGGTCAGATGCAGCTCAATCTCGCGCTCAGCCGGACGCGTATCGAGCGCTCCGCCAATGGTATGCAGATCCGCGTAGGTCAACACGCGCCGTCCGTTGGCGCGCAAGCCGACACCCGGATCAGCGAGACTGTCATCCGCTGTGCTCACGCGCATATCGACGCCCACACTGCCCTCATGACGCGGCTGCGCGCGCGCCATGTCCATATCTTCGCGCATGCCCATGTCAGACATTGACAACAGGGGTCGCGGATCCATGGCTGGAACGGCTGCGCGCATGCCGGCGCGCGGTGCGAGCGTCCCGCGCGCGTAGCCCGAGCCATCCATCGACTGCGCAAATATGGTGTAGGGCGCCTCTTCGGGCGGTTGCACTATGACGTCGTATACCTCGCCCGCGCCGATGCGAAACTCATCGACGCTCACGGCAGCCACATCCTGACCGTCCGCGGCCACCACGGTCATTGCAAGCCCGGGTATGCGCACATCGAAGAAGCTCATCGAGGAACCGTTGATGAAGCGCAATTTGATGCGCTCGCCGCGCTGAAACTCGCCGCTCCAGTTTCCAGCCGGAGTCACACCATTCATCAAATAGGTGTAGGCGTAGCCTGATACGTCCACGAGATCCGTAGGATCCATGCGCGCCTGACCCCACATGCGCCGCTCGGCGAGCGCCTCGCGCCACCCGCCGGTGCGCGCATCGATCAAGAAATCCCCCACCGTGCGGCGCGCGAAGTTGAAGTATTCGCTGTCGCGCTTCAACGTCGCGTAGATATGTTCCGGATCCGCGTCCGTCCAATCCGACAGCAGGACGACATAGTCGCGCTGCACCAAGTGGCGCTCGCCGCCCGCGGGATCGATGATGATCGGACCGTATAGACCCGTCTGCTCCTGAAAGCGCGAGTGGCTGTGATACCAGTAGGTCCCCGACTGCTGCGCGCGGAATTCATAGACGAAGGTCGAACCTGCATCGATGCCGTCAAAGCTCAAACCCGGGACGCCGTCCATGTTTGCCGGCAGCAGCAAGCCGTGCCAATGAATCGAGGTGCGCGCCGGCAAGCGATTGCGCACGCGCACTGTGATGAGGTCGCCCGCACGAAAGCGCAGAAGCGGCGCCGGGATCTGCCCATTTACCACGGTCGCAGTGCGTGGGCGGCCGGTGAAGTTGACCGGTGCGCTGCCGATCTCAAGGTCGAACTGCGTGCCGCGAAGCACCGCGGGCGACGGCGCGGAGTCACCGAGCGCGCGCCTCCCACCTGCAGCAAGCGCGATTGCGCCGCCGCCGACGCCCTGCACAAAGAGTCGGCGCGAGATCCCGCCGAAAGCCGCCCCGGGCTGCGCCAGCGTGGTCGATCGTTTAGCCATTTGAGCGTATTGTCGCGCAACTTCGCGCTAGAAGTGAGCGTGGGGCGATGCCGACAAGCTCAAAGAACCTGACCGATGTAACCCGACCTGCCGCGCGCAAGGCAGCATGGCCGGGCATGGTCCTCCTCGCGCTCGCGCCGCTGTGGCTCCTTGGCATGTTTGACCGCGGACTGTGGACTCCGGATGAGCCACGCGAGGCGGACATTTCCTGGCGCATGAGTCAGCAAAGCGATCGCTCGATTCCGCACCTGGCGGACTTGCCATTCCTCGAGAAGCCGCCGCTCACCTATTGGCTCGCGGCGACCTCGATCGCAGCCTTCGGCGATTCCGCCGCTCTCGAGCGTCTACCCAACCTCCTGTATGCGCTCATCGTCGCAACTGCCATCGGTACGCTCGCGGCGCGAATGGCCGGACGCGACGCCGCGCTGGTCGCGGCGCTTCTGGCAGGATCTAGTCTCATCAGTTATCGCGTTGCAGTTTGGCTCGCGCCCGATGCGGCGTTGCTTGCCGGCTGTGCGGTTGCACTTCTGGGTGCCTACACCGGCTACACCTCTCCCGCCGGCTCGCGAAAATTCTGGGGCTACATGCTCATGCATGCAGGAGCCGCCTTTGGATTTATGGCGAAGAGCGCGCCGGGCTGGCTCGTCCCGGGACTGGCACTGGGCACGCTGATCATCTGGGAGAGGCGCTGGTCGGAGTTGCGGCGGTGGGAACTCTACGCAGGCGGCGCGCTCGAGGCGCTCATGATCGGCCCATGGATCATGGCTGTGGCGAGCTCACCCGATGGCGCCGAGTCTTTGCGGACCCTGTTCTGGGACAATTTGGCGGGGCGCTTTACTTCGCTGGCTGCAACTCCCGGTCACGATTACGCGCAGGGTCATCTCAATTGGTGGGCCAAGTATCTTGTCGAGCTTCCCATCTATCTCTTGCCGTGGACGATCTTGGCTTTAGCGGCGCTCGCGCGCGTGCGCCGCGAGGTGCGCGTGCAAGCGACGGCGCTGCACCCCGTCACGACAGGCACGCCGTGGCGATTTGCGGTGTGCGCGTTCCTGCCCTTTCTGTTCGTGCTCTCGCTCGCCGCCACCGCACGCGATGTCTACGCCGCGCCTGCGATGCTGGGTTTTGCTCTCCTCGTCGCACTGTGGGCGAGCGCGCTGCACCGCGGCTCCGCGCATTTAGATGCGCTCTGTCTTGCACTCACCCGTTACGTGATCGCCGCTCTTGCGTGTGTGCTGGCCGTCATCCTCGGAATCTTCGCGGCGGCCGAACGTGATCTCAGCATTGTCATCGCTGACCTTGTCGTCGCGGTCGCAGTGGTGCCGCTGACGCTCATCGCATTGCGCTTCGCAGCGACACTGCAGCGCTCGAAAGAATATGCCGCGAGCATCGCCGCAGGCTACGCGGCCTACGCCATCGCGTTCACGCTGACCGGTCTTCTGGTTTTGCCGGTCATCGACCGCTGGCAGGATTTGGGCGCACTCGCGCGGCGGATCGGGCGCGACTGCGTCGGCTGCGAACTTGCGGTGCTCGACGCCGATGAAACGACAATCGCCATGCTCGACCATCGTTTGCGCACAGCCTTCACCGCGCTCTCGGCGCGACCCGATGAGGCCCCAGGAGTGGTCGCCAACTGGCTCGGCAGCCATGGCGCCCAGGCGCACGTGCTCGTGCTGATGCCCGGGCATGCACCGGGTGATGTCAGTCGATTGCTGGGTCGCTGGTACCCGCTCGGACCGAGCGACGACGGCCTTGCAGGGGCACTTGCGGCGGCCGGCAGCGCGCGCATCAGCATGCGCTACGAGCTGCCGCAGGGACGCCGCTATGCACTATTGAGCGCGGCGGCGCGCTAGCTGCAGAACGGCTGCGCTAGGCCTTAGGGATGAATTTCAGCGCGGCCGAGTTCATGCAATAGCGCAGATGCGTCGGCGGGGGACCATCCTCGAACACGTGTCCCAAATGCGCATCACACTGCGCACAGGTGACTTCGCTGCGGGTCAATCCTAAGCTCGTGTCTTCTGATGTTCGGACATTCGTTTTGGCAATGGGAGCCCAGAAACTCGGCCATCCAGTTTTCGAATCGTATTTGGTCGCCGAGCTGAACAACGCGTTGTTGCAGCAAATGCAGCGGTACAAGCCAGGTGCATACACATGGTCGTACTCGCCGGTGAATGCCCGCTCGGTTCCCTGCTGACGCGTCACCTGAAACTGCAGCGGCGTGAGCTGCGCTCGCCACTCCTGCTCCGTTTTGACGACCTTGGCCACTTGCGCGGTACGCAGCGGCTTGCCGGCATCGTCGAAGAGCGCGATATTGACCAGCGCGGCGTCCGATTTTGCGAACGCAAGATTGACGAGCCCGCCTTTGCCAGCCGGTAAAAGCAGGAGCCCAGCGAGCGACAAGGAATTGGTCAGCACACTGCGGCGCGTGATCATCGGTACAGCTCCGGAAACTGCTTCTGCAGGTGATCAACTTTGGGAGCGTCGTTGTAGACGATATATAAGTCGTGCGGGTGGCGCCGCGCATAGTCCTGGTGATAGCCCTCGGCCTCATAAAATGCCTTGAGCGGCGTCACTCGGGTCACGATCGGACGGGCAAAGACCTTGGCCTCGCGCAACTGCGCAATGTAAGCCTCGGCAACGCGCTGCTGCTCCGCGTCGCGGTAAAAGATGACTGAACGGTACTGAATTCCGGTGTCGGGGCCTTGCCGGTCGAGCTGCGTGGGATCGTGCCCGACCGCAAAAAACACGCGCAGCAGCTGCCCATAGGTGATCTGTGTGGGGTCATAGGTGACCTCGACGGACTCGGCATGACCTGTGGTGCCGCTGCTCACCACCTCGTAGTGTGCGGTCCCCGCCGTGCCACCCGAGTAGCCCGATGTCGCGCGCACCACGCCCTTCACGTGCTGAAACACGTCCTGAATTCCCCAGAAGCAGCCTCCTGCCACGACGGCCGTGCGCAACTTCGCCCCGGGTTGAACCACTTCGTCCGTCGCCGGCGCTGGCAGCGCGGTATCGGCGGCGCTTGCCAGATGGCATCCCGCCGCGCCGGCGGACAGGACGGCAAAAAGAACGGCAACGCGGGTAATTTTAGTGACCATGATGAGCACTCCTCGCAAGCACTGACCGGTCAGCGCCGTACAATATTGCAGGCGCCAGCAGCATCGCAACCCATGCGGAACTTAACGCCGAGGATGCGGTCTACCGTACATTGCGACGGACCTTTAGCATTTAAAGACCGGCAACGCCGTAACCGGAAGCTTCCTGCGCAATAGAGCTTCGATGTCCTTCAAAAGCGGCGCTTCATCCGGCGAGACCAGCGACACCGCCTGCCCCGCGCCACCCGCGCGCGCGGTACGCCCAATACGGTGAATGTAGTTCTCGGGCACATTCGGCAGCTCGTAGTTCACGACGTGCGGCAGCTCTTTGATATCAAGGCCGCGCGCCGCGACTTCGGTCGCGACCAGCGCCGTCACTTTGTTCGTCTTAAAGTCGTGCAGCGCCTTGGTACGCGCAGCCTGGCTTTTATTGCCATGAATCGCGGTTGCAAGGATGCCAGTGGATTGCAACTGCTTCGTCAGGCGGTTGGCGCCGTGTTTGGTGCGCGTGAACACCAGCACCTGGTGCCAGTTGCCGGCACCGATGAGGTGCGCGAGCAGATGGCGCTTGTGGTCCTTCGAGACGCGGTAGATCTGGTGGTCGACGCGCTCGGCCGGGGCATTCGGCGCGGCGACTTCGATGCTCGCCGGATTGCGCAGGATGCGGGCGGCCAACTCGCGTATCTCGGCCGTGTAGGTCGCCGAGAACATGAGGTTCTGGCGCTCGCGTGGCAGGAGCTTAAGCACGCGTTTGATTGCCGGGATGAAGCCCATATCGAGCATCCGATCCGCTTCATCGAGGACGAGGCAGCGCACCCCGCGCAAATCGACCGCCCCCTGATCCGCAAGGTCAAGCAGCCGTCCCGGAGTTGCAACGAGCAGATCGCAGCCGCTGCGCAGATTGAGGATCTGCTGTTTGATATTGACGCCGCCAAATACGACGAGCGTGCGAAAATCCAGATACTTACCGTAGCAGCGGGCGCTCTCAGCAATCTGCGCCGCAAGCTCGCGCGTCGGTGTCAGCACCAGTGCCCGCGGCGCGCGGGCAGGTGGCGCACCGAGCTTCTGCAAAATGGGCAGAATGAAAGCGGCGGTCTTGCCAGTACCCGTTTGTGCCCCGGCGAGGACGTCGCGATCGGCGAGCACGGCCGGGATGGCCTGGCGTTGGATGGGAGTCGGCGTCGTGTAGCCCTGTTCGGCCACGGCGCGCAACAACTCGGGCGTCAACCCGAGATCAGCAAATGACATGAATGGAAATCCTTTGAAATGACGTGCCAGGAGCGCGCAAGCGCGACGGCGGCAGGAAGAGATGGCGTCTGACACTCTACAGGCTTTGACGTGACGGGCGCAACCTTCACAATCCACACTATGTCACTCATCACACTCCTTGATGGACAACTCGCCTTTGGCGATCACCCGCTGCTCGACCGCGCGCAGTTGAGCGTCGAGGTCGGCGAGCGCATCGGTCTCATTGGCCGTAACGGCAGCGGCAAGTCCTCACTGTTGCGCATATTGGCCGGCATCGGCGCGTTGGACGTCGGCCAACTGCAGCATAGGAACGGACTCAAACGCGGCTGGGTCGAACAGGAGCCGGCGCTGCCGAGCGCTGCGACGCTGCGCGAAAGCCTGCAGGCACGCGCAAGCGCCATGGCGGCCATGCAGGGGGAAGCAGCGCAAGCGCACGACGAGCGCGAACTGTGGCGCTGGGAATCTCGCCTAACGGAGTTCTTGCATCGCTTTGATCTCGAGGCCAACCAGCCCCCGGACGTCAGCTCCGGCGGTGAGTGCAAACGTGCGGCGCTCGCACTCGCATTCGCGCTGCAGCCGGAACTGCTGCTGCTCGATGAGCCTACCAATCATCTCGACATCGGCGGTATCGAGCGCCTCGAGGAGCTCCTGCTCAAAGTTCCGACCGCGATTTTCATCACCCACGATCGAGCCTTTCTTGATGCCGTCGCGACCCGCATCGTCGAGCTCGACCGCGGAGTGCTGCGTTCGTATCCCGGAAACTTTGCCGCCTACGAGACCCGCAAAGAGGCTGACCTTGCAAGCGAAGGACTCGCCAACCGGCGCTTTGAGAAGTTCTGGCAGCAGGAGGAGGTGTGGATCCGCAAGGGAATCGAAGCGCGCCGCACCCGCGATATGGGCCGTGTGCAGCGGCTGGAAAAGTTGCGCCGCGAGCGCGCCGCGCGCCGCGAACGCTTCGGCTCGCTGCGCCTGAGTCTCGACGCCGGTGCTCCTTCGGGACAGCTCGTGGCCGAATTGAGCGAAGTCAGCAAGGGGTTCGGCGAGCGCAAACTCATTGACCGCCTGTCGATGCGCATCATGCGCCAAGACCGGATCGGTCTCATCGGCAAGAACGGCGCCGGCAAGTCGACGCTCATCCGTCTGATCCTGGGCACGCTCGCACCTGACAGCGGCACCGTACGCCGCGGTACGAATTTGCAGGTGGCCTATTTCGATCAGCTGCGCGAGCAGCTCGATCCCAACCGCAGCGTCGCCGAGACCATCAGCCCCGGATCCGACTGGGTCGAGGTCGACGGCGCTCGCAAGCACATCATGAGCTATCTCGCCGACTTCCTCTTTCCCACGCAGCGCGCGCAATCCCCGGTCAGGATGCTCTCAGGCGGCGAGCGCAACCGCTTACTGCTCGCGCGCCTGTTCGCACGTCCGGCAAATCTTCTGGTGCTCGATGAGCCCACCAATGATCTCGACATCGAATCACTCGAGCTTCTGGAGCAGCGCCTGCAGGACTACGACGGCACTCTCATCCTGGTGAGCCACGATCGTAAATTTCTCGACAATGTCGTGACGCAGACTCTGGCGGCGGAGTCCGGCGGGGTTTGGTGCGAGTACGTCGGCGGCTATAGCGATTGGCTTAAGCAGCGGCCCGCGCCGATAGCGACGCCCGCGAGCGCGCCGAAGAACGCGATGTCACGCCCCAAGACGCGCACCAAGCTCAGCTACAAGGATGAGCGCGAACTTGCCGCCCTGCCGCAGGCCATCGAGGCTCTGGAGCTCGAGCAGGCGGAAGTCACGGCGCGCATGAGCCTCCCGGACTATCACCGCGGCGGACCCGAGCAGCTGCGCGGCGACCGGCTCCGCATGCAGGAGATCGAAGCGCTGCTGCAGGAGAAATTTACGCGCTGGGAAGCACTGGAAGGCAGGCGCGCGCCCTAGCGATGAAGAAACAAAGGCGTTGCGACCGACCCGTGCATTGCGCAACGATAGTGGAGCGAGAACGCCAGTGAAGAGTAATAATCCTCTCATGCCGCGCTCGCTCATGCGCACTCTTCGCTTGAAGGTTCGCTCGGAAGCCTATCCGTGGCTTAATGCTGCGGCAATAGAAGTGAATGAGGTCTTCAACTACTGCAATGAGACGAGCTTAAACGCCGCCACCCGCACGGATTTGAAGCGTGAATGGCTCACAGGTTTTGACCTATGCGGCCTCACGGCCGGCGCCACGGAGTACTTCGAGAAGATCGGCGCCGATACGATTCAGTCGGTGTGCAATCACTACGCTCAGAAGCGCCAAGCCGCCAAGAAACTGAAACTGAAGTGACGCGTGAGTCGTGGCGCGCGGCGATCTCTCGGGTGGATCCCATTTAAGGCGGCGAGTTTGAAACGCAAAGGCCGGGGTGTGCGGTTTGCCGGCAAGTGCATTCGGGTGTTCGAACGGGAGCGTCTGGAGGG
>Ga0182024_10016360_pt1 | contig 14078 bp, 12 predicted proteins | sample P32metaG_FD_120480 | JGI IMG/M metagenome (GOLD analysis project Ga0182024, IMG submission 120480) | Permafrost microbial communities from Stordalen Mire, Sweden - P3-2 metaG (Illumina Assembly) | ecosystem: Environmental > Terrestrial > Soil > Wetlands > Permafrost | place: Sweden: Stordalen... | reverse complement strand
CGACGTCCCACTAGCAGCACGCGGCATCGCCCGAGGCGGCGCCGTACACGAGGAACACGGGATGACCGAGACCGCATCGCGGCCGGGCACCACGCCCGCTGCCACGACCCTGACCGCGCCCGAGACGCAGGGCGGTGCCCTGACCGGCCCGGCGCCGACCCCGCCGACGTGGAACTGGCCCCTTTCGGTGCCGGCGTCGCACGCACCGGAGGTCGCCGTCCATGACGGCGACGAGGAGGAGCACCACATCGACGGAAGCGCGCTGCCTCCGCCGGTGGAGACTCTCGAGACGGATCCGACCGAGGTCACCGTCGTGGCCGCCATCACGACGCCCGAGAAAACGCTGCCCAAGGTCACGTCGTTCGGGCCTCCCGGCAAGCGCCGTTCAACGATGGCGATCGTCGTGCTGTCGATCGTGACGCTCGGCGTCTATAGCCTCGTCTGGCACCACCGCATCAACCGCGAGGTCGGCAACTTCGATACGCGCATGCACGTCATCCCCGGGCGTTCCACGCTCGCGGTGACAATCCCGTGGGCGCTCGGCGGGCTGGTGAGCATCGCCGGAGCGGTCAGGATCGTGCTTGCGGTTGCCAAAGTCACCCTGCCGTTCAACCCGCATTTCTCGGTGCTGCAAGCGTATGTGCTGCTCGGTGGATTCCTGCTGATCCCGTACCTCGAGCTCGTGCTGTCGTTCAGCGCTGTCGCCATCGCGATGACGCTGGAGCGCGTGCGCATCGTCGAGGATCGGATGCTGCGCACCACCGACGTGCAGTTGCGTCCGACACGTGTAATCTGGTGGATGCTCCTGCCGGTTGCGGGCGGCCTGATTCTCATGGCAATCATCCAGCGACGTCTCAACCGCGCCTGGGAGGACGACATGGCGGCGGCACCTGCGGTGCGCCCAACAGTGCGGGTGGCTCCAAGCTGACCGTCACGGCCACTGCCTCGCCCACTCTCGTGTGCCGGTTGCGACGGGCTGCACTAGACTAACCGGTCGCGGTGGCTGTTTCGATCGCCTGTATTTCCGGAAAAGGCGGGGTGGGAAAGACGACCACCTGCGCCTCCCTGGCGGCTGTGTTCGCGGAGCGCGGACGCCGCGTGCTTGCCGTCGACATGGACCCGCAGTCCAACCTGACGTCCGGGCTCGGGTTCAACCCGTACTCGCTCACGCATACCGTCGCCGACGCGATTCTCGAGCCCGATCAGTCCGTCGACGAGCTGATCGTCCGCACCAAGTGGGCCGGGCTGCATCTGCTCCCCGCCAACCCCGACCTGAGCGCGGTTGAGGCGGGCCTCCCCACGACGCTCGACGCGGAGACGCGGCTCCGCCGTGCGCTCGACCGTGATTGCCGTGACTACGACTTCATCCTCTTCGACACGCCGCCGAGCTTTGCGTTCCACACCATCAGTGTTCTTGCTGCCGCAGATTTCATCGTGATTCCAATGCAGATGTCGGGATACGCGGTGAAGGGACTCAAGGAGACGCTGCGTTCTGTGCACCACGTGCGCCAGGAGTTGAACCCGGACCTGCGCGTGCTCGGGTTGCTGCCGACATTCGTCGTGATGCGCACCCGTTTTTCGCGAGATCTCCTCGACGGGCTGCGCGCAATCCCCAACCTGCGCGTCTTCAACACGGTGATCAAGGTGACCGTGCGACTCCAGGAGTCGGCGCTCGCCGGCGAACCGGTGACGGTGATGGCCCCATCCTCGGAGGCGGCCGCGGCATATCGCTCGTTCGCCGACGAGGTGCTTGCCGCGCTCATCGCCGAGGGTGAACGCGGTGTCTGAGCTCCGCTCATCGCGCCGCCGGCGCAGCGTTGCCGTCGCGCCGGCTCTGCTCGATCCCGCCGAGCTCCCGGAGGATGCACCAGGACGGGTGAAGCTGGTCACGGTCGAAGCACCCGCCGATATCGTCGACGGCCCGGCCCCCCTGCCCCCCACGGTTGCGCGGTCACCGTCGCTCCTCGCTGCGGGCGGCGGCTGGATCCCGGTGGCCGTGGCCGGGGTCGTGATCGTGGTGATCTTCATCATCGGGATGCTGCTAACCCGGACCTGAGTGCGGCGGCGACCACACTGATTTGTGGTCGTGATCAGAGGCTGGGTGACCCACCCTGTTGCGCACTCGAGGAGCAGAGAATACCGACCATGCGATCCAGGGCCAGAAGCTCTGGCCGGCGCCTGGCAACGGTGCTGTTCACCGACATTGTGTCCTCGACCGAGTTGGCAGCGAGCCTCGGTGACCGCAAGTGGCGGGCATTGCTCGCCACGTATCGCGCCATGGTGCGAGAGACACTGCGGAAAACGCGGGGTCGCGAGATCGACGACGCAGGCGACGGTTTCTTCGCTGTCTTCGAGCATCCGGCAGATGCGATCGCGTGCGCGTGCCTGCTCGCCGAGGAGGTGCGCGCCAAAGGTCTCGAGGTCCGGTCCGGTATTCACATGGGCGAGGTCGAGACGACGGGCGCCAAGCTCGGCGGGATAGCGGTGCATATCGGCGCTCGCGTCTGTGCGCAGGCGGGCGCCGGCGAGGTGCTCGTCAGCAGCACGGTTCGCGATGTCGTCAGAGGTTCCGAATTCGGATTCGTCGATCTCGGCGCGCGCCCGCTCAAAGGCGTCCCTGGAGAGATGCAGCTCTTCAGGGTGACGTGGCCCGAAGGACAGCTGACGGCCGTCGGGGCGCGCAGTCGTCGCGGGTTGCTCATCGCCGGTGTAGGTGGCCTGGCAGTCGTCGTCGTCGTCGCTGCCCTGGTCGCGCTGGTTCCGCGCCATGCAGGCGTCGCCGCCGCCCCGCAAATCGTCACCGTGGCCGGAACCGGAGTCGGCGGCGCCGGATCGGACGGGAAGCAAGCCATCGCATCCGAGCTCGGTCATCCCATTGCGGTGGCCCTGGATCCCACGGGCCGTCTCTACTTCGTTGAGGAGAATCGGGTGCGCAGGGTCAATGGCGATGGAACCGTGACGACGATTGCGGGCACGGGGGTTGCCGGGTTCAGCGGCGATAGTGGTCCCGCCGTCGCCGCTGAGCTCAATGGGCCCCAATCGATCGCCATCGACAGCTTCGGTGATGTCTTCATCGCGGACTCGTTGAACAACCGCATTCGTGAGGTGCCCCCGGACGGGATCATCACGACGATCGCGGGATCGGGCCATCCGGGGTATGGAGGCGACGCCGGGCCCGCGATTGACGCCGCCCTCGACGACCCCACGGGAGTGGCGATCGGATTTGGGGGACCGTTCGGATCGATCGTGATTGCGGACAGGGGGAATAACCGCGTCCGCATGGTCACTGCGTCTGGCGCGACCTTCGCCAACGCGGTCATCACCACGGTTGCCGGCACCGGGCAGGCGTCCTATGAGGGCGACGGCCACCTAGCCGTGAACGCGGAGCTTGACAGCCCGCAGTGTGTGGCGGTGGATTCGGAGGACGACATCTACATCGCCGACGTCGGGAACGACCTCGTCCGGGTCGTGGACGCAGGGGGCACCATCAACTCGGCCGCCGGCGACGGCACCACGGGCTTCACGGGCGACCACGCCCCGGCAACCTTTGCGGAGCTCGACCTCGCGAGCAGCGGTGGTGGATGCCTCGCGGTCGATGCAGCTGATCACCTGTTCATCGCGGACGCGGCGAACAACCGTGTACGCGAGGTCGTCTTCAATGCGAACGGCGGTGGAACCATCACCACAGTCGCGGGCGACGGGGTTGACGGATTCAACGGCGACAACATGGACGCGACCGCAACGGGCCTTTCCTTACCATTGGGGATCGCAGCCGGCGCTGACGGCACGTTGTACATTGCCGACACCGACGCGAACCGAATCCGTCGCGTCGGCTAGCCGGGCGGCGCGGTGGCCTTGTCCGTCTCGAACGCCGTTCCGTGTTGCGTGATGAAGTACGCCAGGTAGTCGCTCTTCTGACCCACGGCCAGTTCCTGTGTCAGCGTGTGCGCTGGGACATACGTGGCCTGACCGGCCGGCAGTTGCACCGGTGCCTGGCCGGCAACGTCGACCTTGAGTGTTCCGTCCAACACGAAGACCACCTCAAGGCCGCCGAAGACGTGAGCCGAACTGCGACCGCCGGGTTGGAGGCTCACGCTCCGGAGCGTCTCGGTATATGACCCCGGCGGCATTGCGGTCGGCGGAAGATCCTCGGTTTTGAAAACCAGCGTTGACGGCGGCACAAGCGTCGAACTCTGCGGAGTATCGGGCCAGAGCGCGATGAAGTACCACGTGCTCAGTGCGCCCGGGAGGGTCGCGTGGGAGTGGTTGACATCCTGCAGGAAAAGCGCGGTGTGGGCAGGGATATCGACGTTCGTTTTCTCATCCGTGTAGGTGAGCCGCTGCAGGCCGGTCTCGACATAGATGAAGCCTGCCTGGTGTTTCTTTGAGGCGATGGACTGACCCGGGGCCTGGACGAATTTCACGATGCGCACGTAGTTCTTCCCGGTCGGTGCTGAGCCGAGCTCTCCCGCCGCGAGCTCACTGAAGGTCATGCCGGACGCCGTCGCCGGCAGACCCGAGGAGGAGGGACCGGAGGCCGCTGCGCCGCCACATGCGGCGACGGCCATCCCGCAGAGCGCCACCGTGGCGCGTCGCGGGAGATGGTGGTTGCGTCCGCTGATGTCGCTCGAGCCGTTGGTTGGTGCCCGGTTCGTTGTGCCTGACATTGCCGTCTCCCTGAGCCCCATCGGTGTGGGCCGGTGCCCTGGGGCGTGTGCGATCTTGCGGCACGTCGGGGCCGAATGTCTGTCAGGCTCCTGACAGCAACCCCGGGCATCTTCCGGAAGCCCTCTGGGTGCAGCCGCAACTACACTGATTTGTGGTACTGTGCGGCGGTGCAGACCGAAGCTGATCGCGGAACCGGGGAGGCCGAGCTCCTCGCCCGCGCGCTGGGCGGCTCGTCTCCCGCAGCAGAGCTCAGTGCGGTCGCCAATCGGGTGGCGCGCATCCCGTGGTGGGAGCGGCGCGCACTCGATGCGGCCGGACTCATGCGCGAGCACGGCGTCCCCCGCGACCGGGCCGAGCGGCTCGCAGCGATGTGGGAGCTGGCAGAGCGCTGGACGGATGACGACCGGCCCGCCATCGGGTCACCACGTGACGCGCTGCTGATGCTCGACGGGCTGCGCACCGCCCGTCGTGAACAGGTCGTCGTGATGCTCCTTGACGCGCGCCACCGCCCCATCAGGCTCGAGACGGTCGCCGTCGGCACCATCAACGCATCCCGGTTGCAGCCTCGCGATGTCTTCGGTCCCGCGCTGCGCAGCGATGCAGTTGCAGTCATCATCGGCCACAACCATCCGAGCGGCGATCCCTCGCCGAGTCGCGCGGACCGCGTGGTCACCGCGGCACTGCGCAGCGCGGGAGTCCTGCTCGGTGTGCCGGTGCTCGATCACCTGATCGTCGCGCGGCGCGGTCATCACTCGTTCCGAGAGACGGAATCCTGGGACGACGCGGCCTAGGCGTCAGCCGAAGGCGTTCTCGCCGGTGAGCTCCTTGCCGATGATCAGCGTGTGCACTTCCTCGGTGCCCTCGTAGGTGAGCACCGACTCGAGGTTGGCCATGTGCCGCGACACCGGGTACTCGAGGGTGATGCCATTGGCGCCGAGGATGGTGCGTGCGCTCCGCGCGATGTCGAGCGCCGCCCGCACGTTGGCGCGCTTTGTGATCGAGACCTGCACGGGATGCACGCGGCCCTGGTCCTTGAGCGTCCCGAGGCGGTGGGCCAGCAGGCGTCCCTGAACGATCGAGGTCGCCATGTTGGCGAGCTTCTGCTGGGTCAGCTGCATGGCGCCGATCGGCTTGCCGAAGGCGTGGCGGGTCTTGCTGTACTCCAGCGCCGACTCGAAGCACGCCCGAGCCGCACCCATGGCGCCCCAGCCGATGCCGTAGCGGGCCTCGTTGAGACACGACAGCGGCCCGCGCATCCCGGTGACGCCGGGGAGCACCGCGCTCTCGGGGAGGCGGACTCCGTCGAACGACAGCTCCGAGGTCACCGATGCACGCAGCGAGAGCTTGTTGTGCACGTCCGCCGTCGTGAAGCCGCGCGTCCCGCGCTCGACGAGGAAGCCGCGGACCCCGGCGTCGGTCATCGCCCAGACCACGGCGATGTCGGCCATCGAGCCGTTGGTGATCCACATCTTGGTGCCGTCGAGGATCCAGTCACCGCCGTCGCGGCGCGCCGACGTGCGCATCGACGACGGGTCCGAGCCTGCGTCCGGCTCGGTGAGCCCGAAGCACCCGATCGCGCGGCCGGCGGCCATCTCGGGGAGCCAGCGCTCCTTCTGCTCGTCACTGCCGAACTTCCAGATCGGGAACATGGCGAGCGAGCCCTGCACCGAGACAAACGATCGCAGCCCGCTGTCGCCGGCCTCGAGCTCTTCCGAGGCGACGCCGTAGGCGATCGCCGACGCGCCGGCGCATCCGAAGCCGTGGAGGTGCATGCCCAGGAGTCCGAGCTCGGCGACCTCCGGGATCAGCTCGCGCGGGAAGGTGCCGGCTTCGAAGTGCTCGGGGATGACCGGCAGCGCCCGCTCGCGCACGAAGGCGCGCACGGTGTCCCGGATCAGGCGTTCATCATCGCCGAGCAGCTCATCAACAGCGAAGAGATCGGATGGAGCCAGCGCGCGGGTACGCGGCGCGCGCTCGGTGACGGCCATGCGCTCAGAGTACCCGGTTGGCTACGCGGCGACCGGCATCCCGGCATCAACGAGCTGGCGGCGCAGCACGTCGCCGTTCGCGAAGCCGACATTGATATCGGTGACCTGGCCGGACGGGCTGAGCACGATCGTGGTGGGCAACGACATGACCCGGTACTGGCGTGCCAGGTCCGGCTCGACGGCGATGTCGATCTCGCGAATCTCGATCGCCGGGTCGATCGCGGCTGCGAGCGCACGCAGCGCGGGTCGCTGCGCGGTGTGGCAGATCGTGCATGCCTCGCCGGTGAAGTACAGGATCGACGGCAGCGTGCCGCCCTGCTCGGCGGTCTCGACGACGCTCCCGACCAGCTCGCGCTGGCCGCCCTTCTGGACCCGGAGGAGCAGCGCCACCCCGCCGATCACGGCGACCGCGATCAGCGGTGCCAGCAGGAGGATCATCGCGCCGGTTCGCGCGAGAGCGGCAGCAGCCCGATCCGAACGAGCTGCGCGTACATGATGCAGCCGACGCAGATGTTGAACGCGAAGTTGAGGAATGCCAGCGCGGCCACGATCCAGGCGAGCACCCACGCCACCAGCAGGATGTTGGTGACCACAAAGATGCTCGCCGCGACCAGGAACACACCGCCGACCAGCTGCGCGAAGCGATGCGGCGCCGGATCCTCCTGGACGACCCTCGGCTTGACGATTCTCGCCGGCTTGAGCCAGCGCATGTAGAGGAGGCGGGGCACGTTGAACGACGGCGACGCAACCGCGGCCAGCATCATCACCGCGAGCACGGGAAGCACCCAGGCGATCGGCTGATACACCAGGCCCACCAAGTAGCCCACGACGATGACGCTCATCAGGATCGCCTGGTTGACCTTGAGCACGCTGCGGTCGAAGGGAACGACTGCCATGGTCCGGAAATCATACCGCGTAGGTCAGGTATTACACCGCGTCCCGGAGGGGCCGCGAAGTGCCAGAGTCGCCTGGCCCGGTGTCGATCTGATGGAGGTGTGCGTGAGCACGGAAGGACCCGCCCGACTCGGCCCCGACGATGTCCGTGTCGGCGCCGCCTACGAGCTCGCCCGTGGCGAGGAGCGCCATCGCATCGCCGAGCTGAAGCGATTCCGGCGGATTCACCTCGGGGGCACGCTCGCGCTGGTCTTCGAGAACCGCGAGACCATTCGATCGACGCTCGAGGAGGCGCTGCGCACCGAGCGCGTCGACGACCCGGACCGGGTCGCGAGTGAGCTCGACGCGTTCAATGGCGTCGTGCCCGAGGCTGGTCAGCTCGCGGCGGTGCTCTTCCTCGAGGTGGCCGACCCGGCGGACCTGGCCGCGGCTGCGGCGGAGCTCGAGGGCGTCGAGCACACCGTCTTCATCGAGGTTCTCGGGACCCGGGTCCGCGGTGTGCCCGAGGTGGTGTCACCGCCTGGCGAGACCGCACCCGCGCACTTCCTGCGCTTCAGCCTCGGTCCGGATCAGCGTGCAGCCATCATCGGCGGCTCGTCCCTGGCCACAGGCACCGACCATCCGCATCTCACTGTGACTGTCCAGCTCGACGAGGACCAGCGCAGGGCCGTCGCCGCAGACCTCTGACGCGCTGCGTCACGGGCGTCAGGCGCGACCGGGTCTCCTTCGGAGGGCGACCTCCTCGTAGACCTCGGCGGTCATCGCGGCAGTGCGTGCCCACGTGTACCCGGTCGCCCGGTCGACGCCCGCGTGGCGCATCCGCGCGACGCGGACCGGTTCGACGAGCACCGATTCGATCGCGGCGGCCAGCGCCGCCGGATCGTCAGGCGGGACCAGGACGGCCACATCGAGGGTGAGCCGGGGAAGGTTGCCGACCGCCGTGGCAACCAGCGGCGCCGCCGATGCCATGGCCTCCAACGCCGTCAGCCCGAACCCCTCGTGCGTCGAAGGGAGAACGACCACCGCCGCCTGGCGATACAGCGACGCCAGGTCGGTGTCATCGACCGCGCCGCACAGCACGATGCGCACGTGGCGCCGCCAGGCCTCAGCGGCGAGGCGGTCCGCCTCGGGTCCGAGGGCGCCGACCAGGGCCAGCGGCGGGCCGCCACCCGGGAGTTGCTCCATCGCCTCGAGCAGGGTGTCGAGCCCTTTGCGCGGATCGCGCGAGCGCAGGCTTCCCACCCACAGCGCGTAGGGCTGGTCCAGCCCAAGGGCTTCGGCGGTTCGGGCGTCGCGGAGCTTGGGCCGCGCCGAGAACGCCGCTCCGACGCCGTGGGGCACGACGTGGACCCGCGCCGGGTCGAGCCCCAACGTGGCGATCGCGTCCTGCCTGGTCGCCTCGCTGACAGCGATGACCGCGGCGCATGCGCGGAGCACCGGTCCCAGCAACGCTCCGTACAGGCGGTGGACGGAGTCCCCGCGCCACATCTCGAGGTCATGCAGGGTCACCACCTGGCGGGCGGCGGGGAAGCCGATCACCGGTTCACCGCCGAGCCCGTGCACCAGGTGCGGGTGCAGGGCCATCGCCTCGGAGAGCACGTGCGGCTGGGCGCGAAGGAACCGGGCTGGGCGCGCCTCGCTCCACGGCGGCGACGGTGGGGTCGAGGGCGTGGCCTCGATGCCCGGAACGCCGCGCAGCGCCTCGATCAGCTGGCTTGCGTAGCGCCCGATGCCTGCGTCCCGACGGCCGTCGGCAAGGCAGCTGGCCTCGAGCAGGACGCGAAGCGGTCTCTGCATCGAGGCTTTGTAGCAGGCTCGGTCATCGGCACCGCTGGCACAATGGTTGCAGTGCCCAACTCGCGTTCCCTCATGCCGTTCACCGCTCTGGTCGGTCAGGAGGCGATGAAGACTGCGCTGGTCCTCAACGCCATCAACCCCGGCATCGGTGGCGTGCTCATCAGAGGGCAGCGCGGCACCGCCAAGTCCACCGCGGTCCGTGCGCTCGCCCGCCTGCTCCCGGAGATCGACGTCATCGCCGGCTGCCGCTACCGCTGCGACCCGGAGGCACCCGCGACGTGGTGTGACGAGTGCCGCGCTCGCGCCGACGCCGGAATGCCGGTGGTGGTCGAACGCCGCCGGACGCGGGTGGTGGAGCTGCCGGTGAATGCATCCGAGGATCGAGTCGTCGGCACCATCGACACCGAAGCCGCGATCAAGCTCGGCGAGCGCCGCTTCGAGCCCGGGCTTCTCGCCGACGCCAACCGCGGGATCCTCTACGTGGACGAGGTGAACCTGCTCGACGATCACATCGTCGACGTCCTCCTCGACGCCGCGGCCATGGGCTGGAACGTCGTCGAACGCGAGGGGATCTCGTTCTCGCATCCGTCGCGCTTCATCCTCGTCGGCACCATGAATCCCGAGGAGGGCGACCTGCGGCCGCAGCTTCTCGATCGTTTCGGCCTCTGTGTCGACATCACCGGGCTCCGCGACCTCGACGAGCGGGTACGGATCATGGAGCGCGATTCGCAGCGGAGCCAGGACGGCGGCGGCCTCGACAGCCAGTTCCTCGACAGCGAGGAGCACCTGAAGGAAGTGATCCAGGAGGCGAAGCGGCTGCTGCCCCGCGTGCAGATCACGCCGACGATCGGCTGGTTCATCGCGCTGGTGTGCATCGACGCGGGCGCGCTCGGCCATCGCGCCGACATCGTGGTCAGCAGTGCGGCGCGCACGGTACGGGCCTGGGACGAAGCGGAGCGACTGGTCCGCGCTCGCGCGCGTGGAGTGGCCGTCGAGGCTGACGACCGCCTCATCGTGACCACCGCCGACGCAACCACGGCAGCCGAGCTCGCGCTGGCGCACCGCAGGAGGAGCCGCCAGGATGGGGTCTCGCAGCCGGCGGGCGCTGCCGCCGAGCGCGCCAAGGAGCGGTTCGAGGAGATCGCCCAGGAGGCCGAGGCCGCAGTGGTGTCCGAGCAGTCCTCCGAAGCCGGCGAGCAGCCGCCGGATGATTCCGGGAGCGGCGAGGAGGGTGAGAGCCCCGGCCAGGTGCAGGGGAGCGAGAACGCCACCCAGGCGGTCACCCGGCGCAGCGCCGAGCAGCTCTTCGAGGGTGAGATCTTCCCGGTGCGCAAGATCGCCCTGCCCCGCGATCGCCGCAGCCGGTCGACGACCGGCAAGCGAAGCTCGTCGACGAGCAGCGACAAGCGCGGCCGCTACGTCCGCGCGACCCAGACCGAGAAGACCACCGACATCGCCTTCGACGCCACCATGCGTGCCGCGGCGCCGCACCAGGTCCGCCGCCGTGCCGATCAGCCGGCGGACAGGGTCGGGCCGGCGCTGCACCTCGAGCGACAGGATCTGCGCCAGAAGGTCCGCCACCGGCGCACCGGCACCCTGATCGTTTTCGTCGTCGACGCCAGCGCCTCGATGGATGCCGAGCAGCGGATGCAGGCGACCAAGGGTGCGGTGCTGTCGCTGCTCCGCGATGCATACCTCCGCCGCGACAAGGTGTCGCTCGTGGTCTTCTCGGGCCGCGCCGCGCGCGTGGTGCTCCAGCCGACGTCGTCGGTGGACCTCGCCGAGCAGCGGCTGCAGCGCCTCACCGTCGGTGGGACCACGCCGCTGACCCACGGTCTCGTCGCCGGGCTCCGGATCGTGCGCACCGAGCGTCTGCGCGACCCGAGCGTGTATCCGTTGATGGTGCTGATCAGCGACGGACGGGGCAACATCTCGCTCTTCGGCGAGGAACCCCTCATCGAGGCGCAGCGCGTTGCCGAGCAGCTCGGTGCCGACGGCGTGCACATGCTGGTCATCGACTCGGCACGCGATCACACCACCAGACCATTGCCCCGCGTCGGGCTCCGCACCCGCGAGCCACTCTTCGGCGGCTACGGATTCAACGCCTGCCGCGACCTCGCCGACCGCGCGGGCGGCGAATATCTCGGCCTCTACGATCTCTCCCAGGGGGCGATCGTCGAGGGCGTCGAGAAGACGCTCCGAGGTCGCATGGCACAATGAATGTGATGCAGACCGGTAGAAACGTGTTTCCTTTCACCGCGATCGTGGGGCAGGACCTGATGAAACAGGCGCTGATTCTCAACGCGATCAATCCCGCCATCGGTGGCGTGCTGATCCGCGGCGAGAAAGGCACTGCGAAATCGACGGCTGTCCGCTCGCTCACAAAACTCCTGCCAGGGCTTGACGTCGTGGCCGACTGCCGCTACGGCTGCCCGCCGGATGATGCCGACCTGCAGTGCGCGGAATGCACCGTGCGCGTGGAAGCAGGAGAGACGCTGCCGCGTGGGCGCCGCCGTATGCGCGTGGTGGAACTGCCCATCAACGCGTCCGAGGATCGCGTCGTCGGTGCGATCGACATCGAGGCTGCCATCAAGCGCGGCGAGAAGGAGTTCGAGCCGGGCGTGCTCGCCGAGGCGAATCGCAACATCCTCTACGTCGATGAGGTGAACCTGCTGGACGATCACATCGTCGATGTGCTCCTCGATGCTGCAGCGATGGGGCAGAACACGGTCGAGCGCGAGGGTGTGTCGGTCTCCCATCCGTCGCGCTTCATCCTCGTCGGCACCATGAATCCCGAAGAGGGCGAGCTGCGTCCGCAGCTGCTCGACCGCTTCGGCCTGTGCGTCGACGTGGAAGGCATCCGCGACGTTCGCCAACGGGTGGAGATCGTCGAGCGCCGCGAGGCGTTCGAAGAGGATCCCTCCGCGTTTGCAGCGCGTTTCGAACCCGCCGAGCAAGCCGAGGCGGATCGCATCGCGCGTGCGATGTCGATGCTCTCCGACGTGGTCGTGGACCGCAATATCCTCGTCGCCATCGCCGCGCTCAGCATCGAGCTCGAGGTCGATGGCCACCGTGCCGACATCGTCACGCGCAAAGCGGCGCAGGCGCTTGCCGCACACGAGGATCGCGCCGCGGTTGGTATCGACGATGTCGAACATGTCGCGCCGATGGTGCTCGCGCACCGGGTGAAGCCGGGACTCTCGGGGAGCCGGCGCGGGCTCACCGACCTTGCGGAGATCCTGCGCAGCGAGCACGACGGCAACGGCGAGAACTAGGCATCTCCGTGACGCATGCGTCTTGACCGGATCCGCAACTTCAGCATCATCGCGCACATCGATCATGGCAAGTCAACGCTTGCCGATCGGCTGCTCGAGGCGACCGGGACTGTGGCGTTGCGGGACATGCAGGATCAGCTGCTCGACCAGCTCGACCTCGAGCGCGAGCGCGGCATCACCATCAAGGCGCAGGCGGTGCGGCTCGCGTACACCGCGTCCGACGGCATCACCTACGAGCTGAACCTCATCGACACACCGGGGCACGTCGACTTCGCGTACGAGGTGTCACGGTCGCTGGCCGCATGTGAGGGCGCGCTGCTTGTCGTCGATGCGACCCAGGGTGTCGAAGCCCAGACGCTCGCCAACGTCTACCAGGCACTCGACAATCACCTCGAGATCATCCCGGTGATCAACAAGATCGACCTCGTCAACGCCGACGCCGAGCTGGTCCGCCGTGAGATCGAAGAGGTGATCGGCATTCCCGCCGATGAAGCCATCCTCACCAGCGCCAAGCAGGGCATCGGCATCAACGAGGTCCTCGAGGCAATCGTCAAGCACGTGCCGCCGCCCAAGGGCGACCCCGATGGACCGTTGCGGGCGCTCATCTTCGACGCGAAGTACGACGCATACCGCGGAGTCGTCGTCTATGTCCGCGTCGTCGACGGCCATGTCGCAGCCGGCATGCGTGTGCGGATGATGAACAACAAGAGCGAGTTCGTCGTCGATGAGGTCGGCGCTTTCGCGCCGGCGATGGCGCCGCTCGACGAGCTGCAGTGCGGCGAGGTCGGCTACTTCATCGCCTCGATCAAGAACGTCCGCGACAGCAAGGTCGGCGACACCGTCACCGACGCCGCGCGTCCCACCACGCATCCGCTGCCGGGATACCGCGCGGTGACGCCGATGGTGTACGCGGGCATCTTCCCGGTCGACTCCGACGACGTCACCGACCTCCGCGAGGCGCTCGAGCGCCTCAACCTCAATGACGCGTCACTGGTCTTCGAACCGGAATCGTCAGCCGCCCTCGGGTTCGGGTTCCGCTGCGGGTTCCTCGGGCTGCTCCACATGGAGATCGTCCAGGAGCGCCTCGAGCGCGAGTTCGACCTGTCGCTGATCACCACCGCCCCGACCGTCGAGTACCGGGTGCGGCTGCGCTCCGGCGAGGTGATCGCCATCGACAACCCGGAGATGCTGCCGGACGCCTCCAACATCGACGCCATCGAGGAACCGCGCACCAAGGCCACGATCATCGTGCCGAGCGCATACGTCGGGGCGATCATGGAGCTGTGCCAGGAGCGCCGCGGCGAGTTCCAGCACATGGACTACCAGCCCGGCGATCGCGTCGCGCTGACATACGACCTGCCGCTGGGCGAGATCATCCACGACTTCTACGACCAGCTGAAGTCGCGCAGCCGAGGGTACGCGTCGATCGACTACGAGATCACCGGTTTTCGCGCGG
>Ga0182024_10016359_pt1 | contig 14078 bp, 6 predicted proteins | sample P32metaG_FD_120480 | JGI IMG/M metagenome (GOLD analysis project Ga0182024, IMG submission 120480) | Permafrost microbial communities from Stordalen Mire, Sweden - P3-2 metaG (Illumina Assembly) | ecosystem: Environmental > Terrestrial > Soil > Wetlands > Permafrost | place: Sweden: Stordalen... | reverse complement strand
TGGCCGGCAATGTGCAGCCTGTGCCCTTTGGCCCGATGGGACTGCCGACGCTGATGATGGCCAGCGTGACGCGGATCAACGATCATGTGCTGGCGCGCGCGGTCGGAGTGGATATGGCGGTGCTGGCGCTGATCGTGCCTGTCCTTATGCTGGTCGTCCTCGCGGGCTGGCGCAATGCGGTGGCTGTGCTGCCGGCGGCGCTGGTCGCGGGTGGCAGCTATGCGGTGAGCTGCTTTCTGGTTGCTCGATACGTTGGCCCGGAGCTGCCCGCAATTCTGTCGTCGTTCGTCTCAATCGCAAGCCTGGTCCTTTTCCTGCGCTTTTGGAAACCGGCCAGGATGTGGCGCTTCCCCAACGATCCGGACGCGGCCAGCGAGACGGCGAAGAGGTTCGCACCCAGCCAGATTGTTCTCGCGTGGGCGCCCTTTCTTCTGCTTATGGCCGTGATGTGCACATGGAGCGTGCCGGGCTTCAAGAGCTGGATCCTCGGCGCCACTCACGCGGTCGTCAACATCCCGAGCTGGCCGCTGCTGGATGGGATCGTCTATCGGACCGCGCCCATTGTGGCGAAGCCGTCGCTCTATCCGGCGGCGTATCGCTGGGAGATCTGCACCTCCGCCGGCGCGGCGATCTTTCTGGCCGCGCTGCTTTCGATGGTGCTGTTGCGGATCAGCCCGCGCACCGGAGCGCGGGTGTTCGTGCGTTCCTTCAAACAGATGAGGTTTGCTCTGCTTACGCTGGCCTGCGTAGTGGGGATCGCGTATGTGGCGAACTATTCGGGGATGTCCTACACGCTGGCGCTGGCGCTGGCGCACTACACCGGCAGAGTGTTTCCGGCATTCTCGCCGATCATCGGCTGGCTCGGGGTGTTCCTCACGGGCTCGGTGACGTCATCGGCGGTGCTCTTCGGAAAGCTGCAGCAGGTGACCGCAATCCAGCTCGGCATCAATCCTGTCCTGACCACTTCAGCGAACCTGGCCGGCGGGGTGACCGGCAAGCTGATCTCGCCGCAGTCGCTGGCCATCGCCTGTGCGGCTGCGGGCCTGGCGGACCGGGAGACGGACCTGTTCCGCAGGACATGGAAGTATTCGCTGCTGCTGCTGGGAGTCGTGGTGCTCCTGGTTGTGCTGCAGGCCTACGTTGTGCCGGGCATGGTCCCGCAGGACGTGCCCGGGCTGAATCCGTGAGTTTGGCGTTCGCTGCGGCTAGAACAGCAGGCGGCCGCCGACCTGGATCACCCGCATGGCGGATGCGCCGGAGATGATGCCGAAGGAGCTGGTGCTGCTCATTGTGCCGCCGGGGGCGCTGAGGTTGACGAAGTTGAAGACGTTGGTGGCCTCTCCGCGGAACTGGAACTTGACGCGCTCGTAGACGGTGAAGTCGCGGAAGATGGAGGCGTCGACGTCCTTGTAGCCGGGGGAGTCGAGGGCGTTGTCGCGGACGAGGCCGTCGAGGCCTGAGGGACCGGCGCCGGCTGGGCAGGCCACTCCCGCGACTGTCGAGCCGGTCTTGCAGTAGACGGTGGTGTCAAACCACTGCTTCTTTTCGAGCGCGCGCGATCCGTTGTTGTCGAGGACCTGGGCGAACTTTCCGGGCAGCACGTTGGGGCGGTCGTTGGTGTCGCCGTCGAAGTTGTCGTCGGTGCCGGAGGTGATGTTGAAGGGCTTTCCGCTGCGCATGGAGACGATCGCGGAGATGGACCAGCCGTCGAGCAGCGTGCGCGTGACGCGGTTGAAGCTGCCGAAGTAGTCGGGCTTCCATACGGCGGAGATGACGGCCTGCTCGCGCTGGTCGTTGTCTGTGCGCTGGCGCTCGAGCGAGAGGTCGTAGTAGTCCTCGGGCTCGGTGCCGGCGCTGTTGCCGATGTTGCCCGTGGTCTGCAGCGAGGCGGAGGCGAGGGCCTTGCTCCAGATATAGAAGCCGTTGACGCTGATGTGCTGGCTGAGGCGCTTGGTGACGGAGACTTGCAGACCGTTGTAGGCGGTGGTCTGGCCGTCTTCAATGACGTAGGCGTTGCTGTAGTACTTGGAGCCGACGGCGGGGCTGGCGCAGGTGGTGGTGCTGCCGGTGGCGAAGGGGATGGCCTGGTAGGGGCGGCGGCAGTTGACGTCGCCGGTGGTGTTGGAGGCGATGTTGGCGGTGTTGTAGACGGGCGCGTTGTGGTCAATGTAGAGGGGGATCTTGCGGCTGAAGGCGCCGACGTAGTTGATGCTGAGGGCGAGGTTGTTGCCAAACTGCTGCTGCACGCCGAAGTTGGCCTGAATGTTGTAGGGCCAGCGCATGCCCTTCTGCACGAAGACGAGCGAGGCGGGCGAGACGTAGCGCGGGTTGGAGGGGCTATAGACGAAGGGGAAGGGGGAGACGCAGCCGGCGAAGTCCTGGCAGTCGGTGGAGTAGATGTGAGCGAGGCTGACGACGTGGGAGAAGGCGTTGGTCTCGCGCACGGCGAAGGGCTGGAAGTTCTGGGATAGCATCCACTCATTGCCGGAGATGCTATCGAAGAAGAGGCCCGCGCCGCCGTGGAAGACGGTCTTGCCGGAGCCGTAAGGGTCGAAGGTGAAGCCGGCGCGAGGGGAGACGTGGTTGTAGTTGGTACCGACGCCGCCGGCGGGGACGCCGGGATCGCCGGGGAAGAGCTGGCCGGGGATGGCGGTGGGCGAGACGGTGGACTGGACGCCGGGAGAGAAGACAGCGATACGGCGCTGGGTGTCGGTGGGCGCGGTCTGTACGTCATAGCGCACGCCGAGGTTGAGGGTGAGGCGGGGGACGATGCGCCAGTCATCTTGCGCGAAGACGCCGTAGTTCCAGTAGTTCTCGTTGGCGTCGTCGGGCGAGTCCTGGCCCATGGTGTTGGGGTGGCCGATGAGGAAGTCGGCCATGGCGACGCCGGTCTTGACGAAGCTGGCCTGGCCGGAAGTGGTGTTGGGCACGGTGGAGTTGGCGAAGGCGAAGACGCCGTAGTTGTTCAGCAAGGTCTCGAGGCGGTCCTTCTCGAGGTAGAGTTCGCCGCCTACGTTGAGGGTGTGCCTGCCGCGGGTGGTGCTGAAGACATCGCGCAGGCCGTAGACGTTGTCGCCGGCGAGCGGGCCGCTGATGGCGTTGCCGAGGGTGAAGAAGTTGGCAACGCTGATCTGCGCGAGGGATGGGACGCCCTGCACGCTGATGTCGGAGCCGTAGGAGGCGAGCGATACGCCGGGCTGGCTGATGCGGCCGGCCAACATGCGGGTGTAGCTGAGCCAGACCTGGTTGATGGAGCGCGGCGAGACGGTCCAGACGTCGCTGGCGTTGCCGTTCTGCTGGCGATAGGCGTAGTTGGAGAGCGCCCATCCCGGCAGGTTGGAGCCGGAGGGCAGATTGATCTGCGAGCCGTTGGACTGGAAGTAATCGAGCGTGACGCGGTGCGTGGGGATGAGCTGGAAGTCGCCCTTGATCAGATACTCGTTGGTCGAGTTGGGCAGGCCTTCATTGCCGACGAAGCGGTTGTCCGGAGTGGGGCGGTTGGCTGAGGGCAGAGGGACGCTCTTGGCCAGCACTGCGGCGGCGACTGGGTCGGGGACGTAGTTTGGATCGAGATCGAGGCGGTTTCCCGCGACGGGCTGGTGGTTGACGGGATCGCAGACGAAGAATTTGCCGCCGTAGTTGGTGTTGGCTTTGTCGGCGGCGTTGAGCGTGGTGGCGCAGGCGCCGAGGCCGGTGGCGGGCGTGGTGGTGGGCAGGTTCTCAGAGAAGTTGCCTGTGCGCTGGAGGGCGTCGGGGACGACGGTGTTGAATTGAACGGGGTTGACCTCGCGCAGGCCGGCGTAGGTGCCGAAGAAGAAGATTTTGTCCTTGAGGACGGGGCCGCCGACGGTTGCGCCGAAGCGGTTGCGATGCAGTGGGGTGCGGGTGGTCTGCAGCCAGGCGTTGGAGTTGAAGTTGGTCTCCTGATGGAAGTAGAAGACGGAGCCGTGGACGGAGTTGGTGCCGGACTTGGTGAGGACAGAGACGACGCCTGCGCCGGTGCGGCCGTACTGTGCGCTGAAGTTGTTGGTGTCTACCGCGAACTGGTCGAGCGCATCGGGGTTGGGGATCACGTTGCCGGTGTTGCGCACGCCGGTCATGTTGAGGCCGCCGTCGAGGTAGTAGGTGACCTGGCCCACCATGTTGTCGGGGGAGCCGTTGATGATGACGTGCTCCATGGGGAGGCCGATGGAGTTTTCGTTGGAGACGTTTTGCACGCCAGGGGCCATGTTGAGCAGCTGGTAGGCGTCGCGATTGACGAGGGGAAGGTTATCGATCTCGCGGCTGTCGATGCTTGCGCCGAGAGTGGAATTGCCCATGTTGACGAGGGGGACTTCGGCGGTGACGTCGATCACGGAGCTTTCCGTGCCGACCTGGAGCGAGAAGTCGAGGGCTGCGTCCTGGGTGGCGGCGAGGACGATGCCGGACTGGACGAGTTGCTTGAATCCCGTGGCGTCGACCTTTGCGGTGTAGGGACCGACGGGGAGGAATTCGGCGCGGTACTCGCCGCGGTCGTTGGTTACGGTCTGGCGGGTGAAGTTGGTGTCGGTCTGCGTGAGCACGACGGTGGCTTTGGGCACGACAGCGCCGGTGGAGTCGCTGACCGTGCCGAAGAGGGTCGCCGTGACCAGCTGGGCGGAGGCCGGCGCGGCGCCAAGGAGGGCGAGCACAAGCGCGAGGACGGACAGGACGGCCCCGCCGAGGCATGGTTGACGCCGCTTCGCCGGTGCTCTCCGGATTGAGTCAGCTCCTGCGACGGCGAGCATCCGGTGTGCTGTGGGTCGGTGGGCTTGGAATGGGTTCTGCTGCGTCATGGCGGTCCTCCTAAAGGTACGGCGTTGCGGTGGTGCGCGTGCGGCAGTCTGGACGATTGCCTGTTACGAAAGGTTGAGGAATGCGGGAGGCAATCCTTCGGAGGCGACTCCGACGGTGCATCCGCCGGTGCATGTGAGCGAGATTTCGGCGCGGCCGTTGCGGAGTTCGAGTTCGCGGGAGCCGCGCACGGTGCCGAGGTTGTCGATGAGGCGGCCGTCTCCGGCGAGCGAGAAGCGGACGGAGTTGCGGGAGTCGAGACACAGGACGCCGTTTGCGTCGTGAAGTGTGGCGAGGACGGAGATGGCTTTCCGGCTATGTGCGGTTTGGCTGAGGCGAAGCTGGGCGGGCTTGCCCCAGGGTTCGGTCTGGTAAGTGAGGTCGATCTGATCGGTGACGATTGCGGGGCCTTTGCGGGCGATGACGCGGAGGCGGTTGGGGCCGGGTGCGAAGGCGGCCTGCCAGCGCAGGCCGGCAGCGGGGAAGTCCTGGCTGTCGCGCTGTTTTGTGCCAAGAGACTTGCCGTTGAGGAAGAGTTCGGCGCGGTCGCAGTTGGAGTAGACGTGGACGGCGCGCAGCTCGCCGAACTTGCCCCAGCGGATGGGCCAACTGTGGCCGTAGATGTGGGCCATGGGTTCGGTGGCCCAGAAGGACTGGAAGACGAAGTAGGACTCTTTCTTCGTGAGGTCGCGCTCGACCACGCCTTTCTGGTTGACGCGGGGGATGCCGTTGCTGTCGCGCAGAGGCGAGGCGAAGTCCTTGAAGATCCACTGCGCGGAGCCGGTGAGCCAGTCGAGCTTCTCTTGCGTTTTGAGGTGCCAGTCGAAGAGGTTGCAGGCGTAGCTTTCGGACCAGTCGCCGTCTTTGGAGACGCGGATGGCGGTGCCGGTAGAGAGATAGTCGAGGCCGCGTTCGTCGGTGCCGATGCCGGTGGCGACCTTGCTGAGGATGGCCTCGGGGTCCTCGGAGTGGCGGCCGGCGTGGCTATCCGCGCCCCATTCCATATGGATGAAGTGCGGTACGCGGTCGCGCTCGGTGAGCAGGCTCTGCTCGTATTCGCGGTAGTTGCCGCGATACCAGCCGGCCCAGAGGGAAGGGGAGTAGACATCGGGAATGTCGCGGGCGAAGTCGCAGCGGCGCAGCGAGGTAAGGCGCGAGGGGTCGAGGGAGTGGGCGAGGTCGCGCATCTGGGTGACGAAGCCGCGGATCGCGGTCTGATCGAGGCTGGGATATTCATCGGGCCAGTCGTCCTCGTTGCCGAGACCCCAGAGGATGATCGACGGGTGGTTCATGTGCTGGTCGATCATGTGGGCGAGCATGTCTTTGGCGTTCTGCTGGAAGGCTTGGCTGCCGACGCCGGCGCGGCACCACGGAGCTTCCTCCCAGACCATCAGGCCGAGTTCGTCGCAGAGGTCGAGGACGAGGCGGTCCTGCTGGTAGTGGGCGAGGCGGATGAAGTTCGCGCCCATGGCGCGGATGAGGCGGAACTCCTCGCGGACGAGGTCGTCGGACATGGCGGCGGCGACGCCTGCGTGGTCGGCGTGGCGCGAGGTGCCGCGGAGCAGGAGACGCTGGCCGTTGAGCTTGAATGGGCCATGCTCGACGAATTCGATGCTCCGTATGCCGAAGCGCTGGTCGAGTTGCGTTTGGCCTGCGGCGGTGGATAGGGTGACGCGGCAGGTGTAGAGGTTGGGGGAATCGGGCGACCAGGGGTTGGGGGTGGGGACGTTGAAGGCGGTGAGTTCGGTGAGGAAGGTCCATGCGGGGACGGTCTGGATTGAGGTGTGGATGGAGCGGCCGGCGGGATCGGAGACTTCGATGGCGATCGTACATGGCGAGTCATTGTTGGAGGGGTTGTACTGCCGGGCCTTGATTGAGACCTGTGCGGAGCCGTCGGGGGTGAGCGTGGGCAGGATGTGGACGGCGTCGAGCGCGACGGCAGGGAGATAGACGAGGCTGACGTGGCGATAGAGGCCGCCGTAGAGGCAGAAGTCGCTGAGGTCGGAGGGGACGCGGTCGAGGTCGGGCGAGTTGTCGCAGAGGACGGCGATGGGGACGCCGGGTTTGGATTCGGCGGGAGTGAGGTGGTGGAGGGCGTCGGTGATGTCGAAGAGGAACTCGTCGTAGCCGCCCTTGTGGGTTCCAATCAATTGCGAGCCGACCCAGAGCGTGGTGGTCTGGCCGGCCCCCTGGAAGTGGAGGAGGGTGCGGCCGGTGGGGAAGGGATTTTCGACCGTGAGGTGGGTGCGGTACCAGCCCTGGCCACGGAAGTAGGGATGGTCGGGATCGCAGGCGTCGGTGGCATTGAAGCAGTGGGGTAGGGCGATGGGCTGCCAGAGGTCGTTTTCTTCACTGCGCCAGGCTTCCCAGACGCCGTCGGTTGGGCCGAGGCGAAACTGCCAGCCGGAGTCGAGGCGGTGGGAGTCCACAGGCGTGCCGTCGGGGGATCGGGCCTGCATCGCGGCGGCGCGGCGGGGCGGCGAGAGCACAGCCGCAGCGGTCGCCATCGATGCATTCAACAGGAACTGGCGTCGGGATGAGCTAAGCAAGCGGGGCCTCTTGGTGCGGAGCGACGAATTTGACCTGCGCGTCCGGCGATGTTGGATCGGGGGACGGTTTTTGTGTCGAACTTTGGCGATTCGGGGCGGTACGAGCACAGGATTCATGCCTTCCGTGGGAGCAGGCCAACCCTCTGCCTGTGGAAGTGTGAATGGCAAGTGACTCACGGTTTGGTTCGCGCGGCGGCTGCGATGTGGTCTGAATTGTTGCGCTTGAATGGCGCATTGGGATTTGTGTCAAACGTCCCTTGCGAGTGGATTGGAGGGCGAGTAGGATTCGGTGACTGGAGAACATGAGCCGAAGCAGCGCAATCCGCGATTCATGGCACCCGCAGACGAGGCAGGACCGCGAGGCGGTGCTGGCGGAGCTGCGCGAGGTGCTGGCGAGCGCGCATTTCTGCAACAGCAAGCGCTACCCGGCGCTGCTGGAGTACATCGTGGAGAAGACTCTCGACGGAGAATCCGACCTGCTGAAGGAGCGGACGCTGGGGGTGGAGGTCTTCGACCGGCCGGCGTCGTACGACACCAACGCGGACACGGTGGTGCGCTATACGGCGGGCGAGGTGCGCAAGCGGCTCTCGCTTTACTACCACGAACTGGGACGGAGGCCAGCGATCCAGATATCGCTTCCGCCGGGCTCGTACGTTCCGGAGTTTTTGCACGCGGATGAGTTGGACGACGCGCCGGCATCGCTGGCGCAGACGCTGCCTTTGCAGGGCGACGCGGTGTTGCATGACCCGGTTGGGCTGAGGCGAGAGTTGGGACCCACATGGCGAGGCAGCCTTACAGCTCCGGGCGTGCGCGTGGGCCGGGAGATTGAGGCAGAGCGAGCTACCGGCCGGCGATGGCTGTTGGGGTTGGCGGTGCTGCTTGCGGTTGCGCTGTTGGCGGGCGGGGGCTGGAAGTACCGTGAGGCGCACACGCGCACGGCGCTGGATGATTTCTGGGCGCCCATCGTGCATGACCAATCCGTGGCGATGATGTGTACCGGCGGGTCGGTGTTTGCGCAGAATAATTTTTCCGGAGTGGCCACGGCGGGGAAGGACATCGATTATCCGTTCGTTTCGATGCAGAGCGCGTCGGCGATTGCGCAGTTGAGCGGTCTGCTGGCGCGCAGCGGAGGCGCGGGCACCGAGCTGCAATCGGCAGCGACCACACCGCTGACGGAGCTGCGGGAGCATCCGGTGATTCTGCTGGGCGGATATAACAACCAGTGGACGCTTCGGCTGCTGCAGCCGCTGCGGTTTCACTTTTCGCCGGAGCCGGTGGCGTCGTCGATTGTGGATGGGACGCAGCCCGGGGTGCACTGGGAGCGTGACCACTCGCTGCCCTACTCCAGCGCGGACGACTATGCGTTGGTGGCGCGGTATCGCGACCCAACCACGGACGGCTGGGTGATTGCGCTGGCGGGGGTGGGACGCAACGGGACGGAGGCGGCGGCGCAGTTTGTCAGCAGCCCGCATTACATGCAGATGCTGCGCGACCGGATCGGCAGCGACTATGCGAACCGCAATGTGGAGGCCGTGTTGAAGGTGAGCGTGATTGAGGGCAAGACAGGCGCGCCTTCGATTCAGGCGGTGTATCTGTGGTGAGGCGCGCGATGCGGGGTTGGGCGCGGATGACGGCGCGACGACTGACGGTGGTATAAAGACTGGTCTGGTTGTCGTCCATTGCCCTGGGGGTCCCATGCACGTCACAGCGAAACAGCTATCGCGGCGCGGTTTCTGCGCGGGAACGCTTGCGGCACTGGGATGCAGGGCGTTGGCGGTTAGTGCGGGCAAGCGGGCAGATGGGTACGCGCTAGTCGCGCGCATCGACCGCGCACGCATCCTGAGCGCGGCTGCGCGCTACGTTGGCCTCGAGCCGCGGACGATCACAAGCTATCCATCGGCGAAGAGTCCTGGGGGACTCCACGATTATTTCTCGCAGGCAGATTATTTCTGGCCCAATCCGGCCGATCCGGGCGGCAAGTACATCAACCGCGATGGGCAGAGCAATCCGGACAACTTCAACGACCACCGCAAGGCGATGATCGCGCTGTCCATCCAGATGCCGGCTCTGACGGCGGCTTGGTTGCTGACTCGCGACCGCCGGTACGGAAGGCACGCGGCGGACCATCTGCGCGCATGGTTTGTTGCGCCGGAGACGCGGATGAATGCGAATCTAGAGTATTCGCAGGGCGTGCATGGGGTTTCGACGGGGCGATCGTATGGGATCATCGACACGCTGCATCTGGTTGAGGTAGCGCGGGCCGCGAGCCACATCGCTCCGGCGATGCTGACGGGCGCGGAGCAGACGTCGCTGCGCGCGTGGTTCGGCGACTATCTGCACTGGATGAAGACGAGCGAGAAGGGCATCGCGGAGCGCGATACGTTGAACAATCACGCGGTGTGCTGGGCGCTGCAGGCGGCGGAGTTTGCGCGATTGATCGAAGACCGCGCGACCCGCGATGAGGTGCGCGCGATGTATCGTGGGCGGTTTGTGCCGGACCAGATGGGGCCTGACGGGAGTTTTCCGAAGGAGCTGGCGCGGACCAAGCCGTACAGCTACTCGATCTTCAACTTCGATGCGATGGCGATGCTATGCAAGTCGCTGAAGGGCGATGGGGACGACTTGTTTGCCTTTGCGCTGCCCGACGGCCGCGGCATCTGCAAGGGCGCGGCGTTCTTGTTTCCTTATCTGCGCGACAAGAGAGCATGGCCGTATGCGAAGGACGTGGAGCATTTCGAGTCGCTCCCGGTGCGGTCCCCGGGGCTGCTCTTCTGCGGGCTGGCGTGCGGGCATGAGGACTATCTGGAGTTGTGGGCGCGACTCAATCCCGATCCGTCGGACCCTGAGATCATCCGCAACTATCCGGTGCGCCAGCCGCTGCTATGGTTTCCGGCATAGGCCGCTCCCGGGTGGGGGGTTGACTCGGCGCGGTGACGATCGCGCAGAGTTTTTCGATGGAGCGCTTCCACATTTTGCTGTGCCACTCCTGCTCGAGTTTGGGGAGGCCGGTGTGGGCAACGGGGATGCGGCATCCGGAGGGATCGGAGGCTAACCATCGATCCCCGGCAAAGAGCGGGTGCGCCAGCCAGGTTGCTGCACGTCAGGCAGTCGTCTTCTCTCGTTCACGCGTCGCGGGAGCCGGCTCTGCATCCGGCTGCAATTCCTGAACTGCTAGGTCATCCTCCAGCTCGTGTTCGGGCACGAACTTGTAGCCGCTGAAGATGCTGTCCATGAGTCCATCCTGCTCTTCGACGGAGACGAGGATGGCGGTATAGATGTGGTGGATGAAGAACGCCCAGAAGCCGAACATGATGAGGAAGTGGATCTCGCGGAGGTACTGGATGTCGATGAGACGGGGAATCCAGCCGACGAGGACGGTGAGGTAGCGGCTGCCCAGGATATTCGCGTAGAGGACGACGCCCGTGACGATCTCGACGATCGCCATGGCGTAGACGATGGCGTAGGCCAACCCCGCGAGCGGGTTATGACCGATGTAGCGGACGGGCGACCAGGCGAGGAAGGTGTAATACTTGCCCACTTTGACGAGGTTGGCGAGGCGTTTCTTGGTGGTGGGGTGTATTGGTTCCAGTGTCCCCAGCGATTGGCGAAGAAGTACCAGAACATCCGGATCGCGATGGCGAGTGAAAACAGCGCGGCAGAGACCAGGTGGACGAAGCGCATGGTGCCCATGACGTAAGCCTCGCGGCCGCGGGCGACGATGTACGGCGCATGCATGTAGTAACCGGTGATGGAGAGCGAGATGATGGTAAAGATCATGACCCAGTGGCTGAAGCGCACCGGCCACTCCCATACATACACTCTTACCTGCCCTGGGAAGGGCTGCTTCCAGGAGAGGTCATGTCCTGAATCCCGTTTTACTTGCTTCATGGAGTGCCTCCTGAACGACGCTTCCCGAGGTTATGCTCCGGGTGATGACGGCGGCTGGCTTTCTTCGGGCGGCGTAGGTTTGGGCCGAACTTTATCGCGGACGATGTTGCCTGCCACCTGAGCGACCATGGCCGCGCCGACCGCGCCGGTGACGACCCAACCGATTTCCTCTGCCTTGACGTCCACTCCGAAGCCGGGCACCTTGGGCAGGCGGTCGTAGAACGGCGATTTGGTGTCCCAGAAGCGGGGCGAGGCGCAGGCGATGCAGCCGTGGCCGGCCTTCACGGGCCAGCTGGTGCCTTCGTTCCAGCGGACGGAGGGGCAGTTGTAGGTTGCCTCGGGCCCCTTGCAGCCCATCTTGTAAAGGCAGTAGCCCTTGCGCGCGCCTTCGTCGTCCCACTCCTCGACGAAGCGGCCGGCGTCGTAGTGGGCGCGGCGTTCGCACTGGTCGTGGATGATGTTTCCGTAGGCGAACAAGGGACGGTTGTACTGGTCGAGCGCGGGCAGCTCATGGAATGTCAGATAGTGGACCAGGACGGCGGCGGTGTTGGCGGGATTGTGCGGACAGCCGCCCAGGTTGACGAGGTTCTTCAACCCGGGGACGGCCTGGTGCAGGCCCATGGCGCCGGTTGGATTGGGGCCGGCGGCGACCAGACCGCCATCCCAGGCGCAGGCGCCGACCGCTATATTAACGGCCGCATCGGAGCAGACCCGGGTTGCGATGTCGAATGCGGTCTTGCCGCCGATGGTGCAGTGGACGCCGCCGTCCGCCATGGGAATTGCGCCCTCGACCACGGCGATGTACTCGCCTTTGTGGTCGCGCACGACGCGTTCGAGGGCTTCTTCGGCGTGCTTGCCGGAGCCGGCCATGATGAGTTCGTGATACTCCCAGGAGAGAAGTTCGAGGACGAAGTCGCCGACGGAAGGATGGCCGGAGCGCAGCATGGATTCGGAGTTGCCGGCGCAGTCCTGGAACTCCAGCCAGACCAGGACCGGCCGGGTGGTCTGGTCCAGCGCCTTCACCACGGCGTGAAGATAGCGCGGCGGCAAGGCCATGGTTGCGACCATGGTGCTGCAGAACTTCACGAACTGGCGGCGGGAGATTCCGCGGGCTTCCAACGCCGCTCGCAGCCCAACTCTCGATACTTCGCTCATCGTAGTTTTCTCCGGATACTGCTGGCTGACGCTCCGTCCGAGTCCGCCTGAAACTGGCAGCTATTCTTGTCTGCGAGCTTCCCCCGCGCAGTGACACAGATCACATGTATTCATTTTTTTCGGTCGAGCGGGAGATCGGCTGTCCGGGGGGGCGGAGGGGCAGCGGCTAACCGGGACGGATGTGACGAGAATCACATACCGCGATTCGCCGCGAGGAGTAGGTTTTTTCGGGTGACGTAGGGAAGGCTTGCGGAGGACACGACGATGGCACGGGTAGTGATTGATCCGGTTACGAGGATTGAAGGACACCTCCGCATTGAGGTCGAGGTTGAAAACCATGCGGTGACGGACGCGTGGAGTTCAGGGACGATGTTCCGCGGGATTGAGTTGATCCTGCGGGGACGCGACCCGCGGGAGGCGTGGATCTGGGCGCAACGCATCTGCGGGGTTTGCACGACGGTGCACGCGCTGGCTTCGGTGCGCGCGGTCGAGGACGCGCTGGGTATCGAGGTGCCGGAGAACGCAAGGCTGGTGCGCAACATTATTGCGGGCACGCAGAACGTTCAGGACCACATCATCCACTTCTACCATCTGCACGCGTTGGACTGGGTGGACGTGACCCTGGCGTTGAAGGCCGATCCGGCGAAGACGTCGCAGATCGCGCAGTCGATCTCCGATTGGCCGAAGTCGAGCACGAGCTACTTCAAAGCCATCCAGGACCGGGTGAAGGCGCTGGTTTCGAGCGGCCAGCTGAGCCTGTTCAGCAGCGGGGACTGGGGGCACCCGGCCTACATCCTGCCGCCTGAGGTGAATCTGCTGGCGGTCGCGCACTATATAGAGGCGCTGGATTTGCAGCGCGAGTTCATTCGCATCCATGCGGTGCTGGGTGGGAAGAACCCGCATCCGCAGAGCTATCTGGTGGGAGGCATGTCGAGCTCGATGGATGGCAACGAGCCGGACGCGGTGATCAACGACGAGCGCATCTCGCTGATGAACAAACTGGTGAAGAATGCGCAGACGTTTGTGCAACAGGTTTACATCCCCGATGTGCTGGCGATCGCCGGCTTCTATAAGGACTGGTTCAAGTACGGCGCGGGTATTGGGAACTATATGGCCTACGGCGACTACACGACCGGTAGCCAGAAGGACCCCGCCGGCTTCATGTTCCCGCGCGGCATCATCCTGGGGCGCGATCTTTCGACCGTGCATCCGGTTGACCCGACGCATATATCGGAGTACGTGACGCACTCCTGGTACAACTACGCGGAGGGCGATGGGGTGGGGATACACCCGTCGAAGGGGCAGACCAATCCGGAGTATTCGGGGCCGAAGCCGCCGTTCGATTTCCTGAAGACGGACGAGAAGTATTCGTGGGTCAAGTCTCCGCGGTACGACGATACGGCGATGGAGGTTGGGCCGCTGGCAAGGACGCTGATCGCGTATGCGTCGGGCAAGGAGCAGGTAAAGAAGATCGTCGACGGCGTTCTGACGAAGCTGAATGTGCCTGCCACGGGCCTGTTCTCCACGCTGGGGCGCATCGCTGCGCGGGCCATCGAGGCGGACATCATGGTCGGCGAGCTTGGCGGCTGGGTAGCGCAACTGGACGACAACATGGCCCACGGCAACCTGACCATGCACAACGGAAAGCAATGGAACCCGGACAACTGGCCGAAG
>Ga0182024_10016358_pt1 | contig 14079 bp, 12 predicted proteins | sample P32metaG_FD_120480 | JGI IMG/M metagenome (GOLD analysis project Ga0182024, IMG submission 120480) | Permafrost microbial communities from Stordalen Mire, Sweden - P3-2 metaG (Illumina Assembly) | ecosystem: Environmental > Terrestrial > Soil > Wetlands > Permafrost | place: Sweden: Stordalen... | reverse complement strand
ACAAGCAGGTCAGGCCCGAACATGAACTGGTCGCCAATCTCCAAAACGGCCGGATCCTCGCGGAAGTCCATCACGAGAGGGCGCTGGATGGTGTAGTCCTCGCTCGTGACTTTCCAGGCCAGCGAGTAGACATAGGGCAGCAGCCGGTAGCGAAGGCGGTCGACGGCTAAAAGCGTGGGAAATGCTTGGTCGTAGACCCAAAGCTCGTTGTGATCGCGATGGCCGTGCGTGCGGAAAACCGGGCAGAAGGCGCCGTACTCGAACCAGCGCGTATAGAGCTCCTGATAGCCCGGCGGTATAGTTTGTGCATAGTTCAGCGGATGGTAGCCGCCGATGTCCGTCGTCCAGTAAGCGAAACCCGACAGCGCGAAGTTGAGGCCTGCCGGAACCTGGCGGCGCAGCGCCCACCAGCTGCTGTACACGTCGCCAGACCAGACCGCGGCGCCAACGCGCTGCTGGCCCATGAATGCCGAGCGCGTTAGAAGAAAGACGCGCTTCTCGGGGTTGGTCTGCTTCCAGTGCTCTGAGACGCCGTTCGTGTGCTCCAGCGGAAAGACGTTGGTGTATTCCAGGCCGCTGCCGATGTGGAGCTGTTTATCGCGCAGGATGGCGTCACCAACGTGCGGCCACGCCTCCTCAGGCTCAGAGCTATCAAGCCAGAAGGCATCCCAACCCTGTGCAAAGAGCTTGCCCACGAACTGGTTCCAGAAGAAGTCTCTAGCGGCGGGATTGGTCGGATCGTACGCCTGCGTAAGTGGAATATCAAAGCCCTTCTGGACGATTTGCTTGTAATTTTCCGCAGTCGAATCCATCAACGCCCAGGCCGAGATCATGGCATGGACGTGCTCGTCGTGGAGGGTCTTCAGTTCGGCGGGAACATCGGTGTATCCGGAGTTATATATCGGGTCGCCCTTGCCGCCGTTGTTCCACCAGAACCAATCCTGCACGATGGCGTCCATCGGAATATGGCGCGCGCGATATTCGGCCGCGATCGAGAGGATTTCAGCCTGCGTTTTGTAACGGTCCTTGGATTGGAAAAGACCATACGCCCATTCGGGAAACAGCGGAACGTGACCGGTCATGGAGCGGTACTGATGGACAATCGAATCCATCTGCGGCCCGTAAAGAATGTAGTAATCGATCTGCGGTACGGCCATCGATTCCAGATTCAATTCAAGCGGGAAACGATTGTCGAAGTAGCTGAACGAAGCCGTGTTCCACAGGATTGCATATCCCTTGCTCGAGACGACAAGTGGAATCGCAATGTCGGTATTGTTGTTGCCGAGCTCGACGACGCTGCCGCGGTAGTTGAACATGCCGCTCTGATGCTGGCCGAGACCATAAAGGCCCTCGGTGGCATCCGGGCCAAAGCGATCCTCGATATGAAACAGTCCGGGCGTCTCAGATGGGCGATAGGTGCGCGGCAGGTTTTGCCGTTCGTGCAACAGTTCTTTACCCGCGGCGGTACGGACGGTCAGATAGCCATCCGTTTCTGACAAGGAAATCTTGAGTTGCCCTGTAGTAAGGCTCGCTGAGCCGCCAGATTCCGCGCCTTTTGCCTCTGCGAACTGGGATGCAGCACCGGGGCAGACTTCCGCTGGCGACAGCATCCACGGCTGCACCTCTGCCGAGGTTGCAGCGCCGGCAGGTCGCGCCGTGACGTGGATCAGAGAATCGCCGCAAACCGTCACTTCAAGCGTTTCACGTTCGTTGGTCGCGACAAAGCCGCCCGATGACTGGGCAACGTGCATCGCGGAAGGGTGCGGCACTTCCCCTGGGGCCGGTTGAGGAGCCGTCTGGGCAGACGCACAAAGGCCGCCGAACGCGAGATAAACAGAGAACAGGGCAACGATTCGAGTGATGCGATCAGGCTTGATCAAAACACACCTCAGAAAAAGTAAAGTTCGGATTCAAGAAAAACGGCCTCCGCGCGGAGCAGAGGCCGTCTGGTGTTGATGCCGCATAAGAACGTTCCGCTTAGTGCATCTGGCCGTTTGAATCGATGGTGATTCCGCCGGGCCCTTGGTTCTTCTTCTCTTCGTTTTCCTTGCGGGTTCCCATGGCCTTCGCGGTCCACTCATCCGCCATCGCCAGATCCTCGGTCACGGCGGCGCTATTGCCGTAGTCCACGTCCGCCTTATTGCGGTAAATCAGGTTCAGGTACTGCATGGCGTCGTCATAGTTGGGCCGATTGTTGACCGCCATGGTCAAATATTTCAGGCCCTCGTCGACCAGCGGCCCGTTCTCCTGGGCCAGCGGCTCCATCACCTTCTTCGGAGCCTTCACATTGCCCTTGCCATCGTCGTTCAGGCCGGCGTCCTGCAGCGCTTTCAGCTTATTCTCGTGCGCCTTGGTCCAGTCGATCACGCCGATTGTATAAGCAGCCTCAGGATCGTTTGGATCCACGCCCAGAACTTTCTTCTGCCAATCTTCGGCCTGGTCCAGCTCCTTCACGCTGAAATAAATGCCGGCGATCTGCTTCATGCTGTTCACGTCGTTCGGCTTCTCGGCGAGAACCTGCTCGAAAATTTCGATGGCCTGGTTAGCGATCTTCAGGTTTTCGGGCGTCGTTACCCCTGGGGCTACGTTCTGCGCAAGCGCGGTAGCCAGGTAAGTCTTCGCCATGGGCAGGCTGGGATCGAGGTCGGTGGCCTTCTGAAAATGCTCAATGGCCTCATCGTAGTGACCGTTCTTGTAGGCGTCGACTCCCTTGTTCAACTGATCGCGGGCCATGAGCTGGTTGCAGCCACTCATCCCAACAACCAAGCCGGTCAAAGTCACCGCGAGCGCCCAAAAACGTGCGGTTCCAATCATATTCGTACCCTTCTCCTTCAGGTTTGGGCCAACAGGCCTCGCCTGGAAACTTAACAGCCGGTTACGGCTAAAACGGACCGCAGCCAGGGAAAAAAATTATACCCTTCCACGCATCCGGATCAAGTGCACCGGATACGGCCAGCCTACTGGCCGGCCTGAATCTTGGGCGTCATCAGACCGATGTGGTCCACGTTCGCCGCCTTGCCTATATCGATGACGTCGGCGATGTATTCAAAGTTCACATCGTCGTCGCCCCGGACAAACATCACGCGCTCGGCGCGGTTTGCGTAGATGCTGGTCAGTCTCGTCTGCAGGTCCGAATGTTGCACATCGTCTTCGTTGATCTTGTACGCCGGGGCCTGGTTGGGGCGATAGATAACCTGTACCACGATGGTGCGGTCGTTTTGCGGCGGCTGCTGCTGCGGATTCTTGGGCGGCTGGGGCACCAGCGCATCCAGACCCTTGGGCGTAACCGGCACAATCACCATGAAAATAATCAGCAAAACCAGAAGAATATCGATCATGGGCGTCACATTGATCTCGCCCATCGCTCCGCCGCTGCCGCCAGTGGAAAATGCCATGGCTCAAACTCCTCTTATTCCTGAAAATCCTTGAACAAAACAGTGACTAAAACAATCCGGCTGCCGAGTTGTTACTGGCCGCCGATTTGATTGCCTTCTCGCCTTTGGGTCAATAGCCCAACTTCTTCAACGCCGGCGGTCCGCACATCGTCGATGGCGTCTTCAACCACTTTGTACTGGGCGCGCTCATCGGCGCGAACATAAATCATTTTGTCGGTCTTGTCGGCGAGCTTATCGCGCACCAGGCTGCCCAGCTGCGAGGGATCGACCTTGTTCTGGCCGAGATAGACGCCTCCGTCGCGAGTAACCGCGACAACAATGGCGTCCTCTTTGTCGGCGTCGGGCATGGCCTGCGGATTTTCCACCTGGGCCAGGGTAATGGCGACTTTATTCTGCAGCATGGGCGTGATGACCATGAAGATGATGAGCAGCACAAGCATCACGTCGACCATCGGTGTGACGTTGATGTTGGAGTTAACTTTTTTGCCTTCGTCGCGAACTGCTACTCCCATAATCGGGACTCCATACGTCTGAATTTTTCTTGCCGGATGCGCTCCGGCCCGGCTTGAATCAAGGAAGCACGCGCGAGAATCAAAGTGCGGGGCGGAAGAGATTCATTTCTTCCGCCCGGCAAAAAGCTCGCTCGTGCCAGGCCGCTGCGCCTTTAGCGCTTGTGGCTCTGCTTGATGAAGTAGTCCACCAGCTCGCTGGAGGAGTTGTCCATCTCCACGTCGAAGCTCTCGACGCGTCCGGTGAAGTAGTTGAAGGCCATGACGGCGGGAATGGCCACGAACAGGCCGAACGCCGTGGTGACCAGAGCTTCTGAGATGCCGCCCGCGACCGCGCCGATGCCGGCAATTTTCTGCGTGGCGATCTGCTGGAAGGCGTGCAAAATGCCGATGACGGTGCCAAGCAATCCGACGAACGGCGCGGTGGCGCCGATGGTTGCCAGCACTGACAGGCCTCTCTTCAGCTTGGCGTGGACGATGGCCTCGGCCCGCTCCAGCGCGCGGCCGGAGCTGGCGATGGTTTCATCGGTTGCGGTGCCGGACGAGGCGCGGAACTCCTGCAACCCGGCCGTAACCACTTCGGCCAAATGCGACTTCTTGTTGCGGTCGGCAATCTTGATGGCTTCTTCGAGCTTGCTCTCCTTCAACGCGCCGGCAACCTTGGGCGCGAATTCGCGCGACTGCTTGCGGGCGGCGGAGAAGTACAGGTAACGGTCGATCATTACGGCCAGCGACCAGATCGACTCAATGAATAGGACGATGACGACGCAGCGTACCAACCATCCCATGTTGTCCCAAAGTTGGATGGGGCTGAAGCCAACGGTTTGGCCTTCGTCTTGAAACATCGCCAGACTGTTGACCGTGTGCGAAGCAAAATGTGCGAGCTGAGCAAGAATCACTGAATCGTTCCTCCTAAGGAGATTCTTTTTGACTGAATTAAACCCGGCGCGCCGGGGAGGTTAAGTTCCGGGGAATGCGGCCCAACGGGAAATCGCATCCGAGCTAAAAGCGACGCTCCCTGCCATTGACGCGGCAGGGAGCGGAAAGTAGTATCACCCACCCAGGGTGAAAATCACCTGGACGGAGGTCTCGACTTCGACCGGTTCGTTGTTAAGCAGGTAAGGCCGGTACCGCCATTGCCTCACCGCATCAAGAGCCGCCTGCTGAAGCATTGCCGGTCCGCTGACGACCTTGAGGTCCTCAATCGTTCCCTGCTTGGAAATGGTCGCTTGCAACACGACTGTTCCCTGAACGCGGGCCGCCTTGGCGATTGGCGGGTACGTCGGCGTGACTTTCTGAATCAATAAACCCAGTTCCACGCCGGCTGAGATGTTCACCTTTTTGGGAGGCGCGGCCTTTACCTGCGGGCCGGTGCCGCTGCCAAACATGCTACCCATCACACCTGAGTCACCGCCGCCCATGCCGCCGGCCACACCGAAGTTCGTTGGGGGCGCTTCTTTCTCCGTGACCATTGAGATGTTGTGCGGAATCGTCCTCGGCGCAGTGAGCTGATTGTTCATCATCTCCGACTGCACATGCACCACCTTCACTTCAGGCGGCGGCGGGGGCGGAGGGGGTGGTGGCGGAGGCGGTGGCGCTGTCAATATTGTCGCCATCAATGCCGATGGCAGCGCCTCGGGATAGATGAGCGGAATCAGGATAAGCAAAAGAAGAACCCCAGCATTAATGCTGCCGGTCACTAACATCCAGCGACCGCTCTTTGTCTTGATCCTTTTGCTGGATTCAAACGTCGAGTCTTCAAACATGGCCAGCCTCGGTAATCGGGTTTCGTTGCTCCTATTTTAGACACCGAGGGAGGGGGAATTGTTCCCGACGGTAAAAATCCCACAACGGAGCGAGTAAACCTTATCAGAACTGCTCTCCCACTGCCAAGAGCGCTTTAAAACCGGTTCCACCTTCAAGTTCCCAAAGTACCTTCGGGAAGTGACCGCGGGCGACCGCGGCTAAACCCCATCGGGCTCTGTCTCCCACCTAGCATGGATGCACAAATCCGGCCTCGAGGCCATGCCTCCTAGTTTTTCGGCTTTCTCGCTGCCGGCAGCGACGCGGCCTTGCCCTTCCCTGCTCGCCCTTCTTGCCACGCCACCAGCATCGGCGCGGCAACCGCGATGGATGAGTAGGTTCCGATCAGAATACCCACCACCAAAGCGAAGGAGAAATCATTGAGCACCGGGCCGCCGAAGATAAACAGAGCCAGCACGGTGAGAAATGTCAGGCCTGAAGTGAGCACAGTTCGGCTCAAGGTCTGGTTTATGCTGCGATTCACCAGATCGGTCAAGCTCTCGCGGCGGCTCATCCGCAGATTCTCGCGGATGCGGTCGAAGACGACGATGGTGTCGTTCATTGAATAGCCGACCAGCGTCAGGATGGCCGCAATTACGGTCAGGCTGATCTCCCGGCCGGTCAGGGCGAACGCGCCAACGGTGATCAGCGTGTCATGAAAACAGGCCACCACCGCGGCCACGCCGTAGATCAACTGGAATCGGAACCAGAGATAGATGAGCATGCCCAGCATGGAATAGAGCGTAGCCAGCGTAGCCTGCTTCTCCAACTGGTGGCCCACCGTGGGGCCAACAACGGCGACGTTTACCCCGGTATTGGGGTCGAAGTAATTGTTGTAGTGGGTCTGTAGCGCCGATTCGATCTGCTGACGCCCCGTGTCAAGCGCAGCCTCGTTTGTCTGAACGGGAAGGCTGATGAGCACCTCGTGTTGGGGTGCCGGTCCGAAGCTGGTGATGACCGCATCTTTCACGCCTGCCGCTTCCATTGCGTGCCGGATTGCATCGATGTCCGGAGGATTGGCGAACTTTACATCCAGCTGCGTACCGCCCTGAAAATCCACTCCCAGCGGAACCGGGCTGCCGATGTGCGAGTAGTTCCAGCTCATTTTTATGATGCCGGCCACGCTGAAGATCATGGAAAAGGCGAGGAAATACCACTTCCATCCCAGCCAGTTCACATTCGGGTTGCGAAAGAATTCCACTGCTTGTTTTCTCCTACCGCCGTGTCACTGGTTCTAAATCGAAACCATTTCGCCGGCTTTCAACTTGTTCAAATGCGCCTCAAAGATGACTCGCGAAACAAAGACGGCCGTGAAAAGATTGGCCGCGAGACCGACAGTCAGCGTGGTGGCAAAGCCCTTCACCGGGCCGGTGCCGAAGATAAACAGAATCGCCGCCGAAACAATGGTAGTTACGTGGGTATCAACAATCGTGAGCCACGCGCGGGCGAATCCCTGGTCCACCGCCGCTGAAGCGGCCTTCCCGGAGCGGATTTCTTCGCGGATGCGCTCAAAGATCAGCACGTTCGAATCTACGCCCATGCCGATGGTGAGAATTACTCCGGCAATGCCGGGCAAGGTGAGAGTCAACACCAGGCCCCCGCCGCCAGCGGCGCTCGAAATCGCGCTCGAGAGTCCCATAATTCCTAGCAGAATAATCAGGTTAAAGATCAAAGCCAGGTCGGCGTTGATGCCCGATCCCTTGTAATAAACGAGCATGAAGGCCATGACGACGACGATGCCGACGACGGCTGCGGTCACGCCCTCGCGGATGGAATCTGCGCCGAGCGTCGCGCCGACGGTGCTGGCTTCGATGTAGTTCAGCGAGGCCGGCAGCGCGCCCGTCCGCAGCAGCTTTGAAAGCTCAACCACTTCGTTCTGGCTGAAGCCGCCCTCAATCAGCCCGCTGTCGCGAATCGGCTGCTTGATGACCGCTACCTCGCGCACCGTGCCGCCCATCACCACGGCCATGTACTTGCCGACGTTGGCGCTGGTGTAGTCCCAGAACTTGTCGCCGGCTTCGTCGGTGAGGGTAAAATTCACCTGTTGTTGCCCAGTGTTCGAATTCACGCCCGGATCGGCAGACCGGAAATCGCTTCCCGCCACGATGGCCGATCGCTGGAGAACGTAATACTGCGTACCGTTCGACCCGGCCAGATCACCCGAGCTCGGCAAAATCTCGTCGTCCGGCGGTAGCGCATTGTTCACGCTCTGCATGGCCGCATCCTGGCTCGGGAACGGGCCGCCGTTATCGACCACCGCGTGTATCTCGAGGCGAGCCGTGGACCGGATAATGCCCTTGACCTGGTCCAGGTCGCTCACGCCGGGCAGTTCCACCAGAATCTGGTTCGCGCCCAGGCCGTATTCCTGGATCAGCGGTTCGCTCACGCCCAGCGCATCGACGCGGTCGCGAATGGTCTCAATCGCCTCGTCCACCGTGCGCTTATCCAGATCGTTCTCAAAAACCGGCTTCATGGTCAGCGTCCAGTTGTTGTCTGAACCGCCCGAGACGTCGTATTCGTTGGCATATTTCGTGCCTTCGAGCAGCGAGCTGACGGCGTCGTTCTGCGCGGCAGGGGCGCCCTCGACGCGAATGACATCCGGCTTATTGGGATCTGGTTTGTAGACCTGAGAAACAGTGATGTTCGCCTTTTTCAGGTCCTGCTGAATCTCCTGCAAGGAGTTGTCGGTTTCGGCATTCACTGCCTCCGACACCTGCACTTGCAGGATTAAGTGCGCGCCGCCTTGCAAATCCAGCCCCATGTGAATCCGGTTGGAAATGGCGCTCAGCAGAGCCTTCCCGCTGATCCCTGATGGAATTCCGAAGATTCCGTATAGGCAGATCAAAAGAACCGCAATGATCAGGACAATCTTGTTTCTGAGATTTTTCTTCATTGGTTCGCTTCTCTAGTCCAAAGGGTAGGAGCCCGAAGGCCTTACGAGCCTTGACGGCCTCAGGAGTTCGAAGAGTCCTCCTGGGTGACCGATGCAATCGCGTTCCGGGCCACTTCCAGCTTCAGGTTGTCCGGGGCAACACGAATCACCATTGAATCTTCCTTCATGGAAATGATGGTGCCGCGAATCCCACCCGTCGTCGTAATCCGGTCGCCGGATTTGATGCTGTTCAGCATTTGCTGCCACTGTTTTTGCTTCTTTTGTTGCGGGCGAATCATGAACAGATAGAGCAGCGGAATAAACAACAGGATGGGCAGCATCATGGATAGTCCGCCGCCTGCTCCCGCAGCGGGCGCAGCCGCCCATAATGCAAAACTCGTAGCTTCGATCATCTTTGGCTTGCTTCCCTTACTCGCCCCACCAGCCGGAGTTGCCCGGCTTCAGGGCGCAGGCTCGGCCGGCCATTGCTGACGGCGCCTGGTTACAGATTTGTCTCCGGGAAAGGCTCCCCCGGCCTTGGTCTTCTCCGGCCCGGGCTTTGGAAGGAGGGTTTGGCAACGGGGACCGGAACGGGATTCCCGCACTGCCCACTCGTATCGCAGAACCCAACTGCCGCATACTTCCTGTTCGACACAGCATTCTTAAGGGCTTCCAGACGCAAAGAAGGCCGTTTTTCGCCACTTTCGTCCCGCACGGATTCCCAAAAAGACTACCTAGAAAGATAAGAAATGCGCAGCCGGTTCGGTGTCAAGGCGGACCGCCGGCTGGAACCTGATGACGCGCCTGCGGGTCCTAACAAATCCCTTACATATTGGCTACTCGTTCCTTACGCAAAAGGGAGTCATCTGGATGCATGCGGTTTTCCGGGGCCCGTATGCATTGAGCAGCGCGGCATGTCGGAGAACGGAAGGGGGAATTGCCTCAATGACAATTGAAATTCATGCGCAGACACTTTGGCTGATTCCCGTTGGTTTTGCAGTCGGCTTCATGCTTTGGGTGCTTTGGAACTGGTTTCGCGAAGAGCATCAAGTAGGAGAGCGGCGCATAGAAGAAAGACGCCGGGCAGACCCGCGCATTGAGGAGCGAATCCTCCACGACCGGCGTCCACGCCTGATCAATCTTCCGGCGGAATCGGTTCCCAGTAGCGAAGCTCGGGATTGGCACAGGAGAGGCAAACTGATTCTCCATTGACCGGCGAAAACCGCCCGAAGTTCACTCCCTCGCCACAGCGCGGGCAAACAACTCGCTCATGGCTTTGGCCGGGCAAATCGTTTGCCGGAATTGCGACGCGCACCCATTGTTCACTGAACAGCTGCGCGTCGGTCAGCTCGCGGTAGGCCTGCAACTGGCGGCGGCTCTTGCTCTCTTCATGCGGGTAAAGCTTGCGCGCCAGCTCGCGGGAATCTTCGAGCGCGACGATGCGAACGGCGCGGCCTGAGCTGAGATCAACGAAGGTCGCTGCCATCTTTCCCCAGTCTCTGAATCTGAGCGCGCGCTTTCCCAGTCGGCAGCCTGTAACCAACGCGATGGCGTCCGTGGCGCAGCGATCGATTTCGACATAGGTGATTAGTCGCTTGCGATCAGCGCCGCGCGGGTCGGCAATGTCCAGGCGCGAAAGGCCAAGCAGTGCCATGCGCACGCCGAGAACCTGGCCCGCGCACAGGTGCCCATGCGCAACCTCAGCCTGACGCAACATTTCATTAATCGATTCCATGCCATACTGCCGATCTGTCGACTTGCTTTTTGCCTGATTGTCGCCGAGGTGACGCTCTGACCTGCTACTTCGTCAGTGCCGCGCTTGGCGTCTCATCGTCGTCGCCGTTGTCTTCGACCAAGAGCGCCGAGCCAGGGACGATGTCGTAGCTTATCGCATTTCCGCCTGCGGGGTGAAACGCGATGCGCAACGGCTCGCGCTGCCAATCGGGCGCCGCGCAAACCGGGTCGGGGTGATTTTCGGCGTCGAAAGCAGCAAGCTTCCTCGCCAGCACGGGCTTGCGCCCGGCGATCTGTGCCACGACTGCATAGAGGCTCTTGCCGCTCGGCGTCAGGCCGCAGTAGGCCGCGTAGTCGCGGAACCAGCTTACCTGGCTCACTCCAGGGTCATAATCGGGCAACCGAAGCGCAGTTACGTGGCCTGCCGCGCGATCAACCAGCAGCCACGGCCCGCGCTGCCATACCCATTGATTGGCTTTGTCGTGACTTTGGCTGGCTTTGTCATGACTCGCCTTTTCTAGATTCGCTTTTTCCAGATTCGCTTTGTCCAGATTCGCCGTGTCGGTGCTGACGGGCTTGTCGTCAGTCGGCAGTGAGTCGTTCAGCCGAATCACGCGACGAACCACAAAGCTGCGGTCGGTGACGTCGTGGGCCTCACCCGTGGTCCACTCTTTAAGTACGCCGTCGACCAGCAGCGCGCGAATATCCAGAGCACTCTCGCCAGCAACCGCGCTGGCCGGGTCGCCGGCCTTGGAATAGGGCACGTGCCTGACCATGCCGAGAACGACTGTGTGGGCCTTGCGCGGAGCGGCGCCGGCAAACAGGGTCGAGAAGAGGGCGAACAGAAAAAGGCTTGTCAGGCTAGCGAATCGGCGCATTGGGCAGGCTCCCGCAGACGCATTAAACATGGGGAGCAGCGGTTTATGCAGTGAGAAGAATCACACGGGATTGGTAATGCAGTTCTAGCACATCACTGAATTCCCGCAGCCTCCACGGCGCGCGCTACGCGAAACGCCGTGCTCTCGCCAAAGTGGCGGGCAAGAACCTGCATTCCTATAGGCAGTCCGCCCCTTGTCGCTCCACATGGAACCGACACGCCGCAGATGCCTGCCAAGCTGGCGGTGACGGTATAGATGTCGGCCAGATACATGGCCAGTGGATCGCCCGTCTTTTCGCCGAGCTTGAATGCCGGGACGGGTGACGTAGGCGTGACGATGGCATCAACCTCAGCGAAAGCGCTCAGGAACTCCTCAGCCAGAAGGCGACGAACCTGCTGCGCCTTCAAGTAGTAGGCGTCGTAATAGCCTGCTGAGAGCGCATAGGTTCCGAGGAAGATGCGGCGCTTGACCTCGGCGCCAAAGCCTTCGTCGCGGGAGCGCGAATACATGTCGGAGAGCGTGGCTGAGTTCGGCGAGCGGTAGCCATAGCGCACGCCATCGAAGCGGGCAAGATTAGCGCTGGCCTCCGCCGTCGCCACCAGATAGTAAGTGGGTACGGCGTATTTCGTGTGCGGCAGCGAGACCGGCCTTACCGTGCAGCCGGCAGCCTTGAGCGCGGCAATTCCCTTCTCGACGGCGGCGCGCACTTCGGGATCGAGACCATCGCCAAAATATTCTGAGGGCACGCCAATGCGGAGTCCCGCGGCGGCCTCGTCGCTCTCGGCAGCGTAATCAGGCACAGGAGCCGTCGAACTCGTAGCATCGCAAGGGTCATGGCCGGCAATAACGCCGAGCATCGTCGCAGCATCGCGAACATTCGAGGCAAGCGGGCCAATCCGGTCAAGCGAAGACGCAAATGCAATGAGGCCGTAGCGCGAGACGCGGCCATACGTGGGCAGCACGCCGACCACGCCGCAAAAACTCGCCGGCTGCCGAATGGAGCCGCCCGTGTCGGTGCCGAGCGTAGCCACGGCAAGATTCGCCGCCACGGCCGCCGCCGAGCCGCCGCTGGAGCCGCCGGGAACGCGCTCCGGATCGACGGGGTTGCGCACCGGCCCGTAGGCCGAGTTTTCATTCGACGATCCCATCGCAAACTCGTCGCAGTTGGTCTTTCCCAGCACCACCGCGCCGGCGGCATCGAGCCTCGCGACGGCAGTGCAATCGTAGGGCGGTCGATAACCCTGAAGGATTTTGGAGCCCGCCGTCGACGGCGCTCCCTGCATCACCATTACATCTTTGACCGCCACCGGAACGCCGGCCAGCCGAGGCAGCGGATTGCCTTTGGCGGCGATGGAATCGATGCGCGCTGCCTGCTCGAACGCGCGGTCTTTGGTGAGGCTCAGGAAAACATTCAGCCGCGGATTGAACTTCTCGATGCGCTCGTAGTAGGCTGCGGCCAGGTCGGCGGCCTTCGTGCGCCCCGACGCGATCTCCTCGCGCAACGCAGCAAGAGTCTTCGGTTTCTCAACGTAGCTATCGGCTGTCTTGCTCTCGCTTGGCAATCGATCTTCCTTTTCGGTTTTTTCTCCGCATCAGCGAGCGGGCTTTCGCGCTCTTTATCGCTCAATAACTTTGGGAACTTTGAAGAAAACTCCGTCGGTCTCTGGAGCCTGGGCCATAACAGCGGCGCGATCGAGCGAAGCCACCAGCTGGTCGGCGCGAAGAGCGGGAACCGCATCGCTCGCGAGCTCGTTCACCTGGCCGAGCGGGAGGACCTTCGACGTGTCCAACTCATTCAATTCGGCAACGTAGTCGAGGATGGCGTTCAGGTCGCGCAACATGGGCGCCACCTCATCCGGTGCGAGTTTCAAATGCGCCAGTTCGGCCACGCGTTCGACGTCTTCGACGGTTACTTTGGCAGACATTTTGGTCTTGGTCTCGATCCTTAAGTGTCTCGAACCCCAAGTATAAAGTGGCTCCCCCATTTCCGTGGCCGCTTCTGCATTGCGAAATCTGCCGCACTCAGTCCACCGTCAAGGTTACGTTGACCGATCGCGTGATGCCCGTGGATGTGACGCTGATCGGAATCGTGTATGTGCCCGGTGGCGTGTTCGAGCCGCCTCCTTTGCCGCCGTTACCCCCTGAGCCTCCGCCAGAGCTGACGCAACTGGAAACGCCGCATGTGAAAAATGCCGCCAGCACCGCGAACAAAAACAGCTTGCGGTACCTGCGAAATGCCAAAGGAATCAGAAGCAGCCCGCAGGCCAATGGCAGAGTGTGCCACAACTCATGACGGCCGCCGGCAGCTTTAGCGGGAATCGGTTTTTCAGCCCTAAGCCTCGCCATATTCGGCGCTGCAAAATCCGGGCTCTCGAGGCCAGCCGACGCCGCGTTTCCTGTGGATATCCCTACCAGGACGTTGCCCCCTACGCCGGCATTGAGCGTCTCCGTTGCGGGGTTGAAGATGCAGAGCGCGTTGGTGGGCAATGTGCCGCATTGAAAGCTGAACGTACCCCCGGCGGGCACGGTTGGATTCTGTGCGCATCCGCCGGTGCCGCAAATCTGTAGGGTGTAGCTGGCGGTCTGGCCACTCGCGACGCTCTGAGTTCCCGATCCGGTGATGCCGACCGAGAAATCGAATCCGGTTCCCGAGAGCGCCACGGTAACAGGCGCGGCGACGGCAGACGAGTTGACCGTGAGCGTTCCAGATGCAGCCCCGCCGACGCTCGGCTGAAAAATGACCGACGCTGTGCAGTTGGCGCCCGCAGCCAGGCTACCGGTGCAAGTGTTCTGTGTAACGCTGAACGGCGCGGCAACCACAATCGAAACCGAGCCAATCGCATAACTCGAAGAATTCGTAATCGTAACCGACTGCGCTGCGCTGGATT
>Ga0182024_10016357_pt1 | contig 14079 bp, 8 predicted proteins | sample P32metaG_FD_120480 | JGI IMG/M metagenome (GOLD analysis project Ga0182024, IMG submission 120480) | Permafrost microbial communities from Stordalen Mire, Sweden - P3-2 metaG (Illumina Assembly) | ecosystem: Environmental > Terrestrial > Soil > Wetlands > Permafrost | place: Sweden: Stordalen... | reverse complement strand
TCGTAGAGCATGCCGACGCCGTTGCGGTACGGCATGGCGGCAGACTTGATCAGGTTGCGACGCCGCAGCTTGATCCGGTCGAAGCCGAGCTCGATCGCGGCCGCATCGATCAGCCGCTCGACCGCATAGGTCACCTCCGGCCGGCCCGAGCTGCGATAGGCCTGGGTCGGCATCGTATTGGTGTAGACCGCCATCGCGCGCAGCGTGACGGCCGCAATGTCGTAGGAGCCCGGGATCAGGCCGCAGCCCTTGCTGAGCGGCGAGAACGATACCGCGCGCGCCCCCACATTGCTGATATTGGTGGCGCGCATCGCGAGGAAGCGGCCATCGCGGCGTAGCGCCAGCTCGACCTTGCTGACGAGATCGCGGCCCTGGTAATCGCTCAGAAAGGCTTCCGAGCGCGTCGCCGTATATTTGACCGGGCGCTTGAGCTTGTGGGCCGCCCACAGCACCAAGCCGAACTCGACGAAGACGCGGTTGCGGGTGCCGAAATTACCGCCGACATCATGGGAGAGAACACGCAGCCGGTCGGGCGCGATGCCGAGCACGGTCGCGAGCTCCCGTTTCTGGCGCACCGCGCCGCCGCTGCCGGCATAGAGCGTGAAGCGGTCGGTCTCCTCATCGTAATGGGCGACCGCAGCGCGCGGCTCGAGCGGGACACCGGTCACGCGGCCGATGTGAAAGTCCATCTTGACCACATGATCGGCGGCCACGAAGGCCCGGTCGGTGGCGGCGCGATCCCCGAACCAGGTCTCGACCGGAATATTGTCCGGGACTTCGTCCCAGACTTTCGGGGCGTGGGGCGCCATAGCGTCGTGGGCATGCAGCACATGGGGCAGCACCTCGTAGTCGACCTCGACCGCCTCGGCGCCATCGAGCGCCTGCGCCAAGGTGTCGGCCACCACCATGGCGACGGCCTCGCCCACATGACGCGCCTTGTCGGCCGGCAACAGGAGATGGGGGCCGATGAAGACGGTGCCGCCGCCGGGCGCGCAGAGCTTCATGTCGTATTTGGTCTTGGGCAGCGGATCGTGCGGGATGGGACCGAGATTGTCGGCCAGGCAATCGGCACCGGTGAAGACGCCGAGCACGCCTGGCATGGCGCGGGCGCGCGCCGTATCGATGCCGCGGATGCGGGCATGGGGATGGGGCGAGCGGACCATGGCCGCGTAGGCCTGATGGTCGAGCTTGAAGTCGTCGCTGAAGCGGCCCTTGCCGGTGACGAGCCGCTCGTCCTCGGCGCGCCGCACGGGCTTGCCGATGAAGCGGAAGCCGTCCTTGTCGGGTTCCATGCTGCTCATTCCGGGTCTTTGCGGGCGGCTCATCAAGAGGTGGGAGGAAATGTATGCGCTGTGACAGGGCCTTAAGTAAACGGCGCCAGAGTCTCCTTGACTCCCATTTGCCGGTGGGGAATCAATAGGAACAAAACATGAACATCATGGATTGCAAATGCCCTCAGCCCTTCCCGGCCAGACCCCCTCCCGATCCCTCCGCAAGGGGGTTGGGTGGGGGCAGGTGGTCGCAACGATCAATCCAAGCAGGGTTTCCCCCTGGAGCGCGCAAGAGGGCTCGCTAAGGTTGGGCGTGCCCGCCCTCGATGCGGCGCTCCAGGGGGGTCTTGGTTTGGGGGCTTTGCATGAGTTCGCGCCCGCCAGCGAGCTGCAGCTCGGCTCGGCCTTCGGGTTTGGGCTCGCCATCGCGGGCCTGGCGGCAGCCGGCGACCGCACGCGTGCCGCCCAGGTGCTCTGCATTGCGACCGATTATGCAGCGCTTGAAGCCGGGGCCCCCTATGGGCTTGGCCTCGATGGTTTCGGGCTCTCCATGGATCGACTGCTGATCCTGCGGGTCGCGCATCCGCGCGATGCGCTTTGGGCCTTCGAAGAGGCGCTCAAATGCCGGGCTTTGACGGCGGTTCTGGCCGAGCTGCCGGAGGCAGGCGATGCCGCCGATCTCACCGCGACGCGCCGCCTGTCGCTTGCCGCGCAAGCCAGCGGCGGACTTGGCCTGTTGCTGCGGCATCGGCCCTATCCGTTGCCGTCGGCGGCCATGACGCGATGGCAGATCGCGGCAGCCTTGAGCCAGCCCGACCGCTTCGGCGGGCTCGGCGGCCCACGCTTCGACCTCTCCTTGCACCGGAATCGGCGCGGCCGCTGCGGCCGCTGGATCGCGGATTGGAACCATGACGAACGCAACTTCGTCCCGCAGGCGCTATCTCTCGGTATGGCTGCGGCGGCTCATGACCGACCGGATCGCGCGCAGCCGCTCCGGCGCACCGCCTGAGCAGGCGCCCTTGGTCGTCGCCCAGCCGGTCAAGACCGCGCTCGCGCTGGCGGCCATGAACGATGCGGCCGCGCGGCTTGGGCTGCGAACAGGCATGGCGCTGGCCGATGCCAAGGCGATGTATCCGACGCTCGCTGTCGCGGACGCCGGTCCGGAAGCGGACCGGATCCTGCTCGAGGCCATCGCCGACTGGTGCGACCGCTATACGCCGCTCGTCGGGCTCGATCCGCCGGACGGATTGATCCTCGACATCACCGGTTGCGCGCATCTGTTCGGCGGCGAGGCGGCCTTCTGCGCCGACATCGTGCAGCGGCTCGGACGGCAGGGTTTGGCGGCGCGCGCCGCCATCGCCGACACGGTCGGCTGCGCCTGGGCGGTGGCGCGCTTCGGCGCAAATTTCTCCCCTCCCCCGCAAAGAGCCATCGCATGTGATCGTCATGAAGGCACAGCGGTTCAGACCCCCTCTCCCCGCTCGCCATCAGGGCGTTCACGCCCGTCTACGACGGGCTATGGAGAGGGTCGGGGTGAGGGGGTTCCACAAGCTCAGACTCGCGGCGAGGCCCCCTCACCCGGCGCTTCGCGCCGACCTCTCCCCGCAAGCGGGGAGAGGTGGAGAATGCGGCACCGCTCTGCCACATGCGATTGCCCTGCCGTCGCAGGGAGAGGTAAGCAAGCATCGTACGCCATCGTCCCGCCAGGCGGTGTCCGTGAGGCGCTGCTGCCCTTGCGGCTCGCGGCGTTGCGCATCGCACCCGACATCGAGGCCGCCTTGGGGCAGGCCGGTCTCAAATGCATCACCGACGTGATCGACCGTCCGCGTGCCCCGCTCGCGGCCCGCTTCGGCGCGGACTTCATCCGCCGCATCGATCAAGCCGTAGGACGCGACGACGAGCCGATCACGCCTCGCCTGCCCGTTCCGTCCTATGTGGCGGAACGCCGCTTCGCCGAGCCGATCCTGCTCGAAGCCGATGTGCTGCGCACCACCGAGCTTTTGGCGCAGGAACTCGCCCGCATGCTGGAGCGGCGCGGCGAAGGCGCCCGCCGGCTGCAGGTCGCGCTGTTCCGCACCGACGGCAAGGTGCATCGGAGCGAGGTCGGGACCGGCGCGCCGCTGCGCGATCCGGCCCGCATGCGGACGCTGTTCGCCGAGCGGCTGGCCGCGGTCGGCGAGGCTTGCGATCCCGGTTTCGGCTTCGATGTGGTGCGGCTGAGCGCGCTTGCGACCGAGCGCTGCGACCCGGTGCAAACCGGCCTGGCGGCGCCCGACCACGCCGCGGAACTCGCCCATCTGGTCGATCGCCTGGGCGCACGTTTCGGCCTGCGCCGGGTAACTAGGCCGGTACCGCAGGACAGCCACATCCCTGAATTCGCGGTCGCCGCCGTGGCAGCGCATTGCGATCGACCCCGCCCGTTTATTCCCGCGCAAAAACCTGCGAGGAAATTGTCGAACGACCCCCACCCGCTCGTCCTCGCGGAAGCGGGGACCCAGTCCTTTCCACAGCCTGGGCAGAGCTGGGTCCCCGGTTCCGCGCCCGTGCAGGAGACGAGCATCTCCATTCGGGGATCCGTTTCTGAAGGCATTTTGCGAAGCGACCGGATTCCCGCTTACGAGCGTGTGAAGGAATTGCCACATCCACTCATTCCCGCGGACGCGGGAATCCAGACTTTGCCTAATTGCACGGACGTTTATGGGGCAAAGGCTGGGTCCCCGCGTCCGCGGGGACGAGCGGGTGGAGAAACTCGTCCTTCATCAGTTTCCTTCACCGGCACTTGCGCGGGAATGAGCGGAGACGGCGATTCCTTCACAAGCTCGCCCGCGGAAATCCAGGCTGACTCGCTCTGCCCGCCGCGGCCGATTCGTTTGTTTGGACGGCCGGAGCCGATCGAGGCGATCGCGGAAGTTCCCGACGGGCCGCCGGTGCGGTTTCGCTGGCGGCGGGTGCTGCATCAGGTCGCTCATGCGGAAGGGCCCGAGCGCATCGCGATGGAATGGTGGCGCGACCAGAACGGACGCGCGTTGACGCGCGATTATTTCCGCGTCGAGAGCCGCGAAGGAGTGCGGGTCTGGCTCTATCGCGAAGGCCTCTATGGACGCGAGCTCATGGAGCCGCGCTGGTTCCTGCACGGCCTGTTTGCGTAAGGCCTGTTTGCCTGAGAGCTGGTTGGTAAGCATGATCCCGAAAAGTGGGAACCGGTTTTCGGAAAAGATCATGCGCAAAGTGGATGTTGCGTTATGTATGCCGAGCTCGCCGTCACCACCAATTTCTCCTTCCTGCGCGGCGCCTCGCATCCCGAGGAGCTGGTCGCCGGCGCCAAGCGGCTCGGCCTGAGCGGAATCGGCATCGCGGACCGCAACAGCGTTGCCGGCGTGGTGCGGGCCCATATGGCGGCGCACCAGGCGGGATTGCGGCTCGCGGTCGGGGCGCGGCTGGTCTTTGCCGATGGCACGCCCGACATTCTCGGCTATCCGCGCGACCGGACCGCCTGGGGACGGCTCACCCGCTTGCTCTCGCTCGGCAAGCGGCGCGCCCAAAAGGGCGATTGCATCCTGGGGCTCGCGGATCTCATCGATTTTATCGATGGACTCAATCTCATCGTCATGGCGCCGCCGCGGATCGATGCCGCGGCCCTGCAAAACCTGCTGGTGCGGCTGCGGGACGCGTCCGGAAAATGCGTCTGGCTCGCCGCCAGCATGCTGTATCGCGGCGATGATGCACGCCGCTGCGCGCGGCTTGCGGAAATCGCCAAGCAAGCATCCGTTCCGCTGATCGCCATCAACGACGTACTCTATCACGCCCCCAAGCGGCGGGCCCTGCAGGACATCGTCACCTGCATCCGGGAGCACACGACCATCGATGCTGCCGGCCGCCTTTTGGAAGCCAATGCCGAACGGCATTTCAAGCCGCCGGCCGAAATGGCCCGGTTGTTCCGCAAGGCTCCGGATGCGGTGCGGCAAACCCAAGCCTTTCTCGATTCCTGCCGCTTCTCGCTTGAGCAGCTGAAGAACACCGAATATCCGGACGAGACCCGCAAGGGCTTCGCGACGCCGCAGGCCGCGCTCGTCGCCTTTGCGCAGGCTGGCGCGCGGCGGCGCTATCCGGACGGAATCCCCGCGAAGGTGCGCCACGCGCTTGCCGAAGAGCTGCGGCTGATCGGCGAGCTCAACTACGCGCCCTTCTTCCTGACGGTTCACGACGTGGTGCAATTCGCCCGCAACGAAGAAAAGATTCTCTGCCAGGGGCGCGGCTCGGCGGCCAATTCGGTGATCTGCTTTTGCCTCGGCATCACCGACGTGGATCCACTCACGATCGATCTCCTGTTCGAGCGCTTCGTCTCCGCTGAGCGGCGCGAACCGCCCGACATCGATGTCGATTTCGAGCATGAGCGGCGCGAAAAGGTGATCCAGCATATCTACCGAACCTATACGCGCGAGCGCGCCGGCCTCGCCGCGACCGTCATCTGCTATCGCGGCCGCAGCGCCATCCGCGACGTCGGCAAGGTGTTCGGGCTGTCCGAGGACACGATCGGGGCGCTCGCCGGCTCCCTGTGGGGCTGGTCGATGGACGGGGTGACCGCCAAGGAGGCCAGGCGCGTCGGTCTCGATCCGGCCGACCGGCGGCTCAAGATGGCGCGCTCGTTTGCGCGCGTGCTGATGGGGTTTCCCCGCCACCTCTCCCAGCATGTGGGCGGCTTCGTCATCACCCGCAGCCGGCTCGACGAAGTGGTGCCGATCGAGAATGCCGCCATGGAGGATCGCACCGTCATCGAATGGGACAAGAACGATCTCGACGCCGTCGGGCTGCTCAAGGTCGACGTGCTGGGGCTCGGCATGCTGTCGTGCCTGCGCCGCGCCTTCGAGCTCCTGCAAACGTGCTACGGCGTTGCCCGCGATCTCTCCCTGCAGGACGAGGACGCGGCCGTCTACCGCATGATCGAACGCGCCGACACGATCGGCGTCTTCCAGATCGAGAGCCGGGCGCAAATGTCCATGCTGCCGCGGCTCAAGCCCAAGGAGTTCTACGATCTGGTCATCGAGGTCGCGATCGTGCGGCCGGGCCCGATCCAGGGCGACATGGTGCATCCCTATCTGCGGCGGCGGCAGAAGCTCGAGCCGGTGCACTATCCGTCGCCGGAGCTCGAGGCCATCCTGCACAAGACCTTGGGGGTTCCGCTGTTTCAGGAACATGCGATGCGCATCGCCATCGTGGCGGCCGGTTTCGCGCCGGCCGAAGCCGACAAGCTGCGCCGCGCCATGGCGACGTTCAAGCGCGTCGGCACCATCAAATATTTCCGCGACAAATTCATCAACGGCATGGTGAGCCGCGGCTATCCCTCCGATTTCGCCGCCCGCTGCTTCAGCCAGATCGAAGGCTTCGGCGAATACGGCTTTCCGGAAAGCCACGCGGCGAGCTTCGCCAACCTGGTCTATGCCTCGGCCTGGATCAAATGCCGGTATCCCGATGTCTTCGCCTGCGCGCTCCTCAACAGCCAGCCCATGGGTTTCTACGCGCCGGCCCAGATCGTGCGCGATGCGCAGGAGCATGGCGTCGAGGTACGGCCGGTCGATGTCAATCATTCCGGTTGGGATTGTGGCCTCGAGCCGGCCACAGCAGGCGCGCCGGTGCGCGCAAGCCTGCATGCGCGCCATGCCGGGATGCGCGACGACATCGGCACGACCCATGCGCTGCGGCTCGGCTTCCGGCAGATCAGCGGATTTTCCGAAGCGGACGCACGCAGAATCGAAAGCACGCGAGGTCGGGGTTTCGATTCGATGCGCGATCTCTGGCTGCGCACGAATCTCAACCCCTCCGTCATCGAGCGGCTGGCGCAAGCCGATGCGTTCCGTTCGCTTGGCCTCGATCGTCGCGACGCGTTGTGGGCGGTACGCGCCTTGCAGCGCACGGGCGACAAGGATGACCTGCCGCTGTTCGCCCGGGTGGCCATGCCGAAGCTTGAGCCGGACATCGCATTGCCGCCGATGCTTTTGGGCGAGCAGGTGGTCGAAGACTATCGCCGCCTGCATCTGTCCCTGAAGGCGCATCCGGTCGCGTTCCTGCGCCCCGATCTCGCGCGGCGCGGCATCCTGCGCCACGATGAGCTCCCGGCGATCGCATCGGGCCGCCACGTGACGGTCGGCGGCCTTGTGCTGGTACGCCAGCGCCCCGGCACCGCCGCCGGCGTCATCTTCATGACGATCGAGGACGAGACCGCCATCGCCAACACGATCGTGTGGCCGAAGATATTCGAGACTTTCCGGCCGATCGTGCTCGGCGCACGGCTCATCAGCGTGACCGGCAAGCTGCAGAGCGAATCAGGCGTCATTCATGTGGTGGCCGAGCGGGTGGAGGACCTGACCCCGCTGTTGCGCCGGCTGTCGCAGTCGCAGGATACCGGATGCGTCGAGGCGCTGGCGCGCGCCGACGCCGTCAAACATCCGGCCGTCCCCGACCCGCATCCGCACCGCCACCCGCGCGCCGGCGATGCGCTCGTCACCCTGTTCCGGGACGAGCCGGCACTGGCCGACCAACTCGGCTTCACCGCGGGCGTCATGCCCAAGGGACGGAATTTTCACTAACGATTGCGATAAGGCTGAACCCGAATGTCCGTCGACAGAAGAGCGGGATGCATAAGCGCCGAGCTGACGGCGTCGGCCGGTAGCGCGGGTGGGGCGCGGGACCAGCAAGGACGGCGCCACCACCACGTCCTGGCCGGAACTTCCGGCCAGGATATCGCGCTGGATCATACGCGAGCCGCCACCTCGGCCTAGACTAGATGCGATCCGGGAACCGGATGACGAAGTTGCCCCGGTTCGGCATCTGCACCTTAGGCAGCGTGGTCGCGTTCATCTCGTCGCCCTCGCCGATCAGCTTGTTCTCCGCCAGGATATAGGCGGTTAAGGCATAGACCTCCTGATCGGTGAGCGAACGTGGCTGGGTCCAGGGCATCGAGCGGCGGATGAAGTCGAATACCGTGGTCGCGTACGGCCAGTAGTTGGCGATGGACTTGCCGCCATCCAGCGTCGCCTTGGGCGGGCCGCCGACCAGCCGCGCCGCGATGCCGCCCTTGCCGCCTTCGCCATGACAGGCCACGCACTTCTCGGCGAAGATCTTGGCACCGTCGGCGGCCTTGCCGCTGCCCGCCGGCAGGTTGGTTCCGTCGGGCAGAACGTTGATATCCCATTCCGCGAGATCGGCCTGGGTGATCGGCTTGCCGAGATGGGGACTCTCGGCCAGCGCAGCGCCGAGCCCGAGCGTGAGCGCGGCAGCAGCGGCCGCCAGCGCAACCTTACGCATAGACATGCTTGACCTCCCCCTTGGCATCGACGCCCCAGCTGGTGATGGCGTTGAAATGGTGGCCCGGGAAACCTCCGACATTCGGGGGTTTGGTGGTCTGGCCGCGCGCCGCCACGAACTGCTCGCGGGTCGGCTGCACGCTGCCGCCCTCATCCCAGGCGCGGCTCTGCAGGATGGCCGGCCCGCCGTCCCAGCGCCACGGCATCGAGAAGCGCGTGAAGGCCTTCGGCAGCCGTGGCTCTTGCAGCGCCGTCTGCGCCCAGCTCTTGCCGCCGTCCGCCGACACCATGACCTTGGCGATGCGCCCCGAGCCCGAATAGGCGATGCCGCTGATCTCGTAGACGCCGGGCTCTTTGAGGTCGAGGCCGGGCGACGGCGAGGTGATGAAGGACTTCACCTCGTTCACGAAATAGAACTGGGTGTCCTTCCCGTCCGGCAGCGGATCGGTATAGATCTTCGACTCGTAATAGGTCATTCCGGGCTGGTCGGTGACCTGCACGCGGCGCAGATACTTGACGTTCATATTGCCTTCGTAGCCGGGCAGCCACAGACGCATCGGGTAGCCCTGGCCGGGCTGGATGCGCTCACCGTTCTGGTGCATGGCGACCAGGGCGTCATCCATCACCTTCTTGAGCGGCACGCTGCGGGTGAGATGCGGGGAATCGGCGCCCTCGGCGATGATCCATTTCGCCTTGGGGTCGACGCCGGCCTCATCGAGCAGCACCGCCAGCGGCACGCCGGTCCATTCCGCGCAAGACGAAAGGCCATGCAGCGCCTGCAAGTTGGCCTGGATCGGCTCATTGGAGAACAACGGCGCGCTGTTGCCGCCGCATTCGGTGAAGCCCACGCGCGACACCATCGAATAGCGCGACAGCGTGTCGAGGGTGAACATCAGCGGCTGCTTGACCATGCCGTGAATGACGAGCTTGTGCTGGGCCGGATCGATGTCCGGAATGCCGGCATGCATGATGGTGAAGTGCAGGCCGTTGGGCGTGATGATGCCCTTGAGCAGCTGGTGCGGCGTGCGGGCGCGGGTGCCGCCCGGCTCGCCCTTGGTGTTGTCGACCGTGCGCACCACGTAGTCCTCGAACCGCGAGGCATGCTGGTAGGGCGGAACTTGACCGCCCGGGTGAGTGCTCCAAGGCGCTTCGGCCAAGGGCTCGGCCGCGGCACCTGTCAGCGAGCCGGCTGTGCCCGCTCCCATGGCGCCGGCGAGCATGACGCCGCTTCTGAGCAGCGCACGGCGATCGAGCAGGCCGTTGCCGGCGACTTGCTCGATCGAGCTTTCGCTTTGTCGAGATTTGCTCATGGTGTTTCCCCATATGGGTGTCATCCTCCGGCTACCCCATCGGATCAGCCGGAGCGTCCGATGGTGAGCCCACCGACGCAAGCGGAAGACAAGCATGTTTCGGGTCAAGGCTCCAGAGGCGTCCTCGGACGAGCCCGCCGGGGCTGACCCGCTCGGCTTCACCGCCGGCGTCATGCCCAAGAGAGGGAATTTTCATTAAAGCATTTGCAGGAAGGAGCCTGCGCATGTGATGCGCGGCGGACCTCTCCTGGAGGTTATTTCGCTGCCACCCCGGTCAGCGCGCGCACGCGTCGTTCGTGTAACGCGGCATTGCGCGCCGCGTCATTCTGATTGAACAGCTCCAGCGAGTCCAAGTCTTCCTCGACCACCGGTGTCAAGGCTTGGTCCATATAGGCCGATTTCCGCGAGTCAGCCTTGATCGTCTTCGCCAAACCATAGAGGCGGCGCGCAGCTCGCGCAGCCCGAACGAGCTTACGGGCCGTATCCCAGAGGTAACTAGGATAGAAAGTCCACGTCGGCTCGATCGCAAACGTCGATCGGCGATCGCGTCGAAATTTCAGCCTGAGGATACCGCCCTGCAGCGGGTGGACATTCTCCATCGCGGTGAATTCGGAAAAATGCAAAAGCGTTCCGGCGAGCGAGCTCAGATTGATGCCGGTCGCGCCTGCTCGGCGCATGATGCAATCCAGATGTTCCGGCGTGTAGTAGATGTCCCAGGCGGCGCGATAGATCTCGCCCCATTCCGTGTGGGTCATCGTGGGATGCGCCGTCACCGCGTGCTCGGTATCGTATTTGTTCATGTCGGGGTCCATGGCGACCCCCTTGCGGTGGAGAATCTGGTGATCCTCGGAACCCGGCAGCGGCGTAAGGCAGAAGAACTCCATCATATCGATCGGCAGCTCGCGCTGGATGATCGCAATGTCGCGCCTGATGGACGCGGGCGTGTCGTTCGGGAACCCGAGGATGTAACCCGCATAAGTGACCGCACCCACTGCCTTCCAGGCGAGCAGGAGCTTCCGATACTCGGTGATCTTGTTCTGCCGCTTCTTGGCGGCGATCAGTGTATCCGGATTGACGCTTTCAATCCCGATGAAGACGCGGGTTACGCCCGCCTTCGCGCACTTTTCGACGAAGTTCGGGATCTTGTGGCACAGCGTGTCGACCTGGATCATAAAACTGGCGCCGATGCCCTCCTCGGTGCGCAGTTTGATGATGCGGTCGAGGATGGGCTCCCAGTCCCTGTTGCGGGCGAGGTTGTCGTCGGTGATGAAGAAGCGGTGAATGCCTTCCGCCCAGTTCTGCCTGATGATCTGCTCGACGTCGTCAGGGGAGCGCCGTCGCGATGTCCGCCCCTGCACGTTGATGATGGTGCAGAACGAGCATTGGTATGGGCAGCCGCGGCCGGCATCAAAGGTCGAGTAGTTGCCCGCCGTGCGCTTGACGTGCTTGCGCAGCAGAAACGGCACCGGCGCCGACTGGATCGACGGGAGGTCGTTGAGATAGTTGTAAATTGGCTGGAGCGTAGCGCTTGCAGCGTCGCGCAGCAGAGCGTCGAGCCGCTCCTCCGCCTCGCCGGCGAACAAGCTGATCCCCAGATCGAGTGCGTCCTGAAGGTCGGGCTGCATCTCGGTAAGCATCGACAGGCAGCCCGAGATATGAAACCCGCCGATTACCACGGGCACGCCTGCGGTCCGCAATGGGCGAGCAATATCCATCGCGCGAGGAAACTGGTTCGATTGCACGCCAACGAGGCCGACAAGCCCAAAGCCGCCGTGGCGCTTGAGGTGGGCGATGATCTTCTTCGGCCTGATCCGGGTATTGGTCTCATCGATCGGCGTCACATCGATGGATACGTCGGATCCCAGCACCTGACGCTTGGCAGCATCGATCGCGAGCCCATAAAGCGCAGCCAGCGAGTTCGACGGCATGACCGAGCGAAACCACTGAATCACGTAGCCATCGTCGTCGTAATGTGACGGCTTGATCAGGATCAGCTGGAAGCGGCGCCGCGGCCGAACGCTGTCGAACATACGTCGGGCGCCTTTGCGATTTCAATTCCAAGCCACCAAGCGTCACCATCCGTCACTTGTCAAGGACTTCGCTCGCGGCATCGCCGACCCGAGAAGGCCCGTTTCGGGTCAACGCTCCGGGGTCGAATGCCGATGCTCGCGCCCGAGCCATGCCAGCGCGCCACGGGCTGCCGCCGCACCGGTCGAGAATGCGGCTTGCAGGAGATAGCCCCCGGTCGGCGCCTCCCAGTCCAGCATCTCACCGGCGACGAAGACACCTGGCCGGCGGCGCAGCATGAAGCTTTCGTCGATCTCCTCGAAGGCGATGCCGCCCGCAGTCGAGATGGCGCCCGCCAGCGGAGCCATACCGATCAAGCGGACCGCCGCGGACTTGATCAGTGAGGCGAGAGTCGCAGGTGCCATATCGGACAAGCGCTCCGGCAATGCGAGGGTCGCCTCGTGCAGCAATCCGATCGCGACTGGGGACAGTGCCACCGCCTTGCGCAGAAACGTCGCGAGCGATTGCTTGCCGCGCGGCGCGCACAGGCGTCGTTCGAGCGCGGCGGCCGCCATGTCGGGACGCAGATCGATGTGAACCACGGCTTGCCCATGCACCGTGACCGCCTCGCGCAACGATGCCGACAACGCGTAGATGGCGCCACCCTCAAGTCCGCTGCGCGTGACGATTGCCTCGCTCCGCACCGTGCGGCCGGCGAAGGACAGCTCGACGCGCTTAAGCGGCTGACCTTCAAAGCGTTTTGAAAAGACATTCGACCAGCCGGCAATGAAGCCGCAATTGGCGGGCGCCAATGGCGTCACCTCGATGCCGGCTTGGGTCATCGCCTCGACCCAACCGCCATCCGAGCCGAGCCGCGGCCAACTGGCGCCGCCGAGCGCCAGCACGGTTGCATCGGCGTGAATCGCGATCCGCTGCTGCGGACCGTCGAAGATCAGGGCGCCATCGTCACTCCATCCGGTCCACAAATGGCGGGGCCTGAACCCAACGCCGGCCGCGCTGAGCCGTCGCAGCCAGGTGCGCAGCAGCGGCGAGGTCTTGAAGGCTTGCGGGAACACGCGCCCGCTCGATCCCACAAATGTGGCCTGGCCGAGCCCCTCGCACCATGCCCGCAAGGCGGCGGGCGGAAACGCCTCGATGGCGGCGCGCAGGCGCGGAGTGGCAGCCCCGTAGCGCTCGAGCAAGCGCTCGAGTTCTTCGCTGTGCGTGAGGTTGAGCCCGCCGCGGCCGGCCAGCAGAAACTTGCGCCCCGCCGACGGCATCCGGTCATAGAGGATGACGCGCGCGCCGCCGTTCGCCAGCACCTCGGCCGCCATCAATCCGGCCGGCCCGCCGCCGACGACGGCGACCTTGGCCGGATCCGACATTGATCCCGACACTAATCCCGACATGGGCCGCAAGCCGGCCGCGATGTCAGTCCTTCGCCGCTCCGCCGCCGAGCATGAGATGGATGGTCTTGGTCTCGGTGTAGCTCAACAATTCGTCGATGCCTTCCTCGCGGCCGAGCCCGCTGTTCTTGTAGCCGCCGAACGGCGTTCCGTAGAAATGGCCGGATGCGCCGTTGATCCAGACATAGCCGGATTTCACGGCGCGGGCGGCCCGGAAGGCGGCGTCGAGATCGTTGGTGAAGATCGAGGCGGTCAGGCCGTATTCGGTCGAGTTGGCGAGCGTCAGGGCTTCCTTTTCGTCGTGCCAGCTGAACACCGAGAGCACCGGTCCGAAGATTTCCTCGCGCGCGATCCGCATGCTCGGCTTGACGTCGGCGAACACCGTCGGCTCCAGCCAGTAGCCGCGCTTGAAGTCATCGCCTGGCGGACGCTTGCCGCCGGTCATCAGCCGCGCGCCTTCCTGGCGCCCCGACTCGACCATGGCGCAGACGCGCTCGTAGTGGCGCTTGGAATTGATCGGACCCATCTGCGACTTGTCGTCGAGCGGATCGCCCAGCCGCAGCGCAGCCACGCGGTCGACCACCCGTTCGAGCACGCTTTTGTAAAGGGATTCGTGCAGCAAGAGGCGGCTGGTCGAGCCGCAGGATTGGCCCTGCCAGGCGAAGTTCATGCCGGCGACCGCGATCTGGGCAACCTTGTCGGGGTCCATGTCGGGAAACGCGATCAGCGGGTTCTTGCCGCCGAGCTCCAGAGTCACATGCTTGATGCCGCCTTCGGCAGCAGC
>Ga0182024_10016356_pt1 | contig 14079 bp, 12 predicted proteins | sample P32metaG_FD_120480 | JGI IMG/M metagenome (GOLD analysis project Ga0182024, IMG submission 120480) | Permafrost microbial communities from Stordalen Mire, Sweden - P3-2 metaG (Illumina Assembly) | ecosystem: Environmental > Terrestrial > Soil > Wetlands > Permafrost | place: Sweden: Stordalen... | reverse complement strand
TCGGTGCCGTCGGCGGTGACGATCCCGGTCTGGGTCACGCGGGACACGGCGAATGGCACCAACTCAACGTTGTCCTTTTTGAGCGCCGGATAAAAGGTGCTGGCCAGAATGGGCCGCTTCCCGGGGAAGGGGTAGGTCGGTGTGACGGCCTGGCGCAGATCGGGACGGTCGGCGAACTCGTGCGCGATGTAGGCCAGACAACCCTTTTCGCGCTCGCCATGCAGCTTCGTGCCCGGTCGAAACATCGACCCGCCCCATAGGGTCTTCTCAATGATGATTCGCAGTTTCGCCCTGTCGAGAGCCCGACGCCAGGACTTGGAGAAGAGCTTGAGTTCGGCCTCGGACAGGTCACGCTCTCCCTTGGGCATCACCCAGCCGGGTTCGCGCTGGAACACGTAGAGTCGTTTGACTATCGGCTGAATAGCGGGAACGACCTGCGCTGCCGTGGAGCCCGTGCCGACGACGGCCACGACCTTGTCGGAGAGATCGTGTTGGTGTTCCCAGCGGGACGTGTGGAATTTCGGTCCGGCAAAGTCTGCGAGGCCGGGCCAATCGGGATATTGCGGTACGTTCAAGAATCCCACGGCGCTGACCAACACGTGGCACTCGTCAATCACTCCTGAGTCGAGGGTGACGGTCCAAATGTGGCGATCTTCGTCCCAGGTGGCCGACTCAACCGTGGTACCAAGCTGGAGGTGGCTCCGCAGCTCGTAGTCGTCGACCGTCTCTTCTAGGTATTTCTGTAGCTCGGGCTGCTGGGCATGAGTGCGAGTCCACTCCTGCGACTTGAACGAGAAGCAGTACAGATTCGAGTTCACATCGACTTCGGCGCCCGGATAGGTGTTGTCCCACCATGTCCCGCCGACACCAAAGGACGACTCGTAGATGGTGAAGGTGTCGAGTCCCGCCTTCTTCAGCTTGACTCCCACCGCGATCCCGCCGAATCCGGCACCGACGACAACGACTCGAGGAGTGCCAGCCGCACCAAACAGTTCTTGCCTGGTCACAACGCCCCCGTCCCCCCTTCGCCGCCTTTTCGTAACTGCCATTCTCTATAGCTTGCCACGCTCACCCCGCGCGTGTCATCTGGAAGGAACTCAAGCAGTATGGCCGGGGCCATCGCCCCGTCTATTGCAGAGGTCGTCGGTTCAGGGGCATGGGCCGGCAACGACCGCAACGCCGTCGCAGTGCACGAATGGCCGAGGAGCAGCCCACTTCGGGGACGCTCAGGTGAGGTCGAGGACGCCCCTGATGTTCACCCCGTCGAGCATGTCCTGATAGCCCTGGTTGATCTGATCGAGGGGATAGGTGCGGGTGATCAACTCGTCCAGCATGAGCTTGCCTGCCTTGTACAGCGCCAGGAGGTTGGGGATGTCAAAGCGAGGGTTCGCTGCTCCGAAGACGACGCCCCTGACCTCTTTTTGCCACATTGCGAGCTCGAAAAGGTTGATGCTGCACTCGGTCTGGCCCTGGGGAGCGACTCCCGTGACGACGCAGGTGCCACCCTTGCCGGTGAGGGTCAGGGCCCCCTCCATGAGATGCCCATACATGACGCTAGGTACCAGAATCACCGCATCAGCCATCTCCCCCCGGGTGAGGTCGCGCACGAGCGGGATGGCCTCTTCGAGGGAACTCGCCGTATGCGTGGCTCCGAAGTCGAGCGCCGCCTTTTGTTTGAACTCGACGGGATCCACCGCGATGATGTTCTTGGCCCCGACCATGTGGGCCCCTTGAACAGCATTGATGCCCACTCCGCCGACCCCGACCACGACCACGGTTTCGCCGGGCTTGACCTCGGCTCGATATACGGCCGAGCCCCACCCGGTCGTCACGCCGCACGACACAAGAGCCACGACGTTCAATGGGAGGTCCGGATCGACCTTCACCAACGACGCCTCGTGCACCACACTGTGCTGAGCGAACGTACCGACCTTGGCCATGACATTGAGGTCATTCCCCTTGAGGTGATACCGCATGGTTCCATCTGAGATCTGCCCGGGCAAGAAGGTCGCCGCCCCCATGTCGCAGAGATTGGAGTGGCCGGTGATGCACATTTTGCAGTGTCCGCAGATCGGGAAGAAGCTCGCCGCTACGTGGTCGCCCGGCTGCACGCTCCGCACGCCGGGGCCGACTTCGATAACGACCCCACCGCCTTCATGACCACCCACAATCGGGAAAAGGCCGCCCACCGCTTGCTGGGGAACCTCCTCCTGTGCGTTCTCGGCGGCGCCGATGTCGCTTCCTCGCAGGTGCTCGTCGGAATGGCACAGGCCAGCCGCCTCCCACTTGACCAGGACCTCTTGTTCCCTCGGCGGATCCAGGTCGATCTCCTCAATCTGCCAGTCCTGTCCTCGGCCGAAGAGGACTGCTGCATGTGTTTTCATCTCGACACCCCCTGAGCGCTGACGGCCCGATCCGGGTCGTGTAGGCAGTGTGCCACCGATTGGCCCCGAGCGACAGAGGGGAACGCAATTTCGTATCGTCTATTTCCCAATGCCAATCCATCGTTACACTCAACCTGGAACATAGGACGTGGAGGGGAGCACCAGGTGAGCTTGACCAACGAGGCCATCGTGCCAATTCGGCACGCTGATCGGTTTTTCATCGACGGCCAGTGAGTGGAACCGTCGTCGAGCAGCACCATCGACGTCATCGACTCGGGCACTGAGCAGCTCTACTTCCAGGTAGCCGAAGCACAGGTAGCCGACATCGATCGGGCAGTGAGGGCCGCACGCCGCGTCTTCACCGTGATCCTCGAGGGCCCGTCGGCCGAGTACCGCTGAGCATAGGTTTCAAGGCCGCACCCACTGATCGGGTACACGCCCGCTAACCCATATGCTTCGACACGTCCCCGATTAGGTCGGACTTGATGAGGCGGTCGGTGAAGCGCCAAGCCCCGTCGACCTTCTCGAACTTGTCGACGTATTGCCCCGAGAGGATGATCTCGATGGCGTTGCCGGGCTCCACGCACTGCAAGACCGTGAAGTAGCAGTGGGCGGAAGCGATGCTCGCCCCAGGCTGCACGTCGACGGTGAGGTTTGTGAGGAGATGCTTGGTGCGAGGAATGCCGTCGTAGAGCTTGACCTGCGCATAGATCGGTCTCACCTCGTCGCGGCCTCGCAAGGCGCGGCCACCGGGCTCTGAATGCCACGTCGAATTGGTGAAGAGGGCGGATACCCCGTCCATGTCGCCCCCATCGAGCAGCAACGCGTAGGAGTGCACCAGCGCGGTGATCTCACTCACATCCGACATGAATGCCTCCCCCTCTCGGACCTCCCCCAACGGGGAATTTTCGGATCGTAACAGGCTGCGTATCCCCTTGAAAGGCTGACCCTGAGCACTGGGCCCGGCCTACCGCACAGTCTCAAAAAAGCTCCTCACGTCGTTGACGAACAACTCGGGCTGCTCCATGGCGGCGAAGTGGCCACCCCGGGGCATGGGGGTCCAGTGAGTGAGGTTGTACTGATTCTCAACCCACGAGCGAGGCCACCGCAAGATTTCCTTGGGGAAGCGGGCGACGCCGGTCGGGACAGTGATGAAAGGAGTGGGCTCCCTGAGCACGCCCCCCTGCATGGTTTCAAAGTAAAGCCGGGCTGACGAGGCAATCGTCTGTGTCGTCCAATACAGCATGACGTTGGTGATGAGCTGATCCTTCGTGAAGACTGTCTCGGGATCACCGTCGCAATCGCTCCAGGCGCGGAACTTCTCGACGATCCAGGCCAGGAGGCCCGCTGGCGAGTCGTTGAGGCCTACCCCCAAGGTTTGAGGCTTGGTACCTTGCTCGTTGGCATAGCCCGATTCCTCTCGCTGGAACTGCTCCATTGCGGCCAGGTCGGCTTGCTCCTCGTCGCTCATCGTTCCGGGGTTCGGCGGTGGGCTGCCGATCGGCATGTTGAGGTGCAGTCCCACGCAATGGTCGGGGTCGTAGACGCCGATCCGCGTCGAGATCTGGGCCCCCCAGTCCCCACCTTGCGCTCCGTATCGGTCGTAGCCGAGCCGATTCATGAGCTCAGTAAAGGCGTGGGCGATGCGTTGGATATCCCACCCTCGTGTTCGGGGAGGCTCTGAGAAGCCGTATCCAGGCAGCGACGGCGCAATCACATGGAAGGAGTCGGCCGATTGGCCTCCGTGCACTTCGGGGGAGGAGAGCCGTGGAATGACATCTTGGAACTCGATGATGGAACCTGGCCACCCGTGTATGAGCAGGAGCGGGAAGGCATCGGGGTTGGCGGATCGAGAGTGGACGAAATGGATTGCCTGTCCGTCAATAGTGGTGCGGAAGTGGTCCAACTCGTTCAGTCGCGCTTCCTGCGCTCGCCAGTCGTACGCCTGAATCCAATAGTCGACCAGCTCACGGAGATAATCGACGGGTATCCCGTACTCCCATCGCGTGCCCTCGATCTGATCGGGAAATCGGGTTCCGGTCAGACGGCTCTGTAGGTCGTCCAGCAGCGAATTCTCTACGTGGATCTCAAACGGCTCGATCGCCTCGCTCATTACCACCACCCTTTCGTCCGGAGAGAAAAGCGCCGTTCCTCGCACGCAATCGTTGCTCTAGCTGTTTCGTGGCACCTCAGTGGGTGCACCGGTCCCCAGTCGGTGCCGAGGTTCTGAGAGGGATCCCGAGCGACTAGGCCTCGCTGATTCCGATGGCTGAGGTCGGGCAGTTCACCATCGCCACATGCACCGGCTCCTCGTTCCCAACCAGGTCTCCGACGACGATGGCGATGCCGTCGTCGTCCAAGTCGAAGACGGCCGGGACCCAATACACGCAGTTGCCCGAACCCATACAAGCGTCTCGGTCGATGACGACCTTTCCGTTGGGTATCGGGCTGTCCGCAGGCGCTGTTTCGTCGACCACGGGCCGAGACGCTAGCACTCGGCTTTCGGGTCAACCGATATTCGCGACACCCGTGGTCAAATAGTCAGAAGGGGCCTGCAACCCCAAAATGGGGCTACTGCTTTGGTCGGTTTCTCGGCAACCCGAGCCGACCCTCGGCGATGATCTCGCGTTGGATCTCACTCGCTCCGCCGTAGATGGTGCCCACCTGTGTCGAACGGAAGTGGTGCTCGAGCTCACCCTCAAGTGGCGGACGGCCTGTCTCAGGTCGCAACACACCCGCCGGTCCGAGCATGTCGACCAATTCGCTGTAGTGGCGCAGGTCTGCCTCACTCGAGAACAGCTTGGTCATGGACCCTTCGACGCCGGGCAATTCGCCGATCTCGTTCATCCAGCGCACCCGCAACCCAAGCAGGCGAGCAACCTCTTCGTCGATGGCAATGCGTGCCAAGCGCTCTTGATTCCCTGGATCGTCGTAGAAAGTCTTTCCATCAGTGCGATCGGTCGACCTGGCCCATGTCGCCACTCGCTCGGCCAATGTGGGACCGGCCGAAGTTCGTCCACCTCCACCGCGCTCATAGACCAAGGCGACGCGCATGACCCGCCACCCTTCGTCAACCCCACCGACGCGCATGGAGTCGGGCACTCGTACGTCGGTGTAGAAGGTTGCGTTCGTTCGCTGGCCCCCCAATGTGTAGATGGGCTGCAGATCGAACCCCTCGACGTCAGTGGGGACCAAGAACATGGTCAGGCCCTTGTGTTTCGGCACATCGAGATTCGTTCGGGCCAAGACGAAGACGTGTGAGCAGGACTGGGCCGTGCTGGTGAACATCTTTTGGCCGCTGATGACCCATTCGTCCCCGTCGCGCACGGCCCGGGTCTTTGCCGCTGCGACATCGGAGCCTGAGTCGGGTTCGGAGTACCCAAGGGCGATCAGGATCTCTCCCCTTAGCCCGCCGCCGATGATCGCCCTCTTCTGCTCTTCTGTCCCCACGCGCCTAATCGTGCGAAGGACCATGTTGGTGGTGGCCCATCCGTCTGCGTATAACTCAGCGTCGGAGACCGCATCGAGCACAGCGCGGGCGTAGCCAGGGTCGGTGTCGCTGCCGCCATATTCCAGCGGCCAGCCCGCCCCGAGGATGCCATCGTCGGCCAACCGAGTATGGAGTTCGGGGGTGTGGTGAGTGCCCGATGTGTACTGTTCCCAAGCCCAGCCCGGGCGAACGTTCTTCTCCACCCACTGTTGGGCTGCGTCGCGGTGCTCGGCCAGGCTGTCAACTGTGACAAAGTCCATTTCAGCGCTCCTCGTGCTCGAATAGCTGGGCGGCCAGCGACCGGTACCCGTCCTTGGGATCGCCGAAGGCCAGGGGCCATGCCTTGGCCCGACGGAAGTAGAGCTGGATGTCGTACTCGAGTGTGTAGCCGTAGCCCCCGTGGAGATGCAGGCTGTCGGCGGCCAGTCGAAAGGCCATCTCAGAACTGAACAAAAAAGCCATTGAGGTCAGGGCCGAGGTGTTGGTCAGTCCCTCGTCGGCTGCCCATGCCGCCTCGTAGGTCAGAAGTCGAGCCCCTTCGAGATACGTGATGCCGTCGGCCAGACGGTGTTGGACCGTTTGGAACCAGGCGATCAGCACTCCGAAGGCATGGCGCTGTTGGGCGTACTCGGCGCCCATTTCAATGGCGGTCTGCGCGAGGCCAACCATGGCCCCCGCCATGAGCAGTTGCCATTCCTGGCGAGCCAGCTCGTAGGCCGCCACCGCCTCCGCTCCCGAAGCGAGCACCACTCGCTCGTCAATCCCGGCACCCCGGTCCGCGAGTGGCGCCGTCCCTAGGTTCGATGGGGTCTCGAGTGGGGAGCGAGGGCCGACCTCCGATTGCAGGGCCACCACCTCGTCGCCGTCCAGGGCAAGCACGGCATCGGCCACGGCACCGGCCGGGACCAGGCGCGCCAGTCCGCCGACGAGGGGGTGTAGGGCAACGCTTATGAGCGCCTCACCCGAAACGGCGCGCTCGAGGAGCTGCGTTGCCACCTCGGAACTCCCGAGGCGGCTGAGTCGGGCGAGTAGGTTCGTTGCGGCGACTGCCTCAATGAGTGGTGCCGGCGGGATCCGCTTCCCGAACTCTTCGGTAGTGAGAACGAGGTCGAGCACGGATGCTCCGCCGCCACCAAGGTCCTCGGGCACTGCCATAGCCGGAAGGCCCATGGCGGCGACCTTGTCCCACAGCTCCGCATCGAAGCCGTTCGGTTCGGCCGCCCGCACGCGCTCCGGCGTCGACTCCTTTGAGAAGAAACTGGAGAGACTCTCCCGAAGATTTTGCTGCTCGTCGCTGTATGAAAGATCCACGTGCGTCCTCCGCCTTGTGCGTACTTGTACTTTATGGCTACGGCTTGGGTGGCAGGTTCGAGCGATAGGTCTCGGGCAGAAGCTCGAGAAGTTGGCCGTCGGGATCGCGAATGAAAAGAGCCATGCCGAGGTCGCTCTCCTCAATGATCTCCGCGCCGTACTCAACCGCCTTTTCTGCGGCGGCCCGCACGTCGTCCACCGAAATCGACAGATGGGTCAGTCCCGGTTCGTTCATGCTGCGCGGGCGAAACGGCGCGGCCGCCCCTGCTACCGCATAGTGCATGAGCTCGAGCACGAAGCCATTGAGGACAAGGTACGAGGCTGTGATGCCAAGTGGAGGTTGCAGGCAGTTCAACTTGGCGGTTGCTTCATCGGGCGGCTGGATCTCGTACCAGAACTTGAAGCCGAAGACCTCTTGGTAGAAACGCTTCGATCGCTCGAGGTCCATAACGACCTGTCCGGTGTGGTTGTACGTCCCCATGCTCGTCCCTCCCGTGTGGCCCTGCAGTGCCCGCTGGTCGTGCGTCATCGTACGCGACCGGGTGTCGCTGGTGCGAACCGGCACCGACGAATATGTCGGTGCCGCGGCGCGTGTGCACGGTCTGGGGCCCAGTTTGAAAACTGGCGTTCCGTTATGGTCATGAAGAGCCCTAAAACCGCCCCAGCCAAAAACTCAACCCCGAGTCCCAACCCCCCCGGGGCTTCAGGCGCGCTTTGGGCGAATCCCTAAGGCCGGCCAGGCGAAGCGCAAGATCTGGGCCTTGACAGCCGCACGCTTGCGGTGGGGACGGTGGTGCACGTCGATCGCCGCATGCACCAGGGCGTGGATGCAGTAGGCGTCGGCCTCGGGGCTGGGAGATTTCAAGACGCCGGCCCGGTGGCCGGCCTTGAGCGCCCTGATCAGCGGCGGGCAGAACATGCGCTGCATCTCGGGTAACGAGGTGGCGAGCGTGTAGGAGGCCAGGACCGAGGGCGCGGTGAAGATGGCCGTGGTCGGGGCGATCTCGGGGTTGTAGAGAAGGTCGAGAAAGGCATCGATCCAGGCCTCGACGGCGGCCAAGGGCCCATCGGCACTCTTGGCCGCTTTTTCGAGGTGAAAAGCGACCCGGTCCCGCTCCCTTTCGATCAGGGCGGTCAAGAGCGTCTGCTTGGAGTCGAACTGACGGTAGAAGGCCCGGGTCGAGAGCCCCGCTTCTTCGAGCACATCGTTGACCGAGGTTCCGTCGTACCCGTTCTCCGACATCACCACGACAGCGGCGTCGAGGAGAAGCTGACGCTCGGTAGGCGAGCTGAATCGGCGCGGCCGGCCCCGTTTTGGGGCCTCGGTCTCCTCTACAAGTTGCACCATCAACCCATTAGAGCAGACAGAACATAGTGACGGGCACATTCGCAGATGTGTCGGCGTTGGACTGCGGGGCGGAACAAGCGAGGCGCAACCACTCCGACGCGTGGGCTTCATGTAGCGGCTCGACTTATCGGATCGGTTACGTACAGACTGACACTTGAGTCAGATGTGAGGGTCCGACCGAAGCTGCTCTGTTTGCCAAAAGGCCGCCCATCCAAAGTTTGTCATCGTGGGTGATGAAGCTGGCCGGTACGAGGAAAGCCAGTCCTGTCGCGGCCTGCTTCTGAAAATCGTGTCACCCACTTTCAAAAGTAAATACGTCGTGTTACTCTCCGAACGGGGATTTCCCTTCTCATGGGGAACTAAGAAATAGGGGGGTTCGGATCTATGAACCGCATCCGCATGACGGTGTCCGGCATCAGCGTCGCGGCGTTGGTGGTGGCTTCGGCATTGGTGGCGCCGAGCATCGGTGCCGGTGCTGCGAGCAGCAAGGGCACGGTCAATGTCGGCATCATCTGCGCCTGCACTGGCCCGCTCGGTGCTAACTACACCGTCGGGCCGCCGGCCTATCTGGCGTGGGCTAAAAGCGTCAACGCTGCCGGTGGGATCAACGGTTACAAGGTGAACGTGATCTCGAAAGACGATCAGGGCAACATCGGGGTTTCGCTTGCTGAAGCCAAGAGCCTCATAAGTCAGCATGTCGTGGCATTGGTCGACGACACCAACGACGACACAGCCTGGGCCTCCTTGGCGCAGAGCGCGAACGTGCCCGTCATCGGCGGGGGAGCCGTGTCTGCTCTTCCGTTGACCAACTCGGACTTCTTTTCCGCCGAAACAACCGAGGACGTATTCGCTTTGGCCCAGGTTGAATCGGCAAAGAAGGTCGGGGCCACGAAGATCGGCGACCTCTATTGCGCCGAGGCGCCCGCTTGCGCGCAGATCGTGCCGATCCTGCAGAACACGGCCAAAGCGCTTGGCCTGACGGTGGCCTACACGAAGGAGATCTCCGCCTCGCAGCCGAGTTACGCTGCTGAGTGCCTGGCCTCCAAAGATGCCGGCGTCGACTTCCTGGGAATCGGCGAGTCCTCGGGGGCGGTGCAGACAGCGGCGACCGACTGTGTCCAACAAGGTTTCACGCCCTGGTATTCCATCGGTGATGGCGGTGTCAGCGACTCGAATCTGACAACGCCTGGGTTGGGCACCAAGTCGATCGGTTACGAGACGGACATTCCGTACTTCCTGACCACCAGGCCGGGCATGAAGCTGTACCTGAAGGCAATCAAAAAGTTTGCGCCACAGATCCTGAAATCGCCCAACTACGGGGAGGAGGCGGTCGCCATGTACGTTTCGGGGTTGCTTCTCGGCAAGGCTGTTCAGGTCGGAACGGCGGGCAAGAAGGGTCCCGTTACGACATCAGAGGTCTTAAAGGGCCTCTACAGCATCCACCACGACACACTCGGGGGGATGGCCCCTCCGCTCACCTTCACCGCAGGAAAGCCGTCCCCGGTGGACTGCTGGTACTGGATCGGAATCCACAACCACAAGTTCACCACGCCCTACGGGACGGCCCCGTTCTGTAAGTCACCGCCGCCAGGCACTCTGTGATCGCTCCGCCGAGGATCGTTTGGCATCCTGGGTACCGGACACGATTGACTCAGTAACGTGGGTGACGAAATGGAAGATGACCGGGTTCGGATGGAAGCGCGCGGCGGGGTCCGCCTCCTGACGTTGAATCGACCCGAGAAATTGAACGCGGCCGACCTTTCCATGCAACGGGCTCTGGTGGAGCGTTGGAAATGTATACAAACTGATAACCAAGCCCGCGCCGTTGTTGTCACGGGTGCGGGTAGGGCCTTCTGCGCTGGCGGCGACCTTTCGCTGGTCGACGCATTGGCGGCTGGGAACGACACACTTCAAAAGGAGTTGTCACTGATACACCGACAGCTCCTTTCGGCCATGTTGGAGACGGACCTTCCGGTGATTGCCGCGGTGAAGGGTGCTGCCGTCGGCTTCGGGGCAGAGCTTCTCGCCCTTTGCGACATCGTCATTATGGCCGAAGGGGCCTTTCTCTCTGACCCTCACGTGAAGTATGGACTGCCACCTTCCCCGGCCTGTCAGTTGGTGTGGCCTTACTTGACGTCAGTCGCAGTCGCCAAGGAGTTACTCATGTCCGGCCGGCGCGTGGACGCGGGTGAAGCGTTGCGGCTGGGCCTGGTGAACCGGATCACTCCACGGGGTGAAGAGCTGAACGTGGCAATGCGCATGGCCGAAGAGTTGGCAGGTCTGCCCGTGTCCGGATTGGGCGCGGTGAAGAGGGCGTTCAACCGGCCTGTCGTCGAGCAGTTTCGTCGAGACCAATCGGACTAAACGGTGACTCCGCTTGAGTCGGTTTCGACGGTATTGGTGACGGAAGAGTACGTCGATCCGAAGTACAGCCACCCCTTCGTCGAGGCAAACGAGTTGCGGCACGAGCCAGTGCCGCATCGTTACGTCCGCGGTGGATTCGAAGGATCAGGGGCGCAGTTCTCGTTCTATTTCCCGCCGGCCGAAGCCTACGAGGGGCGCTTTTTCCATAACACCTATCCGATGGCGCTCACGTCGGACATCGGGCCGTTTCCCATTGCTTTCGATGTGGCAAAAGGTGACCTGGGCTTCACATTCGACAGCGGTGCGTATTACGTGCAGACAAATCTCGGGGGAGCCGATCGGATACCTCCGGCCGATCCCGCTATCGCTGCCTATCGGGTCAATGCCGCCGCCGCGAAGTATTCGCGGGTGGTCGCGGCCGAGCTGTACGGCGATCACCGCCCTTTCGGCTACCTCTTTGGTGGCAGCGGCGGTTCTTATCAGGTGATTGGCGCGGCCGAGAACACGGCCGGCGTGTGGGACGGGTTCCTTCCTTACGTCCTTGGAACGCCAAACTCCATTCCGAGCGTGTTCACCGTCCGCATGCACGCCCTCCGGGTGCTCAGGCTGCGGAACAAATTCCCCGGCATTATGGATGCGATCAATCCCGGTGGTAGCGGCGACCCCTACGCCGACCTCAACGAAGAGGAGCAAGCGGCGCTCAAGGAGGCCACGCTGTTGGGCTACCCGTTTCGGGGCTGGTGGAATCACGAGACGCTGACGAGCGGCTATTTCTCCAACGTCGCCGATCGGGTGCCGATGATGGATCCCTCCTATGTCACCGATTTCTGGAGTAAGCCCGGCTACCTTGGCGGGGATCCGACCTCGTCGATCCACGCGGCGCGTCGGACGTTCGACACCACCGTCGCAGCTGTGCTCGAGACGCTCCCAATGCAGTTGGAGCTTTCGATCGTCCCGGACTGGGACATCACGAATGCCCACCTCGTCATCATGAGTGGCGCCTCTGCTGGGAAGAGCGTCCCCGTGGCCTGGGTCGATGGAACCAGAGTCGGTTTTGCCTACTCGACCAACCCCGTGCTGATACACAGTATGGCGGCAGGTGATCAGCTTCGGATCGACAACTCCTGGCCGCTGGCCTTGGAGACCTACCAGCGTCACCAGGTGCCCACGCCCGACATGTACGGCTGGAATCAGTTCCGCGGTGCCGACGGCGAGCCGATCCACCCCCAACGTGATGTTCTGGTTGGGCTCGACGCCACGGTGAACACGGTCGGCTCCATGCCGAATGGCCACATCACGGCAAAAACGCTGGTGATCGAGGTGCTGATGGATATCGACGCCCTTCCCTGGCAGGCCGACTGGTACCGCTCGAAGGTGAGGCAGGCGCTAGGTCCCCGGTTCGGGGACAACTTTGCGCTGTGGTTCATCGACCACGCGCAGCACGACGATCCGGTCACCACCAGCGCGCACGCGCATGCCGTGAGTTACGCGGGCGCCCTGCAGCAGGGTTTACGCGACCTCAGCGCTTGGGTTGAGAGGGGCAGCCGGCCACCGGACACCGTGTACGAGGTCGTGGACACACGGGTCCATGTTCCCGTAGCGGCCTCTGATCGGAAAGGCATTCAGCCCGTCATCGCGCTGAGCGTCAACGGTGGCGAGGTGGCCACCGTCGCGGTTGGCGAGTCGGTGACCTTCGACGCGACGGTCGAGGTTCCCCCGAATGCCGGCGAAGTGGTTGCGGCGGAATGGGACTTCGAAGGCATCGGTACGTACCCGGTCGCCGCCGACCTGGGCAGTCCACAGCCGAAAATAGCGCTGTCAGCAACCCACGCCTACGCCACACCCGGCACGAATTTTGTCGTTCTGCGAGTTGCCTCGCAACGGCAGGGCAACAAAGAGACGTCTTATGGACGCGTGCAGAACTTGGCGCGGGTGCGAGTGGTTGTACGGTAGGACGGTCTCACGGTACGGTCACCCCCAATCTTCAAACGATTCGCTGACTGAACCGAGTTGATCGGCCAGATCTAGGACGAAGATGAACTCGAATCCGGCCAGCTTGGCGAAGTGGGCATCGACATGAGTGTCGCCGATGTGTATGGAACGCTCGAATACGAACCGCTCGCGCAGAGAATCCAACTGGTTTTTGACCACGACGAAGTCGGGCAGGATATCAGCGGCCTGCCACATCGCGGACTGTTCCCGTATCGTGCGGTCGGAGCAGCTGCCAATCAGATGCCCACGTTGCTGCGTACGACGGACAAAGTCCACGCTGAGCGGCCCCGGCGGATCGCCCATTTCGAGCGTCCCGTCGATATCGAAGCTTATAAGGGTCCGGCCGTCAGTTGGGTCCATTAACTGGCCATTGTCTCAGAGGTCGATCAAGGCCACCAGCACTCGTAGCGAAACTCCGTGCCGACCCGAGATCATGGGGTTGGAGCCGGCCAAAACCTCACTTCTCGAGTAACGGTCCGCCCTCGGCCGTCCCGGGCTTCATCAGTGGCGCACAGGCCGCCTTTTGGTGATGCGACCAGAGTAGTTCACCGTCGCGCCAGTCATCATCCTCCACCCATCCCAACGAGTCCTCTGCGACAGGGCTGTTCGCTGCCACTGCGACTGCTTTTCGACCCCATAACGTCGCCTTCTGCGAACGTGCAAGGGACATTTTCGAAAATAGATGGTGTCGGGAGGCAATCGTCGACTGTCTCGCCGACGGGGCCTTTGGGCTGTCGTCAGCCCACACGGTAACTTATGGAAATAGGGTTGCCGTTAGTGTACGTTTGCACCGATCACCTACCGGGGTGTCGCCCCCCGGCACCACTGGTAGGTGAACGGGCATTCCATCTCGTCGAGCCCGCCAAGAGCGGAAGACATGCAGATGGTCAGTGGGATATCTGAGGCTGGGAGGGCACCAATGGCGGACACGGATGCGTATGTGGAGTCCAGGGATTTCTTCAAAGACCAAGAGCTGTTTGTCGATCCCCATCCCTACTACGACGACATTCGGGGCCGTTGCCCGGTTATGCGCGAGCCCTTCCACGACGTGGTGATGGTGACCGGCTTCGACGAAGCTCTCGAGGTCTATTCGAACCCGACGACCTGGTCGTCGTGCAACACGGTGGCCGGCCCGGGCTTCCCGGTCCCACTCGTGGGCGATGATGTCAGCGACCTGATCGACCGGCATC
>Ga0182024_10016355_pt1 | contig 14079 bp, 10 predicted proteins | sample P32metaG_FD_120480 | JGI IMG/M metagenome (GOLD analysis project Ga0182024, IMG submission 120480) | Permafrost microbial communities from Stordalen Mire, Sweden - P3-2 metaG (Illumina Assembly) | ecosystem: Environmental > Terrestrial > Soil > Wetlands > Permafrost | place: Sweden: Stordalen... | reverse complement strand
CGGCCGGAGGCGCCGGCGCCGATCGGCACGATTTTGACGCGGATGTTGGCGAAGCGCCCGCAGGATCGGTTTGCCGAGCCTCGCGAGGTGGCCGCCGCGTTGGCGCCGTTTTGCGAAGGGAATCGCCTAACGGCGTTAATCCAGCGGGCCGCGGGCAGCACGGCCGACACCGTCCGGGTTGGCAATGTCGCGGAGACGATTGCCGGCCGGAAGCCGGTCGCGCGGTCCGCCGGTGGAAAACGGCTGCGCATTTTCCTGCTGGTATTGCTTGGCCTGGCTGCCGTTGGCGCGGCGTTGGCGGTGTTTCGGCCGTCCAAGGTTGACCAGGAATGGAAATCCGTTCCGCTGGCGGAGACGCATTCGTACATCTCTCGCGATGTAAGGGCCGCTGTCGTTCCGCGGCAGAAATCCGGTCGCACCGAGCTCGATGTGCGAGGTAGCGAGCCCGTTTATATCCCGATGGAATCGACAGGGGATTTGCCGTTCCAATTGCGAGCCAGCCTGCGTTCCGATTTTGTCGGTGGCCCTGGAATTTATTTTGGCTTCAACGGCGGGGAGGGTCGCGCACCCCGCACGTATCAGTCGGTCACTGTGCGTCGCGACGAGGCGAAAGCGGGGCAAGCCGTTATTCATTGGACGGCGCATGCTGCAACCGACGCTAAAGTGACGCATTCAGAATTCATTATTCATAAATGGCTCGTTGATTGCTCGGATAAGCAACCGTTTCAAACGATTGAAATTTCAGCGACGAAGCAAGGCGTGGGCATTCGGTGGAATGGAGTCGCGGTGGTTGCCGACGCGGTTGCGGGAAACGACGCTCCGCCGGCGGCTCGCCAATTCAAAGGAGCGTTCGGTTTGCTGCTCGATCCCGGGCAAGCGACCTTTAGCGGTTTTCAGTTCAGAATCGTCGGGAGTAATTAAACGTCATGTATATTTCTCAACCTACGAATTTAGTGCCTTGCGATTGCGACACGGATTCCGTGTGCGTCAAGGGGGGCGACGCCTTCTATGCCACCGTGTTGGCCCGAAGAGTTTACGTCGCGATCTATCAACCGCCCGATGGTCCGCCCGATCCGAGCGGTCCGCCGCCGGATGGAACGCCTTATTGCACGCCGAACCCGGACGGCACCTGGTGCATGGGATATACGAGCGGCGCTTCGTGCGCCGAGGACCCCGGCCCATATCCCGACAATCGCGTATGGGTCTGGGGAGAGTATCTCGATCAAGGCACTTCTTATCTCTATGTGCTCACGAGCCAGCCGTTTCAAGGCCAATGCCAATCCGATCTTCCCGCATGTTGCCCGTCGTCGAGCAGCAGTTCATCGAGCGGCAGTTCGTCATCGAGTAGCAGTTCTTCGAGTTCCTCCAGCAGTTCATCATCGAGCAGCAGTTCTTCCAGTGCTTCAAGTAGCTCGTCGTCCAGCAGTAGCTCTTGAGGAAGTGCTTCGTCAAGGGGCCGAAACTGGGACGCAGGAATAAAGGGGAGGAATAAAGGGGACAGGCGCATATATTGACAAAGATGGCGAAAGTGGGAAGCCTGTTTCCATGCCTCCGGCTGCAAGAAGTGCTCCTGGACGAATGGTGTTTCAGGTACTGTACCGCGGCATGGTCCGGAGCCGGTTTTGGACGTTCACGAGGACTTCGCAGACTTTTCATTTTGTCCAACTATCTATATGCGCCTGTCGCCTTTCTCCGGGGTCTGCTAACCACCGAGGCACAGAGAACACCGAGCACAGCAGTAGCACTCAAACCGACCCGCGCAAAACGGAACGCATCGCACACCAGCCTGAAGCGCTAGCGAAGGAGCACCGCTGGTGGACGCCTCGCGGCGCCCTGCTTCGCTGGCGCTTCAGGCTGGTATGAATAATCCGCACAACGCTAGGGGACAGTCCCCAGCGGTTTTGACAATCCCCATGAGTGAAATGCACATGATCGCTGAAAATGTTGACTCGGTAGACGGCAATGGAGCGGCGCCGATCGTCTTTGTGGTCGGATATCCGAGCTATGTGGGCGGGGCCGACACCGAGCTCTGGCATACGGTAAAGCTATGGCGCACGGCTGGGTTCGATGTGCGAATCATCCCGACCTGGAAGGCGCCCGACGATTGGAAAGCACGGCTCGAGCAAATCGGGGTGCCGACCCATGAAGTTGCCGGGCCGGCCGATTTGGCGGCCGTTCCCGACTTGCCGGGCAGCACCGTCGTGAGCTTTTGCAACGGCGAATTCCTCAACTGTACACACGAGTTCAAGCGTTTGGAGTGCCGCATCGTGTGGGTGAATTGCATGACGTGGATCTTTCCCAAGGAAATCGAGCAGTATGAACAGCACGGGCCGTTCGACGGTTACGTGTTCCAGTCGGATTTCCAACGGCAAGAATTGCTCCCGGCGCTAGCGAGATTTGGAGTGACCGAGGCGCGTTGCCACTTGATCCGCGGCGCGTTCGCGTTCGACGAATTTCCGTTCCATCCGCTACCTCATTGCCAAGGCGAGCCATTTGTTTTCGGAAGGATCGCTCGGCCCGATCTCGATAAATGGAGTTCGAACCTGTGGCCCATTTACGGAGCCGTCCAGTATTCGAACAAGCAGGCGAAAGTCATGGCGTGGGACGGACTCCTCACCAAGAAATGCGGGATGCCGCCGCCCTGGGCGTTGGCTTTGAAGGCGAATGCCGAACCGGCTCGCAAGTTCATGGCGAGCCTGCACTGTCTGTTTCCGATCAACGGCGGCGCGCGGGAGAATTGGCCTCGCTCGGGACTCGAGGCAATGGCGAGTGGCGTGCCGGTCGTCGCGCAGCGGGAGTGGGGTTGGCGTGAAATGATCGAACATGGCGTCAGCGGCTTCTTGGGCGGCGACGATTGCGAGTTGGCTCACTACGCCGCGATGCTGGCCCACGACGAAGAATTGCGGCTGCATCTTGCCGAAGGAGCGCGACATCGTTTGGTGACGGAATTGGCCAGTCCGCGGACGATCTTGCCGAAGTGGCGGAACCTGCTGCTGGATGTCGATGCTTCACGGCCTCACACGTCGCCGTTGGCAACTTCGATTCAGGAGGGGCCGACGGCTTTCGAATGCCTGACGCAGGAATGAACGAGAATTCGGAAACGTCGCTCGATGCCGAGCCGCTCATCAGTTGCGTCATGCCGACGTATGGCCGGCCTGATTTTGTCGACGAGTCGGTCGCAATGTTCTTGTCGCAGGACTACTTGCACAAGGAATTGATCGTTCTCAACGACTGCCCCGGACAAGAGTTCGTCGGCGATTTTCCAGGAGTGCGACTGATCAATCGTGAGCAGCGGTTTGCGACGCTCGGGGAGAAGCGCAATGCCTGCATCGAAGCCGCCAATGGCTCACTGATAGCCGTCTGGGATGACGACGATATTTATCTTCCGTGGCGGTTGTCGTTCTCGCTTCGCGAGATGCAAAAGCATGACACTCGTTTTTATCGCGCCGCGGAATTTTGGGCCTATTGGGGCGATGCGGCGCTGCACGACAATCAATCCGTTCCCGGTTGGGTGAATCATCCCAACACGCTGTTTTCCAAGGCGCTGTGGCGCGAAGCAGGCGGCTATCCGGCGCAGGGGGTCGGCGAGGATTGTGAATTCTTCGCTAGAATTCATCGATTGCTGAAGCGAGAGTTCATCAAGTTTCCGCTCGATCGCGCCGATCGGTTCTTCGTGCTGCGAGGTACGTCGGCCTACGCGCACATGAGCATTCCCGGCGGGACGAAGCCGCCCGACTTAACTCCAGGCAAGCGAACGGTCGTTCCGCGCCCGATCGGCGATCCAGTGCTTCGATCGGCCTGCGAAAAACTAATCGGGATGCATGACGAACGCGGGATGCACAAAGAGAACCCAGCTCTTTTATGAAAAGAGCCGCGTCCGCTCTACTCCCGGCCCGGCCGCTTACTTCGTGCGCGGCTCTTTGCCGCCGGATCGCAAGGCGGCGACTTCGGCTTGCAGCGATTCGATTTGCTTCTGAGCTTCGATCTGCGCGGCGTCGCGCGCGACAAGTTCCGCCTGCAACTTGCGGATCACCTTTTCGAAACCGCTCACTTGAATCCGCAGCATTTCGACCTGATCGGCCGGCGGATGACGTTCGACGGCCGGCGCATCCATGCCGACTTCCGCGATCCCTTGCGAATGACGGAGGACCGCGGGATCGGTCGATGCGACACTGGCCGGAGCAACGGAAGCCGGCGCAACGGTAGCTGGCGACGCGGATGAATCTGACGGCTGATGCAAATCTGCAACCGCCGAGTGTGTTCCAAGTTGCGCGACACTCGGCGTGGGCGCCACCGGCGGCGACTGTTGCCAGCGATCGATCCGCCAGGCCAATAGCGCGAGCCCCGCCACGCCGATGGCCACGCTCGGCCACATCCAGCGCCGCATCAATCGATGGTCGTCAACCGCATGGGGCTGCGGCGATGTCGAAGGCGCATAGCGCTCCGCGAGAGAATCCGCCTCGCCGCGCAAATGCGAAGCCAGCACTTGCAGTTCGGCTGAAAGACCGAGCTCCTCGTCGGGCGCCGCCGATCCTATTTGCCGCGACGACGCGTCGTCGCACCGCTGGCTTTCCGCGGAGAACAATCGCGGCTTGTCAAACGGCGTTTTGTAAATAGAACTTTTGTCAAACGGTATGATTCAAATCCTCAGCCGGGTGGGCCGGTATGGTGATCCAATCTTGCTGTTGCCGATCCATCAATTCACGCAATGCCGCCAGACCGTTGAACACTCGCGATTTCACGGTCCCCAGCGGACACGTCAACACCTGGGCAATTTCGTCGTACGACAACCGCTGACCAAACCGCAACACGAGCACCTGCCGCTGCGGATCGGGCAATTTCGCCACCTGTGCCCACAAGCCCTGTTTCCATTCCGCCACTTCCAGCGATGTCTCGGCGGCCGGGACTGCCCTGGGATCGTCGGGCCGGCCGTCCCACAACACCCGCAGCTTCCGCCGCCGCATGCCGTGCCGCCGCCGCTCGCGCCGCTCGAGGTTCAATAGCACGCCGTAGAGCCATGTGTAAAGTGTGCTGCGGCCGGCGAAACCGTTGGATTGCCGAGCCAAAACCAAGAAGGTTTCCTGGGCCAAATCGTCGGCGTCCCAGGGGTTGCCCGTCAGAATCAGCGCGGCCCGATGGATTCGGGCAAAATACTGCTGGCTGGCCTGGTCAACTTCCGCTGGCGACACGAGGGGGAACCCTATGCGATTGAATTGGCGGGGCGAAACTCCATTCTAATGGGCCGGGGCGGAAAACGCTATCAAATCGGGGCGATGTTTAGTGCCGCGAGAGGACCGGAAAGTTCAATTTGGGATGGGTATGACGCGCGAAACCGCAAGCGAGCTACGGTGCGGGCTCAGTAATCGGGCTATGTGCCGAGGACTGCCTCGATTGAGTCGCCCAGGATGTCCACCATGCGGTCGATTTGGGCGTCGGTGGCGACGTAGCATGGGGCGAAGTTGTAAATGTCGCCGCGGAGGCGGGTGAACATGCCCCGCTGCTGCGTGGCGGCATGGACCCGACGCCCCACTTGTTCGACGGCCGGAAATTCGGCCCGGGTTTGCTTGTCGGCCACCAATTCCACGGCCGCCATCAGCCCCAGCCCGCGAACCTCGCCGACGTGCGGATGCGATTCCAGCGTGCGCAATCGCCGCAATAGCCGGGGGCCTAATTCGGCCGCCCGAGCCAACAGATTCTCGCGTTCGAGAATATCGAGATTCGCCAGCGCCACCGCGCAACCGACCGGATGGGCCGAGTACGTAAATGCGTGCATCCAGATTTGCGCACCCGAGGCGGAATCGAGGGCCGCGGCGATCTTGTCGCTGACGCCGAGCCCACCGAGCGGAAAATATCCGCTGGTGATTCCCTTGGCGAACGTCACCATGTCGGGCTCGATGCCGTAGCGGGAAAGTGCGAACCAATCGCCGCAGCGCCCGAAACCGTTGATCACCTCGTCGGCAATCAGCAGCACGTCGTGCCGATCACAAATCTGGCGAATCCGCGGCCAATAGTCGTCGGGGGGCACGATCACTCCGCCAGCGCCTTGCACCGGCTCGCCGATAAAAGCGGCGATTGTGTCGGCCCCTTCCCGCAGAATGGCCGCCTCCAAAAGATCGGCCGCGATCTGGCCCGGAGTGCGCGGATCATTGGGCGCGATGTCGGCCGGCGGGCGAAACCGATACGGATACGGGCTATCGATTTGCACGAATCCCGGCACGCGCGGTTCGAACATCGGCCAATAGGTGCTGATGCCTGTGGCCGACATCGCGGCCAGCGTCGTGCCGTGGTAACCCCAGGTGCGGCTGATGATTTTTGTCTTGTCGGGTTTGCCCGCGAGTTTCCAAAAGCAGCGGGCCGTCTTGAAGGCCGACTCAGTCGCTTCCGCGCCGCCGCAAGTGAAAAAAAACCGATTGATTCGCGGGTAGCAGAGATCGGCCAGCCGCTCGGCCAGTTCGATGGCCGGCGGATTGGTGCTGCCGGCGTAGGTCGAGGCATACCCGAGCCGGCTCATTTGCTCGGCGGCAGCGCGCCCCAATTCGGCACGGCCATGGCCGACGACGACGTTCCACAGCCCGGCCAAGGCATCCAGGAATTCACGGCCTTGATCGTCGATCAGAATCGCGCCGCGGCCGGCGGACCAAATATGCGCCTCGTCGGCCAACGCCCGATTGTGCAGCGGATGGATCAGATGCTCGCGGTCGCGCTGAAGTTCGTCGGAGGGCACTGGAGGCGACCGGTGAGAGTGAAACGGGAGAAAGCGATACGAGATTCATTGTAGCCACAAGGCGGAAGGTTGTTCAGTCGGCCGAGCATCGTCGGCTGCCGCGGTACTGTTTCCGTTCGTCGAGTTTTGTTAATCTGCGCTGTTGCCCACACTAAGCGCGAAGCGTTAGCGAGGGAATTTACGCGCCGCCCTCGCTAACGCTTCGGGTGAGTGTGGCAGACGTCAGCCATTCGGGTTTTTGATCGTTGACCCGTTGCCGGGAATCCCATCCATGATACGGTGTGCTTCGGCGAGCGCGACAGAGTGCTGGATGTGGCGATACGCCGCATTGGGATGTTGCCTGTTCGTCGCCGGTTGCGGACATGAGCCGCCCCGGCTTACCGCGCCGGCGATCGATGCCGTGGCCGCCGGCAAGGAAGCCATTGCCGAATACGACACGAACGGCGACGGCGCCATTTCCGGCGCCGAATTGGATCAGTGCCCGGCGTTGAAATCCGCGCTGAAGAAATACGACAACGGAACCGGAAAAATTACCGCCGCCGACATCACCGAGCGGATTCTCAAGTGGCAGGAAAGCCGCATTTGCATGAGCCAGCAGCCGATCCTGCTGACGCTCGACGGCAAGCCGTTAACGGGAGCAACCGTCACGGCCGAACCGGAGAAATTCCTCGGCCCCGCCATTCCGGCTGCGACCGGCGTCAGCAACGCGATGGGCACAGTTTGGCCGCAAGTCGCCCAGAACAAGCCCGGCGTGTTTTTCGGTTTGTATAAACTGCGGGTGTCGAAACAAGTCGACGGCAAGGAAACCATTCCCGCTCGATACAACACCCAAACCGAACTGGGATTCGAAAAGGCCCCCGACGGACCCAGTCTCACCGGCCTGAAGCTGGAGCTCAAGAGCAAATGAGGAATACATGACGGGAAGACGCGTTGTAATCACGGGGCTCGGCGTGATCTGCCCCTTGGGGAATTCCAAGGAGGCGCTTTGGGATGCGCTCGTGGCCGGTCGGAGCGGCGTCGGACCGTGGGACACGCCGATGACCCAAGCGCTGCCGGCCAGCTATGCCGGCCTGGCCCGCGGTTTCACCGGCGATATCGAAAACTTCGGCCCGTTGGAAAAAGAGCAGAAGAAGTCGATCCGCAAGGGGCTCAAGGTGATGTGCCGCGAGTCGCAGATGGGCGTGGCCGCCGCCCAGTTGGCAATCGCCGATGCCGCCTTGACCGTCGGACGCTTCGATCCCGATCGGGCCGGCTGCGTGTTTGGCACCGACTACATGCTCACGCTCCCGGAAGACTTCAGCGAGGCCATCAACGCCTGCCGCGATGCCGACGGAGCGTTCGATTATTCTCGCTGGGGCATCGACGGAATGGTCAAGGTGCAACCCCTGTGGTTGCTGAAATACCTACCGAACATGCCGGCCAGCCATGTGGCGATTTACAACGACCTCCGCGGCCCGAGCAATTCGATCACACATCGTGAAGCGGCCGCGAATCTGGCCGTCGGCGAAGCGTTTCACACGATCGCCCGCGGCAAAGCCGATATCATGGTCGTCGGAGCGACCGGCACGCGGGTGCATCCGATGAAATGCGTCCATGCGATGCAGTCGGAAGAATTGGCCAACGGCACCGTCGAAGCGGCCCGCGCCAGCCGGCCGTTTGACCGCAATCGGACCGGCATGGTTTTGGGCGAAGGCGCCGGCGTCGTCGTGCTCGAGGAATTGGCGATCGCCCAGGCGCGCGGATCGCGCATTTATGCCGAAGTGGTCGGCGCGGGATCGGCTCAGGTCGCCTATGGCAACGACGTGGCCCGCCGCGACAAGGCCCTCGGTCATGTGATTCGCAAGTCGTTGGCCCAGGCGGGCATCGCGCCCCAGGATGTCGGCCATATCCACGCCCACGGGCTATCGACCCAATCGTGCGACATCGAAGAAGCCCGCGCGATCCGGGAAGAGTTTGGCGACGCGGCGTCGCGGATTCCGGTCACGGCCGTGAAAAGCTATTTCGGCAATTTGGGCGCCGGCAGCGGGGCGGTGGAATTGATCGCCAGCGTGTTGGCTCTCGTGAATCGCCGCCTGCCGCCGATCTTGAACTACGAAATGCCCGATCCTAATTGCCCGATCACGGCGGCGACGGCGGAACGAGCCGACCCCGGCAGCAGCTTCGTGAATCTGAACGTGACGCCGCAGGGGCAAGCCAGCGCGGTCGTGGTGCGGCAACTGGCGTAACCGCCGGTTTGCCCTCGCCATCTCTCCCCTTGTCCCTTTGGGCGCAACGGTTTATGATACCGCGCTTCGGCCCGGCGTGGGTTGGGCGCGCTGGGGCTATTTGAGATATTCAAGAGCGGGGGAGCGACCGTGGGAATTTGGGTGCGATGCCTTGAGGTGGTGTTGTTGGCCCAGGGCGGAAACGCGCCAGCGGCCCCCGCCGGCGGCGCGGCTCCTGAAGGCGGCGGCGGAATTCCCTTCCCATTCCTGGCCCTGATCGTGATTCTGGGCCTCGGCTACGTGATGATCTTTCTGCCGGAACGGAAGAAGCAAAAAGCATTTCGCGATCAGATTGCGTCGCTGAAAAAGAACGACCGGATCGTCACGATCGGCGGCATCTATGGCGTCGTGGCCAATATCCACCGCGAGGCCGACAAGGTGACGATCAAAGTAGACGACCAAACCAAAATCGACTTTACCTTAGGCGCGATTTCCCGCGTGATCTCCGGCGACACCCCGGCCGAAACCGACAAGCCGGCGACGTAAGCATGCCGACGAAGAGAGAAACCACGGATCACACGGATTACACGGATGAAAAAGGGCAGAGGAATGACCGAGAGGGGCTGATCCCACACTTCCTCCTATCCGTGCCATCCGTGTAATCCGTGGTTCCACCGAATTTGTAACTGACAACCCCGCAGTAGAAGAAGCTCTCCATGCCTTGGTCTTCCTTCGTGACTCCTTTGCTCGCTCAAGCGATCCCAGCGACGGCGACCGCCGGACCTTGGTACTCCGAGCTCTGGTTCAGGTTGCTCATTGCTGTCGCAACCCTCGTTTTTCCCTACCTACTCGGCAACGCCGTGGCGAAATGGCTGCGGATGCCGGATTATGGCTGGAAAATCGGGGTGATGCTGGTCGCACTTACGGCCGGGATCGTAATCTGCGTTCCTAAGCCGGAGGGGCTTGGCGTCGGCTGGCCTCCCAAGCTGGGCATCGACTTGAGCGGCGGCGTGAAGCTGGTCTACGAGCTCGACCAGGAAAAGCTCCAAGAGGTGAACGTCGACGAGATCATCAAACGGATGTCGGACGAGGCGAACAAGGCCGGCCCGTTCACCAAGCGCAGCCCGGCCAAGGTGAACACTTTGCAGGCCGGCATGGTCGAAGTGCGGCTGCCGACCACCGACGCCGATCGCGTCCAAAAAGTGAAAACGGCATTGGCGGCGATTGACCTCTCGAACCAGTCGGCGTCGCTCAACTTCGTTCAGAGCCGGCAAGACGGCGATCAGACGGTGCTGGAATACCAGGCCGCTCGCAGCCGAAGCGCGCCGCCAATCGACATGGATACGTTGATCTCCGCCGTGAGCAAGCGGATCAACCCGGGCGGCCAGCACGAAGTGGCCATCCGCAAGCTGGGCGCCGATCAGATCGAAGTCGATATTCCCGACGTCGATCAGACCGAAATCCGACTCATCAAGAAGATGATCTCCACGGCCGGGGCCCTGGAATTCCACATTGTCGCGGATCAGCGGGCCTCGCAAGATGAAAACGCAATCGCTGCGGCCAAACGCCAAATCAACAACCCTTCGAACGACGTTAGCGACGGCGAATCGATCGTCGGCCGCTGGGTCGACTTGGCGCCGAACTTTCGCAACCTGCAATCCAATTGGCTCACCCGCCCGGGTAAATCGGGCCTGCAAGTGCTGATGGTCATGGACGATTTCGGAGTCAAGGGCACGGACCTGCTCGCGAACGGCCAACGAACCGCGTATGGCATCAAGGGCCCACAGGTCGAATTTCAATTCAACTCGGAGGGAGCCACTAAGTTCGGTGAGTTGACCGGCCAGAACTTGCCCTCGGAAAACGGGATGACCCGCGAGTTGGGCATTGTTCTCGATGGCGAGCTGAAGTCGGCCGCCTCGATCCAGAGCAAGATTACTTATTCCGGCGAGATCACCGGCGATTTCACCGAAGCCGAGGTGAATTTCATCGTCGGCGTGCTCAATGCCGGCCAGCTCCCGGCCGCGTTGCAAAAGGAGCCCGTCAGCCAGGAGGCGATCAGCGCCGAACTGGGCCGCGACACGATCCGTGCCAGCGCCATGGCGATGTTCGTTTCGAGCCTCGCGGTGCTGGTGTTCATGTTGTTCTACTACCGATTTGCCGGGATCGTCGCCGACGCGGCCGTGATCTTCAACCTGGTGCTGGTGCTGGCGTTCATGATCGTGCTCAAGTCGGCATTCACGCTCGCCGGCCTGGCGGGCCTGGTGCTCAGCATCGGCATGGCCGTCGACTCGAACGTGCTTATCTACGAGCGCATGCGCGAGGAAAAGGAGCGCGGGGCGGCGCTGCGCATGGTGATCCGCAACGGCTTCGGCCGCGCGATGGCCACGATCATCGACATGCACTCGACCACGATCATCACTGGGCTGGTGCTGTACTTCATCGGCACCGAGCAACTCCGCGGTTTTGCCGTGACGCTCGTGTTGGGCTTGCTGGTGAATCTGTTCACGGCCGTGTTCTGTGCCCGAGTGGTGTTCGACGTGGCCGAGCGGCAACGTTGGCTGACGCAGTTGAAAATGCTCCGGCTATTCGGCGATACGAAGATCGATTTCGTCGGCATCATGAAACCGGCGATCGCCATTTCGGTGCTGATCAGCGTGCTGGGAGTCGCGGCCGCCTGGCATCGGTCTCTCGTCGGCCCGGGGATGTTCGACACCGACTTCACCGGTGGCACGGTGGTGCAGATCGTGCTTCAAGAAAAAATGACCGACGCCGACGTGCGCAAAAAGGTGGAGAGCTCCGACAAGTATTTGCCCGACTCGACCGTCGTCGCGGTCGAAGGCAAGGAAAACCTTCAATTCATTATCCGCACGTCGAACCAGAAGCCCGACGAAGTCGAACACGAGCTCACCAAGCTATTCAAGGACAAGCTGCAAACCTACGGCGTCGCTCCGCTGACGGATTTGCATCTCATCACCGCGCCGAAAGGAACCACGCCGAAGGCCACCGGAACGACCGGTTCGACACCGTCGAATACTTCGGACACCGGCAAAGCTTCGGACAGCGGCAAAGCCTCCGATTCCAGCAAGGCTCCAGATCCTAAGAGCGACAATTCGAAAGACACCACGAATAAGTCGTCCGCTCTGCCCGCAAGCGGTTCGCGCTCATACTCGATTGTCAATGAAGCACTGATGCTGCTAGCTGCGCCCGATGCAATGTTGGTCGCCGATCCGTCGCCGGAAACGCCACCTGCCGATAGCAAATCGTCCGACAATACTGCGGCGGACAAAACTGCGGCGGATAAAACTGCCGCAGACAAAGCAGCCGCAGACAAAGCAGCGGCGGATAAGGCTGCCGCCAACAAGACTCCGGCCGACAAAGCCGAGCAAAACAAGGGATCAATCGACAAGGGATCAATCGACAAGGGATCAATCGACAAGGGATCAATCGACAAGGGATCAATCGACAAAATACCCGCCGAAAAGGCGCCAACCGAAACTTCTCCGACCAAGACAACGCCGCCTTCAACCACTCCGCCGCCGAAAGAGGGCGACGGTGAATCGACCGGCACGTCCATCTTCACTCAGGCCGTCACGACGGGTCCCGAGGCGTTTGTCGGCGGCACCGAGGTTACGCTGAACCTGAATCAACCGATTCCGTACGACAGCGTCGAGTCGATGCTCAAGGATGCGCTCGCGACGAACACTCGTTTCGAGTTGACCAATTCCAGCTACCAAACGGGCGACCGAACGGCTTACAAGACCTGGACGCTGCGCGTCGCGCTGCCGCCGGATCAGGCCGGCCCGCAATTGGAGAAATTCCGCGATAGCCTGGCGAAGACGCCGGTGTTCCTCGGCGTTTCGAATATCGGCGGGCGCGTCGCCTCCGACACGCAAACGACGGCCTTTTATGCTTTGCTAGCCAGCATCGCGATGATCGTGGTCTACATCTGGATCCGGTTTCAGAACGTGATCTACGGCGTCGGGGCGGTCGTGGCCTTGATCCACGACGTTTTCATCACCGTCGCCGCGCTGGCCCTCAGTTCGTATGTCGCTCCGTACCTCGGCTTCGCATTGGTCGAGCCCTTCAAGATCAGTCTAAACGTCGTGGCCGCGATTCTGACGATCTGCGGTTATTCGATCAGCGACACGATCGTCATTTTCGACCGCATCCGCGAGGTGCGGGGCAAGAGCCCCGACCTGACGCCCGAGATCATCAACCTGAGCGTGAATCAAACGCTGAGCCGCACCGTGCTCACCGTGTTCACGGTCCTCTTGGTGACGACGATTTTGTACACCTCCGGCGGTCAGGCGATTCACGCCTTCGCCTTCACGATGTTGGTCGGTTTGATCTCGGGAACGTACAGCTCGGTCTACATTGCCGCCCCGTGCCTCTTGTGGATGCGCCGAAGAAACATCCAAGGCACGACCCGGATTCAATAAGCCCTGTCAAACCCTGCCGCATGGGGCGGATCTTCCGCCTGAACTTCGGCCGCAGTTTGCCCGAAGCCGCGATTTTGCGCAGCCTCCGACTAGGCCCCGCCGATAGAAGAACATGCGGTGTTCTTCAAACGTCGTTGGTGCGCGAGCGATCTGCCCGTACCGCGTCAAAACGACCGGACAAGCGAAGGGTGCGGCATGCCTCGGCGTGCAAAGATCGTGCTGGTCGTGGCGGTTCTGCTAGCCGGACTGCTGGTGGCTTGGCAATTCCGCAAGTCGCCGGTCGAGAAGTCGACGGCCCAAACACCTGCGCGGACTGAAACGGCGGGACAGCCAGGTTGGGAGCCGCAAAAAAATGCGCCCCCGCTCGACCTCCCGGCAGCGCCGGATCCCTCGCACACCGAAACGCAGACCGGCGACGTCAGCTCGCCGCCCGGCACTGGCGGACTGCGCTTGCCGGTGCCGCCCGACGCGAAACTTTCGGACGCCGCGCAAGATCACATGGCAGCCCTGCCCGCTTCCAAGCCGGCGGAGGCGGTCGTGCCCGAGTTGCCCGCCAACTTTTCCGGCGTCGATCGCCGCAATTCGACGTCGCCGTTCGATCTTCAAGCCGACTCGCTATCCGATCAACCGACGGAGCGGACCCATAAAATTGTCGACGGCGATTCCTTGGCGTCGCTTGCCGAACGGTATTTGGGGTCGGCCAATCGGGGCG
>Ga0182024_10016354_pt1 | contig 14079 bp, 11 predicted proteins | sample P32metaG_FD_120480 | JGI IMG/M metagenome (GOLD analysis project Ga0182024, IMG submission 120480) | Permafrost microbial communities from Stordalen Mire, Sweden - P3-2 metaG (Illumina Assembly) | ecosystem: Environmental > Terrestrial > Soil > Wetlands > Permafrost | place: Sweden: Stordalen... | reverse complement strand
GGGTTTTGATTATTCAGTAACGTGAAATCGAGCGACAGGGTCAGCGAGCCCGTAGCCTGATAACGCGCCTGCGTGCGCACCTTCTGATAATCGTACAGGCTGGTGTTGAAATAAACTCCGGAGCTCGACGCCACTTCCGCTTCGGCGGTCAGGAGGAGTTTCTTAACCGGCCGGTACACGATGCCGCCCAATCCGACGTTGCGGCGCAGCGACGCATGTTCTATTCCCGTGAGCTCGCCATCCTGGGGGAGCACTGCGTCGCTCGCGTCACCCCACACGTAGCGGTAGCCCCCCCGTAGCGTAAGTTGATCCGTCACTTGAACAAAAAGATTCGTCTCCGTCTGGTTATAATTACTCACCAGCGAGGACGCGAGCAATTGAGCGGTCTGCTGCGCCCCGCCCACCGGCACGATGGTCTGGACCGAGGAAGAGTTTCCCGCATCGTGCATCCGGTCGGTGAGCCAGGATTCGGTCAGCCGGATGCGCTTCAGCGGCCGGATTTCCGCTCCCAGGCTACCGGTGGTGTGCGGAAGCTTCGCCGCCGCGGCAACCAGGTATTGCTCGCTCTGATAGAACACGATTTCCGACGGCAGAAAAAAATTTCCAGTGGCGCTTTCCTGGTAGTGGACGTTCGAACTGGGCTGGCTGAACAGGAATTGGCCGTAGGCGTCCATCCAGGAAAATACGTTGGTCGTGAACAGAGCCTTGGTGTAAGTGCTGGACCCGGTGATGCCGTAGGACGCCGCTGCGCTCGCCAGATCGAGCGTCTGTCCGAAGACGGGCGTGGAGGAGTTTCCCGGATTGGTCGCGCCGGGACTTTGATACAAACTCTGTGTGCTCGTAAAGGTCGTTCCACCTTCTTCGAGCGTCGCGTGAAAACGGCGCAATTCGAAGTGGACTCCGCCGCGATAAAGATTGGTGAGGTCGCTGAGAGTGGTCGGCACCGCATACTCGTTCAAGTTTTGAACGAACGCCAAAACCCCCGCTCCCGAGTTTGCGTCGCGCTCGTAAGCCACATAGGGAACGAACCAGTTGCCCGGCAACAGCTCCAGCGAATAGGATCCGATGTGACGGCGCGTATCGAACGACTGCTCATCGAGAATGATTCCACGCGTGAGCAAAGGATCGGCGTAGGAAGGCAGATTATTAAAGTACGCAAGATCGCGATAGTTGGCGTCAAAACGATAACGCTTCGCTTTCGATGCGTCCAGATGGAAGGTTCCGTAAGGATCGCCTCCCCAGCCCGAGGCGAGCACGTGCATGGTGTCGAAGAGCCTCTTTTTTGGATCGATGATCGTAAAATCGGCCCCAAACAACTTCGGCCCGGACCCCAGATCGACGATGCTGCGGTACGTTTCCAAGCTTCCATTCACGCTGCTGCGCCAACGGTACCCGAAGTCGATCCAGCCGCTGATGTCGGGCTCGGTGGAAGGCACTGGTGAAGGCGTGGTGGTGGCGGCGGCTGGCGCTGGAGTCGTGGATTGAGCCGGCACTGTTGTTGGAGGTGTTGCCTGTGCCGCTGCAGGCGGCGCGGCAGGTGGGTCCTGCGCCTCCATCGTCTGTGCCGCGAGCGGGAGAAGTAAACCAAGCAAACAGGCCATGATTCGCGGGGCGCGCCTTTGAATGGAGCCGCGGCCAGCGGGAGCGGTCATTTCGATGCGCGGCATCATTTGAGCAGGTTCCTGTCAATGTAACTTCCGTGAATCTTCTGATGGCACATCGTGCAGTTTTGATAGCGGGGCGACGTCAGGTCATGAAACGCGGGAGGGACCACGCCGATGGTTCCCTTGGTATTCATTTGCGGCAGGTTCGCGTGGCACTCGAGACACACCTGCTGTACCTGCGCCCGGTCGAGCATTCGAGGGTTCGCCGAGCCGTGCGCGGCGTGGCACGTCGAACACCCTTCGAATCGCACCGGACCATGCTCGAATGTGAACGGACCCCTCTTATCCCCGTGGCAGTTAAAGCATCCAGGCTCATTGGCGCCGAACGACTGGGTCATCGCCTGCCTCATGCTGCCGTGCGGATTGTGGCAATCGACGCAGCTCATCGCACCCTCCGGCACTCTATGATGAAAAGGCTTCTGAAACTGACCCGCCACGGTTACATGGCAGCCTTCGCACAACGTATTGATCGCCTCCGTTTTTCGTACCACCAGCACTTCCGCTCCGGTCGCGTGAATCTTGTGGCACGTGGTGCAGGCCACCTGATCCTTGGCGTGGCTGCTCTGCAATCGTCCGATCTGGGTGGGTTGATTCACATGACAGGTGAGGCAGATTTTATCGATAGCAGCGGAGGCGAGCTTTCCTGGGTTCCGAATGTCTTTGGCGTCGGCAGATCCAGCATGCTTGGCTCCCGGACCGTGGCAGGATTCGCAAGCCTTTCCGTCGAATCCTCTCTTCTTATCGACCCCGTCCACAATGTGGTGGGGCGTCTTGGCGAATGCCTTGGCAATGTCTTCATGACAGACTCCGCAGGCCTCCGATCCCGCAAAAGGCGACGGCGGCGGAGCATCCTGTGCTCGCGCCGCCGCCGCCAGCAAGGCGGGAACGAGGACCGCCTTAATATTGAGCATGCACCGCATCGACGGCATAAGCGGCCCCGGAGCCGTGGCATACCGAGCAGGCTTCTATCTGCTGACCACCGATCGAACTGGTGTTGTCCAGGAAGTGCGCTGCGCTGGGCAGATCCATGTGGCAGCCGGAGCATGCCGAGGAGATCGCCTGAATGGGATTAATCGGGCCTTGCGGATCGGTCACCGGGTTGAGCCCGGAGAGCGTCAGGTCGGCTTGCTCGCTCGAATTGATGTGGCACATCGAGCAGTTTTCCGTATCGGTGGGCGTGCCGGTCGGCGTCAGGGGCGGGAACAGAGTGCCCGAGAAGTTGTTGATGCTCGCGCCGAAACCCACCACGATGTAGGTCCGGTTCACCGCCTGCATATTGATGCCGTAGTGGATCCGGTGCACTAGCAGGTTGAAGTTGATGCCCTGCGCCGGCTGCGTGTTATAAGGCGCCGCCGCCGTTGCCCGCGTCGACGCGTCCGTATTCGAAGGATTATGGCACATCACACAGTACTCGGTGTTGTTGCGCAGCGCGCCGTGGACCTGCAGAGTCTGGTGGCAACCGTTACAGTTGGCCAGAGCCACCACCGCGCGGCGCGAAGTCACCGGGGAGCCGTCGACCGAGAAGTACGACACCACGTTCGGCGCGCCATACTCGATGCTTTGCGTTCCCGATGTGTCGGTCGTCACCGTCTGCGTCGTTCGTGCCTCGACGCCGATCGCATAGGTCCCGGTCGCTTTCGCCGGAACGATGTTCTTGAAGGTGTAGGAGCAGGCTCCAGAGCTCGAGCAAGTGGCCGCGGCAGCGCTTTCCGTAACGTATCCGGGAGTGCCGGTATTGGTTCCGAAGATGGTGTAGCCATAATCGGAGGTCGGTCCCGCCATGGTGAAGGAGATCGATCCCAGGGTCGAAAGAGCAACCGCAGCGCCGGCCTTGTTGGTCACCGTGAAGGCGACGGTGGGCGCCGTGCCCGCCGTACCGCCCGAAACGCCGGTGATCTTCACCGCCAAGCCGGTCAACAGACTGGAGGACGTCGGCACCACGTGCGCGCCCGTAATCGACGCGTCGAAGTCGGTGCCGACCGGAGTATGGCAGGTCGAGCACTCGGTGTCGTCGATCTGCACTCCGCCCGGGTGATTGGCGCCGGTGGCGAAATTGACGTTATCGTGGCAGGAGCCGCACGCCGCGCGCGACGGGTTGGTCAGGAATACCTGGGGATTGGTGGCGCCGACCACGGCGGGCGTGGTGGAAGTCGCCGGTGCGCTGACGGCCTGCGAGTGGCAGGTGGTGCAATCCCTGGGATCGGACGGAGTAGCCGGATAAACCACCGTGGAATAATCGGAGGTCCCGTGCGAGTTCGTGATTACAAAGGTGCCTCCGGCGACGACGCTCGGCAGGCTCGCGCCCATGTGGATGCGGTGGAAGAACACTTTAGAGTCGAACGTCGCGCCCGTGTTCGGATCGAGGTTCCCGGGGTTGTGGCACAGCACGCACATATCGAGGCCGCGGCGGGATCCGCCGTGCGCCGATAGCTGGTCGTGACATTTGTTGCAGCTCGCCGTCTCGATCTGATCGTTTACGTACGCGACTTTCGTGCCGTTGGGTACGAAGTTATAGGTCGTGCTGGCATAGTTCGTGCCCAGGTTGAACGCCGTCAGGTTACGCGATCCATAAATTCCGATGGTGTGCGTGGCCGTCGCATCGAAGCCGCTTGGCGCCGCAGTGCCGAAGGTGTAGGTATACTGGCCCGATCCCATGCTGGTGGTCGTCCCGCCGGAATCGGCGCTCGGCTGCAGCGTGCTGGCTAGCACCGGACCGGTCGCGGCCTTGGTCGTATAGGTCGAGTAATCGTAGGACCCATGCGGCAATACCGATGCCACAAAGCTGACACTCACCGCTCCCGGCGTCGTCGCGCCGGTCGCATCGAGACCCAGACCCGTCGGGTCCGTAAGCGTGTAAGTCACGCTGATGATGCCTTTCGATGAGATGCTGGCCGAGTTCACGGTGATCGTCAATCCGGAATTTACGAAATCGAGTATCGACGCGTCGGCATAGAACGCCTTCTCCTGAGGCGAATATAGATGTTTCCTGGTCTGGCCAGTCAGGCTCATCACCAAAGCCGCCGCAATGGCAACCCCCTGGCTGTACCGTTTCCACCGTTTCATAAGACCTCCTAACCTGCACTCTGATAGCCGATAAAAAAGCCATCTTTTGATGTTTTACGAGATCAAGGAAGCGTCACTTGACCATATTTGGTCAACTTCGATGCGTCTCGTCGCGCGGAGCCTTCTCAAAGCATGAGCGCCAACCCGCGAACTTCCGCATACTTCGCGTTATTCGCACTCGCCGCCGTGATTCTGGCGGGGTCGCGATCACATAAAATACTGAATAAGCTGGAGTTCCGATAGACCTCCGGCAGCGAATCGCAGCGCACGTTACCGGCCGAGACGGGCAGGAATCCGCTGGGATGGATCTCACCGGTGTGCGAAATGAAGATAAAGCTCCGGCCGCTCAAAACCGGCTCGGGCACCTCTCCAAGCCGCTCCAGGCGGCGCATCAGGTAGCGGTGATAACGGACGTCCTCGGTCTTGACGTCAAACGGGGCGCGTTGGGAAATCTCGTAAATGTCGCGGAACACCTTCTCGAACTCGTCCCCCGCGAGCGTAACGCTCCAGGCCCGGGCCCGGACTTGCCCGACCAGATCCGCGATGTCGTCGAGATGACGCGCGTTCATGGCGTTCACCGTAGTCTGGACCTGCGTGTCGAGTCCGATTTCACTGGCGGCTTCAAGCGCCTTCATGGCGCAGTCAAAAGTTCCTCGAACCCCGCGACAACCATCGTGGGAGGGTGCGTCCCAGCCGTCCAGGCCGACGGCCATGCGCTCCACGCCCGCCATCTTGAATTCCTGAACCGCCTCGCGCGTGAGCAGTGGGGTGGCGCTGGCCCGGATATTGGTGCGGAGACCCAGCGCCACGCTTTTTCGAAGCAGAGTGAAGAGATCCGGCCTCTTTAGCGGATCGCCACCCGTGAAAACCATCAACGGGTGGCCGAAAGATCGAACTTGTTCAAGAAGCCGGATCCCTTCCTCTGTGGTGAGTTCCGATGAGTGGCGTCGTGGGGCTGCCGAGGCTCGGCAGTTTGAGCAGGCAGGGTCACAAGCCTGGCTGGTTTCCCAGATCACGAGTGGCGGAGCGTCATCGAATCTCATTTCATGACCAAAGAGTGCAATCTCCCGGCCATTGTTCTCTTTCAGAGATTACGGGGAGTTATATGCGTTTGGTCGGAGCTCGCTGGGCGAAGCCACGCAACCCCTTGGGTGCATTCGCCCAAGCCTCGATCCTTATGTTGACAGGCCGAAGAAAAGACATGGAAGCCGGCTTGCACTTACCGGCGCCGGATAGGAGGTAAACATGAAAACCAAAGATCGTATGGTGCGAACCGTCAGCGTTTGCCGGCCGGAAGATAATCTCGCCGAAACAACCGCGACGATGTGGGAAAGCCGTTGCGGCGCGCTGCCCGTGATCGACGCCGAGGAACGCGTGATCAGCATCATCACCGACAGAGATATCTGCATCGCTTTGGGCACCAGAAACGTCCGCGCCTCCGATGTTCAGGTGCAGGACGTGGTACCGCCCAGAGTCTTCACCTGCCTGGACAGCGATGATATTTCGGTGGCGTTGGGAATCATGGTGGCGCAGAATGTTCGGCGCCTCCCGGTGGTCGATCAAGATGCGAAATTGGTGGGAGTGCTCTCGATCGACGATTTTCTGCTGTACGCGGAGCCGGGCAAAGCGGGGATTTTGTCGCTCGAGGCGCTGGAAGCTTTGAAGACGATCATCGAGGATCGCAAGCGCGAACATATTCACAAGCCCGCGGAAGTGATGGCTACGCACGCGTGAGAGGCTCGCGAGGACCACCCGAGGTTCTCGATGCGCGCGGATGGTGGGACTGTCGGAAGATTAGGGACAGTCTCGTCCGTCCCTGTTTTCTCCCTGTTTTCTCCTGTTTTCCTGTTTTCACACCTCGCCGTACACCGTCGATTTGGAATCGAGTTATACTTACGACAATGAGGGTCGGATGTTGACAGTCCAGTACCCTGGAAGCGGTCCAAACCTCGCGTACGCCTACGACGCCATGGGCAGGCTGAACACGATGACGGACATCAACGCCTCGAACACGCTCATTTCGGCCACAACCTACGATCCCGCTAACCGTCTGCTGACGATGACGATGACGATGGCGACGGATGCGGCGACGACGGCGGCGACGATGGCGGCGGGGGTGGGGGAGAAGGCGATGGTGGTGGATGCGCCTCAGATTTCTGTGTTGATGGATACGGCAATAGCGACGACGATGGCGTCGACGAGGACTACTGTTCACTCAATCCCGACGACCCAAGCTGTTATACACCTCCGTATGTCGTGGTTAATGCTGCCCCACCGCAGTCCAAACCGCCGAAGAAAAAGCCATCCGGCCCAACGCTTCCTCCGGAAATTTGCAACCCAAGCGTCATCGCAGCGATGGTGAAGGCCTGGACAGCCACAGCAATGGCACATCGGGCATCGAAGCTGGTTTCTCCCTACAAGGAACCGCAGCAAATCCCACCGTAACCTACTCACCGTCCACGTATGTTCGAGGGTCGACCACAGTGTCCACACCCCCTGGCACCTTCGACGTCTTTCACGTTCATCCAAACGGCAGCGGTCCCGCGCCCTCGCCGCACGACATTGGCGTGGCGGATCAGACTGGGTACGATTTTTTCACAATTTCGCAGTCTGGCCTTTACGAGTACAACCCGAGCACACAGCAAACCACGCTGCTCCGCCCCGGCTTATCTTGGTCAACACCATGCTCATCACATTAAGGCGCGGGCTCACCGTCTTCTGCGTGACGCTTTCTTTAAAGGCCGCGCAAATACCACAAAGGCCCAACTCCGAAGGAAGGAATGAATACTCGGAGTACAAGACAATCACAGCCGAGCTGTTCGCACCCCCGTCGGAAGGCCGGCCTCGACGCATTATGGCGGTGCTTCAGTTCCTCCCGAGCTTCCAGCGCGAGGAAGAGATCGTCCTCAGCATCGGACTGGATTCCAAGAACCGAGTAACAGTGTTCTCAGTCGAAGAATCGATCTGGAAGAAGCTTACGGAGGCGAGAGAGAAGGGTCGACATCCCACCGCACAGGAAATCAGAGCAGCAGCAGGGCTGCAGCGCAAGCAGGTGGATGTGGAACCCCAAGAGATGAAACAGTGGCTGATTGCGCTCGTCGATTCGGTGGGAGAGTATTCGAAATCCGTCCGCGTCACGAATCTTGGGGATTCCGTACCTGAGCCATTTATCATAACCGATGGCGTGCATTACAACCTTGTTCTGGAGACCTTACAAGGCCGCGTTACTGTCGATCTCGCCGACTCGGGCACGCTTGACGATGATGCGAAAGACACCTCCCTCGTCAAAGCTATGAAGTCGATTCGTAGGAGGGTCGCCGAACTCCAGCAGAAGCGCTAGCGAGGGCGCACCTTCGCCGCCTTATCAGTTGTCGAGGGCCGACGCGCAGCGAGTTCATCTTGGGATCGAGCGGGAAGCCCTGAGCAGCCACGCTCGCTGATTCAGAAAACGACCTCCGTAAGCAATAGCAAAGAAGCGGCTTAAAAAGCCCTGGGGGAACCGGGGACGGACGAGACCGTCCCGCTCCCTCATCCGACCGCTCCGCCTGCGCAGCCGGTTCTTGGGCGGCGTGCGGGGCAACCTGTAGAATGGTCGCATGGAATTTGGCACGGTTGAAGGTTCAGAGGGCATTCTCACTATCCGGGGCGGCGGAAATGTGCGGGGGTGGAACGGCATTCGCTACAAATCCGGCCTTTCGGCGAAGAATGTCGGCGCGAAGAAATTATCGATGAATGTCGCCACCATCCCACCCGGAGGCGTCGCCTATGCGCACATCCATGTGGACTTCGAGGTCATGCTCTACATCCTCGCGGGCCGCGTGCGGCATGAATATGGGCCGGCGCTGGAACACACCCTCGAGAATGAAGCGGGAGATTTTATTTTCATCGAGCCGGGCGTGCCGCATGAGGTATTCAATACGAGCGACACGGAGCCGGTGATCGCGGTGGTGGCGCGGTCGGATGCGAATGAGTGGGAAAATATTGTGAATTTCACGCGGCCGGCGAAGGGCTGAACGTCGACACGAATGTCGACGCGGCACGCCTGGAGGCGCGCGCCACTATTCTGAGCGGAGGGTGTTTACCGGTCATAATGGCGTAGCCGTGCGATTTTAGGCGCCGAGAAAGGATCTTCAAGACGAGCACGTCGAGCGAACCTTCTAGGGAGTCGAATCTGGACATACTCAGGCTTCTTAATATAGTTACTGAGTATCGACGCGAGGGTTACGCCACGGTTAGCCAGCGAAATAAGAAAAAATGGCGCCCGCAGAGCGAGCAGCGGTAGGGCAACAGAATCCAGTGGATGGCTTGTTCGACCGCGTTCCGCACGCCGACGGCTCGCAAATCGACCCCCCGGCAATTGGGACAGCGCGCGGAGAACACTTCAAGCGCCTGTCTTTGCGGCGCTGCCGGTGGAAGTGGCCGACGCGTTGCGGAAACCCTGACCGGCGACAGCGAGTTTCGGCTGATTGTTTCGGGCGCCATCGTGACGGCTGGCTTCGCGGGCTGCCTCGATCTGCTCCGGCGTCCGCAGATCCGGCTCGGAGGTGCGCACCTTGCTTCGTTCGCGCGAAACCTGCCGTTTGTGGCGCTTGGCTAATCTTTTGTCCATACCTCTACACTACACCCTGGTCCGCTATCATATTTGAGTGTCGATTATGAAGAGTTTTCTTGTTCCCTCGATTTTGGCCACGTTGGCCGTCGCGGCAGCCGCCCAGACCGCGGCGCAACCTCCTTCTCAGCCTCCAGCTGGGCGAGGCGGAAGAGGAGGCGGCGGTGGGGGCGGATTCGCTAATGCTTTTCCGCAGCATCCGCCGGGGGATCCCGCGATGATCGCGCGAGGCCAGGCGTTGTACGGCGTGAATTGCCAATTCTGCCACGGATCGGACGCCAGAGGCGGCGAGGGCGGGCCGAATCTGCTGCGCTCCGAGCTGGTGCTGAACGACCAGAACGGCGAGCTGATCGCGCCGGTGGTTCAGAACGGGCGCATCGATCAGGGGATGCCGAAGTTTCCCATGACCAACGCGCAGGTGGCGGACATCGCGGCGTTCCTTCATAATTTCCGCGTTGCGGGTTACGATGCGTCGCGCATGAAGCCTCCGACGATCCTGGTGGGCGATCCGGCGGCGGGCGAAGCATATTTTAAGACCAAGTGCGCCTCCTGCCATTCCGTGACCGGCGATCTGAAAGGCATCGGAGCGAAGTATGCGGAGCCTCGGGATTTGCAGCAAACATTCCTGATGCCGGGCGGAGGAGGCCGGGGACGCGGAGCAGCGGCGAATGTCCCTCCCACCACGGTTACAGTGACGCTCTCTTCAGGTCAGAAGGTCGAAGGGCGGCTGGTGCGGATTGACGATTTCATCGTCACTCTGGCGGATTCGGACGGCATGCAACGGTCGTTCCGCCGCGACGGCGACAAGCCGAAAGTCGAAATTCACGATCCCCTTCAGCCCCACAAGGCTTTGCTGGGCGTCTATAGCGATAAGGATATTCATAACGTGACCGCGTACCTGGAGACTGTGAAATGAAGAATATTCTCGCCGCATCTTTTTTTGCTGCGCTCGCGTGGGCGCAAGGTCCACTCGATCCAGCGCTGTTGACCAAGCCTTTGGGCGATTCATGGCCCACCTATTCGGGCGACTATAGCGGCAGGCGGTACAGCTCCCTGACGCAGATCAATCAATCGAACGTGAAGAACCTGACGCTCGGCTGGGTCAGCCGCGTGACCAGTGGAGCGGGTGGAGGAGGTCGCGGAGCTGCGCCGGTAATCGTCGGCGGTGTCGCGCAAATCGAATCGACCACGGGCGGAGGTGGGGGAACCAACATCCGCGCGTCGATTCTCGAAGTAAACGGAGTTTTGTATTTTTCGACGCCCGACAACGCCTGGGCCATGGACGCGCGCGACGGCCATGAACTCTGGCATTTCTATTGGCGAACGAAGGGTGGCACGCACATCGGAAATCGCGGCCTGGGGATGTGGGGCGACTGGCTGTACATGGAAACGCCCGACGATTACCTGGTGTGCCTGGATGCGAAAACCGGAAAAGAACGGTGGCACAAAGAGATTGCGGATTTCAATTTGCAATACTTCTCGACCATGGCGCCTATTGTCATCGGCAATCACATTCTGGTGGGCACCGGAGACGATCTGGATGAGCCGGGAGTGTTGCAGTCGTTCGATCCCGAGACGGGCGACGTGCAGTGGAAGTTTTATGCAGTGCCGGTGAAAAGAGACGATCCGGCGCTCAAAACGTGGGGCGATTTCGACACCGCGAAACACGGCGGAGGCAATATCTGGATTCCCGGCGCCTACGATCCTGAAACGCATCTCTACATCGTCGGAACCGGCAATCCATCGCCTGCCTACATGGATTCTCCCGGCCGCAAGGGCGACAATCTGTACACCTGTTCGATCGTCGCGATCAACGTCGATACGGGCAAGATCGCGTGGCACTATCAGACCTCGCCGCACGATACGCACGATTGGGATTCGACCGAGACGCCCATCCTGGTCGACGGAGAATTTAACGGCAAGCCCCGCAAGATGGTGCTGCATGCCAGCCGCAACGGCTACTATTTCACGCTCGATCGCCTGACCGGCGAGCATCTGGTGACCAGCAAGTATTCAGACACGGTCAACTGGGCCAAAGGCCTCAATAAGGATGGTCAGCCGATGCGCGATCCCGAAAAGGATTCGACCGTGCCCGGCGCATTGGTATCGCCCACCAACGGCGGCGCGACGAATTGGCCTCCGCCCGCCTATTCTCCCGACACAGGTTTGTTTTACGTCCCTTCAAACGATGCCTACGCGATGTATTACCTGACGGAGACCGATCCCCGCGGAGCCATGGGATTGGGCGGCAAGGATGAATTGGGCGTTGGATCAGTGGGAGCATACCTCACCGCGATCGATTACAAGACGGGAAAGGTTGCGTGGAGGCACCGTTATCCCGGTACCGGCGGAAATCTCGGCAACGGCATGCTCACCACCGCGGGCAAGTTGTTATTCGCCGGCGATCTGAGCGGCAATTTGGTGGCATACGATCCGGCAAACGGCAAAATCCTGTGGCACGCGCGCCTGGGCACCGTCTCGAACGCACCGGAAACCTACATGCTCGACGGACATCAATACATTCTGATTGCGGCGGGAGATACTCTGTTTACGTTCACTCTTTACTAATGTGGCGCGAGCTTCAGCTTGCAGCGTCGGCTTCAGCCGACGTTTCTGGGACGTCGGCTGAAGCCGACGCTGCAAGCTGAAGCTCGCGCCACCCAAAATAGGTTGATATGTCTAATGAATCTATCGTCAGCAACGCATTAACGGAGGGCGAAGGCATCGTACGCCTGGCCCCCTGCTGGGTTCCTCGCGCGTTCCTGATGCCCGGCGGACGGCTCAAGCTCGATCCTCGCGACCTTTACGCGCTGGGCGCGCATCGCGGAGGCATCGACGAACGATGGTTTTCCTCGACCACCAAGGCCGCGAACGGTCCTTTAACGCCGGACGATGAGGGGCTCAGTTATATCGAGTTCCACGGCAAAAAGGCTCTGCTCAAGGAGGCGATTGAAACCATGGGCGACCGGTTCCTCGGCTCGTCCGTGATGCAGAAATACGGCGGCTGGAACCTGCTCTGCAAGTTCTTCGACAATCTGGGACCGATCCCTCATCATCTTCATCAGAACGACGAATTCGCCGCGAGGGTGGGACAAAAAGGCAAACCCGAAGCATATTATTTCCCGCCGCAGTACAACTTCAAGGACAATCATTTTCCGTATACGTTCATGGGGCTGAATCCGGGAACCACCAAGGACGATATCCGGCGGTGCCTGGAAAAATGGACCGAAGGCGACAACGAAATTCTGTACCTTTCGCGTGCGTACAAGTTAAAACCCGGCAGCGGATGGCAGATCGACCCGGGAATTTTGCATGCCCCCGGCTCCCTGGTCACCTATGAGCCGCAGGTGAATTCCGACGTCTTCGCGATGTATCAATCGCTGGTCGAAGGGCGCGCGGTGCCCTGGGACCTGCTAGTCAAAGATGTTCCGCCGGAGCATCACCACGACCTCGACTACCTGATCGAGATGATGGATTGGCCCGCCAACACCGACACCGAGTTCGCCGAGCATCGCATCTTCGATCCAAAGCCAGTCCATCCCCTGGCCGAGACCGAGCCGTGCGGGTATCGCGAGAATTGGGTGGTTTATTCGACCAGGTATTACTCGGCAAAGGAGCTGACCATACTGCCTGGTAGGTCCGCCACTATTCGCGACACGGCAGCCTACGGCCTGATTCTGACCCAAGGTTTCGGCACCCTCGGCAAACACGATGTCGAGACACCGACCCTCATCCGCTACGGTGAAATGACCCAGGACGAATTATTCGTAACGGCGGAGGCCGCGGCAAATGGCGTAGTCGTCACGAACAAGAGCAAAACCGAAAATCTGGTGATGCTGAAACACTTCGGGCCGGGAAATCCTGAAGCTCCGCTATCACGATAAGAATTTTCACGCCAAGGCGCAAAGCTCGCAAAGAACACAAAAAACCTTTTGCGAGCTTTGCGCCTTTGCGTGAGACTAGCTTTTAAAAATCCAGCTTGTCGATATTCCTCTTGTCGATCAACAGTGGAGCCCCCAGGATGATCTCGCTCCCCTTGACCTCCAGCGTCCCCAATCGCCCGGCCTGAACAGATGTCGCACCAGAGGGAATTTTATTCTGGCTCAGCATCGTGCCGGCATAAACCGTCAGATATCCGAGATTTTTGGTGTTCCACAGAAAAATGGTCTGCACCACGCCATCGTGAATATAGGGCTTGCAGATCCCCGGCAGTGAAAGTCCGATCACGTCGACGTCCTTGCGCCCCGATTGCCGGATCGCTTCACCCGCACCAGGAACGGCGGGCGCGGAGATGGCCATGATCAGCTTCACCGTTGGATGCACCTTCACAATGGTCTGCGTTTCTGTGAACGCCTTGTCGCGATCGTCGTCGCTGGGACGAATCGTTGCCAGCTTAAGCCCCGGATATTTGTCCGCGGCCCTTTTCTTGATAAACGCGATCCACTGGTTCTGATTAGCGGCGCTCAACGCTCCCGTGATGATCGCGAAGTCGCCCTTGCCTCCCAGCAGACGAGCCGCTTCATCGGTCAGCGCGTTGCCAATCCCTTCAGGCGTGGCCTGATCGAGAAAATACTCGCGCGCGTCGGGCTCGGCATCGGCGTCCCAGGTCAGCACATGAATCCCCTTCTGGCGCGCCTTGCGCAGAACGGTAGAAATGCCCGCCTGATTCTCCACCGCGACAGCGATCGCGTCCACTCCTCGGGTGATCCAGCTCTCGACGATTTCGTTTTGCTTGGCCGCGTC
>Ga0182024_10016353_pt1 | contig 14079 bp, 14 predicted proteins | sample P32metaG_FD_120480 | JGI IMG/M metagenome (GOLD analysis project Ga0182024, IMG submission 120480) | Permafrost microbial communities from Stordalen Mire, Sweden - P3-2 metaG (Illumina Assembly) | ecosystem: Environmental > Terrestrial > Soil > Wetlands > Permafrost | place: Sweden: Stordalen... | reverse complement strand
CGATCGGCCGCGAGCTCGGCACCACCGTGATTCCGGACACGCCGCCCCAGGACACCGAGTTCACCGGCAAGATCAAATGGGTCGAGCTCGCCACCGGCGAGGACGACCACAGCCACATGATCGACCCAGACGAGATGATCCACGTGCTGATGGCCAAACAGTGACCCGGGCCACCCACCACTCGAGACCGACCCCTGTCCGTCGGGCGCCTCGCCCAAAGCGACGCGCCGGCGTCCCGGAGGACTACCGTGGCGCAGCCCGTCAAGCGCTTCCCCCCACCGATACGAATCGTCGAGCTTGACGGTCGGGTCCGGCTAGGCCTCCCGGGGCTTCGGGATGTCGAAGGCGCAAGCCTGCAAGAGGCAGCCGACGCGCTCGTCGCACATGTCCTCGACGTAGCCATGGTGCTACGAGCAGGCGGCGTCGGGCCGCTGTCGTCCGAATGCTGTGCCGATCCACAGATCCTCGACTTCATTTGGAGAGTCGGCGAACACGCCAAAGCCGGCGGCGATCCACGAGACCTGCTGTTCGACGCCAATCCCCTCGCCACGTAGCCCAGCCTGCCGCAGGATCGCAGACCTGCGCCGAACGAGCACCCGCGCAGCCGCGGCTTCGCCCCACCCGGGTCCAACCAATGTTGGCGATCCGCGCTCTCTGAGAATGCGATCTCGGCGTCGTCGCAGTCTGAGCACGCAACAACAACGAAGCAGGGCACCGGGACGGAAACACCCGAGCGCTTTGTTCCTCGCCCCAAGGCGAGTCCGTCCGTGGGCCCCCGCCGGGTGCCAGGACCGGCGCGACGTTCGTGCTGACCGCACAAACGAGGGTCACAGTCCATCCAGGAATCCGAGGAGTGCGTCTGGCGGGCGGTAGCGGCCGGGTTTGCTGTCCAGTGGCTTGGTGCGGGCCAGCGCGCGTTCTTTGATGGCGAGGTCGGCGTGGAGGTACATCTGTGTGGTTTCGACTTGTTCGTGTTGGATATGCGGGTGATATGCCAGCTCGCCCGGGGGATCCGGCGTGGACTTTGTCGGTAGGGGGTTAGCTCCGGAGATCGTGCGCGCGCCGGTGGGATCGTTCCGCGCCTTCGCGAGGCTCGATCTCGCCGAGCAGCTTGCCGAATGTCCTGTCGAACACAGAGCCGCTGATCCGCGTGCCCTGCGCGCTGAGGAAGAACGCCGCCGCGTCCGGCCGCGGGAACGCCCGGTCGCGTAGGCGCGCGTACTCGCGCAGCGCGTCGGTGGTCGTCTCGTGCACCGGCACGTCGCGTTGCTTTTGCTGCTTGGCGACGCGCAGGTGCAGCACGCCCTCATCCAAGGCGACGTCGTGGCGGTCCAACGCGAGCGCCTCGCCGATCCTGATCCCGGTGACCGCCAGCACTCCGATCACGGTCCGGTAGGTCGCACCACGCAGCGCCGGCGCGAGTGCGCCGGCGACCATCATCAGCTCGGCGATCTCTCGCTCCGAGTAAAGGTAGGGAGTGATCCTCCTCACCCGAGCGGGCAGCAGACCGGCCGGCGGGACCTCGGTGTCGGTGTCGATCGTCGAGAGGTAGCGCGCGAAGCCGCGCACCATCCCGAGCCGCAAGCTGTGATACCGCAGGCTCCCGTCGGGCTGGCACGCCCACCGGACCGCCAGATCGGACGTGATCCGCTCCGCACCCGCCTGTTCAAGGAACGCGACGAACCCCTCAAGTTCACGGCCGGCGCGTTGGAGCTCGAACCCGAGCTGCCGGCGGACCCGCAGATACTCGGCCAGACGATCATTAAGCGCGCTCATGCAGCATCACCTCCGGGCCACGGCATCGCCACCGTGCGGAGTGCCGCGTGATCGACCCTCGTATAGATCGCGGTCGTCCTGAGTCGCTGGTGGCGCAGGACCTGCGCGATTTCCGGCAGCGAGCCGCCCGCGCGGAGCATCTCGGTCGCGGCGGTGTGACGCAGTCTGTGCGCAGCGACGCGCGGCACGCTGGCGCGACGACACGCCCCCACCACCACCTGCGAGACACTCTGCCTGGTCATCGAGCCCGCGGGCGCGGGCATCCTCATAAACACCGAGCGAGGCTCCGTCGGCGGCCGGCGCAGCAGGTATTCGGTGACCGCCTCGCCGACGTCGACCGGCAGCGGCAGCCGATCGCGGCGGCCGCCTTTGCCGCGCACGAGGATCTCCCCAGCGCGCCAGTCGATGTCCTCGAGCCGTATCGCGGCGACCTCGCCACAGCGCAACCCAAGCCGCGCCAAAAAGAGCACGATCGCGTAATCACGCAGGCCGCAGACACGCCGCCGATCGCAGCTCGCCAGCAGAGCGAGAACGGTCGCACGATCGACCGCTCGTGGCAGCATGCGGCCCTGCACGTTCGCGACGCCGGGCACCGCCCACCGCACCGGCACGGAGACCCGTCCGCTCACATGCAGAAACACCAGCAGCGGGCGCAGCTTCGCGACCATCCCACGGGTACCGCCGTCGCTCAGCCGCAGGCACTCGCGCGCGAGGAACTCGCTCACGTCCCCAGCAGAGAGTCCCCGAGCTCCAGCGCGCCGTGCCGGCGCTCACGATCCTCCAAGAACACGCGCGCGACGCGCTCGCACCCCTCGACGGTTCTGATCGCCAGCCGCCGCTCCCCCAACAAGTACTCGCGGTAGTCAACGATCAGCCGATCAACCGGCCCCGCCGGGAGCGCCGTCTCCACCGGCACGACGCCGATCTCGCGCAGATACTCCAGCGGCAGCCGCAGACTCGACGACGCCACCCACGTCAGACAACCGGCCGCCCTGCGCCCCGCCACATGCTCCTCCGGACGTCAACGATCAAGCTCACCGGGCGATAGCCCCTGACCGACAAGCCACTCGCTGAGATACGACAGCTGCCAAATCCGATCGCGAACCGCCCGCGGGCACAATCCCTGCGCGGTCAGCCACCGGTCGTACCCGACGGCAAACGCCGCCAACGGCCCCGGCACGCTCTCAACCAGCCTCCGCCCAGCCATGAAGCACCTCCCGACGATCGATCAGCGAATCCAGAAAGCCTCGACCGTCCCAGCGGTTATGCGAAGCAAAACTGGTCGCTCATCGCCACCGTGGCGGCACGACGACGCCAACTTCAGATAACGACCCATTTCGCATAAAAAGCGCTATCCGAAGTTTCGGATAGCCGCTTGACCGCGATCGCCTCCTAACTGGCGCAGCGCGCTATTGGAACCGTGCGCTATTCGAGGGAATCCCCGGGGCGCCGGATGGACAGGAATCCCTGGCTCGTGGCCTTCTCTGTTCGGTAGCTGGCGGAGGCGGGCGCTCGAGCTGCGCGCCGGAGCTGAGCCCGTAGGGCGAAGCCGGGTGTGCTGGGCACGGACGTTGAGATCGGAGGTGTGAGTCCTGTCCTGGAGCCCTGACAGGGGGAATCCAACAACCAAGAGGGAAGGGCGCGGCTCGGAATTGACCGGGCGACCCCAGCGCGGCGAGCTCATCGCGCTGCCGGGCGGTCCTGCGGCGCTGCTCATCACCCGCCGGCGGGCGCGGCCATCGCTCAGGTTTCCTGGAGGAGCCGATCCCGTCAGCCCGCGGCGAGCTGGAGATCACCGACCTCAACAACATCTACGTGCGCGAGGGGACGATGCGCTGCGAGACGGTCGGGGGCTACTACTGGATCGACGCGGGCACATCACACGATGAGCTGCCGGCGGCCAACGTCACGGTCGCCGAGCTCTCGCGGAAGGGCGCGATCTGAGGCCAGCTCGAGTCGCTCGCGACCATGCGCTTCAGCTCCGCCTCCGGGCAGCGCGGTGACCCGGCCATCCTGACTCTACGAACAAACCCGGCCGCCGGCCTGGCGACCCACGCAGCGAGGGCCTGTGGCAGGCCGCGGCGGAGCGGGATGCTGTCGGGGCGCGCCCAGCGCCAGCTGAGAGTTGGGCCGGCGGCCGCGAGTCCGGGGTCCGGCGGGCGCGGTCGCCTGCCGCGATCCGTTCAGTACAACTGGGTGCGCACGCCGAAGGCCGCGACCACCAGCTGCGACTGCTCGAGCGTGAGCCCTTCGCAGATCTGGCCGGCGGCACGGTCCCGGTACTCGTACATGGCGCCGGTCTCGACGTACTCGATCTTGTCCACCGCGGCCAGCGGCGAATCATCGGAGCGGACCATCACGCCGTGCTTGGACCAGAGCACGATCTGGTGATCGCGCAGCGCGGCGATGTTCGCGCCGCCGAGCTGATCCGAGCCGGGAACCATGAAGTCGAGCACCTTGATCCCGGCGGGAACCTGCACGATCGTCTCCGGCTCCCAGCGGAAGATCGCGCGGTTGAGGTCACTGTCGTTGCGCAGTGCGGCGATGTGCGAGAGCGTGACCAGGTAGGGGGGCTGGGCGTGGATCACCGCCTCGAAGGCGACGCCGCGGGTCGCAACCTGGTCAGCGTGGACGCCGAGGTGCGAGTTCCACTCCGAGGTCGGGCCAGGGAACTGCCGACTGTCGGCAAAGTGCATGATGCCGGTGGTGCCGTCCGCCTCGATCTCGACCGCGGAGACGTTCGTCAGCGGCTCTTGCTCGACGTCACGCAGCCGGCAGTCGGTGCCGGTCACGAACACGACGCCACCGGCCAACTCGGGTGCGGGGACCGGCAGCTTCAGCTGCTCCTGCTGGGGGAAGCGCTCCAGCAGGTCCGGCGGCAGCTCGGAGCTGAACACGGAGATGTTGCCGGCGCGTGCTTCGCAGGCGCCGATGTGGTCCAGGCGTGCGCCAGCCTTGCCCATCGAGGCAAGGATCGCTGCGGCGGTTCTGGGCTGAGCGGGCATGTTGCTATCTCCTTTTGCGGTTGGCTCGCTGCGCCGCTGATGATCTCTTGCCCGAAGCAAGAAATAACGCCGGACGGATGTTGACCGACGCCGAGGTCGTGACCTTGTGTGTCGCGCAGGCGATTATGGGGATCGCGTCTGATCACCGGTTCGCGCGGGTCGCCGCCAAGCAGTTGCGGCACTTGTTCCCCGGCTCTGTCGCGCCGCTCCGGGTTCTACAAGCGCCGCGAGCGCTTGTCGGACATGATCGAGCTGTTGATCGACCAGTTCGCCCGCATGAGCCCCGGTTACCACGACCCGCTGCTGCTGGTCGACTCCACCCCGGTCGAATGCGCGAGATCTCGGGAGACGGTCAAACGCGGCGGCAACCACAGCCTCCCAGACGCCTTGACTGACGCCGCCGACTACGGCTATTGCGCCAGCCACAGCCGACTCTTCTACGGGTTCCGGTTGCACGCCCTGTTCGCCCCGGACGGCACTCCACGCGCCCTGGAACTCACACCGCCGAAGGTTGACGAGCGCGAGGTCGCGTTGCGGATGCTCGCCCGCATCCACCGTCACGGCCCGGTCACCGTGTTCGCGCTCAACCACCAACTCGGCCGACCAACCCGCGCGATCGCTGACCTCACTGCCTAAAACCGTGGAACTACTCATCTAGGCTACGACGCTGGCGCCGCGTTCAAGCCGGTCGGCGGCCTGCGCCCAGCGTTCCGGCCCCGATCGGCTGGGCTCGTATAGCTTGGTTGTGAACGAGGTGGCGACCACACTGCGCAGCTCGGGCAGGTTACCGGTCAGCGCCCCGATGGAGCGCAGCTGGACGAGCATGTTTCCGATCGCGGTTGCTTCGACCGGCCCGGCGATCACCGGTAGCCCGGTGGCGTCGGCCGTCAGCTGGCAGAGCAGCGTGTTGCGCGAGCCGCCGCCGACAATGTTGATCTGCGTTGGCGTAACGCCGCTGATCTGTGCGACCGCACGTAGCGCACGGCGATTGGCGAGCACCAGCGAGTCGGTGATCGCCCTCAGGTACTCGCCGCGGTTGCGGGGGACCGGCTCTCCGCTACGACGCGCTGCCGCGTCGAGTAGCGCCGGCATGTCGCCGGGCGCCGCGAAGCATGGATCGTCGACGTCGATCAGCGTGCGCAGCGCGGGTGCGGCGCCCGTCTCCGCGTCAAGCACAGCCCAGCTGGGCTGGGGCGTGCGTGTGCGCCACTGTTCCAGGCACTGCTCAGCCATCCAGCTGCCCATCACGTTTTTCAGGAACCGTACGCTGCCGTCAACGCCGAGCTCGTTGGTGAAGTTCGCCCGCTGCGCCGCGGTGCAGAGCACGGGTCGCGGCAACTCGACGCCGACCAGCGACCAAGTGCCCGCTGAGATGTAGGCAAAGCGCGGGCCACGCTCGGCTTCGGCAGCCCACTCGTGCGGATTCTCACCGGCGCTGGCGCCAGCGCCAGCCACAACGGTGCCCGCGGCCGGGACAGCTACGACCGCCGAGGCGGTGTCGTGGGAGCCGACGGCGATCAGAGGCGTCGGCGCACCTGTGCTGGTGCGCAGCGACAGTCCAGCTATCTGCACCGCCCCGGTGATCGCGCCCGGCTCGATCAGCGGCGGCAGCAGCGCCGGCACGTTGATCGCAAAGCGCTCGGCTAGCAGCGCCACAACACGGCGATTCCACTCGCGTGTCTGGGGGTCCAGGAGGCCGGTGGTCGATGCGTTGGTGATCTCGCAGCGTTGCCGACCGGTTAGCCAGTAGCCGATCAGATCCGGCACCAGCAACATCCGTTGCGCGCCGGCGCTGCGCGGGTCGTCGCGGTCGGCGAGCAACTGAAAGATCGTGTTGAACGGCTGCAGCTGCAGGCCGTTGGCCTTGTAGAGCCAGCGTCTGTCGACCGCGTCAAGGATCGCGCTTACAGCGTCGGTCGTGCGGTCCGAGCGATAAGCGGCCGGGCTCGCGAGCAGCCGGCCATTGCTGTCGAGCAGCCCGTAGTCGACCGCCCAGCTGTCGATGCCGATCGAGTCGATCGGGCTGGCGGCGGCAGCGCTGCGGACGCCTTCCACGATGTGTTGCCAGAGGTAGGGGAGATCCCAGACCAGGTCTTGGCCGCGCTCACGTGGCAGCGGAACCGGTCCGTTCGGGAAGCGCGCACATTCGTGCAGCGTCAGCTTGCGCTCGCGCAGGGTGCCGGTCAGTACGCGGCCGCTCGTAGCGCCGAGGTCCACTGCAGCAACGGTCACGCTCATCGCCGGCCCTCAGGCTCCCCAGCTGGCCTGCTCGCCGCCGACTCGCGCCTGAGCAATCTGCTGCAGGTAGCCGGAGCGCAGGAATGCGTCGTAGGGGTCGCCGTGCAGGCCCTGCTGCTCGCGCAACTGTGTTAGCAGCGGCCGCACGTCGGTGTTGTAGGCGTCCATCAGCAGGCTGTTGGCGGCCAGTACGTCATGGCTGGCCTGGGCAGCAGCGAGCGCTTCACGATCGACGAGCAGCGCCTTCGCGGTCGCCTCCTGGACGTTCAGAGTGGCGCGGATCTCGCCGGGGATCTTCGCCTCGAGCTGGTGGCACTCGTCCAGCATGAAGTTGACCTTCGAATGGGCGCCGTCGAGCGCGTCGAAGGCGACGATCTCGTTCATGATCCGGAACAGCTGGAACGGATCGGCGGCCCCGGCGATCAGATCGTCGTCTGCGTAGAAACGCGAGTTGAAATCGAACGCTCCCAAGCGCCTGGCGCGTAACAGCTGTACGACGATGAACTCGACGTTGGTTCCCGGCGCGTGGTGACCGGTGTCCAGGCAGACGACTGCCCGTTCACCTAGCGCCTGCACCTGCAGCAGCGCGGTGCCCCAGTCGGGCACGTCGGTGTGGTAGAAAGCCGGCTCGAAGAACTTGTACTCGAGCAGTAGCTGCTGGTCGTCGGCCAGCTCCGTGTAGATTTCCGCCAGCGATTCATGCAGCCGATCCTGACGCTCGGAGATCGAGTCCTGGCCAGGGTAGTTGGTTCCGTCGCCGAGCCAGATCTTCAGAGTCTTCGAGCCCGTCTGGTTCATCGCCTCGATGCAGCGCTTGTGCGCATCGATGGCCTGGCGGCGGATCGCGCGGTCGGAGTTCGTCAGCGACCCGAACTTGTACTGATCGCCCTGGAAGACGTTGGAGTTGACGTTGCCGATCTGGATGCCCTGCTCGTCGGCATAGCGGGTCAGTGCCGCGAAGTCCTGCACCTCATCCCAAGGGATGTGCAACGAGACCCGCGGCGTGATCCCCGTGTATTTGTGAACTTGAGCGGCGTCGGCGATCTTCTCGAATGGGTCACGTGGCGTGCCCGGCGTCGTAAACACCTTGAAGCGCGTTCCGGCATTACCGAAGGCCCAGCTCGCCAGCTCGATGCTTTGCTGCGCCAGCAGGCGCTGCGACTCAGGGCTCAGGTCGCGGAGGTTGGTCATCTTGTGTGCTCATTCCTAAGTCTTAGTTGGTAATCGAGGGGTGGTGGGCGCGCCGGCGTGCGCGGCCACCTGCCGTGCTTAGGACCCTGCCAGAGCCGCCTCTTGTTCGCTTTCGAGCTCTTTGATGTCGACGATACCGCCGTAGCGCTCGCGCTCGATCTCCTCGAGCGACTTGCCTTGGGTCTTCGGCGTCCAGATCGTGCCGATCAGCAGCGAGGCGAACAGGAACGCGATCAGGATCCAGCCGTCCTTCATCAGGCCGTCGTGCGTGGCGAGGATCACCGGGAACGCGAAGGATATTCCCCCGGACGCGGCGCGCACGATGAAGAACATCACGCCCTGGGCGCCGGCGCGGTACGGGGTTGCGAACAGCTCCGGGGACCAAATCGAGTAGAACGCCTGTGCCGATGGCCCGGCTCCGAGTCCCCAGATGATCGTGTAGAGGAAGGCGGTTGAGGCTGCCGTCGAGGCACCGTAAACGAGGATGAACCAGGCGCCCAGCTCGAGTGCCGCGCCGATGAAGAAGAACCAGCGGTAGGAGAACTTGTCGACCCAAGCCATGAAGGCGAGCGTCGAGAGGATCACGACGCCCCAGGACAGCATCGAGAACAGGTCCGCATCCGTGGGGTCATAGCCTATGTGGCCCAGGATCGTCGGCAGGAAGATCCCGTTCTGGCTGGCCGCTTGGTTCCAGCACATGTAGACAGCTGTCAGGAACACCAGTGCAGTGATGTTCGCCTTGCGGGTGAACAGCCCCCGCATCGATGTCCAGATTCGCGGTGGCTTTGCTTCGGCGCCGCCCTTCGCGTCCTGCCACCGCTCGGACTCGTCGAGCCCCTGGCGGATCCACCAGGTGATCAGCGCTACTACGACCAGCCAGCCGAACATGATTCGCGCGCCCTCCAACTTCAGTGGCGCCAGGGCGACGGCGATCCCAAAGCCGATGAACGGACCGAACGACCATGCCAGCTGGGTTGCGCCGACATTGCGACCGCGTCGCTTCGGCGAGGCGAACTCGGCTATGTAGGTCCAGCCGGCGGGCACCGATGCGCCGACGGCGAGGCCGATTATGACGAAACCGGCAAACAGCATCTCCAGGTTGACGGCGCAGACCACGAACAGTCCACCCAGCGCGTAGACCAGCAGGTCGTAGGTGTAGAGGGTCTTGCGGCCGTATTTGTCGACCAGCGGTCCGCCGATCGCCGCGCCGATCGCGGCGCCGAACGCGTTCGAGCTGAACGATGTCAGCCAGCTGGTCACGTCGCCCGTGTTGGCCGGGAAGTACCTCGCCCTCCAGAACGTCAATGTGGCCGCGATCGCGATGATCGACCCCGAGTCGATGTAGTTCGACATCGCAACGGCGGCCGTCGCCTTCCACCCGGTGAGTCGCCGGGCTCTGACTTTGTTATTCATTACGCTCTTCTCCTCACATGCTTACGGCGTGGCATCCGTGAGGCCCGACCGCGGGGGTCAGGCCAGGTGAAAATACTGGGGCAGGACTTCGTTGGTCCCGCCGTCTGGTGCGGCGAAGAATTGGCTCATCGCGCGCTGCCAGCTTGCGTTGGTCTAGGTAGGCGTCGAGCCGATCGGTCCGTACGTGCAGCAGAAAGCAGCAGCGTGCCGCTGTTCCGGGGGTCTGGCGGGCGTGGACGGCTTCGATCGTGCTCATGGTCAGGTCTCCTTAGGTGGACGTTCGCGAGCCGGGCGCACCCGCCAGCGCGGGAATGTGCTCGGTGGTCATCAGCGCCTGTACGCCCGGCAACTCGCGTCCCTCGATCAGCTCGAGCGTCGCCCCGCCGCCCGTTGAGACGTGGTCGATCTGTTCGGCGAGCCGCAGGTGGCGCAGCGCGGCAACCGTCTCGCCGCCGCCGGCGACGGTGGTCGCGGCAGTGGTGGCGCACGCCTCGGCGACCCTGGTCGTGCCGTTCGCGAACGGCACGAGTTCGAAGACACCCGTCGGCCCGTTCCAGAACACGGTGCCCGCGCGCTGGATCACCTCGGCGTAGCGCAACGCCGTGCGCGGCCCGATGTCCAGGGCAAGCCAGCCCTCGGGAACCTCGAGGCCGTCGAGCGTCCGGCGCGGCGCGTCCGCGCTCACCGCATCGCACCTCGTAGGCGGTCGGAAGGATGTCGGCCAGGAACAGGACCTGTTCATCGCTGAGCGCCTCTGGAACCCTGTAAACCGAATTGTCGGCGAACGGAATGCGCGCGTAGTCGGCCTGCAGCCCATCGATCAGATGGCCGAGGATCCAACCGCCACCGCCGAGGCACAGGCCGTAGCGACGGTCCTTGCAAAAACGGCAGCGCCCGCACGAGCTGATGCACGAGAGCTGCACCCGGTCACCGGGCGTGACCGTGCTGACCCCGGCCCCGATCTCCACCGTGCCAACCGCCTCGTGACCGAGCACCCTGCCGGGGGTCGTCTCGGGAACATCCCCGGCGAGGATGTGCAAGTCGCTACCGCAGATCGTCGACGTCTCGATACGGACGACGATGTCGGTCGGATCGACGATCGTGGGATCGGGCACGCTGTCCCAGCCGCGCTGGCCGGGTCCGTGGTAGACGAGGGCCTTCATTCGGCAGCTCCTGACTCGTGCGCTCACGTGTTGACCGTCAGGTCGACACGCCATGTCACGGCCGAGTGTTGGAGCCGCAAAGACCGTTCGCGAGGTGCAAGACGAACGACCGCGCACCATACACCCATTAGGTGCTCCGTCGCGAGCTGTGTTCCCAGCGGAGCGCGCGGAACCGGAACGGTTGATGAGCGCAGGGTCCTCGACCGGGTGGCGCGACGAGCGCCGACGACGAGCTGCTGGCCACGCTCAAGCGCGTCCGCGGCGAGCGCGGCCGATTGGTCGATGAGCCGGTCGAGCTGATCCCGACGGCGTGGCGCTCCTGGGTGCTGGACGAGAACGGACGGGTCCGGCGGACCGGCCTGGAGCTCGGGCCCCTGGTTCGTCGCCCGCGACGTTGCGCGCGGGGCGGCTGTTTCGCCCAGGCCCGAAGTCGTCGCCGACGACGAGGCGCTCAGCCGCGTTGCCCCGGTGACGCACGCGCACCTCAACTCGCTCGGCCGCTACGACCTCAACCGCCAGCCACCGCCATCAGGGCAACTCGGACCCCTCCGCCAGGAGAAACAGCGACGACCGAGCTGTCCTTACCCCGCCGCTAGGCGTAAGTGGCGACAAACACTAAGCGTTGGATTTTGCGCGGATGATGGCGCTACCCCTAGTCGTTGGCGTGACCGCCGGCGAGATTGACCCATGGGCGGGAGCGGACCGGCGCGTCCCCCGCCCCGCCGGCGTCACCAGTGATCCGACAGCCTTCGTCTGTCTGCTCGATCGCGAAGATGTAGCCGAACCGCATTTTCCTGTCCTGGCGCTGCGGGAGCGTGCCGTCGAAGGTCACGAAATGCGCTGATCGCTGGGCAGCCTGGCGTGACTTGAGAAACCGCACCGTCGACATGTCCGCGACGAAGCCGCTACCCCCGACGTAGATTCCCGATTGCCGGCCGCCGGAGCTCTGTCCTGCAGACTCCCACCGCCCTGTGGGGCGAGGTGAGCAAGGACCACTTCTCTGGCATCGTCGCCGATCACCGCCGAACCGGCCTCAACTTCGCCGATGGCGTGTCAGCGACCCGTATGAACACGTCCTGACATGGCTCGATCACGACGGGAACAGACGCGGCCGCGCGAGTCACCGCGTCGATGGTCGACGGGTCCATCGGCCAGATCCCCACCTGCGCCACCCAGCGCCCGTCCCGCTCAACGCAACCGATGCGGCGCATCCCTGCCACGCCACGGCGGTCAAGACGAGCCGCGAGGGCTGCGCGAGACAACCCGAGTCGAGCGGGGGCGGCCAGCTCGTCTCCTCGAGCGCTGCTACCAGCGGCCGGTCGGGACCTGTGGCCGCTGCGGTCGGGTCCGTGCGATCGTCCGCGTTGCGGTTGACGGTGACCCCGCTCTGTGCGCGATCTGCTGGACCGGCCCGACCGCAGCGGCCGGCCCTTCCGATCACGGCCCGCGGTCAGCTCACCACACACGCGGCACGGCACACTCCTTCCCGTCGCGCAGTGCGAGCACCGTGGGTCGGTCCCGTCGGTCGTGATCGCGGCGGGCAGCCCGCACGCCGCGCAGCTGGTGGCGGCTGCTCAGCGCACTCGCGGCAGATCCGCTTCTTCGTTCTGGAGGTTCGGTTCACACCGCACACGCCGCAGCGATGGACCGTCGGCACATAGGTGAGGTGATTGCAGCGCGCGCAGATCGGCTTGCCGTCCGCGTCGCGTTTCGCGCGGCGGGCGATCGTGCCGCACTGCGCGCACATCTCCTGTGGTCGTCGTCGGTGGCGGCAGCGGTTGCAGACCCGGCCGCCTGGCACCCGCCGCACCAGCGGTTTCGGCTCGCCGCAATCGAGACAGCGCGGCCGCTGCAGGCCCTCGACGCCGCTGGCGATCAGTTCCTCGATCAGCCGCGCGACGGGATCGGGCGCGCCGGAGTCGCCGTCGACGAGCGCGGTCGGGTGCGCGATCAAGTACCCCGTAATCATGTTCCGCGATTCGGTCCGACAGGCGACCCGTACGATCGCCGCCCCTGCGAGCTCCGCGTCGACCTGCGGGACAAGCGCCGCGAGAGTTTCGGCGCAGCGGGCGATCGCCCGCTCCGCGGTCCCGGCGCTGCCCGGCGCGATCACGGGCGCCGGGGCCAGCTTGGTGTCGGTCACGTATCGGCCGGGTCGTCCGGGTCGACGATCCGCGCCCGGACGGGTCGCAGTCCCTCGCGGACCTTCTTGGTGGTGCGCTCCTCCGGGGAGCCGGCGGCCTTGCGCTGCGCCCGGCGCTCCATGACCGGCTCGATCAGATCGCCGACGCCGCAGCCGAGCACGTCACAGAGCGCCGCGAGTGTGTAGACGTTGAGCCGCTCCGGCTGCTGGGTCACCAGTCGGTAGACCTGCTCGCGGGAGAGCTCGACGCCGCGCTCCGCGAGCGGGGCGATCAGGTCGGTCGTGGAGAACATCCCGCGCGTGGCCATCACCTCCCGCAGGTGCCAGCGCACGCTCATCTTGCTGGTCATCCTGGCACCCCGAACCCGCCCGCCAACGCCTTCGATAGCACCCGGTTCTTGTAGTCATCCGACACGCCCGTGTAGATCGCGGTCGTGGCCGCGTACGCGTGCCCGACCTGGTCGGTCACGAACCGCTCCGGGAACCCCTGCTCGATCAGATGCGTCACATACGAATGCCGCAACGAATGTAGATCCAACTCGCCCGGCAACCCCGCCGCGTCGCGGTAGCTCGCGAAGCGGGCGTTGACCTGGCGGACCGACATCCGGATGCGCCGCTCCGTCAGCCACAGCGCCGGATGGACGCCAGGCTCAAACCCGTCGCGACTCTCCTCGACGTACTGACGCAACGCGTCCACCGCCCAATCATGCACCGACAGCACCGTCCGGCGCTTCGGCGGGCTTCCCCGCGACGCCTTCCCGTAGCGGACGTGCAACGCACCGTAGGAACCGAACTGCGGCGCCTGTGCGTTGCGATGCAGATCAGCCACGTCGAGCATCACCGCCTCGCGGCGCCGCAACCCCCACGCGTAGACAACCTTGAACAACGCCGCGTCCCGGAACGCCGCCAACGTCCCCTTCCTGCCGCTACCCGCGACCCGGTCGACCTGGTCATCCGCATGGTCAAAGAACCGCTGCAACTCCGAGGCAGTCAATGCCCGTCGATCGGGACGGCCCTCGAAGTCGCTCGCGTGCACCGCGGTGTTCCACTCATGGCAGATCACCGCCGGCACCCGCCCGAACCGCTGCTCGCACTGCTCAACCCACCCGTACCGGCGGTCGCACACGAATGCCACGAACAAGCCGAGCTG
>Ga0182024_10016352_pt1 | contig 14080 bp, 14 predicted proteins | sample P32metaG_FD_120480 | JGI IMG/M metagenome (GOLD analysis project Ga0182024, IMG submission 120480) | Permafrost microbial communities from Stordalen Mire, Sweden - P3-2 metaG (Illumina Assembly) | ecosystem: Environmental > Terrestrial > Soil > Wetlands > Permafrost | place: Sweden: Stordalen... | reverse complement strand
CATCTTTCGCGCGATTTCTTCTTCGTCCCAGTCGGTGGTGGTAGTTCCTTCCGCAGCCTTTCCCCATCGCGGCGTAGCCCCCGCGGTGAAGAGCAACGACGACACCAGCTGCGTCTTACCGGTACCGCCGTGGCCGACAATGCCAACATTGCGTATATCCCGTGTGGAATAGCTCTTCATGTAGACCTCCATCGTGCGAGGTCCGTGCTCGATGAGAAGGGCGCGGGCCTGCGCCTTGGCGAGTTAACTCATCTGAAGAGCGCGGCCCTGTGCTGGCCTCGTTTGCGTTACGCAAAGTCAGGCGAAAAATAATCGAATTGCGGTCCGCTCTTCAGTCGATTGACCGCCCCTGGCAGCCAATCGGGCGGATGCTAGCACAACGCCTCGTACGGCGGCAATCCGTGTGAACCGAGAAGGTTGATCTCAACGTGGTACCTAATTGGAATCGAGCACCGCCTTCACTGTGACGGTGCTGTCTTTCATAACCGTAATCGAACGGGTCCAATCGGCGTGACGCGCGGATTTGAGCACCAGACTGTGAGTGCCCGCTGGAATATGAAGCGTTGCGGGGCTGGTGCCCACGAACTTATCGTCCAAAAAAATCTCCGCGCCGTCTGGATCCGAGGTGATCTCCGTAACTCCAAAACCGGATACGGCGCTTGCCGCAGGCGATGCCGTATCCATCAAAGCAGCACCAGAAGGCAGCCTGGGCCCATGTGCAATGGCTGCCGCAGCGGAGACACTTTCATCCGCTTTGAGCGGCGCAGGGTAGAAGCGGTGCAGGACATCAAGCAGGTCTGAAGCGCTGAGAGCAAAGCCGATTCCATTTACATTTTTCTTAACCAGTTTCTGGGAATTTATCCCAATTACTTCGCCACGCAGATTCAACAGCGGCCCGCCACTGTTTCCCGGATTGATCGGTGCGTCGGTCTGTATCCACGTGCCGGGACCCGCGGCATCGAAGCGTCCCACCGCACTGACAATTCCCTTAGTGACACTAAACAACATCGCATCACCCGGATTTCCGACCGCCACCACGTTCTCCCCGTGCCTCACGCCGGCCACATCGGCGAGCGCCAGGTGAGGGAATCCGACACCCGATACTTTCGCCAGCGCAATATCGAGGTCCGGATCGAGGTACACGATCTTCGCGTCGAACTGCGTTCCGTCGGGTAAAGTCCCGAGCAAAGATTCCTCACCGCGCGCCAGGTGCGCGTTCGTGGCAATAACCCCGGTTTCGGTCACGAAAAATCCCGTGCCGCTTTTTGTCAAACTTTTCAGGTACAGGACGGCCGGTTTTGCGCGCGCCACCAGCTCTTCGAGTGAGAGCTCCAGGCCCACTCCTGGAGCGGCGAGCCGATGGTGGTCTTGGTCTTGTGCAAATATCCGCCCGGAATTTTCATTTCGTAAGGAGTAGTTCCCACCACCACGCCATTGAGCTGCACGGAAGCGCCCGAAGGCGCGCTGGTAATGCGTAATTTGTCCGCGGGCGTCGATCCCGGAATCAACGGGCAAAGCATTCCGGCACAAAGTGACCAGCGCACCGTGCGCGTGTAGGATGCTTTAATCCGCTTCACAGGCTGTGTATAATAACATAAAGGTATTATTAATACTTAGTACACTTAAAAATTGGCACGGCTCTAGAGTTTTTAAGCCGCTGGAGCCGTCCGCGACGTGTCGGAAGGCCGGTAACCGGTGCAGGAAATCACCGGCAGGCGGGGATACTTGGGAAAATGTGGATCGGTTCGTGACAACTCACAGAAAACAAATACCGAACCGCGATCCGATTTGATATTGCGAGCATTGAGGCAGCCTGCGCACAAACCAGCGTTGGGATCTATGTCGCCTGGTTTGCTTGCCGCGGTCATGTACGAAGCATAGCGCAGGGAAATCCGCGAAGGAGCCGTTTGCCTTATTCATTTACCACGTCTTCGGATGAGAATACGCCGTCCGGTTTTTGTGAGGGGTTTTTAAGAGGCAGCGGCTTCAGCCCTTGCCAATCCGCATGGCCCAAGCTTTAAGCCCCCTGGAGCGGATGCTCGATGCGTGGACTTTGGTGCCCTCTACTTTTGCGGCGGGGGATTGGAGCCCGGCGCCGTCTCCGCTGGCTGCGCCGGAGGCTCCGCAGGAGCAGCGGGCTTCCCGAAACGCGCTTCGTCGATCTTCGGATCAATCTCAATCTTCTCGGCAATAATTTTCTGAGATTGTTCCGTTCCCGGCGCGTCGGAATCAATCTCGAACGCAAACAGCAAACCGCTTACGTCGCGATAATCGCTGAACAGCGATTCCCACGGAACTTCCTTCTCCCCCACCTTGCGCGTCCCTTCCCACCGGATCAAATGAAAAGTCGTGGCGTCAAAAAGGTAGCTGCGTGTTTCGCCTTTCTTGTTCGTAAGCTTCAAGCGATATGCCGGCTTCTCGTTTACGTTTTCCTTGCCCACCAGTTCCAGATGGTTGCCTTTTTCCTTGTAGTCCACCAGCGGCCCATCGAAGTCCGATTCATCGGAAATATTGCTGATGTCTTCCGCGGTCATGGGCTGAACACCTTTGTGCTCCGAGAAAGGATTCGCGATCCAGCCCGTGGATTTCCCGTCGTAGCTGCGAATCAGGCTCTGGCCCTGAATAGTTACTTCAATGTGCATTTTTCCGGGCCGCTCGAGTTCCACCAGAAACGGTCCTTCATTTCCGCCGCCAAAATCGATCGTTCCGGTAATGCGCTCGGAGTGCACCGCTTTGATGCGCGCTATCCCGCCACGTGCAGCCAGCACTTTATTCACGATTTCGTCGGCCTTCTGGGCTGCGGCTATGACTGGGAACAATAAAATGACGAAGAAACAAACTGTTTTGATCTTCATAAAGGCGGTCGAATGAAGCGATTTTCCCCGGAGTCCATGTTAAGAGCACGCGTGACACAGGTCAATTCACCAGCCCGCGGAGTTAACGTGGACCGTGTGGTCCTACCCGGTTGGCCCCGCCAACTCACATTCATGACACGGCAGAGTGTGGCCTAGAAACTTTTCGCGGCCTTCCGGAGTCAGGAGCCACGGGCGACTAATCCACGGTGGGTTGTGACGGACGTGCTGGCGATGCCCGCATGCCAGTACCGCGACCCAGTCGCGGTGTTCGTCGGTGTGGAAGGAAATGATCTTTCGGTCGGCCACGATGATTAGACGGCGGTGAACAACGTTCCGTCGCGCTGCACATAGCCGTAAGCCATGCGTGGTGTGTTGAACGCCCATCCCGGACTTCCGTTTTTATCGAGCAGAATCAATCCCGCAGTGGCATGCGTCCGCTGTGCCAGAATTCCCAGCGCTTCGCGAGCAGCCGTCATTGCGTGATCCGAATCGCTGGGAATCGACAGAGCAGACCGCCCCTGCAACGAAAAACCTTTGCCCGCCTGCCCGGAGCTTTCTTGGCTCCGAAGAAAATCAGTGGCGGTCTTGGCCATAACCACCTTCATGATCGCTTCGCCATAGCCGGTGCACGAAACAGCCCCTGCTTCCGCATCCGCGTAACAGCCGCAGCCAATCAATGGCGAATCGCCCACGCGCCCAGGCAGCTTGCAGCAGGTTCCTCCCGTAGACGTAGCCGCAAAAAGGCTGCCATCGCTATCCATCGCTACCGCCCCCACGGTGCCTTGTTCGTGGCCGCGATGAAATGCTGCCGCATGCTTGTCCACTTTGCATTTGGCCCAGGCCTCGCGCTCCGCTTCGGTGATTAATTCTTCGGGCGCGCATAGCTTGATGCCCTGCTCTTGTGCGAAGCGCTCCGCGCCCTCCGCAACCAGCATCATGTGCGGGCAGTGTTCCAGAATTTTGCGTGCCAGCCGCACCGGATTGCGCACGTTTTGCAGTCCCGCAGCGGCTCCCGCGCGCAGCGTCACGCCATCCATAACGATGGCGTCGCATTCCACTCGTCCATCCAGATTAAGGTGCGAGCCGTACCCGGCGTCGAACACCGCATCGTCTTCCAGAATCACCACCGCAGCTTCTATGGCGTCCAGCGCAGATCCGCCCGCCTCCAGGATGCGCCAGCCTGCCGTAAGCGCTCGTTCGCACCCGGATTTGCACGCCGGTACAGCGGCATCGGGAATATCCCACGCGCCACCATGAACGATGAGTGCAGGCTTCATAAGCAAACCGAGCATCGCAAAGCGGTTTCACTTTGTCCACGCACACCAGCAGCAAAATTGCGAAAGGGATAGCGGCGATGAAGGTGATTTAGAAGATCACCGTGATTTAGAAAAAGAAATCCAGCAAAACGAGGACCGGGGCGATCAGCAAAAAAATCACCGAGCGGTACACCAGCGCCCGGGGCATACGACTGAGCGAGCCGGCGAATACCCGGGGAAGCGTCACCAGGCGGGACTGTTCTCTGGGACTGTAAAATGGGCCAACCGTTGTGTAGCGGGAAAGGTTGCGGCGCAGAACCAGCGCCTCAGTATCAAGCCATACCGAAACGTCCTTGCGGCTGCGCCAGATCGACGCTGCTCCCGCCAGAAAAAACAAATAACCTATAACAGTCAGCAGCCCTAACTCTGGGCCTGCACCCCAGTACATATAAGCCTCACAGCCGGTCCAACTCGTCCGTCGTCTTTACGACGATAAACTTCGTCCGAGGGTTACACTGCGCCTTTCCTCGGTTTACGCCTCGTCGTGGATGGTGCTCAGGTGAACGACTTCAAACTCTTTTTTCCCGGCGGGTGTGGCCACTTCGATTTCGTCACCGACTTTGCGATTGAGCAGGGCTTTTCCAATGGGCGACGTCGTGGAGATTAACCCTTTCTCGGCATCGGCCTCTTCGGTGCTGACCAGCTTGTACTCGATCTTGATGTCCCGTTGCGTATCCAGGACGGTCAAGCGCGAACCATAACCGGCGCGGTCTTTCGGGATGTTGGTCAAATTCAACATGCCCAGGTCGCCCAGTCGTTTCTTAAGCTGGCCGATGCGTGCGTTAACGTAGCCCTGCCGCTCTTTGGCGTACTTGTATTCGGCGTTTTCGGAGAGGTCTCCGTGCGCGCGAGCCACGGCAATCTCTTTGGGGAGATCGACGTTTAACTCGTGCGAAAGCTGGTCGATTTCTTCCAGCAGCTTCTGTTTTATTTTGGCCAGTGGGTCGGTCATTGTCATTTAGTGCTGCAAGTGCGCCTTAAAAAGAAGGCGGAGTCCGAAGCTTGCCGGACCCCGCACAGCAATGATTATAGATGGGGTGGAATTGCGGCCACAAGGGGCATCCCTGCCAAATCGCTGGAGTGGTCTTGGACGCCTCTCGGCGACGCCGGCGGCTACTTCACTTTTATGTCTAGACTCTGCGTCTGGGTATGCCCGGCCGCATCCTGAATGGTAAGCGTGTACCTCGTGTCTTTCTTGGGAGAAACTTCTACGCAGCGATTGTAAGAGGGCCACACCGGATTATCTTGCGGCTCCAGCTTGACGGTTTTGGCGTTGGCCACGCCATAGCAAAGTTGCAGCGATTCTCCGCGTTTGACGACTCCCGCGCTGGCGTAAAAACTTTGAATGGCCAGCTCCTTGCCACCCATTTGCTCCACCGTCTGGCGATCGTCAGCGAGTTGTTTTGCCGTGCGCTCTTCGTTGGCGCGGCGCTGGATTTGTCTGTTTTCCTGCCATCGCGCAAAGAAGATCCAGATGACATAAAGCAGCACTGCCATGAGTGCGAAAGAAGAGTACAGGATGGGCCTCTTGAACGTAGACTTCGAGGGCACTGGGTTTTGTTCGGCTAGCACGAGGTAACCTTCATCTCAGATTTGCGCGGCTCAGGAATTCTTTTCGCGAAATATGATAGCACCTCGCGCAATCGCTCCAATGTTAGAGCTTTATTGTTAAAGAAAGCTGACACCCGAAAGTTTCCGTCAATGTGGCAGATGCCGTTGATCGATACAGCTATCGATACTACGATCCCCCGATTGACACGGCTCGGCATTACGCCCAGAACGGCGCGTTCTGCTTGGTTCTCTAGCAGTCGCAGTGGAATTAGAGAGAACGCTTCGACTTTGGCGGCCACCCGGCGCTGAGCGCTCGAAGTTTGATTGTCGACGACCATGAAGTAGTTCGTCAGGGCGTGCGTAGCGTGTTGAAGCACTCCCGGCCACAGTGGGAAATTTGCGGAGAAGCCGTCGACGGCAAACAGGCCATCGAAGCCGTCAAGTCGCTGAACCCCGATGTCTTGTATAACCATGCCCAAAATGAGCGGCCTCGAAGCTTCCCCGCTGATCGCCAAGCTCCCCGGGAATACCCGCGTCCAGATTTTTACCATGCACGAGTCGGAGAGAATTACCAACGACGTAAAAATGGCCGGCGCTCACGGCTATGTCCAGAAATCTCAAGCTGGCCGCGATTTGGTCGTGGCCATTGAGGCTCTTCTGGCAGGCGGAACATTTTTTGGGCCGAAGACCAAGCCAAACTCTTCCAAGAGCGGCAACACTCCAAATTCCGGCCTCAGTTTTTGCTGGGCGCTTTGCTGCAACTGGATGAACCCGAAAATCGCCGGCTAATTTTTTGCCTTTCTCAGCAATCGCGCGCAAACGAAGTCTTCATAATAAATCCTCGCTCTTAATTGCCTGATTTCGTGTAGCCTTCCCTCCAACAAGCCGTCAGGTCCGGTGTCGCTGTATCGCCGCTTGTTCGTTTAAACGGACGCCAAAATTCCAAAGGGGATTTTCCGGCAATGGGAAACCGAAGGACCCTTCTTTCGACGCTTGCCATCTTTCTCTTTGTAGGGCTCTTTACAGGACTCTTTACAGCGCTGGTTTTTGGTCAGGCGCAACGTCAGCCCGCCGCCGATTTGATCATCACCAACGCCAAAGTGTGGACCGTCGATAAAGCTATGCCCACAGCTCAGGCTGTCGCCGTGCTGGGAGACCGCATCGTGGCGGTCGGCTCAAATGCTGATGTCGATCTCTGGCGCGGACCGCAGACCCAGGTGCTAGACGCTGCTGGAAAACTGCTTTTGCCCGGTTTCAACGACTCGCACGTGCACTTCATCAGCGGAGGTTCGCAACTCGATAACGTGCAGTTGAATGACGCCACCAGCGCTGCGGAGTTTGCACGCCGCCTTGGCGAACAAGCCAGGTCCCTACCCAAGGGTCAATGGATTCTCGGCGGCGATTGGGACGAAACGAAGTGGAATCCTGCGGAGATGCCCACAAAAGAAACCATCGACTCGGTCACGCCGGATAATCCCGTCTTTGTCAGCCGCTACGACGGCCACATGGGATTGGCGAATTCCGCGGCTCTCAAGCTCGCCGGCATCGATAAATCCACGCCCGAAGTTCCTGGCGGCACGATTGTGCGTGACGCGCAGGGCAATCCCACTGGCGCGTTGAAAGATGCGGCCATGAGTTATCTCGACAAAGTTATTCCGCCTCTTTCTCATGAGCAGCGGGCTCGTGCCGCGGCGCGCGCGCTCGCCCATGCCGCTTCGCTGGGCGTAACCAGCGTGCAGGACATGAACCCGGATTTTGCCGATATCGCCGTGTACGCCGACCTTCTCGAACGCGGCGCGCTTACCACCCGCATTTATGCCGCGCCTCTCATCGCCTACGTGGACGATCAGGCAAAAATCGGCGTGCGTCACGCATTCGGCGGTCCGTTTTTGCGTATCGGCGCCGTGAAAGGTTACGCCGACGGTTCGCTCGGCTCACGCACCGCATATTTTTTCGATCCGTTCGAAGATCAACCGGGTAACCGCGGGTTGCTCTCGGATCAGATGCAGCCCCTTTCAAAAATGCGCGATCATATGATGGCGGCCGACGCCGCCGGCATTCAGATCTGCACGCATGCCATCGGCGATCAAGGCATTTCCATGATTCTCGATCTTTACGCCGAAGTGATGAAGGCGCATGGCCCGGCGGACCGCCGTTTTCGCATCGAACACTCCCAGCATATGGCCGCCAAAGATTTCGACCGCTTCGACCAGCTCAACGTGATTGCCTCCGTTCAGCCATACCACGCCATTGACGATGGGCGCTGGGCGGAGGCACGTATCGGGCACGATCGCGCCAGCCGCACCTATGCCTTTCGCACTTTTCTAAACCATAGTGTGCATTTGGCGTTTGGCACGGATTGGGATGTTGCGCCGCTGAATCCCATGCTGGGACTCTATGCCGCGGTTACCCGGGCCACCTTGGATGGCAAGCATCCTGAGGGCTGGTTTCCCGAACAAAAGCTGACCATCGCCGAAGCCATTGAAGCCTACACCATGGGTTCGGCCTATGCGGAATTCCAGGACAAGGTCAAGGGGTCCATCTCAGTAGGAAAGCTTGCCGACTTGGTGTTGCTGAGCGACGACATTCTCACCATCGATCCGGTAAAAATTAGCGATGTTAAGGTGCTGAAGACTTTGGTCGGCGGCAAAACTGTTTTCGACGCCAGCGCCACCCACAACTGACACCCGCCACATCAACGTGTCCCGCGGGTTTATACTTTTATGAGCAGCGAAGCGCTGCTCACAGTTGAGCTTTGCTGCGGAGTTTTACCATGCCTAAGGTAACCACTTTAAATGTGAACGGCACCGTGCGCGAAATTTCCGCGGAAGAGAGCATCCCGCTTTTAAGCGTGTTGCGCGATGAACTGGACCTCACCGGAACTAAATATGGTTGCGGCGAAGGCCAGTGTGGCGCCTGCACCGTTTTGCTGGATGGCGTGGCGCGGCGGTCCTGCCTCCTGCCGGTTGGCGCGGTGGGCGAGAAAAAGGTAACCACCATCGAAGGCCTCGCCAAAGGTGAGCAACTCCACCCGCTGCAGACAGCTTTTTTGGAAGAGGAAGCCATGCAGTGCGCCTATTGCACCTCGGGAATGATTATGTCCGGTGCGGCGCTGCTGAAGTCCAATGCCAATCCATCAGAGTCCGAAATTGTCAGCTTCATGCAGGGAAATGTTTGCCGGTGCGGCACCCATCCTCGCATCGTGGCGGCCATCCGCAAAGCGGCAAAAATGGCGCAGGGGTCGCACGCATGAAAAGCGCCGCAACAGAACCGGATGTTCCAGTCGCTCTCGAAACCGAACGCTACGAATTGCGCGCTCCCATTGCCTACAAGTTTGAAGCCAGCCGGCGGGAATTCTTCAAACTTCTGGGCAGCGGGTTGCTGATCGTTTCGACCACCGCAGCCGCCGTATCCGCGCAGGAGTCCGGAACTTCCAAGCGCCCGCGTGCGCAGGATCTTCCAAAAGATATCGCCGGGTGGATTCACATCGGTGCAGACGGCAAAACCACCGTGTTCACTGGCAAAGCGGAGATGGGCCAGAACATTCGCACCTCACTGAGCCAGGCCGTCGCGGAAGAACTGCGCATCCCCATTTCCTCTATTGAAATGGTGATGGGCGACACGCAGTTGACTCCGTTCGATATGGGCACTTTCGGCAGCCGCACGACTCCTATCATGAATTTGCAATTGCGAAAAGTAGCGGCCGCCGCGCTTACCGCTTTATTGGAAATGGCCGCGACCCAATGGCAGGTGAACCGCGAAAGCCTCGTGGCTGCCGCTGGAAGAATCACTCACCAAGAAACCAATCGTTCCGTCGAATATGCCACACTGCTGAAAGGTCAGCAGCTTACCCAAGCGGTGCCGGACGATCAGCCTCTCACGGCTCCTGCGCAATGGAAAGCCGCCGGACAATCGCTGCGCAAAGTGGACGGCCGCGATTTCGTGACCGGCAAGCACCGCTATCCCTCTGACCAAAAGCTGCCAGGTATGTTGTACGGCAGAATTGTTCGACAGGATTCGTTCAACGCCACGCTCATCTCCGCGGATACCGGCGAAGCCGAGAAAATGCCCGGCGTCACCGTTGTACGCGATGGAAATTTTCTGGGCGTAACTGCTGGTGATCCGTCAACAGCCGCTCGTGCCGTTGGCGTAATCAAAGCGCAATGGAGATCCCAACCCCAGCCGTCGAATGCCGAATTTTTCGCCAGCATGAAGAAAGCTTCCGAGAAGCAAGAACGTGGCGCGGAGCCTACTTACGAAGCCGGCTCGGTGGAAAAAGCTTTGGAAAGCTCCGACCACCGCCTGCAACAAACCTACACCGTCGCGTACATCGCCCATGCTCCGCTGGAGCCGCGCGCCGCTCTCGCCGAGTGGTCTGGCGACAACCTCACCGTATGGACCGGATCGCAGCGTCCCTTCGGCGTGCGCACCGAGCTAGCCGAAGCGTTTCGCATCCCGGAATCGAAAGTGCGTGTGATTTTGCCGGACACCGGGTCCGGTTATGGCGGGAAACATACCGGCGAAGCTGCCATTGAAGCCGCACGGTTGGCGCGCGCCGCTAAACGCCCCGTAAAGATCGTTTGGACCCGCGAGGAAGAATTCAGTTGGGCCTATTTCCGGCCGGCCGGTTTGATTCACATTAACAGCGGAGTTTCCAGGGACGGCCAAATCACTGCCTGGGATTTTCATAATTACAATTCGGGCGAGGCCGGAATTCGCTCGTATTACAACATTCCCAACCAGCGCTGCGTATTTCACGAAGTGGAATCGCCCCTGCGCCAGGGGTCGTACCGTGGACTGGCGGCCACCGCTAACCATTTTGCCCGGGAAGTGCACATGGATGAGTTGGCTCAGGCGGCCGGCATGGATGCGCTGGAGTTTCGTCTGAAAAATTCAGACAACCAGCGGTTGCGCGCTGTCTTCGAAGCCGGTGCCGACAAATTTGGCTGGGGCCGTGGCAAAGCGGACGCGAACCGCGGGTTCGGGATGGGCGGCGGCTACGAAAAGCTTGGCTACGTGGCCACGTTTGTCGAAGTAGCCGTCGATCAATCATCTCGCGCAGTAAAAATAATCCGTGTCGTCACCGCCTTCGAATGCGGCGCCGTCGTGAATCCGGATGGCCTGCGCAACCAGGTCGAAGGCGCCAACATCATGGGTCTGGGCGGAGCGCTTTTCGAAGCCATACAATTTGATAACGGACGCATTCTCAACGGACGCTTTTCTAAATATCGCTTGCCGCGATTTAGCGACGTACCGCCCATCGAAACGGTGTTGCTCGATCGCAAAGACCTTCCACCGGTGGGAGCCGGAGAGGCTCCCATCGTAGGCATTGCCCCGGCCATCAGTAACGCGATCTTTGATGCCGCTCGCATCAGGCTTCGTTCCATGCCGCTCCTCCCCGACAACATGAAATTGCCGGCGGCATCCACAACCTGACGCTGCACCAATCAGCCGTCCCCTACCCAAGTCACGAGGCCGCCGGAATACGGGGTCTGCCCGCAACATCGCCCTTCCCAAAGATTCGCTTCCGGTTATATCCTCCATCGGCGAACTAACCAGCCTAAGGAGAACCATGCGCAAACTTCTATTCGGGTTCGTGTGTTTGTTGGCTTTTTCTCGGCTCGCCTATGCCGGGCCGGGGGCTGTCCGTTGCGGCAAGCTCCTCGACGTTCGCACCGGCAACTTACTGAGCGACCAGGTCATTTCTTTTGATACCAGCGGAACGATCACCGCGGTTGGTTCTGCCGGCTCCAGTGCGACGGCGCCGGACGGAGGAATCATCGATCTTTCCAACGCCACCTGCCTGCCGGGCTTGATCGACGTGCACACCCATCTCACCTCGAATCCCAGCGACGCCGGGTATTCCTCGCTGGGAGTTTCCGTTCCGCGCGAAGCCATCACCGGCGCGAAGAACGCGCGACTCACCTTGCGTGCTGGTTTTACCACCGTGCGCAATGTCGGCGCGGGCGGATTTACCGATGTGGCCTTGCGCGACGGCATCAACGACGGCGATGTGGAAGGTCCACGCATGCGCGTGTCCGGGCCGCCGCTCAGTATCACCGGTGGGCACTGCGACAACAATCTTTTGCCGTCGGAATTCCACTACAAGGCCGAAGGAGTGGCCGACGGTCCGTGGGCTGCGCGCGCCAAGGTTCGCGAAAACATTAAGTATGGCGTGGACCTGATTAAGGTGTGCGCATCAGGCGGCGTGCTCAGCAAAGGCGATCAGCCCGGTACCCCGCAGTACACCTTTGAAGAGTTGCAGGCCATTGCCGAAGAAGCCCACAAACTCGGCCGTAAAGTTGCCGCGCATGCCCACGGCACGCAATCCATCAAAGATTCTATTCGCGCCGGCATCGATTCCGTGGAGCATTCCAGCCTGATCGACGACGAGGGCATCGCTCTCGCGAAGCAGCACGGCACCTACCTGGTTTTCGATATCTACAATGATGATTACATTCTCCAGGAAGGCGCGAAGGCCGGCATGCTGCCGGAATCCATCGAAAAAGAAAAAAAGATCGGGCGGCTGCAGCGTGAAAATTTTCGCCACGCCTGGCAAAGCGGCGCGAAGATCGCCTTTGGAACGGATTCTGGTGTTTATCCGCATGGCGACAATGCCCGGCAATTCGCGAAAATGGTCGAGTGGGGCATGAAGCCCATCGAGGCTATACAGGCCGCGACCATCAGCGCTGCCGAGCTCATCGGTTGGCCTGATAAAGTTGGGTCGCTGGAAATGGGTCATTACGCGGACTTGATTGCCGTGACCGGCGATCCTACCGTCGATGTGCGCACCCTGGAATCCGTGAAATTTGTGATGAAAGGCGGCGTGGTGGCGCGTAACGATTTTGCTATACGCTGATATTCGCCTGCGTGTATTTCGCTTTCCCATATCGCGGCGCATCTTTTCGAGATTCTGGTTTTAGGCGGGTTGGCTTAAGGAGTTTCACATGAGCGCTTCTGAAGTGTTGCTGCTGGCCTTATTGTTGGGCGTAGTCGCGGGACTGCGCTCTCTGACCGCCCCGGCTGTTCTGTCGTGGGCCGCTCAGCGAGATTGGCTGAATCTGCACGGCACGCGCCTATCGTTCATGGCCTCCACCGCGGCCATGGTTATTTTCATCTTGCTGGCCGTGGGCGAATTGATTGCGGATCAGCTTCCGTCCACTCCCAGCCGCACTGCGCCCCCTGGTCTGATCGCGCGCATTTTCACGGGAGCGCTATGCGGCGCAGGTATTGCCGCGGCCGGCATGCAATCGCTTGCTCTCGGCGCTTTGCTCGGCATCGTTGGTGCGTTGATCGGCACGTACGGCGGGCACGCCGCGCGGATTGGTCTAGTGCGTGCCCTCAAGGTGCCGGATCTGGTAATCGCCACGCTCGAAGACATCGTTGCCATTGGCGGCGGACTTTTCATTGTGTCGCGATTCTAAGTCGGACGAAACCACTCTATGCTGCGGCCTGATTCCTCTTCTCCAACGCGCTTCTCCATGAAGAGCGTCCTCACCGATATTCATTTCTGGGTCCCGCTCGCGGTTCTGATCGGCGGCCTGTTGCTTCTGCATGCGATTCACTAAAGTTCCACCGGAGCGATATGCCGCCTGAGAAGCAGGCCCACGAAATCTCCAACAAAAACGATTCGCGAGCGAAGAAGTTGCAGGCGCTGGGGCTTTTGTGCGGATTGACTGCCGGAGCCTGGCTCGGCACCGCGGAAGCTCCCACAAAACTCGTCTCCATTGGCGTATCGCCCGTCGTCATTTCTCTCATCATGGTCATCGGCGTTTTTTTGGCGCGCTGGAGCTTGCCCGCCCTTATCGTGGGCACCTCCTCCATACGCGCCGACGTGCGCCGCACTCCTCACCTGATTATCTGGGCCTTGCTCGCCGGATGCATGTGGGCGGTGGCCAACACCATGACCATTTTCGCTATCCGCGACATCGGCTTGAGCATTGCCTTTCCGCTGTGGAATTCCAATAGCCTGCTGGGCATTCTCTGGGGCTTCGTTTTCTTTCGCGAATTGCGTCAAGCCGGCTGGCGCCGCTGGACCGGAGTCCTCGGCGGCACCCTGGTGATGTGTCTAGGCGCCTGGCTACTGGCGGTGGCCTCGTCCACCCAGGCTCCCGCCGGGCACTCCATGCGTGGCGTATGGTCCGCCCTCGGCGCTGGCATACTTTGGGGCACCATGTACATCCCGTATCGCAAAGCCTATTTATCCGGGATGAATCCGATGTCCTTCGTCGCGTTTTTTACCTTTGGCGAACTCGGAATGATGTCCACCCTGGCCGTGAGTTACCTGGGTCCCTCGGTTCTGTGGCAGGAGCTGCTCAGCGCGCGCGCCGTTCTTTTCTGGCTGATGGCCGGTGGATT